>JAEEGH010001701.1_pt1 | contig 62130 bp, 46 predicted proteins | sample 9134181 | NCBI WGS metagenome assembly JAEEGH01 (sample SAMN16246544, study PRJNA631951) | gut metagenome | biome: gut microbiome; feature: rumen; material: DP-attached | host: Bos | place: Iran: Karaj | collected 2018-10
AATGAGATAAAAGTTATATCTTTGCAACATCATAAAAAATACACAATAAAAGTTCAAAAACAATGAAGAAACATTTATTATTGGCAGCATTCGTTTGCTGCGTTGCGAGTGTGAGCGCACAGAACCCGAAAGGGACGTTTTCCATCAAGCCGATGGCAGGTATCAATGTGACAGGACTGAGCGGAGGAATCCACGACATCTATGACTATAAGGTACGCTTCACGGCAGGACTGGAGGCAGAGTATGGCATGAATGACTGGATAGGTGTCTCGTTGGGTGTCATCTACTCTCAGCAGGGTGCTGATGTGGATGGTAGTTTCAGAACTGTAATAACCGATACTCAGGGAAAAAACTATATGGCACTGATAAGAATGGATGGCAAACTTCATAGCGAGTATATCAATATCCCATTGCTTGCCAATTTCTATATTCCTTTTGTGAAGGGACTCTCCGTGAAGACAGGTGTGCAGTTTGGATTCCTCGTGAGTAGCAAATTAGAAGCTACGACGGTAGCCGCCACTCAAGAAGCTCCCGATTATGGAACAGACCAGTTAAGTGTCTATGATGGGCATGTAGAGTATTCTGTTGTCAATAGCAAGAGTACCGATGTTTGCAAATCGGTAGATATGGGCATTCCAGTTGGTCTGTCCTATGAGTATAAGAATGTGGTGCTGGATGCCCGCTACTATTTCGGGCTGACGAAAATCGACAGGACAGAGTATCCCGAGGACTGTCGTAACCGCCACTTCAGTGTCACACTGGGCTACAGGTTCCATTTGTAGAATGAGAAAAAGTGAATATTTGGGGACAGATAAATAGGTAATCGACTTAAGTCGCTTGCTAAAGTAAGAATTAATGAGAGAGATAAGAATATATCATTCAATTTGGAAAAACATAGCCTTGATGGCTGTATGTTTTATGTTTGCTGCAACGGGAGTTTTGATGCTTCTGCATGGAGAAAAGTCATTCTTTGCATGGACAGGCATCTTATTCTTTGGCGGAGGTGGACTTTTCGTGTTATTCCTCATACTGAGAGAAAGAATCGCTCACAAAGCCTATTATATCATTACAGACGAATCTGTTTTGATGGATAGTGGAATGAAGAAATGGGAGGTCCATTTTGCAGATGTGGAAGAATTCTATCTGATCAATGTGGGGTCATCTAAGCAGATAGGTATAAAATATAAGAAAGAAGTAGAGTTTCAGAAGATGAGTGATGCAAGCAGTGTAGGTCGCACCATTCGGAAGTTGAATGAAAGTATAGCTGGGGTTCAGGAATCCTTTCCAGCGGATGGTCTCAACATAAAGCCGCAGGAATTGTGTGATTTGCTTAACATGAGGCTAATAAAGTAAATTCCAATTTATCTTTATAAATAGAATTATGTACTTTTCGCGGGCAAATGGCGGGCAAAACAAACATCAATCGCACCGGGAATGCCGTGTATAGGCGGTTTCCTGGTGCGACTGGCATAATTGGGGCATGATTATGATACTTATTCTTTGAAAGAAATGGAAAACGTTATACGAGGCTTAACCGTCCGATAATTGCCATTTTACGGATTGTGTATAGGGGTAATATTCAAAAAAAAGTATAAAGAGAGGTCGAAAACAAGGAGATACCGATTTTTTGCAGTACCTTTGTAGTCTGATTTCAACTGAAAAAATGAAAAAACTATATATAGAGACCTACGGCTGCCAGATGAATGTGGCCGACTCTGAGGTGGTTGCCTCGGTGATGAAGATGGCAGGTTACGACATGACCGACCGTCTGGAGGACGCCGATGCCGTGTTCCTCAACACCTGTTCGGTGCGCGATAATGCTGAACAGCGAATCTATCACCGTCTGGAGGCGCTGAACGCATTGAGAAAAAGACCTTCCGGCCAGCACTCGTCAGGCGAGACCGCCCGCCCCAACCTGATTATCGGTGTGCTTGGTTGTATGGCAGAGCGCGTGAAAGGCGACCTGTTGGAGAACCATCATGTGGATTTGGTGGCAGGACCAGACGCCTATCTGTCGCTGCCCGACCTCATTGCGCAATGCGAGACGGGTCACAAGGCCATGAACATTGAGCTCTCCACCACCGAGACCTACCGCGACATTATTCCCCAGCGCATCCATGGAGCCAAGATTGGCGGGTTTGTGAGCATCATGCGAGGCTGCAACAATTTCTGTCATTACTGTATCGTGCCCTATACCCGTGGACGTGAGCGTTCGCGCGACGTGGAGAGCATCCTGCGCGAGGTGCGCGATTTGCGCGACCGCAATTTCAAAGAGGTGACACTTTTGGGACAGAATGTGAACAGTTACGGACTGTCGCCGGCAGGAAAACCGCTTCCCGGAGGAACCAGCTTTGCCCAGTTGCTGCGTCTGGTTGCCCGTGAGGTGCCGCAGATGCGTGTGCGGTTTACCACCTCGAATCCCGAGGATATGAGCGATGACATTCTCTATGCCATTGCTGAGGAGCCTAACCTGTGCAAGCATATCCACTTCCCGGCACAAAGTGGCAGTAACCACACACTCAAGCTGATGAACCGCAAGTATACCCGCGAGGACTACCTGCAGAAAGTGGAGGCCATCCGGAGGATTATTCCCGGTTGCGGACTGACCACAGATATCTTCGTCGGTTATTGCGATGAGACCGAGGACGACTTCCAACAGACGCTCTCGCTAGTGCGTGAGGTGCGGTTCGACTCAGCTTTCATGTTCAAATACTCTGAGCGCCCCGGTACCTATGCCGCCAAGCATCTCGCTGACAACGTGCCCGAGGAGGAAAAGATACGTCGTCTGAACCAGTTGATAGCCTTGCAGACCGAGATTTCTGCCGAGCGCAACCGTGAGGACATTGGGAAGACATTCCCTGTGTTGGTCGAGGGATTCAGCAAACGCTCACGCGAACAGCTCATGGGTCGCAACGAACAGAACAAGGCCGTGGTGTTCGACAAGGGCAACCATCATATTGGCGAGACCGTCAACGTGCGCATCACGGGCAGCAGCAGCGCCACCCTGCTGGGAGAGGCTGAGTAATGCATAATTCATAATGCATAATTCATAATAATGCGTAGTTCATAATGCATAATTCGTAATGCATAATGCATAATAAATAGTTATGAAAGAGTTCATGCAAGTTTTGCGGCGGTTTGTACCGCCCTATAAGAAGTATCTGGTGCTGTCGGTGATTTTCAATATCCTGTCGGCGGTGCTGAATATCTTCTCGTTTGCCACATTGATCCCGATGCTGAATATCCTGTTCCAGACGGGTGACACCGAGAAGGCCACCACACTGATGGCCTGGGACTGGGGAAATGTGGACGGAGTGCTGATGAACAACATGAACTATTACGTGAATCAGCTCATCCAAAGCACCGGAGCCACCACCACCCTGCTCATCATCGGACTGGTGCTGGCGGTGATGACGGCTCTGAAAACAGGTGCCTATTTTCTCTCTTCCGCCACGATTATTCCCATCCGTACGGGTGTGGTGCGCGATATCCGCAACCAGTTGTACCAGAAAATCAACTCGCTACCGCTCGGATTCTTCAGCGAGGAGCGTAAGGGAGACATTATTGCACGCATGAGCGGTGATGTGCAAGAGATTGAGTCGAGCATCATGTCGAGTCTCGACATGCTATTCAAGAACCCCATCCTCATCATCTCTTATTTCGTTGCACTACTGCTGATATCGTGGCAGCTGACGCTTTTCACCATCGTCTTTGTGCCAGTGTTCGGCTGGTTTATGGGTCTGGTGGGCCGGCGCCTGAAGCAAAAGAGCATCAAGGCACAGGCACTTTGGAGCGACACCATGAGCCAGGTAGAAGAGACACTGGGCGGACTGCGCATCATCAAGGCCTTCTGCGCTGAGGGCAAGATGAACAAACGTTTCGACCAGGTGAACACAGCCTATCGTAATGACATCATGCGAGTGAACATCCGACAGTCGATGGCACATCCGATGAGCGAGTTCCTGGGCACGGTGATGATTGTCATTGTGTTGTGGTTCGGCGGTATTCTGGTCATCAATTACCATAGCATCATCGGTTCGACATTTGTCTATTACATGGTGATTCTCTACAGCATCATCAACCCGCTGAAGGAATTCTCAAAGGCCGGCTATAACATTCCGAAGGGACTGGCATCGATGGAGCGTGTCGATAAGATTCTGTTGGCAGAGAACAACATCAAAGAGGCTGCCAATCCCGTACACATCAAGAGCTTTGAGCGTTGCATCGAGTTCCGTGATGTGTCGTTCAAATATGGTGAGCAATGGGTGCTGCGCCACATCAATCTTACCATAGAGAAAGGAAAGACGGTGGCTCTCGTCGGTCAGTCGGGCGGTGGAAAGTCAACACTCGTCGACCTGATTCCGCGCTATTATGATGTGCAGGAGGGCGAGGTGCTTATCGACGGTATCAATGTGAAGGAACTGGGCATTCACGATTTGCGCCAGCTGATTGGCAACGTGAACCAGGAGGCCATCCTGTTCAACGACAGTTTCCGCAATAATATCTCCTTTGGAGTGCCGGATAATCCGGAGAAGACGGACGGTCCTGATTTACAGACGCGTATTGAGAATGCTGCCAAGATAGCCAATGCCCACGACTTCATCATGCAGTCGGAGCGCGGTTACGACACCAATATAGGCGACCGTGGCGGTCGTCTGAGTGGTGGTCAGCGCCAGCGGGTGAGCATAGCCCGTGCTATCTTGAAGAATCCTCCCATCCTGATTCTCGACGAGGCCACGTCGGCTCTCGACACAGAGAGTGAGCGACTGGTGCAGGATGCGCTGGAGCGTCTGATGAAGACACGCACCACCGTAGCCATTGCCCACCGCCTGTCGACCATTAAAAATGCCGATGAAATCTGCGTTCTGCACGAGGGAAGTATCGTGGAGCGAGGCACTCACGACGAACTGCTTGCCCGCGACGGCTACTATAAGAAACTGCACGACATGCAACAGTAAATTTAACAAATAACAGTTAAGAGTTAATAGTTAACAGCTAAATTGGCGGAGCGTTCTCTGCGGACATAGAAAGAGAGTCATATCTCAGCCAACAGAAGCACGGTGAATCGAGTGATAGATATGAATATGAAGAAAGTCATATACAAGATTACATACGCATTGCTCTATATGGTATCGTTGTTACCATACAGGGTGCTCTATGTCTTGTCCGACTTCTTCTACCTGATTGTCCGTCTTTCGGGTTACCGCCGCCATGTGGTCCGTCATAACATCGAGACCTCCTTCCCCGAGAAGAGCACTCAGGAGCACCGGCAGATAGAGCGGAAGTTCTATCACTGGCTGTGCGATTATTTCGTTGAGACACTGAAACTGCTCTCTGTCAGCCGTGAGACACTGCTCAAGCATATTGAGTTCCATGGCACCGAGCAGTTGGAGGAGTGCTTCGACCGCGGCCAGACATGCGCCGCCATACTCGGTCATTATGGCAACTGGGAACTGTTGTCGGCCATTGGCCTGGCCATGAAGCGCCACACCGATGCCGTGATGGGCCTGATTTACCATCCTTTGCGCAATGATGTCTTCGACTGGTTGTTCCTCGACATGCGCCAAAGCATGGGCGGCGTGTGCATCCCAAAGAAAGAGATTCTGCGCTATCTGGTGGCCTACAAGCGCGAGAACCGCATGAACCTGTTTGGTTATATCAGCGACCAGGCGCCCAAATGGGAGAACATCCATCTGTGGCTGCCGTTCCTGAACCATGACACTCCGGTATTCACCGGTGCCGAGCGCATCATGCGGAAGATGCAGAATGCCGTGTTCTATGTGGACATGGAGCGCCCGCGACGAGGATATTATGTGGTTCGTTTCCAGTTGATTACCGATAATCCATCGTCGATGGAGGAACACGAAATCACGCGGAAGTTCTTCCAAATGCTGGAAGAGAGCGTTCGCCGCGAGCCTTATTGCTATCTGTGGAGCCACGACCGCTGGCACCGTACACACGAAGAGTTCGACCGCCGCTTCAAGGTGGTGAACGGAAAAGTCATTAAACGAACGGAATCATGAGGATAGGATTTGACGCCAAGCGCATTGTCCGCAACGGAACAGGACTGGGAAGCTACGCACGTACGCTCATCAACGACCTCTCGGCCGTTGCTCCCGGAGACTGCGAACTGCGTCTTTATGCTCCTGACAAGGGTAAAGATGAGCTGCGGAACATGGTTGTTGAGGCACCAAATGTGCAGTTCGTATATCCTCATTTCGCCACCGGCACCCACCATCCATCGTTCTTTTCCCGTCTCAGAGGCTCCTTATGGCGCACCCATGGCATGGTAAGTCAGCTCCGGCAAGACGGAGTTGAGCTCTATCATGGTCTGTCAGGCGAACTTCCTATCGGTATCAAGAAGGCGGGCATCAAGACGGTTGTCACCATTCACGACTTGATATTCCTGCGCCATCCCGAGTATTACAAGTGGCTCGACACGAAACTTTACGCATGGAAATTCCGCAAGACGGTGGCAGAGGCCGACCGGATTATTGCCATCAGCGAGTGTACCAAGCGGGATATCATGTTTTTCGGAGGCGTAAAATCGGAGAAGATAGACCTTATTTACCAGAGTTGCGGCACACGGTTCAAGCAGCGCGCTACCGATGATGAGCGCAAGCTGGTGCGCGAGAAATACCACTTGCCGGAGCGTTATATCATTAGTGTCGGCTCGATAGAGGAGCGGAAAAATGTGCTGCTGGCCGTCAAGGCACTGTGGTATGTACCGGAAGAGGTGTCGCTGGTCATCGTCGGCCGTCGCACTCCTTATACCGAACGAGTGGAACAATATGCCCGTGAATACAATCTGGAGCATCGGGTGAGAATTCTTCATAGTGTTCCCTATGCCGATTTGCCCTCTCTATACCAAGAGGCTGAGGTATGTGTCTATCCATCCCGTTACGAAGGGTTCGGCATTCCCATCATCGAGGCCATTCAAAGTGGTCTGCCGGTAGTGGCCTGTACGGGCAGTTGTCTGATGGAGGCTGGCGGCAACGATAATATTTATGTCGGTCCCGACGATATCAGTGGCATGGCAAAAGGAATCTATCAGTCGTTGAAAGGAGCAGAGGGCAGGGAAGAGCGTATCGCCAGGAGTCAGCAATACATTCAGCGTTTTGAGGGCAACAATGTGGCTGCCCAGGTGTTAGAGGTATACAAAAAACTGCTATGAGAACCATCGAGATGAATCCGAAGTATGAGCATCTGCGCTCATTCATCAGCCAACTGCCCGGGCGGATGGATGCTGAGGGCACCTATCTCTATGGCGGGCGCCGCAACCTGATTAAGATGTTTGAGGCTCCCGATGGCACTCGTCTGAATGTGAAACGCTATAAGAAACCGGTATTCCCGTCGAATATCATCTATTCCACGGGTATCAGAAAGCCCAAGGGCAGGCGTGCGTTTACCTATCCCTCCATCCTGTTGGCCAAGGGGATACAGACGCCCGAGGCTGTGGCTTACATCGAGGACCGGCACCTGGGGCTGCTGCAACACTCGTGGTTCATCAGCATACAGTGCCCTTATGCTCATCTGCTCTACGAGATGGGTGATGCCACGGAAGATGTCTATGCACCGATAGCCAAGGCATTGGCCGCCTATGCCGCCCATATGCACGACAACGAGGTGTTGCATCTGGATTTCTCGCCGGGCAATATCTTGTGGGATGTTGACCATCAGAATACAGCTGACGGCAAACAAAAGTACCATTTCTCCATTGTCGACATCAACCGCATGCGCTTTGGAGCGGTGAGTATGGAAGATGGCTGCTGTAGTTTTGCCCGTCTGTGGGGCCCCAAGCATTTTATAGAGCTGCTGGTACGTGAGTATGCGAGCCTGCGTGAGTTCGATGTCGAGGCCGCCGAACGTGTCACGATGGCAGAAAGAAGGCGTTTTTGGGCGCACTATCAGAAGAAACGTGAAATGGAATTTAAACTTGAATTATAAACAGATATGAGTACAAACCGCTTGTGTTATATCTCGAGAAACTACCGGGGAGTTGACGGCTCGGGCAATAAGGCGAAGACCGATAACGAAGATACTCTCGTGGAGATGGGCGCCGTGAACTTAGGCTTGCGCCGTACGCTTTATGATAATAAGGTGGTGACGTTCTTCCTCGACCTGATAGGCATCCTGAAGTATTGCTTTTCCGTGCGAAAGGACGATATCATCCTGTTGCAATACCCTGTCAAAAAGTATTTCTCGTTCATCTGTCGTGTGGCTCACTGGCGGGGTGCCCGTACCATTGCGCTGATTCACGACTTGGGTTCCATGCGCCGTAAGAAACTCACTGAGGAGCAGGAGATACGCCGGTTGATGCATGCCGACTATGTGATTGCCTCCAACGAGGTGATGAAACAGTGGCTCGCCAGCCGTGGTTACAGTCATCCGTTGGGTGCCTTGGGACTGTTTGACTATCGTTCGAAGACTGTTCATCACGAGCAGGAGCGACCCAAGGGAGAGTGCTCGATCGTCTATGCCGGTGCACTGGCCATGCGCAAGAATGCCTTCATCTTGCAGATTCCTGATGTGATCAGTGGCTACGAGTTGCATATCTATGGCAACCGCTCGGGTCTTCCGTCGCTGAAAGAGTCACCGCGGGTAATCTTCCATGATTTCATGCCTGCCGACAAGTTTATTGAGAGTGTGCAGGGTGATTTCGGCTTTGTGTGGGATGGCGACTCGTTGGACAGCTGTACGGGCAGCTTCGGTGAGTATCTGCGTTGGAACAGTCCGCACAAGGTGTCGTTCTATGTGCGTGCCGGACTTCCGATTATCATCTGGCGTGAGGCGGCTTTGGCTGGTATCGTTGAGAAAGAGGGCATCGGTTTGTGTATAGACAGTGTGGAAGAGCTGAACACACTGCTTTCGAGTATCACGGAAGAGCAGATGGGCCGTATGCGCAAGAACGTACAGCGAGTCAGCAGTCAATTATCATCCGGTGAGTTTTTGCGGCACGCAGTGAATGAGGCTTTGCGAGAATTGGCAAAGTCCTGATACTATTCCGGCTGGTATTCCCTATACGACTTCCCAAGATCCAGATAGTGGAAATTATGCTGCCGCTGCTCGTTATGTGGCGGTATGGTCATGTAGTCGCCATATTTCCGGCTCAGATAGGTGTCGTATTGCTCTACTCCCATGACTTGCTCGCCCTCAAACTCGTAGGGTGTAGGCATTCCGAGCACGGTCTTCGGCATCACTCCGTGTGAGCCGTCGTCGTAGTCAGCCACATATTTGCTCTGCTCATAATCGTATTTTCGTAGCAGACGGCGTATTCTCCCCTGCACACCAGCCAGCGTATAGAGCCTTCTGCTAAGCAGTGGAATCCATGAGTCGGGACCGTGTCCGTGTTTATAAGGGTCGCGAATCATGAGGTACAGCACGCGTTTGTAGTATTCGTAGCGTGCAAAGTGGAGTTTCTGTAAGAGTTTGTTTTCGGGTACTCCGTCAATGGGGAACACGTCGATATAGATACCTCCGAGATATTTCAGATGCATGCGCTCGATAAGGGTGGTGCTGCCGTCTTGTATCTTGGCGAAAGGAAGGGGATAGACCGCATCGGTCTCAGCACTCACCAACTCGTAGGGTTGTGGCAGCCATTCGCGGCAATGGGCAATCAGCTTGTCGTAGTCAGGGCGCGGCATGGCAATATCCAGATCGTCATCCCAGGGGATGAAGCCTTTGTGACGTACGGCGCCAATCATCGTTCCTGCCCAGATGTAATAACGGAACTGGTGCTGCTGACAGGCCTTGTCGACTGCCAGAAGAATCTGAAGAATGCGCTGGTGGACAGCATTGACGTCGTAATCTGCCATATCTGGTGGGTTTTGGGTAGTCTATAGTTTTTTCAGAAAACGCCTGAAAAGCGATTTGCGGTAGGCTTTTTGAACCTGAGGGAGCAGTTCCAGATAGCTGCGCTGGGTGTCGAAGACCAACTCTCCGTGGTAGCTTGGGTCCTGCTTAGGGGTCATATAGTCGTCACCGTATTGTGTACGGAGGAGCTCGTCGTAGGCGGCAGGTACAGGAACGGAAATATTCTCAAACGGCATCCAGAGCGTTTGGTCGAAGATATGCTTGTCGAGCATGATATCGTCGCCACTGAACGTCATTTCTGCCACACACTTGCAGTCGGCGGGACGTACAGCCCTCAACTGGTTTTCGGCCTCTTGATAGATAGCAGCCCACCCCCGTTTCGCTACTTCGTAGCGGCATTTCAGCTTGCGGAAGATGAGTCCCCATCGGCCGGAAAACAAGATGTTGGTGTTTTTGGCTTTCAGGAATCGCTGTGTACGCCGGCTTAGCTTGCACAACTGCTTGCGCTGTTGCTCGTCGTCGGGAGCAGCATCGAGCACGAAGATATCGATAAAAATGCCTTGGTTGAACGGTTGGAAAGCGTCCGACGGACGAATGGCGGCCGTATTGGAATTGCGCAATTGTGCGTGTCCGCGGTAGTAATCCTTGTCAGAGTAGGCCGACTGAAGGAAGTATGGCGGCAGGAACAGTTTGTCGCCCAGGCTCAGCAACCGGTCGTAGTCGGCCCGCGGCATGCACACATCGATATCGTCATCCCAGGGAATGAACCCTTTGTGGCGCACTGTTCCGAGCAACGTGCCTCCGTCTACCCAGCAGCGCAGTCCCTCCTTCTGGCATGCGTCGATGAATGCTTTTAACAGGTCAATCTCAACACTCCAAACGCTTTTCATCTCAGGAGAGACCCTGAAGCCGTCACGTATCTCTTCTGTCAGATTGAATTCAGTCATGATTCTATTTCAGTATAGCTCTGCAGGAATAAGTTCTCGGGCGCTGTTGAAGTCGTCGACCGTGTCCAGTTCGATAGAGAAAAAATCGGTTGTGTCGACGATATGGAACAGATGTCCTTGCGGGATGAGGCGTTCGAAGGCACGCTCGTAGAAAATATCGATGAGTCCTTCGCCCTCAATCATCTTGTCGAGTTCAGCAAAGAGAGCCTCACTATAGGTGCTGTCCATCTTCTCGATGCCCACACTCTCGCCGATAGCATCGTTGATGGCGCATACTTTGCTGATTTCAACAACACGGTTCTGCTGGTCGACAATCACCTTAATCTCTTCCTCGCCCAGCTCATGCCGGTTCAAGGCCAGTGCTGTTCCCGGCTCCTGAAGCATCCGTTTGATAATCTCAGGATCGAAAAGGATATCGCTGTCGAGGAGCAGGAACTCACGTCCGCGCACAAACTCGCGCGTCATCCATAACGAATAGATGTTGTTGTTGTGCTCGTAGTCAGCGTTGTGGAGGAAATGAAAGGTAACAGGTAGCGAGCGATAAGTTTCAGTAAGGAAGTCGCGAATCATCTCGCCGCGATAGCCGGTCACTACCACAAACTCGCTGATGCCGGCATTGATCATGGCATCGAAGGTGCGTTGCAGCAGGGTACGGTTGCCTACCGTAAGCAGGCATTTGGGCCTATCGTCGGTCAGCGGGCGCAATCTTTTGGCCATGCCGGCAGCCAATACAACTCCTATCATAACAGCAGTGGACTCTTAAAGATGAACGATAAACTCATTGTTTTGAACCGTGAACGACCCGGAGGATAGTGTCCACTACCGTTTGGGTCTGCTCTTTACGGCCAAGAGTAATGCGCAGGCACGACTCGAGTCCCTTGTCGGTCATGAACTTAATCTTGTAGTTCTGATCGGTAAGTTCCTTCAAGAGAGCATCCTTGATCTCTACGGGATACTTAATGAGAATGAAGTTGGCCACCGACTTATACACCTTGAAGCCTGGCAGGTTATCCAGTTCGCGCTTATACAGTTGTCGTCCCCATTCCATATCATCCGCAACCTTACGGTAATGGTCGTCACTCTCTAAGGCTGCCAGTGCAACAGCCTCTGAGAAGCGGTTGTAACCTAAGTACTTGTTGATATAGCTCACGAAGTGATCATGACCGGCACCGATGAAACCGAAGCCGCAACGCAGGCCAGGCAGTCCGTAGAACTTCGACAATGTGCGCGAGATGATCAAGTTTCTGTACTTGTTTACCAACGGGGCAATATAGTCAGTGTCGCTGGTGATGAAGCTGGCGTAAGCCTCATCGATGAGCACCATCGTGTCGTCGGGGATGTTCTCCATGATGCGGCCAATCTCGTCGGGAGTCAGACTGTTGCCCGTCGGGTTGTTGGGCGAGGCCAGCAGCAACATGCGCGGATGGATGCGATTGGTGTATTCAATCACCTCGTCCACGTCGTAGGCAAACGTGTCCTCCTGCTCATGCAGCGGATACATCTCGAACGTGCCGTAGCACTCGCTGGCCACCTTGTTATAGTACCACCACGAGAATTCCGGAATCAATATCTTCTTATTGTCACCCTTCATCAGGTAGTAGTGGATGGCATTCTTCAGAATGTCCTCACCGCCGTAAGCCAACAGCACTTGCTCTTCCGGTACGCCGTAAATCTCGCTCAGACGAACGGAGATGACGCTCTTCTTGCCTTGGTCGTAGATGCGCGTATAGAAACACAGGTCCTTCGGATCAAAGTTCTTAATGGCTTCTATCACCTTCTCGCTGGGCTCGAAATTGAACTCATTGCGATCAAGATAATTCAGTTTGTTCTGCATAGTGTTATTTTTTTTCGAATGCAAAGGTACGATTTTTATTTCATAAAATGCGCATATTCAGCACTTTTTCTACGATAGGAGCCATGTCGTAGTACTTATACTCGGCCAGTCGGCCGCCGAAGATTACGCGCTGCTCTTGTTTTGCCAGTTCGGCATACTGCTCGTAGAGGCGGTTGTTGCGGTCGTTGTTCACCGGATAATAAGGCTCCATGCCCGGCTTCCACTCCGTGCTGTACTCGCGTGAGATGACCGTCTGCGGACAGTCGTAGACCTGCTGGCCGAACATCTCGAAGTGCTTGTGCTCGATGATGCGTGTGTAAGGTACCTCAGCCTCGGTGTAGTTCACCACGGCATTGCCCTGATAGTTGGGTTTGTTGATGGTCTCCTGCTCAAAACGCACGGTGCGATACTCCAGCTTTCCAAACCGATAGTCGTAGAACTCGTCGATCTTTCCGGTGAAGACAATACGCTCAGCCACGTTCTCCCAATGCTCACGGTCGGCAAAGAAGTCGGTGCCTGTCAGCGTGTCAATGCCTTCCAGCAGTCCTTCCGTCAGCCTGTTGTAGCCTCCGATGGGAATGCCTTGATAGCGGTCGTTGAAGTAGTTGTTGTCGAACACCAGCCGTACCGGCAGTCGTTTGATGATGAATGCGGGCAACTCGGTACACTTCCTGCCCCATTGCTTTTCGGTATAGCCCTTGATGAGGCGCTCGTAGATGTCGCGGCCGATGAGCAGCAGTGCCTGTTCTTCCAGGTTGCGAGGCTCCTTGACACCAGCTTTGAGCATGCTCTCGACAGCCTCCTGCCGCTGCTCGTCCAGTTTCTTTTGTGCCTCCTCGGGAGTGGTGACGCCCCACATCTGATAGAATGTGTTCATGTTGAACGGCAGGTTGTAGAGCCGTCCCTGGTAGTTGGCGACCGGGGAGTTGGTATATCTGTTGAACTCGACAATGGAATTGACGAAATCCCACACCTCTTTATTGGATGTGTGGAAGATGTGTGCGCCGTATTTGTGCACATGAATGCCTTCCACATCCTCGCAATAGATGTTACCGCCCAGATGGGGGCGTTTGTCGATAACAAGACAACGTTTTCCTTCTTGTCTGGCCCTATAGGCGAAGGTGGTACCGAACAGACCGGAACCCACAATCAGATAATCATAGTTTTTCATGTCTGCAAAGTTACGAAATAATTCCGTAAGTTGTTCTGATAATCCGTTTTATTTGTTGTTGATGACCATCGTTGGCAGATTATCGCATAGGCTGTTTTGTACATGGCCTCAACACATATGCTCAAAACCGCCAGCGCAGTTGCGCTTCCACATCGGTGAGGGCGGAATGGTCCACCTGCTGAAGACCGGTTCCTACACTGTTGCGGTCGAAATAGTTGGTGGTTCCGACCTTGGCCATGAGGGAAAGACGGTGCGAGGGACTATATTGGGCCAGCAGGGAATAGCGGATACCATGCCCGTAGAACGACTGGAAACCGAAGGAATAGAGCATTCCGCGCTCATAACAGTAGACGCGTGTGTCGAAATTGTCGGTATGGAACCAGCCAACTGTGGCCGCAACGAGCCACTTCCGGTTGCGATAGAGCACATTCTGGCTCAGTATCCATCCCGAATCTCCGCCCGTCAGTGAGAGGTCGGCCTGTGTTTTTATGTTCCATGTTGCGGTATGGCGCGCCACGCTGAGCCGTGCCCGTTGCGTGGTTTCGTCGTCTCGCAGCCGTATGCGATAGCGCCCATTGACGGTCCAGGCTTTGTGTTGCCATGTCATTGTGAGCATGTTATCCCACGAATGGGCATTCGGCTCCATCTGATAGCGCGGCCATGCAAACTGGGCATAGTCGGAATAGGCGGCGACAGACAGCTTGCGCGAGGGGCGCCAGTTGACTCCGGCATATATACCGCTCTCGTTTTGCACGCTGCCTGCATCGCTGAAGCTGCGCGAGAACAGCGAATAGTATCGATAAGAGTACATCCGCCACAAGGCCATCACGTCGAGCTGACCGCTCAAGGCATAATTAATCATGTTGAGTGTGGCGACACCATGACAACTGCCAGTAGCCGTCTCGCCGCTGATATTGAGGCGCCGGCTGGTGTAGCCGTAGTCTACCGAGGCATTCCAGAACGATTTCCCGCTGGCATAAATCTGCCGGTAAAGCTGTCCGTTTTGCGGTTTCAGTTCGCAATCGAGGCCAGTGGCAATGGCTGTTGCACCAGCGTGGAAGCCGTTTCTGCTGACGCGGAAGGCTGCTCCAGTGAGCCACTGATGCGCATTGTGCTTACGGTCCATTTCGCTTTGGGTGCGGTGGTAGCCACTGGTAACAATCGTACGGATGGCCGATGAGTCCGCAGTCAGGGTGGCGTCGATAGCACGGTAGGAGGCAAAAGCCGTCAGTTCGGCACTCTTCGTGAGGCTGATGGTGGCAGCGGCTCCTTGCAGATAGTTGCTTTCAGAGCGGGATGAGTGGGCACGAATGGTGCTGCCTTGACGGGTCATCTGCGAGAGAGTGGCCAGTTTTCCGAGCGAGAAATCGTTGTTGACGACCAGTCCCAAGCCCGATTTCAGCCGGTAGCGGCCGATGACGGCGGTTTTGAGCCTGCCCAACTTCCGCACCAACAGATAGGCCGAGTAGAAGTCGTAGCCAGCACGGTTCCGGTTGGCAAAGAAAGGCTCACCGGCATCTTGTGCGGCGGTCAGTCCTGCCTTGAGATACTGTCCGTAGCTAAACTGGTAGCGAAGGTCGTGGCGGTAGGGCCAGCCCAGATAGCCTTTCTGGTCGCCTTTGCGCTCATAGGTGGGAATCTTGGCGGTCATCATCAGCTGATGCTCACCGTGGCGTAGGATATTATGCAGCTTGGGGAATGTGCGTTGAGGCTCTGTTCCGGCAAAAACAAGGCATTCCAGCAGGTGCCGGCGCGGCTCGTCAAGACTCTCGATGAGCATCAGTTCGCCCAGTGTCTGCATACGCCCATAGCGGTATAGATACTGGCAGATATCCTCTATCTGTGTGTTGGTAAGGAACGGAATGCGCTCCAGGTCCTCGCGCGTGGCGCTGTTGATGTCTATCGGGCTGGCAGCCAGTTGGCTGATAATCTCGTAAGCGTTTTCCCAGTTGTCGTTTTCGGTGTCTTCCATGGCTGTCAGCTGCTCAAAATAAGTCTCCCAGTCGGCAGCGTTCTGGGCTTGGGCGGAAAGGGAGAACACTGTCAGCAAGAGTGCGGTAAGGCTTAGATGTAAATACAATGTCGTAAGTTTAGGCATAGTAAGTTGGATAACGGCTTGTGTTAATACATCGCAAAGGTAAAGTTTTTTTTATCAACGAATGCTAAATATACGGTGTTTTTTAGCATAAGTGCAAAATAATGACTACTTTTGCTGCCGAAATGAGCAACCTTCGGAACCATATTATTGCATTGATTCTGCTGCTGTCAGTCCTGCCGGCGATGGCGCAGAATAACGGCAAGGGGAAACAAAACCCCGAAGACCGTACCGTGGATATGGATTCGCCCACGTTTGTCCCGTTGGTGAAGGTGAGCAAGGTGAAGGTCGGGAGCGACTCTATCCAGTATCTGGAGATGAACAATGTATATGTATATCCGCAGGCCACGTTCAAGAATACCAAGCAGCAACAGGCTTATAACCGGCTGGTATACAATGTGAAGAAGGTGCTGCCGATAGCCAAGGAGGTGAACCGGGTGATGATGGAGACGGCCGAATATCTGGAGACACTGCCCAACAAACGTGCGAAAGACGAGCACATGAAACGTGTTGAGAAAGCGGTGAAGAAAGAATACACGCCACGCATGAAGAAACTCACCTACGCTCAGGGCAAACTGCTCATCAAACTCGTCTACCGTGAGTGCAACTCATCGTCGTATCAGCTGATACAAGCCTTCCTCGGTCCTGTCAAGGCCGGTTTTTATCAAGCCTTTGCCTGGACTTTCGGAGCCTCGCTGATGAAGGAATACGACGCCGAAGGCACCGACCGTCTGACCGAGCGTGTGGTCCGCATGGTCGAGGCCGGCCAGTTGTAAACCGTCGCCCGTTAGGTCTCAATTCATGCCAAATTGACAAAGAATTTACAGCTGATTTCCAATCAGGCATTTATTAAGGTGGAATTAGCCATTAATTAAGTCGTAATCGGTCATTAATTAGCTTGCGATTGATGCCTGATTAGAGTGTAATTAGTTAATCAGTTAGAAGGTAATTGGTTAACTAATTAGAAAAGTAATGATGAGCGGACTGAAATGAAACCTAGAAAATCAAGAATGTCTAGAAAACCTAGAAAATCTAGAAAATCTAGAAAATCTAGAGAGTCTAGAGAATCTAGAGAGTCTAGAGAATCTAGAGAGTCTAGAAAGCCGTTTCTATAAATAAAAAAACGACAGAGCCAAACTCTGTCGTTTTTATGTTGATGGATGAATGAACTGTCGGTTACAGCAGGTGCATCACACCGATGGTGTAGAGTAGGGCATAACCTAGGATGATGGTGATGAAACCTGAGATAAGACCAATCTTTATCATGTCGCTCTGCTTCACCAGATTGGTGGAGAAAGCCAGTGCGTTCGGCGGTGTGCTGACAGGCAGAAGCATGGCGCTCGATGCGGCAATGGCAATACCGATGAGTACGGTTGGCGTGCCTCCGATGGCCTCAAGTTTGTCGCCCATGGCTGTACAGACGACTGCAAGGATAGGCATCAGAAGGGCTGCGGTGGCAGAATTGCTGATAAAGTTCGACAACAGGTAGCAAATCACGCCTGAGAGAATGAGGATGAGCACCGGCGACAGGTTGCCGAAAGGAATGCTGGCGATAGCATTCTCTGCCAGACCCGATGCATTCAGACCGTAACCAAGAGCAAAACCTCCGGCTACCATCCACAGCACGCTCCAGTTGATTTCCTCGAGGTCGTATTTGTTGATGACTCCTGTCAGCGTGAATACCACGAATGGAATCAGTGCGACGGTATAGCTGTTGATGCCAGTAACCATATCGGTAAGCCACAGGGCTACCGTGATGATAAACGTTACGATGACAATCCACTTGTGAGGACCTTTTTTCATCTCTCCCTCAATCTCCAACTGAACAGTCTTCTGCGAGAAAGGGAACATCTTTTTCAGAATAAACCAGCTGATGAAAAGCAATACAGCCACCAACGGGAACATGAACAGCATCCATTCGCCAAAGCCCAGTCCGAGGTTCAGGCCTTCGGGATCGTTCAGGTATTTCAGCGCAATGGTGTTCGGTGGTGTGCCGATAGGAGTGCCGATTCCGCCCAGGTTGGCGGCAACAGGAATGCTGAGTGCCATGGCTATGCGGCCTTTTCCCTCGGGAGGAAGCTGCTTAAACACAGGTGCCAGGAATGTGAGCATCATGGCTGCGGTAGCGGTGTTCGACACAAACATGGAGAATAGACCTGTAATGAGGATAAAGCCCAGCAGCACATTCTCGCTTTTCTGTCCGAAAGGTTTCAGCAATACCTTTGCCAGATGAGTGTCGAGACCTGTCTTGGCAGCAGCGATGGCCAGCACGAATCCACCGATGAAAAGCATGATGATCGGGTCGGCGAACGTGGCCATGATGCTCTTATACGACAGCAGTGTGCCTACCTCGTCGGGGTTAACCATCCACTTGATGCCGCTGTCGCTGGTGAAAATGAGCATAAGTCCGATGATTGACACCGAAGTTGCCCATGAAGGCACTACCTCGAGCACCCACATCAGCGTGGCATAAGCAAAGATGGCAATGATGCGCTGCTGAACGACCGTGAGCCCTTGGATGCCGAAACAATCGGCAGGAAGATTCCACAGAATCAGCGTGACAATGGCAACGAAGACGGCTTGCGCTGCTTTTTTGATGGCACGGTTAGGATGTTCAAACTTTTTGGCATGGCGCGTTTTATGGTACGCCTCTACCAGATGAAAACCATGAAAGTTCTTAAACATATCTTTTCTGTTTACTTATAATGAATGATTCTTTTTGTGCTGAGTTATAATACTCTTAACCGTGTGTATCTATATAAAAAGTTTATCCTAAGTGACTGCAAAGGTACAAATAAATCCCCATCCGTTAGAAATTTTTTGATGTAATATTTGGCACAGTGTCACGATTTGTGTCGTTTTCATCAGTGATAATGGTTTCAAGTCTTACGTTTTGTCAACTCGACTTGTCAAAATACGTAGTTATGTTAGTAAGATATGAGAGGTATAAGTATGATGTGTAAGAAGAAAACAATCCTTTTTGGGAGGAGAATAATGGTCTCTCATAAATTTTTTAGGTAAAAAGCATGTCTTTATTCGTATATATAGAAAACAATATGGTTATGAATATGATAACAATATACATTATGGTGGTTTTTCTGGCACTCGGTGTGCTGGGATTGTGCCGCATGCAACATCAGATGACGGGCAAACAACAGGAAGGAACGATGATTGAGAAAGCGCTTCTGCCTCAAAAGAACCAAGCTGTCATGTTATATATGGCCAGCATGTTCGGTGTGATGGTTTTAAGTATGAGCATCCCTTCGCAGGCACAATCGGGCTTATTGTATGTTCTCTGTATGATAATAGGTGGACTCGTAGGCATCATGCTCACGAAAGGAAAGCGTTTGCGATACTATCTCCAGGTGGGTACGACAGTTTTTGTTTTCATAGTGATAGGATTGTCAGTTGTTCGCACCTTGGATTACTCATCTTTTATCCTGAGCGGTGTTGCCCTTCTGGCAGCATTTGTTCTTCTCCCCTTGTGTTATGCGCTCTCTGTCGATGCGCGTCCTGACAAACTGAATGCCATCACAGGTTTTTCTGCCATAGCCGTGGTGGGAGGTAGTCTTGTAGGCTGGGCTATCTGCCATTCATGTAGTTCAGCCACCTCATTAGTTATCTTCATGATGGGCATTGCCACACTTTTTTACAGTGCTTTTTGTGTTGATGCCAATGTGGCAAAATACTGATGAGTGAGGGACAGCTTTTGAAGATTATCACTTCCGCATTGAACTATTAGAGTCTTTTGTCGAACTTTCATATCCTGCTGTCTTCAAGATATATTCCACTTGGGTGTCACGCCCTTCCAAAAAAACAGTTACCGTCTGTGGTACAAGATGATTGGGCTGGATAGCAACACCCTCCAATGGGTGTCCTCCAGGCGTTATCATATGGTCAAGGGTCGGAATTCGGAAATAGATGCCATGCTTTGACTTGAAACATAATGGGAAACCGCCAGTGTCGCCTCCAGATGGTTCGCCGACAAGTACTGCATCGCCACTCTCTTTCATCGTGATGATGAAACTTTCTGCCGCAGAGAACGAGTAGGTGCCCATAAGGATATATACCTTGCCTGGATAACCATCTTTCCGTTGCAGCAGCTCAGTGCCATTCCATGCCGTTCGTTTCTCCTTGATAAGATAGGATGCCAATGAGTCTCCAATCTGACTATTACCACCGCCATTGTGCCTTACATCAACAATCAGGTTGGGCAGCTGTCGCAATTCTTGAATAGCCTTGCCCAGGGAGTCGAGCACCTGATTCGACATCTCGTTCACGGCCAGATAGCCAAAGTCAGCATTCATCTTTTTCCATTCTATCGGTTTATATCTTATAGGACCGTTAAGTTTTTCCCCGCTGTAGAGATTCAATGTCATCTCCAATGACTGTCCGTTTCGCAGTATGGTGACTGTCCTCACGCTGTCTGTATAACTGCACATCACCTCCATAGCCGAACGTAAAAATCGGTAAGCGTCGGTCGAAGCAGAGATATACCTCTCGTTTGTTTTGATCCATTGCTGCACAGGCACTCCATCCACAGCCACAATTTCATCGCCCTGCAGCATCCCCGCATTCTTCAGCTGAATGCGTGGGTTGTTGATGAAGACACGATACTCAATCACTGCAATATCATTGCCAAGTCTTTTCGCACGGAAATTAATGTCGGCATGCCCTGCGTGGAGGTTGGCAAAAAACTCTCGGAGGAGTATCGAATAACCTATTTTGGTCTGAATCGTGTCTAACCGATCAATAAAAACCTCATGAAGTGAGTCCATGTTGAGGTGTTTACGGTTGATGTAAGCAAAACGGTGGTTCACCCTGTTGAAGATACTCTCGAAATCCTCTTTGAAGTCTGCTGGTTCCACGGGAATGTCATACATGTAATATTTCTTGCATTCACTGAAATCTACAGAGCCTCTGAGCATATAATAATTGTATGCGTAGAGTGCGCCTATGGCAAAGAGACAGAGCACAATAAATGCTAAAACAAGGTATCCGATTATCTTTAATGCTTTTTTCATACTTGCTGTTGATGGTGAATTGCTATACATAGGTCAGACAACCTGTGGGGAATTTAAATCAATTAGCGCTATGCAGGGGTGTCCTTCTGCATCGGAAAGAAGATCCTACGTGGAAGATAATCCCTCTTGAAAACAAAGGATTTGTCTGATTGAATGCTGTTGGAGTGTTGGTGCGGTTAGCCCAGCACTACATTCTCTACCTCAACGGGCTCATGAAGGAATATCTGAGCCTGCTCTTTAAACTTTTCAGGGTTCTCGGTGGTGAGATAATGAACGGTTGCGCCACGCGAACATTTCTGTTCTAATAGCGGATGACGTTCAAGATACTGTTGTAGACTGCCTGCCACATACTCGCCTTGCGGGATAATCCGCACACCTTTAGGTATATATTTCAGTATTTTCGGCATCAGCAGCGGATAATGGGTGCATCCAAGGATGACAGCGTCAATAGCAGGGTCCTTACGCATCAGTTCATCGATGCGTTTCTTAACAAAATAGTCGGCACCAGGGCTGTCAGCCTCATTGTATTCTACCAGCGGCACCCAGAACGGACAGGCGACACCGGAGACCTTTATGTCTGGCCACAACTTGCGGATTTCCAAGTTGTAACTCTCGCTCTTAATCGTACCCTCGGTAGCCAAAACGCCCACATGACGGTTCTCTGTGAGCGAACCGATGACCTCAGCGGTGGGACGTATGATACCCAACACGCGACGGTCGGGGTCTAAACGTGGCAAATCGTTTTGCTGGATGGTTCGTAAAGCCTTGGCAGAGGCGGTGTTACAGCCCAGGATGACGAGATGACATCCCATCTCGAACAGTTTGATGACTGCCTGTCGGGTGAACTCGCAGACCACCTCAAAAGAGCGTGGTCCATAGGGTGCACGTGCGTTATCGCCCAAATACAGGAAATCGTATTGGGGTAACAGCTGCCGGATGCCATGCAAGATGGTCAGTCCACCGTAGCCACTGTCGAATATGCCTATCGGACCGGGCGATTTGCTGAACATGATTCTTTTTGTTAGTGAAAAGAGAAAAGTGAGAAGTAACAAGTTGACTTACCTCCAAATATCTGAAGTGGCTGGAAGCCCATCACTCTTGTTACTTCTCACTCCTTGTTTCTCACTTGCTAAGTGCTTCCTCAACGACCTCGCTGATGTCCTCTCCCATGACCGGATCGATGTAGGGACAGGCTTCGGCATCGGTGTTCAGGATAAAGGCATAGCCGCGCTCGCCGCCAATCTGGCGCAGCACGTCGCTGATTTTCTGCCGCAACGGAGCATAGTTTTCTTTCTCTGCATCGGCAAACTGCTTGCGGGCCTCTTCCTTAAACTGGATATTACGGGCCATAAGTTCTTGCAATTCAGTCTGACGCTTGTTGAGAATGGTGGGCGCCAGTTCGCGCTGCACCTCAAGAAAAGCCTCGTATTTGCGGTTGAACTCCTCCTCAACGCGCTTGGCTTCTGCCTCGTATTGAGCCTTCAGGTCGCTCAGCTGTTTCTGCACCACACTATATTCGGGCATCGACTTGAACGCACGGTCGTAGCTGAAATAGCCGAACTTCACCTGAGCGGAAGCATTGAAAAGCGATAAGTGATAAATGACGAGTATCGCTACCATTCTCATTGCTAATCTCATTTTGTTGTTCATAAGCATTCTGTATGTAATCATTAACTTATCATTCTTCACTTATCACTCTCGTCATGTTGTAATTACTTCATCTTACTGAGCTGAGCCTTGATCTCTGTGGTAACGTCCTTGCTCAGAGTAGTGCTCACGTAAGGAATGCCGCTGTTGATATCCATGATGTACACATAGCCGCCTGCCTTGCCAACAGCCTGAATGGCGTTGATCAGCTTCTGACGGATGGGAGCCATCTTCTCCTGAGAGATTTTCTCTATCTCCTGGCTGCCGTCCTGATAAGTCTGCTGCAGTTTCTGCTGCATCTGTGCCAGATTCTCCTCGGTCTCCTTGCGCTTAGACTCGTTCATGGTGCTCTGAGTCTTCTGATACTCTTCAACCTTGCGCTGGAACTCGTCCTGCATAGCTTTCAGCTCATCCTCTTTCTGCTTCTGTACAACTTCTACATCTGCACGAGCCTTGATGAACTCGGGCATAGCGGTCATGATTTGCTGTGTGTCACAGTGTCCAAATTTAGCCTGCTGTGCAAACATGGTCATGGGTGCAAACAGCATCAACATTAAAATCAGTTTTTTCATTTTCGTTTCTTTTTATTTAAATAGTTATAATTCTTTTATTTCCTAACTCTCTAAAATATTATGCATTATGCATTATTCATTATGCATTAATTACTGAAATATTATGCATTATGCATTATTCATTATGCATTAATTACTGTATCCCAGTTTTGCCAAGATCTCGTTGCTGATATCTATCTTGGGCGAACCGAAGATAATGCCGGCATCTGAAGCTCTGTCGAGAACCAGAGAGTAACCGCGCAATTCGGATATTTCCTTGACTGCATTGTAGATCTCATCCTGGATAGGAGTCATCAGGCTCTCGCGTTTTTTGAACAACTCTCCCTCCGGACCGAAGTACTTCTTCTTCAGTTCGCTGGCCTGCTTCTCTTTCTCCATAATCTCTTCCTGCTTGGCTTTCTTCTGCTCTTGTGAGAGGAATACCACCTCGTTTTGATAGTTCTTATAGAGTGTCTGGGCTTCTGTATTGATAGCTTCCACCTCGGCTTGCCACTTCTTCGACACCTGGTTGAGCTGCTCGTTGGCTCGCTCGTAGGCGGGAATGTTCTTCAGAATATACTCCATGTCAATGAGAGCGAACTTCTGTGCGTTTGCCGTCATCGCCACAATGGCGAGAAGGGCTACCATCATTACTTTCTTCATAGGCTTTATTTCAATTTGGTTGAACGTTTATATGACGGATACGATAATGAAAAGTTAATCTACCGTCGCGTTTTTAACTATTTCTTAACTTATTGTTTACCAATTATTAATTATAGAGGACTGTGTCTTTAGAACTCCTGACCGAGGATGAAGTGGAATTGTGAGCCACCTCTGGTCTTTCTGCCAGACGCATTCGAATAGACATTGTCGAAACCGTAAGCCCAGTCGATACCCATCAGACCAACCATCGGGAGGAAGATACGCACACCGATACCGGCAGAGCGCTTCATGTCGAATGGGTTAAACTTCTTGGTGTCCACCCAAGCATTACCGGCCTCAACGAAACCAAGTCCGTAGATGGTGGTATTACCCAGCATGAAAGGATAGCGCAGCTCAAGAGTGAAACGGTCGTACGCATAGGCATTGTACGATGAGATGTTCTTTCCTTTCGACAACATCTCGTAGCCGGAAGAGGTTGACAGGTCACCGTTCTCGTAACCACGCAATCCGATAGTCTCCTCAGCATAACCAGTGCTGTAGCCGCTCATACCGTCACCACCTACATAGAAGGTCTCGAACGGGCTTTGCTTGTCCTTGTTGAACGAGCCGAGCAGACCCAGTTCCACACGTGTCATGAGCACGAAACACTTCGGACTGCCGCTGAGAGCGGTATAGGTCTTCGCCTTGAACTTCCACTTGTGGTATTCTATCCAGCGGTATTTCTCCTGTTGCTCATCCATGTAGGTGGGCGACTGGGTGTTGATAGCCAGTTTGCTGTAGTCTTTTCCGTCCCACAACGACCATGGCGGGGTAACCGTCACCGATGCCATGAACTCAGATCCACGGCGTGGGAACAGCTGGTTATCGGTAGATACGCGCGAAACGGTAACTCCCAAGTTCAAGTTGTTCGATGTTCCGTTAGACATCAGGGCATAGTAGCGCCAGTTCTTCATCATGTAACGCTGGTAGGCCAACTGTACCGAGAGTGTGAAATAGTCGTCGGGCCAGCGCAGACGCTTACCCCATCCGAGTGATACACCAATGAGTTGCACATACTTGTCGGGGTCGTAATAGCTCTCGTAGTTGTTGTAACCATAGCCATATGAACCGTAACCGTAGCCATAACCGCCATACATATAACTGTTGTAAAGGCTGTTCATATAGGCCTGGTTATAATAGTTGCTGTTGATGTCGGTCTGCTTCGAGTAGTATGCACCCACACTGAACTGGATGGGTCGCTTGCCGCCGAACCAGTTGGTAGAGTAGCTGGCGTTGTACGACTGATAATAAGTACCGTTGGTCTGTGCGCCGATTGACAACACCTCACCGTCACCGATAGGCATGATGCCGCGGTGCTCCTTGTTCTTGTTGAACAGGTTAGCCATTGAGAAATTGTTGAGTTTCAAACCGATACGGCCGATGACACCTGTCTGTCCCCAACCCAGCGAGAACTCAATCTGGTCGTTTGACTTCTGTTCCAGGTTCCAGTCAACGTTCACCGTACCATCCTCATAATTGGGCTTGATATCGGGAGCAACCTTCTCAGGATCGAAGTGTCCCATGCTGGCCAGTTCGCGTGCAGTACGTGTGAGAGCCTCTTTCGAGAACAAGTCACCGGGCTTGACGTGCATCTCGCGTCTTACCACATTCTCATACAGACGGTCGTTACCATTGATGCGCACATGGCTCAGGTAGGCCTGCTGGTTCTCCACGATGCGGATTTCCAAGTCGATGGAGTCGCCAACAATGTTCACCTCGGTAGGCTCGACTTGCGAGAACACATATCCATTATTATAATAGATGTTGCCCACAGACTCATCATCACCGTTTCCTGATATGCGCTTGTTGATATGTTTCTGGTTGTACACATCACCCTTCTTCATGTTCAGGATGGCATTCAGCTGGTCCGTGTTGTAGACGGTGTTTCCAACCCATGTGATGTTACGCACATAGTATTTCTTTCCCTCGTCAACCTTGACGTAGACGTTCACGTGTTTCTCGTCGTTGTTCCACACGCTGTCCTCCACAATCATGGCATCGCGGTAGCCGTATTCGTTGTATTTCTCCAGCAGGTTCTGCTTGTCTTTCTTCCAACGGTCGGGAGTATATTTCTTCGATTTCAGGAAGTTGGCAAACTTTCCAGCCTCGTGAGTCTTCGAGAAAGCACCTTTCGTAAACAGTTTTCCCTTGATTTTTCCATCGGAAAGGGCATGGTTACCGTCGATGATGATATTACGGATTTTCATCTTCTCCTTTTTGTCGACCTCAACGTCCAGAATCACCTGGTTCTTATTGGCCAGGTCGTCGCGCTGAGTGATCGTAATCTCGGCGTTCTTGAATCCCTTGTCGTCGAAATAACGCTTGGCAAGGATTTTGGCACGGTCGATCACGTTGGGGTGAAGCGCCATACCTTTCGCCATACCGAGCTTGTTCTCCATGTCCTCACGCTCCGACTTCTTCAGTCCGATATAGTTGATGGTCGAGATTTTCGGGCGTGGAGCCAGATAGAAATGCAGGTAGATTTTGTCGCCGATGAGCGAGTCGACAGCCACAGCAACCTTCGAGAACAGGCCGTTGCGCCAGTAACGTTTTACGGCATCGGTAATCTTTGAGCCTGGGATTTCTATCTCGTCGCCAACCGACAAGGCCGAGATACCGGCCAGTACGTAATCCTCGTAGCCTTCAATGCCCGAGACATTGATACCAGCCAGACGTCCGACAATAGGTGTGCCGGCATAAGAGATTTCTGGATGCACGATTTTCTCCTGTGCGCTCAGAGAGACAGGTAAAAAGGCAAGCAGGCAAACAGGCAACAGCCATTTTGCCAATCCTTTAACCTTCATCATTCTTAATATCATCATATTCAATTTTTTTCCTTTTCCCTAATTACTACTTTTCCTTCTCTTCGTCCTCCACCTGGGCCTCGGTCTTGCCGTAACGGCGCTGGCGCGACTGGTAGTCGAAAATGGCCTTATGAAGATCTTTCTCGCTGAAATCCGGCCAATAGGTGTCGCAGAAGTACAACTCCGTGTAGGCTATCTGCCAGAGCAGGTAGTTGGAGATGCGCAACTCGCCGCCAGTGCGGATGAGGAGGTCGGGGTCGGGCATGAAACTGGTGGCCAGGTGCTGGCTGACAAACTCTTCCGTGATATCCTCCTGACGGATTCCGCCCGTTGCCAGATGCTTCAGGAAGTTCTGTGGAAGCTCTTCCATGTCGTGAACCTCTGCCACAATCTTCCTGACGGCCTCGGTAATCTCCCATCGGCTGCTGTAGCTCAGGGCCACCACCATGGTCATGGCAGTGTTCTGCGAGGTGCGGTCGATGGTCTGTTGCAGTTTCTTCTGCACATCATCAGGCAGCCGTTTCAGGTCGCCGATGACGCGGAATCGCACATTGTGCTTCATGAAGATCTCGTCCTCGAGCGACGTGAGCACCAATCCCATCAGTGCGGAAATCTCGTCCTCCGGGCGGTTCCAGTTCTCAGTAGAGAAGGTATATAGTGTCAGATACTTCACTCCTAATCGCACGCACTCGGCAGTGATACGGCGCACAGCCTCCACTCCGGCCTGATGTCCGAAGCTGCGCTCTCTGCCCCGTTCTGTTGCCCAGCGTCCGTTGCCGTCCATGATGATGGCAATGTGCTCGGGAATCCGTTTCATATCCAGTTCTGTCATATCTTCGTTTTCTTAATAACGTTATTGGGCGGTACCCCTTCATTCCTATTCATCTGCATTGTGGCAGGTGCGGCAGCGGGCCATGAAACTGTAGGTGAGTGTCACTTGCAGGGCACTATAGGCATCTTTGTTCTTGAAGAGTCCTGTGCTCTTAAAGCCGTAAGGATCGACAATCCCGTCGAGCTTGTCGCTCAGCGAGAAGTGAACAGCCCACTCAATGCCCAGGTTCAGGCGGTCAGCCAATTTGTATTTCACGCCGACGCCCAGCGGGATATTGGCCGTGATGACGCTCTTGTCGCCCCCACTGACGTGGGTAGCACCCACTCCACCGAACACAAACGGCGTGCAGCGCTTGGCTCCGCGATAGTCACGGCCGGTGCCATAAGGCCAGAAATTATATTCATAGGTCACTCCGAAGTCGATCAGCGAGTGGCTGAACGACACGGGCGACTGCTCCAATTCCGGGTAATAGGTGGTCACGTCGCGGGAGTCGCCTTTCAGTTTTCCATACGCGAGGTTGGCTTTCAGTCCCATATATGGCGAAATGTTGAATCGCCAGAGCAGCGAGCCCATAGGCTGCATGTTCTTGGTGATATTGCCATTCAGGTCACCCTCATAGCTCACGAGTCCTGCTCCGCCGCCGATTTCCATGCGATACTCGTTCTCGTCCTGCGCGTGCAGGGCGGTTACCGCCGTCATCAGCAACAATACTGTCAGCACTCTTCGCATCATCGTCAGGTTGCTTAACTGTTAACTCCTAACCTTTCACTCTCACCTCAGAAGACCTTCTGCTGTGTCTGCCAACCCAGCTGGCTGAGACGTCCGCGCCATACCTGACCGCTTCCGCCACAGATAATCCAGAGATACTGGTTCTCGTCGACTGTCATAGCGAACGTGCTGTTGGTGGCCGAGAATCCGTCGGGTATCTGGAAACGGGCGTCCGTCTTCCAGGTAATGCCTCCGTCGCGGCTGGCATATAGCTGTTTGAAAGCCGTCACGGTGCAGGCACCCATGCCCTTGCCGCCCAAAGCGAGCATCTGGTCACCGTATTTCACCACCTGCAGATTCTGCAAGCGGGGCAGAAGATAGGGATTGTCTGTTGCCCATGTGTAGTATATCCACTGTTGGCTCTGTGCGCCTGCTGCCGTTTCCTCCACGCATCCCCAGACTACGGCATATTTGTCGTCAGGATATTGCTCGACACTCCGGTTGCCCACGAGAACCAACTGGTTGACGTCAGGATTGGTGGGCTTTGGCAATCGTACCATACTCATGTCCTGTACGGGCAGGTAAGGAGCATATTTGTCGTCAGAAAGCGTCATCGCCGATGTCTGGATGGTCTCCACCACAGGCATATCATCGCTTGACCAGTTCTTGCCGTCACCAACGGAAGTGGAGTAGCAGACGCTTTCCTCACCGTTGTTTCCGTATACATACACCTTGCCATTCTGACAGGTGGCGCGCATGTTGCTCATGGCTGCCAGCTGAGCATTTGCCGGCAGTGAGCTCCAGTTGAACACGTCGGCCTCTTCCTGATGCACGTTCACGCGCACCTTGTACGTACGGAAGCCTGAGCCATCGTTGGCATAGACGCGAAGCTCGCGCTGAACACTCAGGTTCACCGAGTCGGACGACGAATAAGTTACCAGCGTATCGCTGATGGCACTCTTCCAGACGGCTGTTCCACCGTTCTTGGTACTGATGGTAGTAATCACATGTGCTGCGTCGGTGCCTTTTGGCAACGAGTCAACATTATAGATTTCGCAAGTCAGCTGATCAATATAGAATGCGTAGTTGCTGCCCGAATAAGTGGTTTTGTAAACACTGTCGGCTCCTGTTGACGACTTCGTATGCACATATCTGTTCATCGTGCCCAGCGAGAATGACGTAATCGCAGTGTCGTCATAATAGACAACATCATTATCGTCGGAATTCAGACATGATGCAAACACAAACAGAGCTGCCAGCAGCAATACGAAAGGTATGAAAATCCTTCTCATCAATTAAAACATTTTATTTCAAGCTGCAAATTTACGTAGAATTCCGCAAAAAGCACTCCTTTTCGCAGGTTTTTATGAAATTATGCACGAAATCGGGCCTTTTTTAAGGTCTATTAAAAAAATAAGACCGGCATGAATCACTCATACCGGCCTTCTGTTGAATGCTAATGCAAGTTGGAGTGCATCAAAGTTATGATGCTCAAGATGGTCATCAAAGTAACCAAAGCCAACATTGCAGTCGTTTCAAAATCTAATAACATAATCTTTACCTTGACATAAATGAAGCTCTTTTGAAGCCTGCGGAAACAATGTGTTTCCATCTGCAGGCCGAGCTTTACTTAAAAAAACTACTAACCTATGAAAACTTTTTACGAAGTGTTCTCCCGAACACGATGCAAAGGTAATCAAAATTCCGCAGTTCACCGCCTGTTTCTGTCCGCTTTCTTCTGTTTTACCCCCTTTTCTTGACTTGTATCAAACACCCCCCGAAGGGCAATAAGACGGATATTGCCTATAACAAGGCCGCCGACTGTGACCGTTGGAGCCGCATCCCGTTTGTGGTGGGCATGGAGGTGAAGCGGAGTAATAATCCATTCGGCTGTGAGGTGTGCGAGGCGCTGAAGGGGAAGTACCCGAAGGACTTTGTGTTCACGGGGTGGCATCCGCAGTGCCGGTGCTATATCGTACCTGTACTGGCCTCTGAGGAGGAGAGGATGGCTTACCACAGGGCTGTACTCAACGGTGAGGATGTCTCAGATTTTCATTTCAAGGGGGAGATTACTGAGCCGCATGATGGGTTTCGGAAGTGGATTGGGGAGAACCAAGAGCGGATTGAGGGGGCAAGGAGGCTGCCTTACTGGATGAGGGATAATGGGAAGTATGTGGGGGTGAAGCAGACTTCACAAGCAGAGGCGGTTAGTAACAACTCGATATTTGAACCTGTAAAATCTTGGGCTAATACTGTCGTCGACAGAAGTTCAGATAGGCAAATACACGAAAAGGAGGTGCTCGATTTTCTGAATGAAAAGCTTAGTAGCGAAAGGGTGAATGGGACTTTTGACGGATTCCATATTGATCGTTGGAATTTCAAGGGGAGTATCATGAGGACTGTCACGCAGAAGATGGATGATGGCAGTTACAGGCAGAAGATACTTATCTCCAATACGTCAATCAAGGTGATTGGAGTGGAGGGAAAGATAACAACATTCAACGCCATGCGTGAATTACAAGGGGTGATGGAGGCTATCAAGAACAAACAGCCTCTTACCTTCAATCAGGAATATGCTCTTGAAAGCGTTTGGCACGAACTACGTCATGCAAAGGCCAAGAACTGGAAAGTTTTAGGAGCTAAACATCCCGATAGCAAAGTAGCTGCCATGGAGGTTGTAAATCAACTATGCGCCAGAAGGACTTACGCTGATTTCATAAAAAGAATGGGAGTTGAGGCGCGGCACTATGAGGCTGTGCTGAAACAAGGCTATGGGTATAAAAAGGAAATTACCAACCTGAGAACAATCTTCGAGAAATTCAACATAAATGAAGAAGATTTCTTCAGGCATTTCGAAAAAAGGATAATTGTCAATGACTATGACATGATTTTTGACAATATGGTTAAATACCTAAGAGGTAGAAAAGTAAAGAATGTAGAAGTAATAATTCAGAAATTAGGTTGGAAAGCTGAAAAATTCAATAAATTCATGGGTGGTATATAGTTCTGAAAAATGAATTTTTCATATCAACATCCTTGACTTTGTTGATGTACCTTCTCATCTTCCATTTCTTTTCTCGGATATGGAACAACCTTGCGAGGTCGTAGAATCTACAATCGTCATCTACGATACTTTCATATTGCTCTCTGGGCATATATCCCAGTTGTTTCCATTCTTCTTTTGTCGGATTATGATCATATATTGTTTCCATGTTGCAAAGATAACAAAAATAGTGATACGAACCAAATATTATTGAGAAAAGACGATGAACTAGAAGCATGAGGGGGAAAGATGATGAAAAACCGCGCTGTTTTCATCATTTCACGACAATGCGCGTATTGTCGGAAACGGGCTGGTTTGATTCTTTCATCTCATTCGGAAAGACAATATCTTTGTGGTGATTAATCACAATTCGTAATATGAACAAGAAACTATTGAAGACTCTGCAAGACAAGTGTAAGGACTTTGGATTGACAGAGAAAGCCATCGATGAAGTATGGTTAAGAAATCCAGATGGAACATTTAAGCTCTTGTTTAAAAATGACAAGCACCTGCCGTGAGACAGATGCTCGTATGCAACGAATCGGTAGTCATTAGCTACGGAATCGTTGGTGCAAATATACGAACAAATATTGAAACTTCCAAATAAATAACAAAAAAAATATTGTCTAAAAATTAATTAAGAAGTATTATGAAGATTAAGTTTTCAACTCGTCAAGGAAAAGAGTTTGTCGTTGAGATGCCTGCTGTTCCCAGTGTGGGTGATGTGATTGTCGTTTCGAATATGGGTGGACTCTATCCTGAAGGTGTCGGTTTCGGATCGTCAGAGTGGGTTGTGGAGAGTGTGACTTGGTATGTTGAGGAAGATGAGGGCACGGGAAATGTGCATCTCGGAGGATTTCTTGTAGGCATCCGCAACGAAGAGGAGGAAGAGTAGTTTCCTTATAATAAGCTGTAGTTTGTTACCAAATTTTGGTAACATGACGTGCTCGTTTTCTTCATTTTACGACAATAATCGTATTGTCGGAAACGGGCTGGTTTGTTCCTTTCTTTTCATTTGGAAAGACAATATCTTTGTGGTGATTAATCACAATTCGCATTTATGAACAAGAAACTATTGAAGACTCTGCAAGACAAGTGCAAGGACTTTGGATTGACAGAGAAGGCCATCGAGGAGCTGGCGCAGTCGGCTTCCGAGGGTTTGACGGATGAATCCTCAGACGAGGACATCGCGAAGGTTGCGGATTCACTCGTTCCCTACGCCAAGATGATGCAGGGAGAGATAACGAGGAAGACGCGCAAGCAGACTCCCAAGCCCAAGACCACTCCGAAGACGGATGGGGATGACGGTGACGGAGACGGTGATTTCGTATAAAGACTGCAAACTTCGTATGGATTTCTATCATTTTGTTATAGTTTTTGTGTTTTAGAAAGAAAAACCTTACAAATTATTTGTTTATATCGGATAATAATGCGTAACTTTGCGGAAATTTACTCATTTTATAAGCAAAAACTATGAAACAGACTAATGTGCAGCCTGCCAACGGCAAGCTTGGAATCTTAATCGTCGGTAACGGCGCAGTAGCAACAACTTTCATGACAGGTGTGCTGATGGCACGCAAAGGACTGACCAAGCCCATTGGTGCCATGACTCAGTATGACAAGGTGCGCGTGGGACGCGGTGCCGAGAAGCAATATCTCCACTATGCCGACATCGTTCCCATTGCCAGTTTGGACGATATCGTCTTCGGATGCTGGGACGTTTATCCGCAGAACGCCTACCAGTCAGCCGTTTACGCAGAGGTGCTCAAGCGCGCGGATATTGAGCCTGTGCGCGAGGAACTCGAGCAGATAGTACCCCTTAAAGCTGCTTTTGACAAGAACTACGCCAAGCGTCTGGACGGTGACAACGTGAAAAAATCCTCCGACCCCTCGAAGAGTGGGGATATTCCCACACGCTGGGAGATGGTGGAGCAGCTCCGTGAGGACATCCGCCAGTTCAAAGCCGAGAAACAATGCGACCGTATCGTAGTCCTCTGGGCTGCCTCTACAGAGATTTATGTGCCCATCGACGAGCAGGTACACTACACGCTCGACGCTCTCGAGGCAGCCATGAAGGCTGACGACCGCGAGCATATTGCACCCTCGATGTGCTATGCCTATGCCGCTTTAGTTGAGGGTTGTCCGTTTGTCATGGGCGCTCCGAACACAACGGTCGATATTCCAGCCATGTGGCAGTTGGCAGAGAAGACGCAGATGCCTATCGCCGGCAAGGACTTTAAGACAGGACAGACGCTGGTGAAGAGCGGTTTCGCACCTATCATCGGCACGCGATGTCTGGGACTGGAGGGATGGTTCTCGACCAATATCCTGGGCAACCGCGACGGACTGGTGCTCGATGTTCCCGAGAATTTCCGCACCAAGGAAGTGTCGAAACTCTCCACGTTGGAAACCATTCTGAAGGCAGACGAGCAGCCCGACCTCTACAGTGATTACTATCACAAGGTGCGCATCAACTATTACCCACCGCGCAACGACAACAAGGAGTCGTGGGATAATATCGATATTTGCGGATGGATGGGCTATCCCATGCAGATCAAGATTAATTTCCTCTGCCGCGACTCCATACTCGCAGCACCTGTTTGTCTGGACCTCTGTCTGTTGATCGACCTCGCCGCCCGAGCTGGTCGCTGCGGCACACAGCGTTTCCTGAGCTTCTTCCTGAAGAGTCCTATGCACGACTACACCGTGGGTGAGGAAGCCGTCAACCACCTCTATCGCCAACACACCATGCTGAAGAATGCCATTCGCGAGATGGGCGGCTACGAGGCTGACGAGGAAATAGATTAAAGCACTGACAACACATTTCTTTTAGACAAATAAACAGCCCGGGGTTTTGCCCCGGGCTGTTTGTTGATGGCTGCAGCAGGCTCACCGCGCAGAGTCGCCTGCGGATTACAAATAGATTCCGAAGGATACCGACTGGAAGTTGATGTTCTTGCCATATGTGGAGCTGAGCGTGTTCATGGGCGAGTATTTGCCATAGAATCTCAGGTTGAGCAGTTCCACGATGGCCATGAAGTCGATGGTGACAGGCTTTTGATGGATAGCCTTGTAGACATCGGTGTGGCGTTCGCCCTTATCGTCGAAATAGCGGTTTTTGATGCTGGCATAGGTATTGAAGTTGAGAACCGGACCGACCGTCAGGCTCAAGCCCTTGCTGAACTCATGCCCGAAAAGCAGCGGCACGTTCAGGCTGAACACCTTGATGCGCGAGAAAATTGGGTCGTAACCGTCGGGATAGTGCTCCTCTGTCAGTGTGCCGTCAGTCTGTTTCATGAAATGGCTGCGCCCGTTCATTCGGTAGTTTCGCCAGTCGACACCAAATCCGAAAGAGTACCAGTTCTTATACTTTGGTGAGAAGTGGTCCCATTGGGCTATTGTCCAGAATATCTCAAAGGAACTGCCTACGGAACTGCTACCGTTGAAACAGGCACTGATGGGATTGCAGAGTCCGACGCCGATGTGCGAGCTGATCTCGTTGTGAAAACCCTTATCGTTGTTGCTTCCCACGCTGATGCTCAGGTCCCAGCGGTCCTTGTTGATATTCACGCTGCTGACGTAGTTGGAATCCACCAGTTGGATGGTATTCTCGTAACTGTATTTCTCGTCACCCTCACGTCCGTAGACCGTTATTTTCTGGATGGAGTCGCCTGTAATAATCCTGACGCGCTGAGGCTTTTGGATGGTCAGCGTGTCTTGGTCTGCTGCATGAGTGCTGACAGTGCTGACAGCCAACAGCAAAATCATAAATAACTGTTTCATATGCATTTTTTGTTTTTGATGTTTCTTATCCCTTATTTAATGATATCTTTCAATGTATAGACCGAGTTGAGTGAGCCCTCCATATAGACGACCGTAATCTCATCGCCTTTCCGCTTATAACAGAGAAAGCGGTTCAGCTGGCCAGTCTTGGGCAACTGGAACATCAGTGTCTCCTTCGAGTTGCTCTTTTTGCTGGAGTAGTTGTCTGCATAGGTAAAACTGGCGTGCTGCTTTAAGTCGAGCTCTATGAGGTCGTGCACACGGTTGATCTCGCCCCTGTCTTTTGCCTCGAAGCGTGCGCTTCGGAAGAATGTCAGCTGATACTTGCTCAGCATCTTGCCCTTGACGCGGGTCTCCACCATGCGTTCCTGCGGAATGACCTTCCCGTCGAAGAGCTGGGCTATATTCAGGCCGTTCTGAGCATTTGCCGTAGTAGCCAGCAGCCAAATCATTATGATTAATTCCTTTCTCATATCCTAATCTCCAAATAATTCGTTCAATTGGTTTTCTATCTCGTCTTGAGGATGATCCTCAGTGATTTCTCCCATCGTGCGCTTCATCTCCAGCATCACGGTTTGCTTGTCAGTGTATTTCTTTCCGTAGACAATCGTGATGCACTCTTCTTCCCTTTCCGTGGTGATCCATCGGCCTGCCGCCATGATGAGACCAGCGGCGAGGCAGCCGGCAGCCAGCCATACAACCATTTTCCGTCGCACTACCTTTCGCGCCCGGCTGAGAGTTTGGCGCACAGAGGTCTCCGTAGAGCCGAGCACCGTCGCGATGTCGCGCATCTCCATGCCTTCCAAGTGGCGCATCCGAAGCATGGTGCGCTGTGTTGAGGGCAGGGTGTCGATGATTTGCATCATCTGCTCAATCTCCTCACCGTTGTCGGCGGTTTCCTCCTCTTCGGCAAATTGGGAGATGTCGATGGCCGACTTCTTCCTTCGCAGACAGTCAACACAGAGGTTGCGGGTGATAACGCTGCCGATGCCTCCTACCGGTGGGCGAAGGTCATCGTGCATCAGCCAGAGCTTGATCATCGCGTCCTGCACGATGTCCTCTGCCTCGTCGGTCTCTCCCAGATACTTATGGGCGGTGGCGAGCAGATGTTTTCTGAGCGTTTCTGCCTGTTGTTTGAACTCCTCTGTAGTCATTCTTTTTGGTTGCTTCTGTCCTATATACGCAAAATCTTCGGTTTTGTGACAATATGATTCAAACTTTTTTTGCGATACTTCAAAAAATATAGTTGGCGGCAAAGCGCACAATGGCTGTTCAGAGATGAGAAATTTTCCTCCGGAACATGACGGATTTTCAAGAAAAAATGCTATCTTTGCATGGTGGTTTCCAATGTCTTCTGCTTGCATTCGAGAACCTCAAAACCAGCATGATTAACATTTATTAAACACTATCACTGGAGTGAGAGATTGCTATCACTACAGTGAGAGGATCCTATCACTCCAGTGATAGCCTTCCGATTTATGCCTGATTGTACCTCAATTGGTCATTACCTGTACCTCAATCAGTCATTACCTGTACCGCAATTCATGCCTTCCTGCCAATTGGGCAGGCTGAGGCTCATGGTACAGATGGTTAGGGGATGGAAAGAAAGACGAAGACCGTTGGGGGCAGATGGTAATCAATGGCCAATCATCATCTACTTGGAAACCCTCCTGCCATCGACCAGAACGGTTCCCGATGACTCGCTGACAATGATGATTCTGCCATTGTCGAGTCTCTTCACTGGGCGTGAGTGACGTACAGACTTCCCATTGACTTCAATACGGGCGATGCCAGTAACGTCTTCTACGATGTCCTTGAATTTCGACCAGTAAGGAGCAGATGCGTAGCGCTCGGCGGTGCCTGCTGGCACATGCAGGGTCATCCCCAGCTTGTGTTGGTAACTGTCGAAAATATCTTGCTCCAGTTGGATGGGGTTCTGCCATGACACATAGACATCCTTCAGTTTGAATCCATAGGAAAAGGCATCCCTTCCGATGCTCTGAACGCTCTCAGGTATGGTTATGGACTCCAACTCACTCAGTTGTGAAAAGGCATCATCGCCGATGGAGACAAGACCATCCGGTAGGTAAATCGACTTCAGTTTTTTGCAAAAAGCAAAAGCAGCGTAGCCTATGCTCTTGACTGACGACGGGATATGGATGCTTTCCAATTTGGAATCTTGCCAAAAAGCCCAATCGCCGATGCGGTCAAGACCCTCGGGCAAGTTCACTTCCTTCAAGCCTGTGCACATGTAGAAAGTGTTGTCGGGGATATAAGTAATGGAAGGGGGAATAGTGACCGATTCCAGCGCATAGCACTGAGCGAACATTTCTACCCCCAGAGTGTCGATGTTTGAGAGGTCGGGCAGTTTGGGTAGTGACTGGCATTTCGTAAATGCCCTGTCGCCAAATTTGTGTACAGTAGCCGGGAACGTCACCTCCTCCAAGTCGAAACAGTTATAAAAAGTCTCCTCGGGTATGCTGTCTAACGGGATTTCCAATACCGCTTTCTTCAAGTGCCAAGCGGTGTTAAACACCCCTTTGCCGAAGTTCTTCACCGAAGAAGGCACAACCACCTCCACGATGAATGATTGGCCGAAAGCATGGTCTCCGATGGTCTCTACCGAATTGGGAATCGTCACCTTTGTGATATGGCTGCCGTCAAATGCATAATCCGATATGGTCGTCACCGTATTGGGAATGACCACCTCGTCGGGGAAGGTAAAGATAAATGCTCCTTCTCCTATCACTTTGATGCCGTCGGGGATGGTGTAAGTCTGGCCCTGAAACTCATAATTCATCATTGGAAAATAGAAGAAGAAATTGTCGTTGTAAAGCGGTTTATCCATTTTAGGACAGTTATAGAAAGCCTCATAGCCGACATACTCCAACGATTGAGGTATATTGACGGACGACAATTCCCGGCAGTTTTCGAAAGCATTGCGGCCGATAGCCACCAGATTCTCACCCCCATCCACTTTCTGCAACAGGCTGCAGCCGTAGAACGAGACGGACTCCAGATATAACATGGTGTTGGGCAGATACACCTCTGTTACAACCTCACAATCCTTGAAGGCCAAGGCTCCCACGCCTACCACAGGAATATGCCGCTCGGTCACATAGGAAGGGATTCTGATGATGCCGCTATATTTTGAGGTCCCCGCCACCAATTCACAGTAATCTTGCTCCACATAGCTGTAGTAAAGCATGATTCCATCGGCATTGGCCTCGCAAAAATCGTAAGTATTTGTGGTTTCTGTCTCCGTGTTGGTTTGGTCGGACAGCATGGATGGTGAAGCGGCGACGGCCTTTTCCAATGCCATGCCGCGTAGTTCATCAGCAAGGTGCTGGTGAGTTTGAGCCTGTCCATTCATGGCGAACAAGGCAAACAGTATGGAGAGAATACTATCTTTCAGACTCATTTTTCTGTTTTGATAAACATTCTATGAAAGCGGGTGTAAAGGTACATTTTTTTTGGATTCCTTCATCGATTTATGTTTAATTATTATCTGTTTTGGTTTCATTTTGAGCTATTTTTAGTCTTTGATGCCGAATCGTAATGATATTTTAACAGGTAGGGATTCGTCGGCTTTGAAATCGCCCGTCGTAGGAGTTCAAGGGACTCTCCGAAACAGCCAGAGACACCAATCGTTCTCTGTCCCATTCGAAAGGCGTGGGGGCACAAAAAAAAGAAATGGCCACACCAGAAGGTGCAGCCATTTCCAGATGAACAATATTTGATTGATGCCTTTTCTTAGAGCTGTGGACCAGCAGCTACGAGAGCCTTACCAGCCTCGTTGCCCTCATACTTCTTGAAGTTCTTGATGAAGCGGCCGGCGAGATCCTCTGCCTTCTTGTTCCACTCTGCGGGATCAGCATATGTGTCGCGCGGGTCGAGGATGTTAGTGGCAACGCCCTCAAGCTCTGTGGGAACCTCGAAGTTGAAGTAAGGAATCTTCTTGGTGGGAGCCTTCAGGATGGCACCACCCAGGATAGCGTCGATGATTCCGCGTGTATCCTTGATAGAGATACGCTTGCCAGTGCCGTTCCAACCCGTGTTTACGAGGTAAGCCTTAGCACCGCTCTTCTCCATGCGCTTCACAAGTTCCTCAGCATATTTGGTAGGATGCAGCTCGAGGAATGCCTGTCCGAAGCAAGCGCTGAAGGTAGGAGTCGGCTCAGTGATGCCGCGCTCTGTACCAGCCAGCTTAGCTGTGAAGCCAGAGAGGAAGTAATACTTGGTCTGCTCGGGAGTGAGGATGCTCACTGGGGGCAGCACTCCGAATGCGTCGGCGCTCAGGAAAATCACGTTCTGTGCTGCAGGACCAGCGCTCTTGCCGTGGATAGGCTTCACAATCTTCTCGATGTGCTCGATAGGATAGCTTACGCGGGTGTTCTCGGTTACGCTCTTGTCGGCGAAGTCGATCTTGCCCTCTGCGTCAACGGTGACGTTCTCCAGCAGAGCATTGCGGCGGATAGCGTTGTAGATGTCGGGCTCGCTCTCCTTGTCGAGATTGATAACCTTGGCGTAGCAGCCGCCCTCGAAGTTGAAGACGCCCTCGTCGTCCCATCCGTGCTCGTCGTCACCGATAAGCAGACGCTTCGGGTCGGTGCTCAGCGTGGTCTTACCTGTGCCGGAGAGACCGAAGAAGATAGCGGTGTTCTCACCCTTCATATCGGTGTTGGCAGAACAGTGCATGGCTGCGATACCCTGCAGTGGGAGGAAGTAGTTCATCATTGAGAACATACCCTTCTTCATCTCACCGCCATACCATGTGTTGATGATGCACTGCTCGCGGGTGGTGGTGTTGAAAGCTACGCAAGTTTCTGAGTTCAGACCCAGCTCCTTGTAGTTGTCAACCTTAGCCTTCGAGGCGTTGTAGATGACGAAGTTAGGAACGAAGTTCTCCAGTTCCTCAGCAGTCGGCTGGATGAACATGTTCTTGATGAAGTGAGCCTGCCAGGCTACCTCAACGATGAAACGTACGGCGAGACGAGTTGCCTCGTTGGCACCACAGAAAGCATCGACCACATACAGGTCTTTATTGCAGAGCTCCTTCACGGCAATCTCCTTCACCTTTGCCCAAACCTCCTCGCTCATGGGGTGGTTGTCGTTCTTGTACTCCTCAGAAGTCCACCAAACCTTATCGTGGCTCTGGGCATCGTCAACGATATACTTGTCCTTAGGAGAACGGCCGGTGAAGATACCGGTCATCACGTTTACAGCATTAAGTTCGGTGTTCTGACCCTTGTCGAAACCAGTCAGACCAGCCTTTGTCTCCTCCTCATAGAGGTACTCATACGATGGATTGTGAGCAATCACGGTAGAACCGGTGATGCCATACTGTGTCAAATCTAACTTTGCCATAATCTTATATTCCTATTATTTTGTGAATTACTATCTTACCTTAAAACTGCTGCAAAATTACAAAAAAGTTGGGAGTTTGGCATTGTGAGTCAGTAGTTTTTTGCATAGGTGGCGATATTTTTCAGTTAAATAATTTAAAATTGTGTGTGCGCACACTTTTTTGTAACACTGAGTTTGCAAATGGCAATTATTCCTGTCATGATAACGCCGTCACATCTTCAGATTCAGATACTTTCGTTACGAAAGGAAAAGAAAAACGGGTTTTCTCTTTTCTTTTTCCTGCCGGATTGATGATTCCTCAGAGGAAAAGCAAATTTCTTGATACGATAGGGTTGTTATTCATTTTTTTTATCTAAATTTGCACTCAGAATAGATAAACGACAATAACTATGGAAATCATTAATTTCAGCGAACAAAACAGCGTCATCAACCAATACATGGCTGAGTTACGCGACAAAAACTACCAGAAAAACCGACTTACCTTCCGTCATAACGTTCAGCGCATTGGCGAGATGATGGCCTACGAGCTGTCGAAGACACTTGACTACAAACCCAAGACAGTGAAGACCCCGCTGGGCACGATCGACATTCCCCTGCTGAAAGAGGAAGATATGGTCATCGCTACCGTGCTGCGTGCCGGACTTCCTTTCCATCAGGGATTCCTCAACGTGTTCGACGGTGCCGACAATGCCTTTGTGTCGGCTTTCCGCATGTATCTCAACCGCGAGCATACCGAGGTGGGTGTGCATGCCGAGTATATAGCTACGCCCAGCGTCAAGGGCCGTACATTGCTCATTGTAGACCCGATGCTGGCAACGGGTGGTAGTCTGGCAGCTGCCATTGAGGCACTGCTGGATGCAGGCAAGCCCAAGAAGATACATGTCTGCTGTGTGATTGCTGCTCCCGAGGGAATCGAGGTAGTGAAAGAGGTGCTGCCCGAGAACTCCACCATTTGGTGCGCAGCCATTGACGAGGGCATGAACGAACAAAAGTATATCGTTCCCGGATTTGGCGACTGTGGTGACCTCTGCTTCGGTGACAAGCTGCAGAGTTTCCGCAAGATAGCCGACAAGTAGGAGCACCCAGTAGGGGCGCTGGGCTTATGAGCTAAGCGAATCTAATTAACAGATACAATAAAAGGCGGAAGAAATTCCGCCTTTTATCATATTTGATGTCGTTGTTTCAGACCTTTATTTCACTTCCCAGATGTCGTTGGTCTCCACCAGCTCCATGAAATTGTGGTACTTCTTCTTGCCACTCACCTCAGCCAGCTGCTCATGAACAGCCTGGTCGTAGGTGGGAGCCTCTACATCGCGGATGACGCCAAGGGCAATGGGGAAGCCGTCCTCGAGACTCATCATGGCGAGCTTCAGCTGCAGGGTGTCGTCCTCGCAGTGAGCATCGTGCACGAGTACGTCGTCGATGGTGTAGCCGTCCTTGCCGATTGCAACCACCTTCAGACCGAAGCCTTGCTGTACCAGACCGAACTCATTGTTCTCACCGAACACGAGTTTCTCGCCGTGACGCACGTAGATGGCGTTCTTCTTGCGGCCTTCCTTGTTGTATACTGCCTCGTGACAACCATCGTTGAAGATGACGCAGTTCTGCAGAATCTCACAGACAGAGGCTCCTTTGTGCTGATAGGCAGCCTTCAGGATGTCTACAGTGCCGGCAGCATCGGTGGCAACGGCACGTGCAAAGAAGTGTCCGCGTGCGCCAAAGCATAACTCTGCGGGGCGGAAGGGGTCCTCTACGGTTCCGTAAGGGCTCGATTTCGACACGAATCCGCGGGGTGAGGTGGGAGAGTATTGTCCCTTGGTCAGACCGTAGATGCGGTTGTTCAGCAGAATCATGTTCAGGTCGATGTTACGACGCATGGCATGAATGAAGTGGTTACCACCGATAGCCAGTCCGTCGCCGTCGCCAGAAATCTGCCAGACGCAGAGGTCGGGATTGGCAACCTTAGCACCGGTAGCGATGGCTGCTGCACGACCGTGGATGGTCTGCATAGCGTAAGTACTTACGTAGTAAGGCAGACGGCTGGAGCAACCGATACCCGAGATGACGGCCATATTGTGGGGAGCAACGCCTACTTCTGCCATTGCTTTGTGCAGTGATGCGAGGAAGAAATGGTCACCGCAACCAGGACACCAGCGTGGTTGTCCTTTTTTATAATCTTGTGCTGTATAGCTCATAACTGTTTATTTCTTTAAAATGTCCTCAAATGCTGCAACTAACTCGCTGACAACGAACGGCTGACCCTTCACCTGATTGAACTGATAGGGAACGAAACCGTCGACTTTCGCACGCAGATAAGCGGCCAGCTGACCGAGGTTCTGCTCGGCAACAACCACCTTCTTATACTTAGAGAGCACCTCTGCTGTGTTCTTCGGCAGCGGGTTGATATACTTGAACTGAGCCTGAGCTACCTTATAGCCCTTCTTCTGCAGTTCCTGCATGGCACTTACCAGATGACCGTAGGTCGAGCCGAAGCCAACGATGAGCAGGTCGGCATCGTCGTCGCCCATCACCTCAAGGTTGGGAACAGGAATCTTCTCCACCTTCTCGGCACGCAGACGGCACATCAGGTCGTGGTTCTCAGGATCGGTAGAGATAGCACCGGTCTTACCGTCTTTCTCCAAACCGCCGAGGATGTGGTTGTAACCCTCCATACCTGGGATAGCCCAATAGCGCACCTTGGTCTCCTCGTCGCGGAAATACGGTGTGTAGTTGTCCTTCATCTCAGGAGTCACATAATGCGGACGAATCTCGGGCAGGTCTTCCATGGTGGGAAGTTTCCATGCACCTGAGCCGTTGGCAATGAAGGCATCGGTAAGCAGAACGACCGGAGTGAGGTGCTCAAGGGCAATCTTGGCAGCCTCGTAGGCAGCGTCGAAGCAATCGGTAGGACTTGTAGCGGCGATTACAGGCATCGGACTCTCGCCATTACGGCCGTAGAGAGCCTGCAGCAGGTCGGTCTGTTCGCTCTTGGTGGGCAGACCTGTAGAGGGACCTCCGCGCTGAACGTCGACGATTACCAGTGGCAGCTCGTCGATGACGGCAAGGTTCATGGCCTCGCTCTTCAGGCAGATGCCAGGGCCCGATGTAGATGTAGCGGCCAATGCACCGGCGAAAGCTGCGCCAACAGCACTTGCACAACCAGAGACCTCATCCTCACACTGGACGGTGATGACGCCACACGACTTGTGCTTCGACAGTTCGTGCAGGATATCTGTGGCGGGAGTGATGGGGTAAGAACCGAGGAAGAGGCGCAGGCCTGCCTTTTCGGCAGCGGCAATCAGGCCATAGCTGGTAGCCTTGTTACCGGTGATGTCCATGTAACGTCCGGGCACTTTCTCCTTTGATTCTATGCGGTAGGTGGCAGGAACGCTCGAGTGGGTGTTGTGACCGTAGTCGTAACCAGCCTGAACCACCTTGATGTTGTTTTCTGCAATAGCGGGTTTCTTGGCAAATTTCTCGCGAAGGAAATTAGCAACGAGGCTGAGGTCGCGGTTGAACAGCCAGCAAACCAGTCCGAGAGCGAACATGTTGCGGCACTTCAGGATAGCCTTGTTGTCCATGCCAGTGTCTTTCAGACAGTCCTTCACCATGGTTGTCAGCGGGCAAGCCACAACGCGGTCCGGGTCGATGCCCATCTCACCAAGATAATCCTCGGTCTTGAAAGCTGCCTTCTGAAGGTCTTTCGGGCCAAACGAGTCGGTATCGATGATGATTGTGGCCTGTGGTTTGGCATAGCGGTACTGTGTTTTGAGTGCAGCGGCATTCATGGCCACAAGCACATCGCAGAGATCGCCAGGAGTGTAAACCTTTCCTGCACCGATGTGTACCTGGAAACCAGACACACCAGTCAGCGAGCCTTGCGGGGCGCGGATATCTGCGGGATAATCTGGGAATGTTGAGATGCCGTTACCTACGGTGGCACTGACCGTAGAGAAGATGTTTCCGGCCAACTGCATACCGTCGCCGGAGTCACCAGAGAAGCGGACAACGACCTGGTCCAACTCCTTCACTTCCAATTGTTCTGCCATAATTGTTTTATTGTTTGTAATCCGTAATATTAGGACTTAAAGATATCGGGTGCAAAGTTAATGAATTATATTTGATATGACAAAATGTTTTTGCAGAAAAATCATCCCAAGTGACACTTTTGCCTGTTTTGGAGATATAGTTACGGAAAGACGTGAATGTAAAAAAAAGATTGATAGTTTGAAAAGTTGTGAGAGCCGAAGTTTGAAGGTGCGAGAATACTTTTTATATTTGATTCGATACAAAAAAACTGTTTGATTCAATACAATGAAGTAATCTCGCACCTTCGCACTTTCCTGCTACCGTTTATTAATAGGTAAACGAGCTGCCTCCCAGGAATTCGCGCAGCAATGAGGTGGGAGGAATGTCGCCCTCGGGAATCGGCTTGATATAGTGCAGGAACTTCAGCAGCCGATAGGCCTCGGCATACTCCACGCAGTTCTCTGGCACCTGTTCCAGCAACGGCTCGGCCTGGCTCTTGATGACAGCCAGCTCGAACAGCATGGCGGTGTTGAACATCGCGTCGGCATTCTCCTGGAAGGGGAAAATCCATCGGTTCTCGCCAGCCCTGACGCTCGGCCAGCGGCGGATTGTCTCCAGCGCGCTGACTCCGCGGTATTTATGGTCGCGGATAATGCGGCGCAACAAACGGTTGTCGGTTGTCGGGATATAGTTGTGCGAGTCGAGAAGAATCGTGGTAAGTGCAGAGGCATAGATGCGGTAGATCTGCTCTTGCGGAATCTGCGAGGTGAGCTCGGGATTCAGGGCGTGAATGCCCTCTACAACAAGAATCTCGTCTTGGTGCAGTTTCAGTTTACGACCGCTCATCGTGCTCCTGCCTGTCTGGAAGTTGTAGCTGGGCAGTTCAATCTCGTCGCCACGGAACAGCGCGCTCAACTGCTCGTTCAGCAACGGCAGGTTCAGCGAATGCAGATGCTCGTAGTCGTAGTCGCCTTTCTCGTCGCGCGGCGTGTTCTCTCGATTTACGAAATAGTCGTCCAGCGAGATGCCGATGGGCTTGATGCCGTTGGTGAGCAGCTGTACGGAGAGTCTCTTGCAGGTTGTGGTCTTACCACTCGACGAGGGTCCGGCAATCAAGACCATCCTTACGCCCTTGCGCGAGGCAATGTCGTCGGCAATCTTGGCGATTTTCTTTTCCTGCAGCGCCTCACTCACCTGGATGAGCAGTGGCGTCTTGTTGTTGCTGATGGCCTCGTTCAGGTCGCCAACCGTGCGCATGCCCAGGATGTCCTGCCAGCGATGGTGCTCCTTGAAGATGCCGAACATCTTGTCCTGATGCGTCATCTCGCCCAGCTCATTGGGATGCTTGCTCGAGGGAAGGCGCAACAGCAGTCCGTCGAAATACTTCTCCAGTCCGAACAGATAAAGCTCGCTCGTGTTGGTGAGCATCGATCCATAATAGTAGTCCTTATATCCGTTGAGGTCGTAGTAGGTGGTATATAGTTTACCGAGGCCCCGCAACAGTTTCACCTTGGTCATCGAGCCCAACTCCTTAAACATGGTGATGGCCTCGTCGGTGGTTGTCTCATAACGGTGGATGGGCAGTTTGGCATCAATGATTTCCTGCATGTGGCGGCGAATCAGTCCCACATCGTCAAGCGTGACGGGACGCCCTATCTGCAAGTCAACGAAGTAACCGTTCGACACAGGGATGTCGATGCTTACCTTACAATCGGGGAACAAGTCGTGAGCAGCCTTGCAAAGCACAAGGAACAGACTGCGCGTGTAGGCTCTCGATCCGCTGGGCGAACTGATGTCGAGGAATTCCACCTCCTTGGCATTATACACACGATAGTGCATGCCCTCAATCTTATTGTTAACGCGTGCACAAATTGGCCCATGCTCCATCGTCAGTTCTGTCAATTCGAAGACCTCGGAAAGGAGGCTTCCTGTGGCAACATCCATCGTTTTGCCGTTGTTCTTACAATAAACCTTCACTGTTTCGACCATAATCGTATACGTTTTAATGATTCGCGGCAGAGAGCATGAAGTCGCCATTTGCCTCACTGCCAATAACTTTTCTGCAAATATAACGAAAAACTGCCAAATATAGCGATATTTAGTTTTTTTTTATTATTTTTGCAGCAAAATCAAATCTAAAACTAATTATCCATGTTAATTCTGTTCAAGCTTCTCGGCTCACTCGCATTGTTGATGTTCGGTATGAAGTCAATGAGTGATGCTTTGCAGAAAATGGCGGGTCCGCAACTGCGACACGTTCTGGGTGCCATGACCACCAACCGCTTCACCGGTATGCTGACCGGTATGCTTGTTACCGCTTCCGTACAGTCGTCGACCGCTACCACCGTAATGACGGTATCGTTTGTCAACGCTGGTCTGCTCACGTTGGCTCAGGCCATCTCGGTCATTATGGGAGCCAATATCGGTACTACGCTTACGGCGTGGATCATGTCGGCGGGATTCTCGTTCAACATCACCGATTTCGTGTGGCCGGCATTCTTCATAGCCATTATCCTTATTTATTATAAGAAGCGCCGTTTCATTGGCGACTTCCTGTTTGGTATCTCGTTCATGTTCCTCGGACTGGGAACGCTCCGCCAGACAGGTATCGACATGCATCTGGGCGAGCAGCAGGCAGTACTCGACTTCTTCGCGTCGTTCGACCCCAACTCTTTCTGGACCACGCTCATCTTCCTGCTGTTGGGTGGTGTGCTGACATTCTGCGTGCAGTCGTCGGCAGCCGTGATGGCTATCACCATGATTCTGTGCTCCAGCGGTGTGCTTCCTATCTATCAGGGTATTGCACTCGTCATGGGTGAGAACATCGGAACCACTGTTACCTCAAACCTTGCCGCCATGTCGGCCAACACGCAAGCCCGGCGAGCGGCCTTGGCACATATGTTCTTCAATGTGTTCGGTGTCATCTGGATATTATTTGTCTTCCGGCCTTTCATCGACCTGGTCTGCAGCATGGTAGGTTACGACACCGTGATGACGAAGGAGACCGCCGGAACAGAAGCCTATCTCGCCAATGCCGCCAAACTGTCGTTCGTACTGGCAGCATTCCATACCTGCTTTAATGTGGTCAACACGTTCATCCTGATTTGGTTCATCCCGCAGATTGAGCGCTTCGTATGCTGGGTTATCAAGTCGAAGAAGGTGGACGAGGAAGAAGACTTCCGCCTGCACTTTATTACTGCCGGCTTCATGAAGACGCCTGAGCTCTCGGTGCTGGAGGCCCAGAAGGAGATTCAGTCGTTCTCAGAGCGCATGCAGCGCATGTTCGGTATGGTGCGTGAGCTGCTCATCGAGAAGGACGAGCAGAAATTTGTCAAGCTCTATTCGCGTATCGAGAAGTATGAGGGCATCTCCGACAATATGGAGATAGAGATTGCCAAATATCTCGATCAGGTGAGCGACGCCCATCTGTCGGACGACACAAAGAGTAAAATCCGTGCCATGTTGCGCGAGATTAGTGAGTTGGAGAGTATTGGTGACGCCTGTTACAATATTGCCCGCACGATTAATCGCAAGGTACAGGGCAAGCAAGACCACTTCAACGAGCGCCAGTATGAGCACCTGCACCAGATGATGGAACTCACCGAAAACTCGCTGACGCAGATGAACAACCTCATGGGCGGACGCAAGGAATCGTTCGATGTCAACCGTTCGTTCAACATTGAGAATGAGATTAACAACTATCGCAACCAGTTGAAGAGCCAGAATATCGTAGACATCAACAACCACGAGTACACCTACGCCGTGGGAACCATCTACATGGACATCATCAACGAGTGCGAGAAACTGGGCGACTATGTTGTGAATGTCGTTGAGGCCCGCATGGGTACCAGACAGAAAGATGCATAATCATCGTGCCAGTATCACTTATATCATGCAGAGAGGATGCCCGCCGCATCCTCTCTTTTTTATGAGTTCCTTACAGTCCGCTGCTGCGAACGGAGAGGCGGTTTTCAAATCAGGCATCAATTGGGTTGTAACTAATCGATTAATTAAGTTCTAATTAATGCCTGATTACAGTGCAATTGATGCCTGATTCCGACTTAATTGATGCCTAATTTGAGTTTAATTTGTTATCTAATTGAAGAAAACGGGTCTTTGAAGACCAAAACACCCTGCACCAAGTGGTCTTCGGTGCAGGGTGTTTGGATGTAAATGCAGTTTGTTTTTGTATTCTTTTTGCCAAGAACCAGAGCAAACGAAAAAGCAGTTTACCTCTCTTTCAGCCGGTTGATGGTACGGGTGAGGTCGGCCAGCAGGTCAGCATCGGTGGTACGGATGTTGCTCAGCGCGTTCACAATATCGTGGCGCCGGTAGCTGGTGTCGTACCATCCGAGCGTCTGCAAGGCTGCGATGCGCATCAGTTTGTCGGCCTTGTCGTCGGCTGCAATCCGCACGAAATCGTCAACCATCTGCGGCTGGGGATGATTACGGTAGGCAAGAATGGTGTTGCAGCGGGTGTTAATCTTCAGACTGTCGTCAGCTAACTCTTTGCGGTCCTCCACGAAATGGCGCTCATTCGATTTCACCATACGGCGGAACTTCGTAATCAGGGTGTCGCTATAGAGGTAACGGCCTTCCAGTTGGCGGTTCATTTCGGCAGAAAGTTCCTTGCAGTCGAAAGCTCCCAAAGCGTTCAGCAGACGGAATCCGAGACGGTTCTCATGACCGCGTTGGATGGTAGCGGTTACCAGACAGGGAATGAACGCGGGCGAAGCATTGCGCTCTGCCATCTCACTACCCAGTCGGCGCACCAGCTCGTAGCTGTCGTCGAAGGCTGCTTTGAGCACCTCAATGGCCTGGTCGGGATAATAGAGACCCAGCAGGCGGACGGCTTCCATACGTACCACGAAGTTGTCGGACGCGAAATAGGTGTCGTTCAGCAGTCTTGGCATGGACGCATCGTGGGCATAGTGAAGCTGGCGCAGAGCCATTGCCTGCACGTCGGGCATCTGATGGTTCAGCTTGTCGCGCCAGAAAGCGGCGTCGGCATGATGCAGGGCGAGCGCCTGATTGATGTCGAAGCCAATCTTACTGTTATCGGTGAAGCGGAATGTGGGGTCGCCGATGAGGTGACTCTCCAGATAACCCGTCATCCGGTTGAACTGACCTATGCGCATACCAGCCGACAAGAGACCCACAAACTCGTCGGGCCATTTGTCTTGCAGGGCGTTCACGGTGCCGCCGATGGTGGCTATTGTCTTGCCGTCGGCAAAGATATACGACCCGGCAATGTTGTCCTTCTCGTAGAACGAGCCGTTGTAGCAGGCGTCGAAGAGCACAAAGCGTGCATTGGGATGGAGCTTACGGATGTCGTAGGTGTGGATGTCCATCATCTCGTTGTTGACGGAGTCTTTCCACTGCAATGACTTGTCGAAAGCCTCCTCGCACCAGCTGCGCGGCACATTGTAGTTCTTGACATACTCGTCGATGGCTTTCTCGCGTCCCACCTTCTTTGCCTTTGCGGGTATCTTGCTGCGCAGGAACACCTTGACATTCTCGATACTCGGGTCAATGTTCGACACGTTGGGATAACCGTTCAGATATTGAGTGTCTGGAGCACCATGATGGTGGAAGAGAAGCACGTCGAGCTGGTCGTCCTGTATCTCGTTCAGATAGATTTTCTTGGCGGGATACATCGTGTCGAAGTCGATGAACTTGATGGTATTTCCCGGCCGGAACAACTGTGGCATCTGCTCGCGCAAAGCCAGCTGCTCGCCCGCCCATGCCACACGGTCCTCGCTGTTGTATCCGTGTCCGCGTGCCATCGTCAGTTTGTCGAGCACGTTTCCGCTGTTCTCCCGTTTCTCGCGGGCTACCTTTTTCAGATAGTCGTACAGCAGTTTATACTTATCTACGCCTTCAAGCTCCAGAGGCTTGATGCGCCCTGAATAGATGTCGGGCGAGAGATAATGCTTCGAGTCGGGACGAAGCGAGTAGTAGAAGTAGAGCGGAATGTCGGCGTCCTGCTTGAGGAAATCGAATTTCAGCGAGAAATCGTCGTAGAACCGGTCGCTGGCCACACTCGACTCCTTCCAGTCGCGCTTCTGATTCATCTTGAACGCCGATGTCAGATACTGTCCGTCGCGGACCATGGGAATGGGGATATCACCCACAAAGACACAGCCCTCGAGCGGTGCCTTGCGGTCGGCATGGTATTTCTGAAGCAGTTTCTTGATGGCTTCGGGCGACTTCCAGTCGTCAATAAGAACCCATGTGCCCAGTCCGTCGTTCTCGATGCTTTCCTTATAAGCCTCTACAGCCTCGCGGGTTTTCTCGTAGCTCGTCTGGTCGATGACAATAGCAAAGGTGGTCGGTGTCTTCACGCCTGGTTTGATGATCTTCTGGGCAGCCAGTGAGAGCGTTGCCAACGCCAGGCATATCAAAGTGACTATTCTTTTCATATGTCTCATACTTTTTTGTTAATCCTTTTTTATTTGGGCTGGAGCCGGTTGATTGTCTGTTGAAGCTCAGCACGAAGCTGGTCGGACAATTCCTCGTCGGCGAGAAGTTTGCGGCAGCCATTGATGATGTCTGTACGGCGGTAGGAGTGGACGAACCATCCTAAAGCCTCAGCCATGATAGTGCGCAGCGCGTCGGGGTTCTGCTGGTCGGCAATGAAGCCCAGATAGCGGTCGATGCCACCGGTTCGCGGATAGTTGCGCAACAAGCGGATGGCCATCATGCGGTCGTCGTCCTTTGCCTGCTGGTCAAAGATGACTTGCTCCTGTTTCCGTTTGCTGGCAAACTGGCGTCTGATGGCTTCTATGGCATGCTTCCGCTCGTTGTCCATGTCGGTACGGTTGGCATGGTCGAAATAGTTCTCCAAAGCCTTGACGATACCCTCCTCGTCGAACAGGAAGATGGAACTGTTCAGTGCATACTGGGCACGGACAAGTTCCTCGTCGCCTTGCAGCACGTCAATGACATCGGGAATGAGTGCAGGGTCGGCAATGTCGCCGGCATAACTGGCACAGCTGCGGGCAATGCGCTCATAAGAATCATGCAGTCCGATGCGCACCGCCTCGGTGAAGTCGGCGTTCGAATAGCGGCTGAGCATTTTCAGACATTCCATTCGCACGGTATGAAGACTGCTCTGCTTGAACTTGTCAAGGAAGAATGCTGACTGGCTGAGCGAGGTGTCCAAATCAGCCAGTTTCCGCAATGCCAGACACTGAATGTCGGCATACGGGCTCTCCAGTTGCTTGCGCCAGAAAGCGGCATCATGGGCATGCAACACAACATCCGTCGTAAGACTGTTCACCTGGACAGGTGTGAAGTGTACCGTCGGGTCGCCCAGTAGATGACCTTCCAGTGTTGCCACCTGCCGGTTGTACTGTCCGACGCGCAAGCCGTGAGACAACAGACCCACCATCTCGATGGTCCAGCGGTCCTGCAGCACATTGCGGGTGTTCCCCTGACAGACTAATGTCTTGCCAGGATTGAAGATGTAGTGTCCTGCCACATAATCGGAGTCTTGGAACGAGCCGTTGTAGCAAGCATCGAACATCACCATGCGGGCATTGGTCGTACGCCCTTTCAGGTCGGCAGTACTGATATACACATCGGCATCGGTGACAGAGTCGTTGCGCCAATAGTCAGCGTTCTTGTAGTCCTTGAAGAACTTCGGTGTGAGATGGAATTTCGTTTGCATGGCCTGCAGAAGAGAATCCTCGTTCAAGTGCTTTCGCTCCACATGCCGGCGCACAGCGGAGTAGATGTTGCCGCGGAACAGTTGCAGACGATGTTCGTCGTTGTCGCCCTGCAGGTGCTCGTTGACAAGCTGCTGGGTGGGCGTTCCGTGCTCGTGGAACATGAAGAGGTCGAGGTCGGTGCGGAGCATCTCGTCGAACATCTTATATTTCATCGGCTGGTTCATGCGGAAATTCCAGTGCTTGAAACTAGTTCCGCTGTGGAAAGCCAGCGGGAAGTTCTCGCGATAGGCTTTCTCCTCGTCCATATAGACCATCAGACAGTCGAAGTTGTAGGAGCCTCCGTTGTAGGTGACCACCTGGTCGAGCGGGTTCCGGTCAACCTCGTATTTTGCCTTTGCGGCCTTTTCCAAGAAAGCCGAGACGGCTGCATATTTGTCACCGCCGATGCCAGGACGGTGGCGGATGCGTGCGGAATAGAAGTTTGGCTGGAGTCTCTGCGGACTATCCTCGGTCAGCTCATAGTAGAACAGCGTCTTATCATCGGCATCTTGCTGCAGGAAGCGAAACTGCAGATGCAGGTCATCGTAGAACCGGTCGCTGGGGACACTCGACTCCTTGATGCCGAACGTCAGTTCATTCATCTTGAAAGCTGTCGTCATGTGTTGTGCGTTACGAATCATCGCCACAGGAATATCGCCTACGAGTACGATTCCCTCGAGCATAGGACATTCCTGATACAATTGCGTGATGACCGTCCTTACCTGCATCGGGTCGCGCCAGTTCGCATAGACAACATACGTCGACAGACCGTCGTGCTCAACGGCATCACGATATTTCATGATGGCGTCCTGGCACTGGGTGAAGGTGCTCTTGTCGGCAATGATGGCGAACGCGGTGGGGTGCTGCCGTACAGGCTGCATCACCACGGGCTCGTCAGGTACTGCTTTCACCTTCTTCTTGTTGCTTGCGGCAAACAAGACTACAGGCATCAGGGCCAGGAGCAGGAAACAAGCATATATTTTTCTCATATTTCTCATAGCGCGTTTATTTTAGACGATAATAGGTTCGTGCCGCATCGTTCTTCACAACTTCTGAGACATTCCCGTCGCTCATCAGTTGCTGGCAGGCATTGATGATGAGTTGTTTGTTGATCGAGTTCCTGAACCACGCCAGCGACTGCAGCATGGCCACCTTCAGCTCGTCGGTCTCCGACGGGTCGAGCAGAATCTTCACATATTGAGGAACGGCATAGTGCACATTTGTGTTCATGAGCGACTTGATCATCGACTTTCTGTAGCCTGCCTTTGCCGAGGTGTCGAGGATGGTCTCGTTGATGCCGGCCATGGTCTTGTTTTCCTTCAGCAGACTTGCGGCAACCTCTTCCTTGTCCTGGACATACGTGGTCGGTAGCACTTTGTCGATGGCTTTCTGAAGCGCCTGCGGCTCAAACGCGCGTAGTGTCATACCGATGTCGAAATGCTCGCGCTCGGAGAAATAGTTCTCGATGTACTCTTTCACCAGCAGGGGAAGATACTCCTCACGGCCCACATTACGCATCCAGTTCACTGTCGAGCGGCGGATAAACTCATACGGGTCGCTGATCGACTTTAGCAGAATGTCCTCGAAGTCCTTGCCGCCCATTTTCTCGAGCAGTGAGACAGCCGTATACCTGACCATCCAGAAAGGCGACGACAGATACTTGTCTTTCAGCAGACGCCCCAGTCCGCTATAGCCGTGATGATAGAGCAGATACATCGCCATGTTCTGAATGTCGGCATATGAGGAGTTTAGCCACTGCAGCGCCTGCTGCTCGTCGTATGGCGCACTCAGCATGGCCGAGGCGTCGATACTGTCGTCAAACGAGGTGAATCGCAAGGTCGGGTCGCCAATAACATGGCTCTCAAGGATATTCGTGAGTTTTGCCCATTGACCTACGCGGGCTCCCATACCCAGCAGTCCCAGCATGTCGTTGGCCATCTTGTCCTGCAGCACATTCACGCTGTTGGCAAAAGCCACGGCTGCTTTTCCGTCGCTGAAGATGTAACGTCCGGCGATATAGTCGTCCTCACGGAAGTCACCATTGTAGCAGGCGTCGAAGATGGTCATGCGGGCGTTGGGCTTCATCTCTGTGACGTCTGTCAGTATGATTCCCGTCTGCAGATCCAACAGTGAGTCGGCCTCTATTTGTTTCGGGTCGTTGTAGTCGGCGAACCAGGTGGAGTCGAGTCCGCGCTCGCGCTGCCGCTCATAGTATTCAGCCACTTTCTGGGGTGAGGTTCCCCAGCGGCGCAGGTAGATGCGACCGTCGCGCTTCAGTTTGTCGATATGCTCGTTCAGGTCGGTAGTGATGGGTGAGCCCGACAGATACTGGCGGTCGGGCGTGCCGTGCTCATGGAAGATGGCCAGGTCGAGGTCGTTGCGCTTCATCATGTTGATGACCCAGTTCTTGGGATAGTCGAACATGTTGTATCGCATGAAGCGTGCCCGCCCCTGTTTGTCGAAGATGCCCGGCATCTGCTCGCGCAGGGTAAAGGCCTCTGCCGTCCAGGCTGTCAGCGAATTAGAGTAGGAGCCTTCGCCGGTATACGAGAAGAACTGGTCCAGACGGTTTCCCGACTGATGCTCGGCAATGGCCTTGCGCAGGTAGTCGCTGATCTGCTGATAAGGATCCTTACCGCTATTGACAGGCTTGATGCGCGCTGAGTAGATGTCGCAATGGATGCTCTGAACCGACTCTACCGCCAGGTTATAATAAAAGAAATTCTTGTGTACGGAGTCTTGCTTGAGATAGTCGAACTTCAGCGAGAAGTCATCGTAGAACCGGTCACTGGGCACACTCGACTCGTTCCACGGGAAATGCTGCTCGTCCATCTTGAAGGCGGTCGTGAAATGCTGGGCCTTGCGAATCATCGCGATAGGCACGTTGCCCACAAACACCACACCCTCCAGTCCGTTCTTCTCGTACAGACGGGCAATGACGCGCTTCACCTCCTCAGGATTGCGCCAGTCTTTGTAGACGATGAACGTCGGAAGCTGCTCGCTCCCGAGCTGCTGCTGATACGCCAGCAGTTCCGCCCGGCAGTTCTTCCATGTGGCGGCATCGGTAATCACAGCAAACGAGCGCGTCGTCTGCCGCTCCTTGGGCTTGACGTATTTCTGTGCCATCGCTGCCTGTGCGAGCAGCATCATCAATAACGATAGTAATAACGGTTTTTTCATATTCGCCGATTTAAAGCAAAGGTGACAGATGGTCCTGAACGACGGAACACCCATCCCGCCCATTCAGAACCATCTGCATCTGAAGTGTTTAGAAATTGAATCCGAGAGAGAAAGAGGCAAAGCTGCGCTTGTCGAAGGCGTCGGCCTTAGACTTGTGGTAGTCGAATCCGGCCTTCACGTATGCGTTGAGCTTCTGGTTCTCCTTGAGCTGCTGCGAGTAGGTCAGCGAGCCGCCAACATGCCAGGCGTCGCTGGTCAGGTAGGCCTCGTCGGCTGCCTCCATGGTAATCGTAGGATACTCCTCGTGCGTGCCTCCATAGACGTATTTCCCGTCGTTGGCGTTACGCAGGCCGCCCTTGACAGCCACCAGCAGGCGGTTGTTCAGCCGGTCACCCACCTTGAAGTTCTTCTTGGCCTCCAAGTCGATGAACACGTTCTTCGAGTCCTTGGTCGACGGTGGCAGGATATACTCGTCCTCGAGACCCACGTAAGCCACGCTGGCATCCACGCGCCAGTCGTACTCGTCGCCGCGGTTGCGCATGATGCCATACTTGAACGAGGCAGTACGCGTGACATAGGTCGAGCGGATGTCGTGGTGCAGGTCTATCCATCCCTGCTGAGCCTCGGTGTTGTCGCGCTGGTTCATGTACTGGATGCCGTCGATGTGGCGGTATCCCCAGGCGGCTTTCAGCGTGTGGGTGAAGTTCTCACCGGCGCAGATGGCAGTTCCCTTCACGTCGATGGTCTGGTCTTTGGCCTGGAACATCTTCCGCGGTGTAGAGAGCGACTGCTCAGCCTGCTCCACGCGCTTGGCATAGGCGCCCTCGATCATGATGTTCCATGCTCCAGCCTCATACTGATACTGGATGGCAGTACCAATGCGGTCGCCAATATAGTTGGTGGTAGGACCTGATGAGCCGTAGTCCTGTGTGGAGTTACCAACACCGTAGGTAGCCCAGTAGTACTGGTACAGATAATAGTAGACGTTATCCATGCGCGAGTCTTCCTTGATGGAGGTATAGTCGACGTTCACACCGAAGCGGTGGTGCCTGTTGAAGGCAAACGTGGCACTCGGCACTAAGCGTAGCGTATAGAAGCGGGTGTCCACACTCGGGTCGCGCTGCTTGGCAGCCAGCGAGGCTTTGTAGTCGCCAGCCAGACCGAGCGTCAGCCAGTTGTTGATGACGGGCGACGACACGCGTGCCTGCAGGTCGTAGTACTGGTTACGCCACTTGCTGTCCTGATACTCGTCGATAATGTAATAAGGCATTCCGCGGAACGGGTCGGCGATAGAGGCATTATAGCTGGCGTCGGTGAGATTCTCATGCTCGAACGAGAACTTTCCCCACAAGAACACCTTGTCCAGGTTCATGAATCCCTCGCTGCTGATCGAGAAGGCCTTGTCTTTCTCGCCCTGTTGCGGACGCTTGAAGTCGCCGCTCTCCACGTCGTATCCGGCGATGATGTTCGAGAAGTTGCGCGTATTGTCGTAAACCGTACCGGCAGCCGTCTGGGTGTTGAACCAGAGGTTCTGCTCCTTCAGTTTCTCTATGGCAGCAGGTGAGTTGGCAACCTGGGCTGTCGCAGATACCGATACTGCCAGCAGGATGGTGGTTGCCGCCGATTTGAATATGCTGTTATATAGTTTCATATGCTATAGTCTTTTAGAGTTCTACATAGTCGGACTAATAGGTGACATTCCATGAGGGAACACCCGTTCCGTAGCGGTGGAGCATCGGAACTACACGGCGCTCAAAGTCGTCGGTCGAGTTGTTCGTGTCCTGGAAGATCAGCGCACCGTTCTCACGGCGGATGGTGTCGCCATCCTCCGTCAGGCTGACCTTACGCGCGATGCCCAGTCCGCAATAGGTCTCGCCGACAGTGGTCACACCGGCGTCGAGCACGGCAGGGATACGCTTTGCGTCGGCGTAGGTGTCGTTGTTCACGGCCTCCACGGCGTCAAGCACATAGACAATGGGGATGCGGGCCTTGCGCTCCACCGAGGATGTCGACAGGTCGTCGGCCTGCAGGTCCAGGTTGTTCACGGGGTCCCAGCTTTCGCCGGCAGGCACACGGAAAATCACGTAGGCAGAGCCGAACACTGGTGTCAGATACTGTGGTACGGTTCCCATCTCGCCCTTACCGTTGTAGTAGACGTGCAGCATATCGATGGCAGGCTGGTCGGGGAAGTTGGCGTTGTTCATGTTGAACTCAAACTCCGCGTGGCTGCAGTCGACAGGTGAGTTGGGATTGTAAATCTCCAGCTTGTGGTTGGCGGCAAACTGGGCAACCACAGCCGACTCGCCGGGCTGCAGGGGATACTGTGTTCCGTTGCCCGGGAATTTCCATACGCGCTCGCCGTAGCAGTATTTGTTGCCGTCGCTCTCAGGCCATACCGGCAGGTTGCGCGTGGCGTTCGTCGGGAACAGGTGGGCGAAATAGACACCGTCGAGATACTGCACCTCGCTCGAGTTGTTGTAAATCTCGTAGAACTGGTCGCGGAAATAAGAGAATCCCACCGGCGGCTTCGAACCGCAGTAGTAGATTTCCTTGAACACCAGCGGGCTCACCTTCAGTCCCTGCATCGTGATTGTCACCTTGTTCTCACCCTCGAACAGGGCCTTGTTCACCGAGTTGCCGTTGATGTAGTACTCAGCGCCCTCATTGTCCTTGGCGGTTCCCGACACCGAGATGGTGTATACGCCAGGAATCACGTCGCTCACGTTGACCTCCTCACCCGAAAACTCTTTCCGGTAAGAATATCCTTCCGAATTGTTCACTATCTTAACCACTAGTCCCTCAGCCGACCGCATGTTGGGAACATCAATGTTGAGCTTGACCGATACGTCAAGCGGCTTGATTCTCACCGACTCGTCGGCCTCCTTGAAACGGTCGCACGAGAAGACCGCCAGCAAGGCGATAGCTAACAAGATATATAAATTATTCTTTTTCATATTCTGACAAATTAAATCTTTATTGACAGCTCCATACCGAAATAGAAACGATTGTTCATCACCTCGTACTGGCCGGGGTTTCTTCGGCTGACGCGGCGCGGATAACTGCGGAACATATTGTTGGCAAAGAAAGAGACACGAAGCATGTCGCTGATTTCCTTCGTGAGGTTCAGGTTAAAACAGAAGTAGGGGTTGTACGAGTCCCTGACGGCGTTCGAGTGGCTCGGATAGTTGATCAGGTAGCTCAGTCCCTCGTCCTTCAGCTGCTGCGTGTTGGTATACTTGCCGGGACCGAACATGTGAGCCTGTCCGTCAGCCATAGACACGTAGCCCACGGGAATGCTGTCGTTGTAGTAGGTTGTCCAGTCCATCTCCTGCCATGTGGCCTGAGCGGTGAACGTGGCAACGAAACCGATTCGCGGAATGTTGTGCGTGATACGCAGCGCCGTGGTGAAGCCTTGGTCGTGGTGCTCCGAGCGGTGCTTGTCGTAGATACCCACATCGTGGCGGCTGGCAGGATTCTCCGAGTTGTTCTCGTAGACGTAGTAGTCGTCCGAGTAGGCGTCGCAGCGGGTCCATGCGCCGTTCAGCTGGAACGAAGTGCGGATGGCCTCGATACGTCCGAGGTCGAGTTCAAACTCCACACCTCTTGTCTTCGAGAAGCGCGGGTTGCTCGGCGTGTTGAAGTACGAGAGCACCTGGTATTGTGTGACGTCGAACTTCGTCGGGTCGTCGGCGTTGCGGCTGAACTTGTTGTAAGGCACCAGCTTGAAGCCGTCGAGCGAGGTCGAGAGCGAGTAACCGTTCTTCAGCTGCTCCTCGAAGGCAGTCACCGAGAGGCTCATCTTGCCGATGTTCAGGTCGAAGCCAATCTCCTTCTTGTAGTTCTTCGCCACCTTCAGGTCCTTGTTCTGCGTGTCGAAGATGCGCGTTGTGGTGATGAACTTACGGTCAGCCTCGGGGATGGCCTCGTTGGCCAGCTCGTTGATGCCCGTATACTCGAAGTAGGCATTCTCCGGATAGAGGTAGAGCAGCGTGGGCATCTTGGCCGTTACGCCATAGCCGCCGCGGAGCGTCAGCACCTCGGGGATAATATCTATAGAAAGGTTCGCGCGCGGAGAGAAAGTGCCGCCCACCACCGAGCAGTTGTCGTAGCGGCCGCCCACCTGCAGGTTGAGTGCGTTCTTGCCAATCATCCAGTTGAAGCTCTCCTCGGCGAATACGCCAAACTGCGTGATCCAGGGGATATCCTTATACGAGCGCGGACGGAACGAGCCGTTCAGCACCGATACGGGTCGCAATGGCGGCGTGGTCTGTCCGAACTTCTTTCCCTCACCCTCGTTGCCGTCGGTCTTGAAGTCGGCACCCAGCAGGATGCGGTTGTTCACGCTGCCGAAGTGCTTGAAGAAGTTGGCGGTCAGCTTGGCGAAGAAGTTGATTTCCTTACTGTCGATGCTGTTGTGCTCGATATAGCTGCTGGGCAGGTAGTAAGCGAAGTAGCCCGCGTCGGCTGCCGAGAAGTTGGTAATCTCCTTGCCGTCGGCGGTATACAGGTGCTCGCCCGGCTTGTTCGAGAGCACCGCTCCGTCGGTCATCACGGCAGAGTAGGGTGCGTTACCCGAGCTTGTGGCCTCCTCGTGGAAGCTGTTCTTCGCGGTATAGCTTCCCGACACCACGTAGCGGATGTTCTCCAGCCAGCCCTTGTTGATGTTGAACAGACCGTTCGTGTTCAGCGTGAATCCCAGGTCCTCGCCGCGGCTCTTCACCATCAGAATCTCGTCGACGGGGTTCTTGTCGCGCTGGTCCTTGCCGTAGAACACGTCCAGCGAGGTGTTCGAGCGCAGCGTGTTGTTCAGGAAGACGTTCGAGTACAGGGCCTTTGCCGTCAGACGCTGGTAGTGCAGGTAGCTCTGTTTCACGTCGTTCACGTTGTAGGCGTAGTCGGCGCTCAGGTTCAGGGCACCCTTCTTGCCGCCCAGTTCGAAGCCCGTTCCGATACTGCCCTGATAGACGTTCGGGTTGGCTTTCGCCTTGATGCGCAGGGGCTCACGGCCAGCCTTCGAGTGGATAATCACCGCACCCGACGTCAGGTCGCCATATTCCACCGACGGAATACCGCGGATAATCTCCACGCTCTCGATATTCTCCGTAGAGATGCTGCGCACGTCGATACCGTCCGAGGGAGCGGCACCGCCACCCAGGGCAGCCAGCGCTCCTGAGTTAGTCTCCGACGACGTGGTAGGATTCAGCACCGAGAGGTTCGCGTTGTTCGAGATAGGCGCACCATCGCGGATGATGGCGGCACCCAGCGAGTTCTGCGCGCTGTTGTACGATCCCGTCTGTCTGATCTCTATCGACTTGGCAGAGCTCAGGTTCGGGTTCACCATCTGTGCGCCCGGCAGCAGCGACATCACGTCGTAGAGGCTCGTGGCCTGCATGTGGTCCATGGCCTGGCGCGAGATATTGCTCGATGTCGACTTACCGGCGGCGTTGTGCTGCGCCGTCACCGTCACCTCCTTCAGGCGGAAGTCCTCGGTGCTCAGCACGAAGTCCAGTTGCTTGTTCGACTGCAGCGTCACCAGCGTGTCGATCGTGTGCTTGCCGATATACTGCACACGGATTTTCACCTTACCGCCCGGAACATTGTCCAGCGCGTATTTACCACCATTGCTGGTAGTAGTGCCGATACCAAATTCTGGGAACGATACCGTTGCGAAATCCAACGGAACCTGCTGTTTCCCGTCCAACTCGAATACCGTACCGTGAATCCTGATCTTATTCTGAGCCGATGCCCCCTGAGGAATCATCATCCCCGCGGCCAGCAACAGCATGAATAGTAGGATTGCGTTACTGAATAACATTTTTTTTCTCATAACCTATATAGTTTAATGAATACTGTTCAGCGGCTTCTCTCTTCTGCGCTTGATTGTTCAATAAAGAATTATTTGCAAAAATAAACTTTTTTTTCTTAATGTGCAATACCTACAACCAAGTATTTGCGTTTTTTCTGTATAAAATAATCAGAATCGGTAGGAAAACCGCTCAAAAACCGACAAATTGTTATCCGTCAGCTCTGTGTAGATTCCAATTCGGAATCAATCCGAGCGGTTCTGTAAATCTTTTTGTGTGACAAAACTCCCTTATCGGCCTATATCCTCTACGACGGAAACCTGTCAAAATGCTCAATAAACGATGAAGGAAATACTAATCTGGTCCGAACCTCAAACCCATTAAGATCGGCACGAAATTCAACGCGGAAAGGTATGCCATCCACGTGAGCAATGAAATCTTCCGGGCGCTCGAGGGCCTTGTAGCAGAGTAAGGTTCTTTCGCTAGCCGGGTTGTTCAGTGTTTCAGCGTTCAGCGTTCAGTGAGTTCAGTAGTTCTATAAGACATGTGTTTCAGTCTTTATAGTAGTATAACTACTTAATAATCAATAATATATATATTATAATAAGGAAACTGAAACCCCTCAGTTGCTTACTGAACTTACTGAACGCTGAAACGCTTAGCCACCATGGTATTACGTAACTAGCTGATTATCAATGAGAATGTGACAATATCCGGCATCTGTCGGGGCTCCAAATACATTACAATGATGCTCTAAAAGGGCTCAAAAGACGTGCAGAAACCAATTTTTCCGATGTTTTTCCCTATTTTGGCACATATAAGCTGCGAAAAACAGAAATTCCGGCCTCAATTGGAAGAAGCCATGCAGCATAATGTCACGGCGGAAGGCGTCTCCGGCCCAGTCGGAACGCTCTCTGTGGTGCCAGTGCAGCCTTCGAGTAAGCCCAAGGAGACAAAGGAGTTCAGGGATTCTCATATCTGCCAAACAGAATATAAAGATGATGGTCACGGTCATGGTACTGTTTCATTAACTCAGCCATGCCTACTCCTAATGTAATGTCAGTTCGACGTATTTACGTTAACC
>JAEEGH010001705.1_pt1 | contig 62043 bp, 56 predicted proteins | sample 9134181 | NCBI WGS metagenome assembly JAEEGH01 (sample SAMN16246544, study PRJNA631951) | gut metagenome | biome: gut microbiome; feature: rumen; material: DP-attached | host: Bos | place: Iran: Karaj | collected 2018-10
GATGAATCGCGTCATCTTGGGCGCTGTCAGCGTAATGGGATTCCCCTTCCGAATCTGGTCGATCCACAGCGGAATCACGGATCCGCGGCTGCACATCACGTTTCCGTAGCGTGTGCAGCAAATCTTGGTACTGCCGGAATTGCGGCTCTTCGCGACAGCCACCTTCTCCTCCAGCGCCTTGCTGATGCCCATCGCATTGATCGGGTACGCCGCCTTGTCCGTGGACAGGCAAATCACGCACTTGACACCCGCATCAATGGCTGCATCCAGCACATTGTCCGTGCCGATGACATTGGTCTTCACAGCCTCCATCGGGAAGAACTCGCAACTGGGCACCTGCTTCAGCGCGGCGGCATGGAAGACGTAATCGACGCCCTTCATCGCATACTTCAGCGTGCTCTTGTTCCGTACATCGCCGATATAGAACTTGATCTTATTCGCCACCTCCGGCATCCGCACCTGGAAATCGTGCCGCATGTCGTCCTGTTTCTTCTCGTCGCGGGAGAAGATGCGGATCTCGCCGATGTCGGTGCGGAGGAAACGGTTCAGGACGGCGTTGCCGAAACTGCCTGTGCCGCCGGTGATTAGGAGGGTTTTGTCTTTGAATACAGTCATGGTTGGGTTATTATTATACAAATTTACTTCTTTTTTGTTTGTCCTTCTCCCCTCATTCCGGGCATGAACCGGAATCTTGCTTACATCATTGAAACGGTCCCGCTCTTCCAGTCTAATTCAACATAATGAGGAGCTTTTTCCGTGTAGACAAGTCCACCGGGAAGGCCGCTCCAGTATGAAGTGACTGTCGGATGATAAATCCCAGGATATGCACCATCCCTTCCCATAAGGATTGTCTTTTGGAGTCCATTTGAAATACAGCACAAAGGGCCAGAACAGTAGCCTCGGGGGAGCGGCCAAGGTAAGTTTGGATGTCCATTTAGACTTCCATGGTGAGAGACGGCATAATAGTCAACTCCGTACAACCCAAATTGGCTGGCTTTTGTCCCAATCATCGCTTGGAATCCCGCTTGCTCCAAATCTCCAGGAAAAACCATCACTTTGTTCGCCAAACGAAATCTGATTACTGTAGAACTATTGTTAATCGGAGAACCGACTATGCGATTTGGCGTAATAAGATTCTTCGCTGTTTTTTTATTCCGATAAATCCGACACTCCGGATGTAGAAAAGAAAAAGCGGGCTGACTATTCCCATAAACGGGCTCAATAAACTTAACCTTTGCATTTAGAAGCGCGGCCAATGTGGCGGTATACTTAGGGTAAGGCCAGTTATAATAATAATTCACATAGCATTTTGTTCTACTGTCGAAATACTTACAGAACGCCAAATGCTCTATCCCTGAATAATGGTCGAAATGAGGGTGCGTGAGGAAGAACCGGCTTATATGGAGCTTCGTCTGAGGGGGAAATCCCAACCGCTTTTTAATAGCATCGAAGCATGCTCTTATGTTGTCTTTAAATGGAACTCCATTCCCTCTCTCCGATAACGAACAATCAACCATCCAAAGTTCATATGTATCATCGTACTCTATAAGGATGATGCTGCAATTGCCATGACCAACATTGACATGATAAGAAGTAACTATTAAATCCTCCTCTTTAGCCAAATGTGAAAGAAAACCAGTGTCGCTGTCGCTTTCTTCGCCGATAAACTCTTCTAATAGAGCATCCTGCAGACTATAGAATCTCTGAAGTTCATCCCGGGCAAAACCAGAGAAATTCCCATAGGTCAATGGCCTTTCTTGGTTTTCTTCGTGGTAATACACATACCATCCTTCCTTGGCTGTTGTCCTAGGGTAGTTAAGCCGCAATTGCCTGTTATTCAGAGTGAGTGTCCGTACTCTCGGCTCTCCCCTATGCGTTGCTTTCAATAAGGTGACGAAAGACTGCTCTCCGTCAATGGGCGCGAAGATACTATCAACGAAGTAAAGATTCTGGGGGACATGGTAGGGCCCAACATACATATTATCATTTGACTTCATACCTTTTCACTTTTTTCCCTTCTCTATAGTATTCAATTCATCGTGGTGACATTCCATACCTCTCATCCCTGCCGATAACCCAGCCCCTACTCCCGCCCCCACCGTATTCAACACCAGATCCGTCAACTCGAAAAAGCCCACATGCAGAACCAGTTGGAGGCACTCAATGAAGAGGGACAAGCTGAAGGCAGCCAAAGTAACCCTACCAATCAGCCTCCAACCGCCCCATCGCTTCCCCTCCGCCAAAGCCTCCCCAAGAAAGAATCCAAACGGAACATAAACTGCGATGTTTGAAATAGTTTCGGCGGGACCCTGTCCACTCTTCTGGAACAGGCGGGAGAAGTCCAGTGTCAGGTTATACCCGGAGATGTGATGCATGATTCCCATGTATCGGATTGCGACTGCCGTGTCCAGCAAAAACATGCCCATAAAAACCGTCAAACCTGCAGCAATCGCACCGTACACCGAGCATTTCTTCCGTATCAAGAGGATTATCGTCAATGCCAATGATAACACGCCCATCACCATCCAATGCTCCCACGGGACCCTGGAAAGAATGCCACGTGCATATGTCAAAACAGCCGTCAAGGACATCAAATCACAGGATTCTTTTCAAACAGCACGCCCTTTGCCTGGATCCACAAGGCCTTCACCATGGAGATCGGGGAAAACTCCCGATACTTCCATCCTGCTCTCAAGGTATTCCCTGCTAGCCTCAACTTCCCCATAAACCCTTTCACGCTATCATGCAAATCCAAACCTGCCCATACGGAATCCATCATCTTCTGCTCCGGAGCAGTCAGCGCCCCTTCTTCGCGCTCGCCTAAAACGAACTCTCCCAGGTGACAGTATGCTTCATAGAAATGACGGAAACCGAACTCATCGACATACCTGTCAAAGGAAACCCAATCCACATCAGATACATGCTTGCGTCGGAAAAGCGCCCAATCCAAGATATGCCTTAAATTTAAACCTTCATGCAGAAAATGCGAGTAAGCGTGTTCTGTCAAGAACAAGGCCGATGCAAGCGGAGGAGGCGCGATCAAACCTGTATCTTCAAACGGTGAAAACGGGCCAGCCAAAATCAAGCCTTGGAGTAACTGCTCAAATCGGCGCAGAGATTTGTTTCCCCGGAAAGGGGTACAGAACTTATGGTTCTCGATGTGAAGTCCTGGGAAATCAAATGAACTGTTCTTATAAAAGGACCTGTCAACCGTCAAGCCCTGCTCTTCCATGATGTGATTCCCCTGCTCGTACGCCCTCAAATGTTCTCCATCCTTAATCAAGAAACAGTCCAGGTCCGCGCTATACCGATGCGCCGGGATTGGATAGCACTCCGATACCGTAAAACCCTTCAGTATGACCGTCTGGATTCCTGCTGTGGCAAACGACTCCCCCATTTTCTTTGCTGCGGCAAGTTGATTAGCATACCGCTGCTCATACTTCATCGTCTTGGCAAACCACTTTGCCTTAGTTCGCCGTTCTTCTTTGTCTCCGGAAACCGAATATACCCCAGCGTCGAACAGTTTCTGCAAGCCATCGCTCGCAATAACAGAGACACTCTGCCGGTTGGCCTCGTCTATCAACATCGGCCAATCGACGGAAGTCGGCATCGCATAATCCGTACGTCCGACAACGGAAGTCCGGATCAAATTCAGCAGGAATTCCTGTTCGGTCGTCATTTTGTCTGCAAACGTTTCAGATACTCCTCATGCAGGTGGTAATACTTCTTCATAAACAGCACATAGGCAATCACCAGAATCATGATTACTGCAATCAGATAAAACCAATGAGCAACCACCGTTTTCGGAATCAGATAAACCATCACGAGCGATATCACCAACTGAATGGCCATATATAGCAAAGAAACCGCCACATGACTCATTCCCAACTCATTCGCCATTATCTGATACGCATGCTTCCGATGCGCTTCCCCCAGATGCTCATGTAGCATAATCCGGTGCACAATCGTGCAGCAGCCGTCCACGCCGTAAACGACCAAGAAGATCAGCCAGGTGATATCTCTCGTTTTCATGATCAGACAACCGATCATGAATAAAAGAATAAAAGCAATTCCGACACTTCCCACATCTCCCGCAAAGCACTTCGCCTTGTTCTTCGGACGGAAATTGAAATAACTGAACACGAGGACCGAAAGAATCGTCACAAGGATGAAGGAAGTCTCAACGAATTCATCCGCCAGACTTAACAACAATAGCGGAATCAATACAGCCAACGAATACCCGGCCGTAATCCCATTGATTCCGTCCATGAAGTTGTAAATGTTCGTTGCCCCGACACACACGATCAGCGCCAGAATCACCGCCCACCATAGGCTCGCATGAATCATGTCCAGTTGATAGAACATCAACCCCATTGCTATAAACTGCACCACCAACCGCACCGAATCAGGCAACGAATGGACATCGTCCACGAAACTCACCCCCGCAGCGAGGGTAACTGCAGCCAAAAACCACGGATACTGGAAGCCGAAGAAGGCACTCCAAATCCATGCACCGATCAGGAAGATAATCCCCCCTCCACGAAGAACGACCTTCGTATGGGAACTCCGCTCATTGGGTTTGTCGATGATGTTGAAATGGTCGGCAATATTAAAATAGGCCAGTTCTGCGATGAGCAGCAGAATGGCAATCGCCACATAGGTGAAAACAGTCATCTTGATTTAGTTTCTACCACTTGCGTCCAAAAAGGAAATACTTGATGCGCCGGAAGAACACGACGAAAAATCGTGGAATGAATCGAAAGGCATACAACGCCAATCCATGACAGGTGGTCTCGTCAATGTTGAAATCCCTCCGTAGAATCTGCTCGTCTCGCATCATTTTCGCTCCCAAAAGGAAATATGCATCATTTCCCATATTGCGTGGATGGATTACCTCACACCATAGCGGCCGGTCTTCCACATATTTGATGGCGGCACCTGGAATCTTATCGATGTAATAATGACTCCCATATCCGAAAATCGTTTTCACGGTTTCAGCCGTCCCGGTTTCGATGACGCTCACGAAATGATTTCTCCTGTAATTGATTCTGAGCAAAAGGCCAAATTCCGTAAAGTACTGATACCCATTCGTATAATAAACGAAAGTCCCATCAGCCAGGCCTGACGCCCTTTTTTGCAGATCTTCTACAAAGTGAATATCTAGCGCGTCGTCATTATCCAGGTATGTAGTAATTACTCGCCTACCGCTCAAATGCTCTAATACTACCGACCGGAAAATCTTTCCGAAATCCCGTCCATCCTCGGGAGCGACAAAGACGGGAAACAACTGAGGACACTGGACCTGATAGTCTCGAATCCTTTTCCGGAACTCTTCAGGCGTTTTGTCGTCGAACAAAACAATCCACTGGAAATCCTTGCAAGTCTGATGGGTGATTGAAGGAAGGCAATACTTTTCAAAAAGCACGCATCGGTTCTCCAGCCATTCACGTGTCCTGACTGCATTCCCACTCTTGTCCTGACGCCATATCCGGATGTTGAAACGAGTGAGGATGAAGTGCTGGATAGAAGTCATTTCTAAACCTTCTTTCCCGAGAAAGATGACAGTGTCTTCCTTAGCCCATCTTTGGCCCGAACCGGCATCTGTTCAATTCCGAGAGCGGCCTTAATCTTCGCATTGGAAGACACGTAGTTCTCCGTCAGTTTCCTCAGACGCTCAGGATTCAGCGGAAGATGAAGCCAACCGCCCACTTTTGCCATGCCGATCATCAATCCTTTGGGAAGCCGCCAAATATGCGCCTTTTTCCCAAAAGAGGAACAGATAATCTCTATTAATTCATTCGTTGACAGCGCCTCGTCATCTCCCATATTATAGATACCCGAGGGTACGTCTTTCGTCAGAAGTCCGGATATCACGAAGGAGACATTGTCAATGCTCGTAAATGTCCGTCGGTTCTCATAGGCTCCCAGCGGCCAGGGAATTCCCTTTTTCACCATGTTGTACAGAAGATTCAGGTTGCCCTTGTTGCCAGGACCATGAATCATACACGGACGCATGATATACACCTGCTTCTCCGGATTCAGATGCGATAGGATATACTCCTCCGCCTTGATCTTGCTCTCGCCATATGGCCCTACCGGTGCTGGTGTCACCTCCTCTGTAAGCACGCCTTCTACCTTGTCAGCCGCCGCTTTAGCCGTGCTGAAGAAGATGAACTTCCGAGCGGATGAGTGCAGGAAATAGTTGTAGATTCTCTCCGTCAACCCGGTATTGACATTGAAATAAACTTCGGCATCCGCCTGGTTCTTAGTATCATGTGCCTTGCCGGCAAGATGGATGATGGCATCCACATCAGGCACCATTCCGATATCCAGGTCATCCCAACCGTATGTATAGGAAACACCATCCTTAATCGGAGAAATGATATCCAACCCATAGATAGTATGGTTCTCCTTCAGGGCTGCAACGAGATTGCTGCCCACAAAGCCGTGAATGCCTGTAATCAGAATCTTCATTTCGTCAACGTATCGATTAAGTCAACATACATGTCAGTCACCTTCTCCTTCGTATATTGTTCTTCTATGACATGAAGTCCGTGTTTGCCCATCTGAGCCAGATCATCCTTGGTTACAGAACCCACCCATGCCACCATCTCATCCACTTTCTTGTCAAAGTCCTGCTCAGTAATCAATTTAGCACATCCTTTGTCTTTCAAGAAGTTAACGATTGGTGTGCTCTCTCCGGACAGTACCAGCAAAGGCCGTTCGCATGCCATAATCGTATAAACCTTGGACGGGAATCCATCCGTGTCTGATTCCGGCGCCATAAAGATAAACGACGCATCTGAATACGATAGAATCGCCGGCATCAGTTCCCGAGGCTGGTAAGGAAGCAAATGTAACTTCTCCAGGCCACATTTCTTTATTTCTTCCTCGACATATCCCCGCTTAGCACCTTCACCTATCACAATAAACTCAACATTCAAATCCCGGGTCTTTTCGGACAGAGCAATCAACGGTTCCCAGGACTGCGCAAGGCCGATATTACCAGCATAGAGCAATTTGATACTGTCACTCTTGGGGAACAATGAACTATCCAGCATCCCTTCCCATTCTACCTGGCGATAAAGATCCGTATCCACAAAGTTCGGAATGATATGTAACTTGCTATCGTCCTTGAATCTCGGCACGATGGTATCATAGAAAACCTTATCGATCGTAGTCACAGCATCCGATCCGTTGTACACCTTCTTCTCCATCCACTGCAGGAACTTCAAGACAAACCCGCCTTTCAGTTTCAAAATATCAGGATAGATCTCCTGCACGTTATACACCACCTTGCAGCCTTTCAACTTAGCCAGTCCAAGATTCAGCCAGCCGATAGTCAGTGGCGGAGAAGGAGAGAGAATCAATTCAACGTGCCTTATACCCAAACCAATAAAGAAGGAAACGATGTGCCAATACACGAAACCTAGAAGTCTCAATGCCGTACTTTTGAACTTCTTCTGAGGCACATGTAGAACCTTTATGCCATGATAATCACTTACCTTGCAGAAACCCCATACCTTCCATCGCATTTGCTGTTTCTCAACCTGCTCAGGAACGATGTTGAAATGCGGAGTGGTCGTCAGCACCACCACTTCATACCCTCTATCCTGGAGTCTTAAGGCTATATCATTGTAAAGATATGCCGTTGACACCCCGTCCGGGCTGAATATCAAAGAGTGTATAAGTATCCTTTTCATTGGCATTCAACAAACCCCTTTCCAAATACTGACCAATTGTTCCCAGACCGTTGGGATTGCATATAATTCATTTACTCGTTTTACCGCACGATCTGCGTACTGACGAGCCTCCTCAGGATGATCAAGAAAGAACTGTATGTTACTACGCAAACCTTCAACATCTTTAGGCTCACAACACAATCCACAGGGTGAAGAAGAAGCATTATCCAGCATTTCAGGAATGGCACCCACAGGAGTAGTCACGATGGCACATCCACAAGCCATGCTCTCAAGAATGACATTGGGAAATCCCTCCGTGTAAGATGGCAGGATAAAAATACCGGATGAAAGCATCTCTTGAATAACGACTTGATGATCGACTTCGCCTTCAAATACGAGCCAGTCACCATCAGCAATCTCTTCCATTTTGCCACGCACTTCCGGAGTGACTTTCCCTATTACATAGAGTTTGATTCCCTCGATTCCTTTACACGCTTCAACTAACTCGAAAACACCTTTAGTCCGTACTACATGACCTGCAAAGCATAACTTTCGGTCCTCCCTCACTGCGGAAGCCTTTAAAGACGAAATCTGCTCCATTATGCCGAGAGACAACGGATTCGGAAGATAATGGATATTCTTGAAGCCATGTTTCTCCAACGCACGATATGACTTCAAATCCATTGTGATAACCGCATCTGCCATTCTCGCCACCCTCTGAATCATTTTCCATTCCCAGTTGTTCTGCTGTTCCAACTCTGGAATACGTCCAAAATGGAAGTGCACCGCGGTTTTCACACCTTTTCGTCTGGCCATCTTGAGAATGAGTATGTCTTTGGCCAAACTGATAGAGGCACTGGTGCATAAGTGCAATACGTCATAATGATGACTCTCAAGTTGTTTCCTTGCATTCCTTATTGCGGCACTATAATCTAAGACGCCGAACCATGCTCGTTTCAATAGCCCATCTTCAACCTTTGCATTCGTTCTTACCTTCCTGTCAAAAGAGGTTACCTGAATGTGCACATCCGAAGGATACGAGGAATAATAGTCAATAATGTTTTGTGCCCAAACGACTATTCCTCCTTGGACAAACTCCGAGGCAACTCTATAGGGAGAACATAATAAAACTTTCATTGATTGACTATGTATTCAATAATAGATAATAGTTCTTCCTAATTGTACCATTCATTCTTATTCACAATACAACTCCTTTTCATATAGCAATATTATCCCAGTGTCAATGGTGGGGCTTTGCTAGAACACCTCCGGCTTAGCAGCCATCAAGCATCAATTAATTCGATATAGGATTGGACAAAATGCTCTTTTGACATTTTTCTTTCTGCACGAGAACGACTATTCTGGCAAAATGCCAGATATTCTGATTCATTAAGCAAAAACAGATGCTCTATGGCATCTGCAATAGAGGAGACATTATGTGGGTCAAAAAGAAATCCGTTTACTCCTTCTTCCACATATCGGCTGTTGTCACAAACATCGCTGCAAGCTATAGGCAAGCCACATGCCATCGCCTCACATATCACATTTGGTGTTCCCTCATAAAATGATGGAAGACAAAAAAAATCAGCCGCTTGATATTCCTCTTTTATTCTGGCTGTTTTCTCCTTCATCTCAAGGAAGCCCTCAACACCGAGTCTATTGATCTTCTCCTGACATTGAGAAAAATATGCCAAATGTGTGATATCCTTCCCATACCAACTAATATGGAAATGGTAACCTCTTTCCTTTAACAAAGCCACCGCATCAACAAACCCCAGTGTGTTTTTTGATTCCCAGATTGTTGCTGCCACTATTATTTCTGGCACTTCACAACGCTGGTGTGAATCAAGTGGTGTAAAGTGCTGTAAATCGACAAAGTTGGGAATAGTAACTATCTTATTCGTTAATGCAGGGAATCTATTTCTGATATAATCAGCCTGAGTAAAGGCATTTGGCACAACATAATCAGCTATGCGGAACAAAGTAAAACGAATTGTTTCTTTCCAACCAGTATGTTGTGTTGTATTCCGCTCAGAAACAATAAGACGAAAACGATGTAAAAAAAGACGAGCTATACAAGCACAGACACAAGGTGTTTCTAGATAGGAAATCAAAACATCTGGCTTTATTTGACAAATAAAACGTGTTACGTACCATATCCTAAATAACACACCCCTAGCTTTCTTTATAATTACGTACGGAACACCATCTGACAATAGTTTCTCAGCGAAGAAAGGGTTATCGTAATAACAGGCAGTTATCACGTCATAGCCCCGTTCCTTAAGAAAAGACGCCAGGCCGACCATTTGACGTTGCGCACCGCCAGGACCGAAGGAGTCTATAAGACATAAAACTCGTTTCATTTATTATTCGGTAATTTAAGCCAGTCCCCCCATTGTCGATCAATCTCATCAGAGTTTATCGTATCAAATCCTGAACTATCAAAGAATGTAAGTTCTCCGAAAAAAGGATGATCTGGATGGTCATATAGGTCGACTCTTACATGAGGTATGCCCTTCGAAAGCATTTTTGCAATCTCCTTCATCTCTTCAAAATGAGCGGTTCTTTCCACTTCTTCGGGAGGGATGGGATCACCGTCACAACTTCTATATGGTAATGGATTATAGTCCATATCAAAATAGTTAAAATTATGCGTCGATGATCGATTCGAAGCTACTAACAAAATCTTAGGCTCGCCATTAAAACAATAAAACTTATAATCGGGTAAATCACTAGCGGATGATGGCGGAGACAGATATTGTTCCGCAATAATACGGCGTGGGACATCTTTGTATGGCCACTCTCTAAATAAGCGATAGATATCCATTCCCAGGTTTTCACGTAATTTAACCAGAGCCACATTACGGTCGAACGAAACCATATCTTGGCAGATAACCACACCGCAACTTCCTCCTCCATGGGTCGTCTTAAGAACAAACTGCTTGGGTAATATATCCCATTCGATGTCTTCCGGCTTGTCCCAAACGCCAAGAGTAGGGATGACATACTTTTCACCGATTCTCTCTGCGACGATTCTTTTCACCTCATATTTATCAACCATACTAGTATACTCTGAGCATCGATTGTATAGTTTAAGCCATTGCAGTTTTTCCGTGAATCTTTGGGGAGTATTCAGATTGAGTTTGTGGCCAGTTTTTGCTTTATAAAGCATCTTTAGATATAGACGGTCATTCATCCATCCCCCTAGGTGGAATAATAGTGCTATAACAATCCTCGATGGATGTTTTAATAATTGATATAATTCAGACATACAATTCACAAAAATGCACCTCTATACTTTAATCGTCCAACCATCCTCCCCTCCTCATCTTTTTTTTGATGGGCGGTATTCGATATTTGCCAAAGCATACGCAAATGCACATGAAGAATAAGGAGGAATACTATTATATGACATTGAGAACAAGGTCGCCAGAAAAAAAACAATAATAAACATACCAAGCATTAATGATGTTGGATTTCCTTTTTTGCATCTCCTAAACAACAAGAAGAGAGACATCCAATATGCTGCATAGATTAGAACAACCACTATCCCATTATTAATCGCTATCTCAAGCCAGTCGTTATGTGCGTATATCGAGAATAGACGAAGCGTAGCATCTGCACCATTGCCGAAAAAGAAAGGAAGGAGACGATTCTGCTCAAAGAACCAAGCCAGGAAATCACGATACATATGCTCTCGACCAGACGCGTCTCCTGCTATAGTGGCTTGTACTCTTTCATTAAAATAAGCACTTGTTTGGAGCATATATCGAATTGCATACACGGCCCCAACCAGAATAAGTATGGTAAAGAAAACACGCGCAAAACGCCGGCGCAACTCCTTGCCCGTTCTATTTTCATTACCCTTGAGCGTCTGGAGAATCATCCAAATCGAGCATATGGCTCCACTAAAGATTGCGCCGCGTTTCATTCCTATTAGCACAAATGACATGCATATTGCCAACAATATAAATTGCAAAAGCGGTTTACGCCAATACAATGGAAGCAGTGGAAGCAATGCGACAAAGGAATAACCTGCATTATTGGTTATGCCGTCGATTATTGCACCGCTCTCGGCAGCCCGGCTTAAAACCATTGATTGGTTCGAAAAGAAACCGGCAATGGCAAGAAAAAGGAAAAGGAAAAACAGTTTACGTATATTCTCCTCGGAAAGCAAACCAATTTTCGCAAAATAATAGAACGCATAAATAGGTAGGAGCGATAAAAGAATATTTTTTAGATATGTGAAAGACGGTACTGATACTATCGTATTTGCCGAACCGGATACAATATTAACAAGACCATAGAATGTCCAGATAACAACTAGTAGTGAAAGTATTCTCATCGGTACTGGCAATTTATATCGGACATTCACAATTATGAATAGAACACTTGAAATAGCCAGTTCCAAAAGCAACGATCCTCGTGACAATCGACTACCATAATCGTACAGAGTGCCCTGCAAAAGATATGTTGCAAGTAATAATATAAACAAACAAAAGAGAAACTTTTTCATAAAACCCTATCACTAATCTTTCGTAAACCAATGGTATAATTTCTCTCTATGTGCTTCACATAATACAAAGTCGTAAGCATTGAGTTTTCTAGCCTTGGTAATTAGTGAGGGTAGCCATCCACGACGCTTCGCTCCAAGGTAATAACGGTTATATAAAGGCTCAAAAACATTGCAAATAGATTTTACATTTAAATCGTAGTACTCATCAACTTTCTTTCGTAATAACACAGAATCCAAAATAGTGGAATTCAGAGTATCAATACGATCTTTAAAAGCATTGTGATGAAGAATTTCTATACGCGGTTTGGTAGCACATTGATGATAGGGATAAAACGAATAAGACTGAGTATCTTTGTCGAAATCAATCGATACGGCATACCCCTCAGTCCACATTCCATCATGATTGTCATTATCATCAAAACAGAAATTCCCCAAGCCATAAGAAATAAGTTTGCCTTTATAAACCTCAAACCCACTATAGCAATGCTGATGATGATTTACCACGGCATCTGCTCCTGCATCAATAAAGAAACGATATGTTTCCACCATTCGGGGTGAAGGTAACTGAAAATGTTCGTGTCCACCATGGACAACTACGAGCACATAATCAGCATTATTCTTCGCATCCTTGATCGCATAATACTGCCTAATAGGATCCAAGGGGTTACTGCCTGCTGTAGTACCAGTGGCAATACTAAACTCATGCTCGCAGCAATTAATAATTGCCAGTTTTTTATCTAAAATAACCTTGTATAAAACCCGAGACGCGTCTTTCAAGCATATCCCACCTCCAACATAATCTACGCCATATTTACCTAATGTCTCAAGAGTATCGCAAACTCCTTTTTCACCATAATCGAGAAAATGGTTATTTGCAAGAGTCACGCAATCAAAACCCGCCCATTTTAGAGCTTCAATTCCATTAGGAGTACACCGTAAATGTGGTCCCATTTTTTCGATAGGCTTTGCTGCACCGAGAACGACAGGACTCTCAAGATTTACAATAGAGTAGTCCGCCTCATCTGTTATATTTCTAACCTCACTTAGCACCGAGTCATAATCCTTTCTTGCAAAAGCATCCGCTACTCGGCAACTTGGGCAATAATCACCGGCTATTAATACCTTCATTGTATATGAAACCTTTTCTTAACGATTGATACAATCTTCAAATAGACGTCTTCTTTGTATTGTTTTCCAACGAACTGTGGCATAAAAACAAACAATACTATTGTCACTAAAGAATAAACACTTACCATTGCAATACCCCCTCCCCATGTATTTGGAAGACTGACGTAAGCAAGAATACAAATTGGTAGCATCAAAACAGCGTATCTCCATGAAGACAAAATAATACTTATCACGCTTGAAGCTTTGATATCCACTTGGCCTCCAATGTATACTATCTTCACGATTTTGGCTATAGAATTGGTAATTAAGATGGAAATAGCGACACCCATTATCCCCCATCTAAAGCCAATGAAGATTCCAGTTGTTTTTAAGAGAAACTCAAATACTCGAAATAAAAATTGTTGTTTTGTCATTCCCAAAGAACGCAAATAGCAATCTGCAAGACGCCCATCAACATCAAAAAGCAAAGAACAGGAAACCACAAACATTACATCTCTTAACGCCACCCATTGCTCTCCGAAAAAAATCCGTATCAGCAAGCCACTGTTAAACATAAAACCCATGGTAATGAGCAACGCGAAAGCATTCATTAAATATAAAGAACGACGAAAAGCAGAGTTTAACGCTATTCGATTGTCCTGAATTCCGCTTAAGACTGGGAATAAAGCAGAGTCAAAAATGCCATTAATCTTTGAGGAAATCTGTTCAACAAAATCTTTCGGTCTATTATATGCGCCCAAAGCATTGATTGAAAGTAACTTCGGCATAAGTAACTTATCAATCTGGTGGGACAAATTTCGGAATAAAGAACTCGCCATTAACCAGCCACTAAAAGAAAAGATCTTTTTAAATGTCTGAATATCAAAAGCCAAACCGAGACGTGTCTTGCAAAAAACAAGCGACAAAAAGAACGTAATAACTGATCCGAGAATGGCCTTGGCTATTATTGCATAATAGCCAAGGCCTAAATATGCCAACCAGATAGCGATACCCGTTGTTATAACAAGTGATACCAAGTTGATCATACCGATGAGCATAAACTGTAACTTGCGGTGCATTAGGCTTTTATTGACGGAAGTTAAACAGTTTAGTAACAGGGTCCCTGACATTAGCATCAATGGGGTTCTCATACTAACATCGGCAACCATACGTGACAATGGATCTGCTAGAACAAACAACAAAAAAGAGATAAAAGAGCCGAATACTAAACTAATTGTAAAAGCATTATCAACATAGCGTTTAGTCAACTCCTTTTGCTGAACTATCGCAGAACCTATTCCGGTCTCAGAGAATGTCGCAAATACTACTGTAATAGCTGTAATCGCAGCATAATAGCCAAAATCTTCCTGTGTTAATAAACGAGACATTATAGAGAACGAAACAATCTCTACTACCCCGAGCACAATCGTTACAAGAGTCTGCGATGACAAACCCTTCATAACTTTGGCGGTATTAGAATCTTGACTAATCATGGATTTGCCCTAATATGCCTTTTTTCCCGACAAAAAAAGGAAGATATCTATTAAGAAAAATGGCACAAATACCACATACAAGGCATGACCATAAAACCATTATCAGGGCCATCCACCAATTGAAGGGCATCGTCCAGCCAGCAAACGAGATAACTTTAATAAGGATGGCAATCGCATAAGCATGCCAGATATATAGTACCAATGTATTTTGGCCGATAAAACTCATAAAGGATGATTTAATCTCTGCCTTAGAAGCTGCCGTAAATAATATAAAACAACCTAAAAAAACTTGGAGAAAACAATACGGAATATTATAATACTGGTTAAGGTGCACATCAAGAGTTTTTCCTGGGAACAATACCATACTGAGACAGCAGAGGACGATATATACAATTAATAAACCTGCTATCAGTTCCCAACGAAGTTTTATAAAGTCACTCTCGTATACACGAAAAAAATAACCTATAAGGAAAAATGGCTGAACAGTAAATGCCCTGTTTATCATAGCATAATTCAGCACACCGTGCTTATGAGCAAAAAGGCCTACTAAACAAAAGATGGTAGAAGTTATTGCTATCCCCAAAATAGACCTACAATTTTTTCGCACAAAAAAATGTATTATTTCACCAATAATAAAACACGGGAAAAACCATAGTTCTTTACCAGATAACATGTCCAGAAAAGTTAAGAATACATCGTCAATGCCTTTAAACGGTACCATCAATATGACAGGAAGAATACCAAGAATTAGCCATGGTATTATAACCTTCTTTAGTATTTGAATAAAAAAAGCCTTTTCTTCCTTGATGCAAAGCAAGTACCCTGTGATGGCGAAAAACAACGGCATTTTTACGGGACTGGTGAAAACAAAAAAAAGGGGAAACCCTTTTACGCTATGGCCATAGATTACCAAAAGAATTGCCAATCCCCGTAAGGCATCAAGCCATTCTTTTCTCTTATGATTAACGATGTCTCCCTTGTTCATTTCCAATAAAAGACGTCACTATGGTAAGGATGTCTTTGCTCTTCCGGGGGTAATGCCATATAGTCTCCATATGCCAGAGTCAAAACATCGTGGTAATGCTCTGGCGCCATGAAATTTCCATCTTCGAATTGAAGTCTGATAGGTGTACCATAGTTCTCTTTTCTCATATTAAGCCTTCCCCCTCCATATGGCCAGATATAATCAGAAGAATCGTAATCATATTTGGCGAACTCTTTCTCCGCTTTCATCAAGACTCTGTTCATTAACGGGAACTCCAGTCCTTTATATGGCCAAAGGTCACGTCTTGCTAAAGCATTTCTAAAAGCCTCCATTTTACTTTTTCGCTTAATATATACAAATGTGGCATCTTTATGCTTCATCTGTTCATCGCGAGAAGATGGAGCGCCGTTGATGACATACACGTCAATTCCAAAAGTAAAAACCTTTTTATGACCTACTGTTGTATAGACATTATTGCTACATAGCCGACCAAAATTGAAAGGGTGTGCCTTATCATTGTAAATAGTATGTAATGAAAAATCGTCTGAATGATACTCTTTTACCAAATGCATATAGTCCGGTCTTGGCATAAAAACGTCCAAATCATCATCCCAAGGAATAAAACCCTTATGACGTACAGCACCAATCAATGTGCCACAAGCCATATAATAACGAAGATTATTCTCTGTGCAGTACCGGTCTAATTCCTTCAAGATTCGCAGATACTCCAACTGACGCTCTCTCAATGTCAACTGATGGTTCTCCATACCTAAATCTCAATCAGATTATTTCTATTGTAAAAATCCTCCACCACCTGAACGATAGCCTTCGATGTAATGGACTGAATGTAATGGCTAGAACGACCAGTTTCTATGGTCTTGACAAACGTCACCAACTCATATCGAATTCCTTCTCCATCCAACGGGTAGAAATAGCGACGGTTACGATTACTGTCCTCATAACGCAACTCGAAATAGTCCATCTTCCACCACGGAGCGGGTACGTACACATAACCTTGAGTGCCACTGATAATAAGTTCACCTTCACTCTTTACTCCTTTGCCGACCTTGATTGAAGCCACAGCATGATCATAGATAAAGGCTATCTTGGTAAACACATCAAAGTATTGTTCCTTGTCAAGGAAACTACTGGTAATAACCTTGCTCTTGTAGTTGGGCCCCAACAGTTGGAAAACAGGAAGTAATGCCGTCGGTCCCCAAGCACAGATACTATTCCATTTATTTCCCAACTCTGTGTAATCGACTTGCTGAAGATCACTAAGACTCGTACAGGTAGCATCTACAGATACGACTTTCCCTATTTTTCCTCCTTTCAACAACAAAACAAGACGATTGTAGGCCATACCATATGCCGTCTTTATGGCATCCATCAATATCAGTTGTTTTTCATTCGCCAAAGAGGAAAGATCATCATACTGTTTTACGGTCAATGCTATCGGCGATTCGCATAATACATGCTTTCCCTTCATCAGGGCCTTGTGGATGTCCTCAAAGTGGTGTGATGGATGAGATGTTATATATACTGCATCCACTTTCTCTAGCAAATCATCATAACTCTCTGCTATGGACTCTGTATTTAAAGCATCCAGATTAAGTTGATCACGATCCTCCACATACACGCCCGCAATCTCCAAGCCATTCACATAAACAGCCTCAGCCATATATTTCCGCACATTACTGTAACGGCCCATCAGGCCCAGTCGGACTGTATTCCGTTCAGCACGTAGTTCCGTACTTGAAACACCTTGTGTGCGATCAAGATAAACAACTTTGCAATACTCATTCAGATAATCAAACTTGCCGACCCAGTCGCTACCAATCGCAAATATGTCAATGTCATATCGTTGAATATCATCGATCTTCTGTCCTTCATACTCCTCCACGATGACTTCATCTGCAAGACCGGTTTTCTTTACTGCCTCTATTCTTTCCATGAGGCTTTGTTCAACATTGATTTTTCCACGCGCCTTATCGAAGTCCTCTGCAGTGACACCAACGATCAGATAATCACCTAATGACTTGGCACGTTCCAACAATCGAACATGTCCAAAATGCAGAAGGTCAAATGTGCCATATGTGATAACTCTCTTCATAGTTGACTATTTGTCAAGTTCTAGCAGAGCACCCAGGAATTGCTGCATGTATTTCTTCTCACCGATAGATACCCTCAAACACGTTCCAAACTCACCGACATTGGGATAGGACTTGATCAGTATTTTCTTTTCCGTCTTCATTCGATCGACAATCGTCGGGGCATCCGTCTTCGTTTTAATAAAGATAAAGTTTCCCGCTTCCCCTTTGTGAGAATAACCGTTCTTCTCCAACTCATCGATGAGATAATTACGTCCCTCGGTAAAGTTGTCAATAAGAGCCTGAAGAACACCAGGAGTCGCCATGATAGCCTCAGCAAATCTCATGGCAAAAGCATTCGTATTGTGAGGAGTGCATAGTTTCTGAACCATCTTCACGCCATCAGGCCAACCTGCGACATAACCCAAACGGCATCCCGCCAAAGAGAAAAGTTTGGAAAAAGTGCGGGTGACAAACACATGTTCTCGATCAAGAGCGTATTTGATGAATGTTCCAGGATAGAAATAGTGATAAGCCTCATCAATCAGGACGTTAATGTTCTTCTCGTCTGACGCCTTTAAGATTCTCTCGAACTCTTCTTCCGAATAAACATTGCCCATCGGATTGTTAGGATTGAGAAGAATCAACAACTGGGTATCATCAGTAAGGGCATCAATGATATTGTTGACATCCATTGTCAAGTCATCATTGTAGGGCACCTTCACGAATGTCCGTCCATACATTTCAGAATAGACTTGGAACATGAAGTAACTCGGGACCACGCCGACGATTCTGCCCCCTGGCGAGGTGAATGCCTGAATGATATAGCGGATTCCCTCCGCCGACCCATTCACCAGGCACAGGTGATGGATATCCGTTCCCAAGAAGTTCGCAAGTACTTCGGTAAAGTGAAGTGTCTCGGGATATTGTGCTACAAACTGAGGTGTAATGCCTTCCAGCACCTTGTTGATGAACTCCTGCGGAAGTCCACCCGGATTTTCATTAAGGTCGAGGCGTAAATAATCCTTTCTTTCATTTTGATCAAAAATCCTGTATAAATTCTCAACCTTGGGATCCAAATAATACATAACGGCTTGTTAATTTGTTATTTCTCTTCATACAAATCCTTTTTCGCTGAAAAAGGAGTGTTGACATCTAATACGAACATCTCATGTATAGATGAGTTATAGACAGGCGTCCTCCAATCTCCATATGTTTTGGTCAAGATCTCATCGTAGTTTTTGGGGACACATATTGAGGTATCCTCAAAAGGCATTTCAATCACATCATCAAACCATTCTTTCGGCCACATTAACTTTTCGCTATGTGTCCGGAAAGAGGTCATCCCATATAATTCCCCTTTCCCTACCAAATCATTACATGCATCCATATACATCTGCTTCAATTGGAAAAGAGAATAATGCCCCTTGACAGCTTCCCAATTGGGAATATACTGTGCATACGGAGTAGAATAGCCTAATTCAATACTCTTTACAGCATTCCACCCTCGGATAGCTTTCCATAGATCATCCAGTTTCTTCTTTTGAGCTATTCTTACTTCCAAATCGGCGGACACGGGAAACAAGGGGAAGATATCTACGAACAGTCCTTTGTTGTGTGAAGGAATCTTTAGGTTATCATATTCCCATTTGGTACAACCTGTCGTGCTTGAATTCCTAATCCTTGCCGCAGATATTTCTGATACTACGTCTGACTTATAGCTCTGAAGATAATACGGATACTTGAATTCATCCGATGGAATCTCCAACAATCTCACATAATCATCATACATCATCGAGATGTCCATATCATCATCCCAGGGAATAAAACCTTGGTGACGAGCCGCCCCTATCAGTGTACCGCCATTCGCAAGATACTTCAGATTGTACTTCTCACATACCCGCTTTAATTCCTTGAACAGGCCGAGCAATATCTCGTGAACTCTTTTTAACTCTTCCGAAGGAACAAATCCGAAATCATTCATAGATAAATTATCTATCGGTTAGAGCCGAAATCAATAAAGGAACAAGCAGAATGCTGTTCTCTTTGATCTTCTGGCGGCAATTTCATATAATCACCAAACCAAAAGGACAAAACTCCATCGTAGTTCCGACTCCCCATCAGTCTCACATTCTCGAAATCATATTCAGTACAATCCAGGAACCAACTTTTTGGTAAGCCATATCGTTGCTTAAGTGGGTGTTTAAAATACAATTGACCAATTGAAGTATAGCACAGTGTCCTAACAAGTCTGTCATTATCATTTCGACTTTTATTCGTGTATAGAGACAAGAGGGAAAAAGCAACCTTTGTGGGAATCTTTGCCAGAAGCGAATACCAAACTTTATAGAAACCCTTACTTACGACACGTCCCACCTCAGACCACAAAACCTTGCGACAACAGAAACAATATAAATCTTGGACCATTTGGCCGACAATTGACTTGGGGCAGTCATCCAAAGGGAAAACATCTACGAAAATGCCGGTCTTACATTTAAGGTGCTCCTGACCAACTCGCACATATTCTGTCCCTGTTCTGCGAAGTTTTCCGTATCCCCACCTATACTCAGAATCAGTCGTATGATCCTGGAAGAAACAAATCTCGGGATTCAATTCTGAGATAACCGCTTTGAACTTTTCGTACTCTTCTCTAAGCATACCAATGTCAGCGTCATCATCCCAAGGAATGAATCCCTTGTGCCGTACCGCGCCAAGCAACGTTCCTGCTAATATCGAATACTTTATACCATGCTTTCGACATACCCGATCAAATTCAATAAGCATATCAAGTTCCAGCAACTGCATCTTACGGAATTCCTCCGGTGTCAATTCTCGCTTAACAAATGCCATAATTATCTTCGCTTAAATGCTTATTTCAAAATACCACCAGTCCTCGGTCTCTTTTATTAATTGCGCACCATTCAACTCAGCAACTCTCCTTGAGGCCATATTGTCTTTCTTGATTGTTAGAAGCGGACGATAGACCTCCAACTCTCTGGCTTTATCCAGTAAAAAGCCAAGTAATTTCGATCCAAACCCCTTTCCTCGTTCTCTGGGATCAATGGCATAACCAATATTTCCTCCTTCTAATCGAGAGCGTTCTGTCAACCCTGTCCTTATCTTTCCAAAACCCACCGGCTTTTTGTCTGCAACTAGCCAATAACACACTTGAGGGACATAACCTTGAGGTAGGTTCTCTCCTCTGGACCAATCATCTTGTTGCTGAAGCCATAACTTGAACTCCTCAAAAGACATATCATGGACAGGATTCGTGAAATCATTCTCCTGGCGACCTATATGCTGAAGAAGATCATAGTAGGCTTCACCATCGGATGGTGAAAGACGGACTAATTCAAGTATCCTATTTTGCATATTGTATTTGATACCGCAGAAACCTAAAACTCTTCAGGAACATCAGTGATAACATAAACTCTGTCTCTAGAATAATTGTGAACTTTCTGGTGATTGTTAACTGTCCATACCATCACTCCTATTCCCAAAGAACTTGCAACCTCAATCAATTCAGGGTTTTCATCAAGAAAGGTGTATCTATAACAAACACCACCAAATCCAAACTCTTTTATATTCTTTGGTGTTGTACCATTATTCGAATAGTATGTATTGGCACCGAGGCCTAGTGCTGTTAACTGGAGACAGTAACCTTTTGTAAAAGTAATATATACTACTTCATCCTGAAGATTGTATTCATCTATTATTTGGACGAGATCAACTATACTACAACTTTTAATGTCGATAATTAGTTTAACCTGCGTATCCACCTTTTTTCTAATGCTTAGGAACTCCTCTAACAAAGGGATAGTTTCTCCATTAGTAAGTCTGCTCGCACATAACTCATTGTAAGTACATTTTTCGATAGTCATCCCACCAAAACTCTCATCATGACAAATAACAAGTCTTCCGTCTTTTGTCTGCCTCACATCAAATTCAACACCATAAATCTTTAAGTCGAGAGCTCTATTAAATGCAACCCTTGAATTCTGAGGTGCATCCTTTTTATTCCATAGCCCCCTGTGAGCAATCACATAATCTTGTGACAATAAGTAATCATCACTCTGATCCATAACCTCAGGAGTGCATGCCGATAACAATACGACCAACAGAAACATATGGAAAGGGTGAAAAACCGTATACGTCATCTCAAATAAGGGGGATTCTTAACAAAACGACAAAAGATAATAATGGGTCTTCTCACAATTCGTTTATGATTACACTCCGATTGCTCATCGGCTCTCAACTATATAACCGGCATCAACTGACTAAGGCTAGTATTAGATTCTCAAAACTGTCACTGCTTGGAAAGCACACATACTAGTTCCTGTATAACGATTAAATTCCTATTGAAGCAAGTAACCACTCTATCGGCTTTGGTACTCAAATACAATATCCGATAAACATTGACCAGACAAACTTGTGACTATGCGGTTAGGTGAGCCTTTCAAGAATGATGTTTTGAAAGTAACACCGTGAGTAGTATTCCAAACAATAGATTCTGATGTCACAAATCGAACCGAGCCAGCTTGACTGCGATGAGAATAAGACACCTCCCCCCCCTTGATGTAAAAATCAATCCAATCCACCTCACTTCCAAGTGAAAAAAAGATTCTAAATGAGTGGTTGTTCCCAATTACATAAGTATAATTGACCCCATCTTCAGGAACACCTCTCATTTTGATGGAATAAACACCCGATGACATTGCGGAAAAAACCTGACGAATCCCCCCTCCCTTTGATAATCCACGAGTATCCAAGGGATAATCAACATCCAAATCACGAACAGAAACGGCGGCTTCAAATTTGCTTCCCGAATAGTTATTTAGGTAGGCCATACTATTCAACGAGGCATTCTTCACAATATTTCTTTGAATACGTACAGTATCTGCACAGAAAAAGAAAAAGAGAGGAACGGCGTTGATAAATCTGTTATCAGTAATTCTTATAGAGCCATGGTTATACTTTTCGTACTGCTCATCAAACAATTGATTGAAGAGACTGATTGAATTACTCTTATTAACGAGAAAGGTATTACCTGTTAAAGTTATATCCGACTGATCAAAAGCAGAGTTCGGGAAAACAAGATTTCCAGAGAATGACTCACATTCAAAGTAATTATCTCTAAATGAGAAAGATCCATATTTGGACGAAGAATGACGCCCCTCAATCTTAGCATTACGGAAAACAATGGAATTACGATCCCAAGTATATCTGCTAATTGCAGATGAGTTATAGAAAAGATTAGCATATAAAGACTGCGGATCAGCACCCTTGGCCAAGAATCGTTTCCCATTAACAAGAAAAATATTGTCTGTATATTCACGCGACGCTTTGACACCAAATTCAGATAAAGGATTAGTCTTGCTCTTACCTATTTCACACTGAGGTTTCGATGCGCCATCTTTTGAATAAGACATAACACCCTCTATGTAGTTGTTCCTATAATAAACCTCAACGCATGACAAATAAGCGTCATAAGCAGTGCTATTACCCCCACTCTTATCAGAATAAGCAATAATATCCTTCACAAAATTATTTGAAAACCAACATTTATTTGCCTTCACCAAAGCCGTGCAATAGTAATCTCCATCTTTCACCTCCTTACCAATGAACACATTTGAGTCAATTATAACATCACCTGTCGCTGCGATGGTTTCCTCCGCCCAAGGATTAGCATCTACTTCTCGTGGATTAGAGCGTTTTGAATGACTACAGACTATGTAAATGGGAACTGTTGCGAATCCTTCCCATATGTTATTCGTAAATCGAAAGCCATCTTTAATCACCGCATCTAAAACTAAGAACTTTGCAGTATCGTCAGCATAGCAATTTGAGACTACTATGGAAGAAACGCCGAATGGTTTTAAAATAGGATTCGTGTATTGGAACTCAAGGCTAATTACTCGATTACATGAAAAATGACAGTTAAGAAACGTGAGAGGCGCTGTGGTAATTGCCGAATGCTTTTCCCTTGTGCCACAAACAATGTCATCAGTCCTGCTGCCATTTATGCTACTGAAATGCACTCCATTCGCAAATAAACCACCATTGCTGGCTAAATCAAAAGCGTGTTTTGAGAACAAGACTTTACCTCCGAAGACATGCAACTGGTACCTTAATAGGATTGGCTTAGAAAAAAAGACGTAGTACTTTCCATCAAAATATAAGTTCACTCCTTTCTTGATGGCATTCTTTAATCTAGAATAGTTGATATTTCCAGCAGATTCATCGTTTCTTATTAACCCGAGTTCAGATGCAGTATACAGTGGGGCTATTCTCTCCCATGATCCCATCAGCCGACACTTAATTCCTGTGGATCCAATTACACAGTATTTTGATTCTAGCCCATAGAGTGTTCCGTTCATTACTCTTCCATTACGAAAAACAAACACGGAATGAGTTGGGACATTCACTGTCTTCCCTTCTAAATCAAAGTTTTTATCAATGACATAAATGGCATTATCGTATTTTAATAACGGACCTAAAGCATTCCCCTTGCTTAAAACAATATAATGAAGTTCGTCCGGAGAATTGGTCTTAAGCAAAGATTTATACTTTGCATCTCCAATTCTTTTTGCGGCTTCGTAAGAAGTAGGAACATTCTGCGCCGACATGCTTAACGACATCGACAAAGAACTAAGAAGAATCAACCAAATCAGACAAAGCATAGATGAAACTAGTTTACGCAAAACTATTCATTTGACCAATACTAAAACGACGAAAAGATGCCGTCGAGGTCGTACCTAAAGATTTCATCAACCTAACCTGAGAATGCTAGGCGTTACCCTCTTTGATTCTCTTAAGTTGGATGTAGAGTGTTTATCCCTACGGATTTCGTACTCAGGTAACAAGAACACATGTTTTGAATGCCGGTGAGTGCGTTCTGGACATACTCTAGGCCAGTATTTTGGGGCTATGGCCTCTTCAAGGTTCAGGCGGCGTTGCTATTGAACTCTTTAACCGTCGCCCGTTTCGTATCACCGACAATGAAACACTTGTCATAATTCAAGTCACGTTTGTCGGTAAGTACTGCATAATCGTTTCCCATATCAATGGCAGTGGCAACTTCTTCTTTTGTGAACAATGTCTCATACTCTTTCTCGCCATGGCAGTTGCCGATGACATTGGTCTTCACCGCTTCCATCGGGAAGAACTCACAGGACGGGACCTGCTTTAGCGCTGCAGCATGGAAGATATAATCAACTCCCCGAACGGCGGCTTTGAGCGTGGATCTGTTACGAACATCGACGATATAGAACTTGATCTTATGGGCAACCTCCGGATACCTCACCTGGCATTCGTGACGCATGTCATCCTGTTTCTTCTCGTCGCGGGAAAAGATACGGATCTCACCAATATCGGTGCGGATAAAACGTTTCAGGACAGCATTACCAAATGAGCCGGTACCTCCTGTGATCATTAAGACTCTGTCTTTGAAGATAGACATATAACTGTGTGTTTTTGTCAGTCGAAATTGAATTCACCGTTTGACAAATAATAATCCCATTCCTCGCCTAAAAAATGCTTAAGCAAGGAGGAAGTCGCCATGCTGGATTCCTATCCAAGAATCCTGCGCAGAGCGATGATCGCACGATTGTCACGTACTAATCTTAAATATGCAAATATACGGTTTTATTTCGATTGTTTTGGCATCAAAAACCATAATTCTTGTACGAAGAATGCGTATTTCCATGCACATTATCCAGCAAGAATAGCCATGTGAAAATACGGTAATTAGACACCCTGAGTTCCTATTCGGATGTCATAGAAAAAGATATGGCTCTAATTGGATTACCCTAATCCCTCTTAAAGATATCCCGTGTATAAACCTTCTCCTCCACATCGTCCAGCGCCGGATCATACCGATTAGCAATAATGGCATGCGCTTGCGCCTTAAAGGCATCCAGATCATTCACGATGCGGGAACCGAAGAAGGTGATTCCATCCGGCAAAGTGGGTTCATACACAATCACTTTCGCGCCTTTGGCCTTGATGCGTTTCATAATGCCTTGGATGGCGCTTTGGCGGAAGTTGTCGGAGCCGGTTTTCATGGTCAGGCGGTAAACGCCCACGACGACTTCCTTTTCCTTCGCGGAGTCGAAGGCGCTGGAGGCGGTGTAGTAGCCGGCCTTTTCCAGGACGCGGTCGGCGATGTAGTCCTTGCGGGTGCGGTTGCTGTCGACGATAGCCTTGATGAGGTTCTCCGGGACGTCGTTGAAGTTCGCGAGGAGTTGCTTCGTGTCCTTCGGGAGGCAGTAGCCGCCATAGCCGAAACTCGGGTTGTTGTAGTGCGCGCCGATACGCGGATCCAGGCAAACGCCGTCGATAATCGCTTGTGTGTCAAGTCCCTTCATCTCCGCGTAGGTATCCAGTTCGTTGAAATAACTCACGCGGAGCGCAAGATACGTGTTCGCGAACAATTTCACCGCCTCGGCCTCGGTCGATCCCATGAACAGCACGGGGACGTCCTCCTTCAAGGCGCCTTCGGCGATGATGCGGGCGAAGGTATGCGCGGCAAAGGACAGGCAATCATCATCAAAACCCACAATGATCCGTGAAGGATACAGGTTATCGTACAACGCTTTGGACTCGCGCAGGAATTCCGGAGCGAAGAGGATCTTCGGAACAACGACCTTCATGGTGCCGTCGGCCTGACGCTCGCGGTAGGAGAACTTCTCCCGGACATTGCGGGTATAGCCGACCGGGACGGTGGACTTGATGACCATGACCGCGTCCGGATTCACCTCCAGGACCAGGTCGATGACCTCTTCCACATGCGACGTATCGAAGAAGTTTTTCTTGGGATCGTAGTTTGTGGGCGTGGCGATGACGACGAAGTCGGCACCGCGGTATGCTTCGCGACCGTCCAGCGTGGCACGCAGGTTCAATGGCTTCTCAGTCAGGTATTTCTCCAGGTATTCGTCGGCAATCGGGCTCTGCTTGGCGTTGATCTTCTCCACCTTTTCGGGAATCACATCCACGGCCACGACCTCATGCTTCTGGGAGAGGAGGGTCGCGATGGAAAGGCCGACGTAGCCGGTTCCGGCAATGGCAATCTTCATGATGATTAGGATTTAGATTCTTCGCTGCGCTCAGAATGACAGAAAAAACACAGAATGACAGAAAAACTCACATTGACACTATCCCCCGGTAGGTGCGCTGAACCTCCTCGTAGGAGGCCAGGTTCCCGATGTCATAGCGATGGCCGGGCATTTCCCAGGCGTGGACGGGGGTTACGCCGGAGAGCCAGGCGATGAAACTGCCGGGGGCGTCCACCCCGCAGCCGTTGTCGATGCCCACTTTCACGAGCAGGACGTCGCTGCGGCGATAGAAGTAGAACGGCGGGCAGCACCAGTGGCTCTGCGGATCGGCGGGTTTTTCCACCATGGAGAGGACCCGGTCGTTCTCATCGACGGTAGCGACGCCGGTCTTGCGGAGTTTCTCCACTGCCGGTTCGTAGTACCGCATGATGCAGGTCGTCCCCTTCTCCCGCGCATATTTGATAAACCGTACCAGGCTGAAATCCAGCAGGTTATCTCCAGCGATGACGAGCAGGTCATCGTCCAGTCCCAACTGCTCGACCGCGAACTGGATGTCGCGGACGGCGCCGAGGCGGGTTTCGTTCGTCGAGGTGCCATCGTCGAGGACGGTAATCCGTTTAGATCCTTCGGCAGGCTCAAGATGACAGGAGGAAGCCCACTGCTCGAAGATATGCGCGAACTTGTGATTGGAGATGACGATATACTCGTCCACCAGGCCGGCAGCGTCGATGTCGTCGATGAGCCAGTCCAGGATGGTCTTCTCCCCTACCTTCAGGAGGGGTTTCGGGAAGTTTTCCGTAAGCGGATACAGCCGCGTGGCGTAGCCGGCGGCCAGGATCAGGCATTTCATAGGGTATTCAGTCCGTCAGCGCTGTCACACATATACACGCCGTACTTGTCCGCGAGGCGCGGGAAGTCTTTCAAGTAGGCCGTCGTGACCTTGTCGGCAATCTCGTCGGCATAGGCCGGGTCGATGAGGGCCATGCAGCAGCCCTTGAAGCCCGCGCCGGAGAACCGGCCGCCGTAGATGCCGTCCGTCTGCCGCATGATCTCGTACAGGCGGATCTGCTCCGGAGCGCCGGATTCCCAGTTGTGGATGCTGCTCCAGCCGGATTCGAAGGAGAGGCGTCCGTACGTTTCGATATCACCCCGCCGCCAGGCTTCCGCACCCTGCTGGACCCGCTCAAACTCGGTGTACCAGTGCTCACAGCGCTTGCGCCAGGGATCGGGCAGACGGTCCTTGTAGGTCTCGTACACCTCCCGCGGGACATTCCGGGCCATGGCATCCTTGAACTTGCCGTATTCCATGCCTGCGAAGGCCTGGAGGGCGTAAACGCCGCTGCGGAGTTCATCCACGCGCATGTTGTACTTGGATCCCGCGAGGCTGTGCTCCAGCCCGGAGAAGAAGATGGCAATCTTGTACGGCTTCATGTCCGGATGCTCCGGGATGAGTTCATATTTGCCGTCCAACGTGTCCAGATACAGCAGGTGATGTGCCTGGCTGAGCACTTCGCAACTCTGGTCCAGTTTGCCCACGGACACGCCCACATAATTCAGTTCGGCGTCATAGGCCAGGTCGATCAGTTCCTGCGCGCTCAGATGGATGCCGTTCACGCTGGCCAGGGCGGAGAGGAATGCAATAATGACCGCAGCCGACGAAGATAGGCCGCCGATGGGCAGCGAACCTTCGATAACGCCGCAAATGCCCACTTTCAGCCGATGCTCTCGCTCGAGCGAAATCGTGGCGCCGCGGAGATAATCGGCCCAGTCCCCCACTTTCTGGGGCGGAACGCTCTCGATATGCCACTGCGCCCGCTTCGGGAACTGGATGGAAGACATCTCCACCACGCCGTTCTGCTTCGCGGCATACACGATGTGGATGCCCTTGTCGATGGCCAGACCGGTGATCTTCCCGAGGTTATGGTCGGAATGGGCCCCGATGGGGCAGATGCGGTAGGGACAGAAGGCGATGCCGTCGTAGTCCCGGCCGTAGGTTTCGTAAAAACGGTCTTCGCAGCGCATGTTATTTCAGCGGATTAAGGTCGCTCTTGTACCATTCGATGAACTTGCCGATGCCCTCGTGCAGGCGAACGACGGGCTTATAGCCGATCTCGGTCTCCAGTTTGGTGGTGTCGGCATTGGTCTGATAGACGTCGCCCGGCTGCATGGGCAGGAACTCCTTCTTCGCCTCGATGCCGAGTGCCTGCTCGATCTCGGAAATGAAGTCCATCAGTTTCACGGGATGGGAACAGCCGATGTTATAGACGCGGTACTTGAGCCCGTTCGCATCCGGCGTCGGCTCATGGTCCAGACAGCCGATGGTGCCTGCGACGATATCGTCGATGTAAGTGAAGTCGCGGATCATGTCGCCGTGGTTGAAGACCTTGATGGTCTCGCCCCGGCTGATGGCGCGGGCAAAGAGCATCGGCGCCATATCCGGCCGTCCCCAGGGCCCATACACGGTGAAATACCGCAGTCCCGTCATCGCGATGCCGTACAGTTTGCAGTAACTGTGGGCCATCAGTTCGTTCGACTTCTTGGTAGCGGCATACAGGGAAACGGGGTTGTCCACCTTGTCATCCTCGCTGTACGGGACCTTGGCATTCAGCCCGTAAACGCTGGAGGAAGAAGCATAGACCAGATGCTTTACGCCATTGTTCCGGCATGCCTCCAGGATATTCAGGAACCCCACCAGATTGCTCTGCAGATACGCATACGGGTTCGTGATGCTGTACCGGACACCGGCCTGCGCCGCAAGGTTGATTACCTTGTCAAACTTCTCTGTCTCGAAGAGTTTGTCAATCGCCTCCTTGTCAGCCAGATCCATCTTCACGACCTCCAGACCCAGCGCCTTTACCCGCGCCTCCTTCAGCCGGATGTCGTAATAATCGTTGTAATTGTCGATTCCGATAACCTCGTCCCCGCGCTCGCGGAGGGCGTACATCACCTTCGAAGCAATAAAACCAGCCGCCCCTGTCACCAAAATTTTCATGCCAATCAGTTTAGTGCGCAAAAATACGAACTTTTCCCCACAACCCCAAACGCCTCCGCACGAGGAATTACCAGCCGACGAAGACGGGGCGCTCCAGGGAAATGCGACGGCCCGTGTCGGTGAGAAGGCCTGTGGAGCGGTCTCGAGCGTAGATTTCGATGGAATCATTGTCGCGGCAGGCGACGAGGACATAGCGGCCGTTCGGGGTGATGTTGAAGTTACGGGGGTGCGGGCCGGTGGCGGTATAGCCGACATAGGCCAGTACGCCGCCAGGGCCGACTTCGAACACGACGATGCCGTCACCGCGGAGGCGGAGCGAAGCATAAAGGAACTTCCCGTCGGGCGAGAGATGGATGTCGGCGGCGCCGCGGGCGTCCATGCGGTCGGCCTTGATGACCTGCTTTTCGGTCAACGTACCGGCCGCGTAATCGAAGACCGTAATGTCTCCGGAGAGTTCGCCGATCACGTACAGATGCTCGCCCGAGGCATCGAACAGCAGATGCCGGGGGCCATAATCCGGATGCAGGGTGGCTGCCCGGCAGTAGTTCCGCACTTCCCCGGAAACGACATCCAGCCGACCGATCTCGTCGGCACTGAATTCACTGAAGAACAGATGCTTGCCGTCCGGTGAGAAGACGGCGCAATGCACATGGGGCGCCTCCTGGCGGGAAAGGTCGGGACCGCCCGTGCCGGAAACCAGCAGCGAGTCGAGCGGGGCGATGCTTCCGTCGGTCGTGAGCCGATAGGTGGCAAGGGTGCCGCCGGAATAGTTGGCGACGGCGAGAAGGGTGCCGTCCGTGGAGACGTAGCAAGGGTCTTCGCCACGTTCCGGAATACCCGTAGGCTGGGAGTTCAGCAGTTCGAAACCGTTGCCGCACCAGCGCCAGGCCCAGACGGAAGCCGATGCGTCGTGCATCTCGCTCACCGCATACACCTTGTTGTCATGGACTGACAGATAGGAGGGGTTGGGCATCTCGGCCTTTGCAATGGGCCCGTCACCGACGAGTGTGCCGGCGTTTTGGTCGAACTCATAGGCATAAAACCCGTCGGAGTAAGTGCCGACAAACATCGTCAGGATGTCCGGACGGGTGCAGGAGGCCATCAGGACGGCGACTAAAAGAAGGAAGAGATTCCTTCGCTTCGCTCGGAATGACATCATACCAAATCCAGCAGATACTGCCCGTACTGGTTCTTCCGCATGGGGAAGGCGACTTCGCGAAGGTGTTCGCGAGTGATCCAGCCGTTCCGGTATGCGATTTCCTCCAGACAGGCGATCTTCAGGCCCTGGCGCTTCTCGATTACTTCGATGTAGGTCGATGCTTCCGCCAGCGACTCATGGGTGCCGGTGTCCAGCCAGGCGAAGCCGCGGCCGAGGGTCTGGACCAGCAGTTCCCCATCGGCCAGGAAGGCCTGGTTCACGGAAGTGATTTCGAGTTCACCCCGCGCCGAGGGCTTGACGGCGGCGGCGACATCGACGACCTTGTTCGGATAGAAATACAGTCCGGTGACCGCATAGTTCGACTTGGGTTGCGCCGGCTTTTCCTCGATGGAAATGCAGCGGCCTTCGGCATCGAACTCCGCCACGCCGTAGCGTTCAGGGTCGGAAACCCAATAGCCGAAGACAGTCGCCTTGCCGCGGTCCGCATCGGCCACGGCCTGACGCAGTTGCTTCTCAAAGCCGGAGCCATGGAAGATATTGTCTCCCAGCACCATGCAGGCGGTATCGTCACCGATGAACTCCCGGCCGATGATGAAAGCCTGGGCCAGGCCGTCGGGGGACGGCTGCTCGGCATAGGAGAAATGGACGCCATAATCGGAGCCGTCCCCCAGCAGACGCTGGAAACCGGGCAGGTCGTACGGCGTGGAGATGATCAGGATATCCCGGATACCGGCCAGCATGAGCACGGAGACGGGATAGTAGATCATGGGCTTGTCATAGATGGGAAGGAGTTGCTTGGAGACTCCTTTGGTGATGGGATAGAGGCGGGTACCGCTTCCTCCGGCTAAGACGATTCCTTTCATAATTCGTGGTTAAAACAAACAAATATAAGAAAAAACAGTAACTTTGCATCGAAGCGAGGCCGTTTTATGCTCAGCATTTTCAAGACCACCACGAAGGAAACGCTTTTCTACAAGTTACCCACCCTGATCGGGGACATCCTGATCCAGGTGGGCGTTCTGGAATTCCTGCTGCACGGAACGGACATGGTCCGCGAGAACAACCTGCCCAAGTACGAGCAGGTCGGATCCTGGTTCCTCCTCGTCGTCAGTTGCCTCCTGACCGCCTGGCTGCTGGGTATCAAGATCAATGAGCGGGGCCGCTCTTCCGTGAACATCGCCAACCGCGCCATCCTGAACGCCGCCGCGACTTTCATCCTGTACAATGGCCTGATGGCCATCATCTACGAACTGGTCCTCCAGGGAAAACTCCTGGGTCTCCAGGCCGTCCTGACCGGGGTCCTGTACATTCTGTGGCACCTGCTGATGCGCAGAGCCATCGGCCTGTTCCGCCGGAAGGGTGCGAACCACTACACGGTCGCCTTGGTCGGTTCCGAACCCAACATGCTGTCCGTCTGCGAGTTCCTGACCGGTTCCTACACGGAAGAGGGTTATTCGGTGCATGGAATGTTTACCCAGCATCCCGAGGAAGTTCCTGCCGGGATCAGGTATCTGGGCACGCCGGAGGATGCCATTCCGTACGTCGCCCAGCAGGGCGAAGCGCTGAAGGAAGTCCTCTGCTCCCTGAATCCCGCCACGGAAACGGACTACGTGAACCGCCTGGTCTCCACCTGCGAGGCCCACATGGTCCGGTTCAAGTACGTCCCGGGCATGGAAGGCTACCCCAAGCGCAAGATGAACATCTCCCAACTCGGGAATGTCAATGTCATCAGCCTCCACGAAGAGCCCCTGAACACTCCCCTGGCCAAACTGGTCAAGCGTACCGGCGACCTCGTATTTTCGGGGCTTTTCCTCGTCACGCTCTTCCCCATCATCTGGCTCGTCTGCGCCATCGGCATCAAACTCTCCTCCCCCGGTCCCGTGCTGTTCAAGCAGAAGCGTACCGGCTACGAAGGCAAGGAGTTCTGGTGCTACAAGTTCCGGTCGATGCACGCGAGTGCCGATGCCGACACCAAGCAGGCCGTCAAGGGCGACAGCCGGGTGTTCAGGTTCGGGGAGTTCCTCCGCCGCAGTTCCATTGACGAACTTCCCCAGTTCATCAACGTTTTCCTGGGTGACATGTCCGTCGTCGGCCCGCGTCCCCACATGCTCCACCATACGGACATCTACTCCGACCTCATCGGCGATTACATGATCCGCCATCTGGCGAAGCCCGGCATTACCGGCTGGGCCCAGGTCAACGGCTGCCGCGGCGAAACCAAGGAACTCGCGGACATGCGGGCACGCGTGGAGAAGGACATCTGGTACATCGAGCACTGGTCGGTGGAACTGGACATCTCCATCATCTTCATGACCATCTGGCAGTTGATCCGGCACCAGGACGAAAAAGCGTACTAGCCCATGAAAATCAAGGAGTTGACGCTCGTGCGTTCCCGGACCGAAATGGCGTCCTGGCCGGAGGGGAAATTCCTCATCGACACGGTCAACGCGCACTCCTTCGTCGTGGCGCAGCAGGACGATGCTTTCGCCGCCGCCCTCCTGAAGGCCGATGCCCTCCTCCCCGACGGTCTCCCCATCGTGAAGGCCAGCCGGTGGCTCGGCACGAAAAACGCGCCGGACGAAAAGATCGCCGGCGCGGATTTGTTCGCCTATGAAATGGAAAGACTGGAGGAGAAAGGGGGAACCTGTTTCTTCCTGGGCAGCAGTCCGTCAACGCTGGACCTCATCGTGAAACGGGCGGCGGAGACCTACCCGCACATCCGGGTAATCACCTACTCACCACCCTACAAGCCCGTTTTTTCGCCCGAAGAGAGCCGTGCGATGGTCGATGCCGTCAATGCCGCGGACCCGGATCTCCTCTGGGTGGGGATGACCGCGCCGAAGCAGGAGAAATGGCTGGACGCGCATTGGTCCGAACTGGACATCCACTGTCACGCCGGCGCCATCGGGGCCGTCTTCGACTTCTTCGCCGGAACCGTGAAACGGGCGCCGAAATGGTGGATAGAGCACGGTCTCGAGTGGTTCTACCGCCTTATCAAAGAACCGCGCCGCACATGGCGGCGCTACCTCATCAACAATCCGAGGTTCCTCTGGCTGGTCCTGAAGGAAAAGATGGCCGGTCGTGGTCGGCCATGACGATCTATTCGTCATTCCCGGGCTCGGACGTTCGTCATTCCGGGCTATGACCCGGAATCCCTACGCCCCGAATAGCGCCTGCTCCACCAGGTAGCACAGCACATGCCCGATGAGCGTCTGGCATTCCTGGATCCTGGGGGTGCTCCTCGAGGGCACGTGGATGACGTAGTCGTAATCGTCCATCGGGCATTCGTCCGCCCCCACGATGGCTACGCTCTTGATTCCCTTCGCCTTGCAGGCTCCCAGGGCCTCCACGAGGTTCCTGGACTTCCCCGAAGTGGAAATGCCCACGAACACGTCGCCCGGCCGTCCCTGCGCCTCGATCTGGCGCGCGAACAGCCGCTCGAAACCGTAGTCATTGCCCACGGCCGTGATGATAGACGTGTCCGTGGAGAGCGACAGCGCCGGCAACCCCGGCCGGTCGAAGGAGAACTTGTTCACCAACTCCCCCGCCATGTGCTGCGCATCGGCCGCACTCCCGCCGTTTCCGGCCCACATCGTCTTGTTTCCGCTGCGGTAGGCATCGACCATGATGCCGGCGATGTCCTCGATCCGCTCGACCAGCGCATCGTCTTCCAGCATTCGCTGCTTGATCCGGGCCGACTCGGCCATCTGGGTCCTGATTGTCTCTATTACGTTCATATTCGATTGATTTCTAATGGATAAGACGGCATGGGTCCTCCGGAACGCTTCCCCGGAGGAAATGATACCGGTCATGGAAAAGGCTGTCCGGACAAGCGGTGATGCTGGTCCGGTAAGCCGCCAGCAACGCCGCGTCCATTTCCCCGTTCTCTCCCGCCCGGACGCAGAGGGAATCGACCCACCCTTGCAGGCTCTCGCGGACAGGAGGACACAGCAGGGTGAAGGATACGCCTTTCGACGCAGCCAAGTCAGTCATCTCCTGCAGATAACTCCGGCTCAGCGGAGATACCAGGTCATAAGGGACATCCTGCTCCAGTTCGTAGGGAAAGGCATAATTGCTGATCCGGATGAAAGGAAGCCGGGCCGCCCGGTAATGGGGAATCTGTTGTAACCTGGCCCGCAACGTATCGTTGAACAAGGGCTTGTATTCCCGGGTAAGGAAAGGCTTCAGGAAATACTGGAACGTGAACTGGTCCAGGTTGTTCTGCAGGCACTGCGGCGTGACCACAAGAACCACCCGCTCCGGAAGGGCGTCCGCGTTGGATTCGAAGTAGTTGCGCAGCAGGAAATACTGCCCGGCCATCGTCACCGCCTGGTTGCAGGAAAGGGAAACGGCATCCGGATAGGTCCACTGTGAGGGATAGAGTTGCTGGCACACGCTGTCTCCCAGGATCAGCAGGCCCTTCCCCGCCTTCTTCTTGCTCAGGCTGATGGACCTGAACACTTCCTTTCCATTGAAGGTGGAGAACCGGAAACCGGTGAGGTACAGGATACCCTCCAGGGCGAAAAGGACCAGGAGCCACACCAGACAACGGAGGAGGAAGCGTTTCATCTTCAGAACTGGAAATAGATGAAGGCACGGTCACCCTGCGCCGAAACGGCGGCTGCAAAAACAGCGACGAAGACGGCAAGATAGAAGAGCGTGGTGGCATACATCTTTCCTGGTAAAGGTTTCAAGGCATGCTCCTCCCGGCGTTGGAACCACTCGATGATGACCAGCATCGGCAGGTACACGGCGATCGGGAGGAAGGTCCTGGAAGTGAGAGAGGCCGGTACGGAGAACAGGCTCCGGGAACAGATGGTCCGGATCCAGGCCCATGCCTGGGCGATGTCATCCGCCCGGAACACGATCCAGCCTATCGTCACGAGGATGAACACCAGCAGCATCTGCCCACATTCTTTCCAGGAGGGAAGGATGCGATCCTGAGCGACCACATCCCGGTATTTCCGGTTCTTCCCCAGCAGGATCAACGGCAGGAAAAGCAAGGCGTGATAGGCGCCCCAGACGATGAAGGTCCAGTTTGCCCCATGCCAGAGACCGCTCACGAGGAAGATGACGAAGGTGTTCCGGACAATCTTTCCCTTGGAGCAACGGCTGCCGCCAAGCGGAATGTACACATAGTCCCTGAACCATGTCGTCAGGGAGATGTGCCACCTCCGCCAGAACTCGGCGATGTCGCGGCTGAAATACGGCACGTCGAAGTTCCGCATCAACTTGATTCCAAACAACTTGCCCGTACCGATGGCCATGTCCGAATAGCCCGAGAAATCACCGTAGATCTGGAATGAATAAAGGATCGACGCCAGCAGCACCGTGCTTCCCGAAGGGGTGGTTCCAGCCGTCAGCACCTGATCGACATAGACCGCGCAGGTGTCCGCCACGGCGATTTTCTTGAAGAGTCCCCACAGGAACTGACGGAGTCCGTCGATCCCGGTCTCATAGTCGAACGTCCTGGGCTTCGCGAACTGGGGCAGCAGATTGGTCGCCCTGTCGATCGGACCGGCCAGCAGTTCGGGGAAGAACCCCACGAACGCGAAGAGTTGCACGGCATCCCGCGTCGGTTCCATTTTCCCCTTGTACACGTCGATACTGTAACTCAACGCCTTGAACGTATAGAAACTGATGCCTACCGGCAGGACCAGGTGCAGCAGCAGTCCGTCCGTCTTTCCTCCCAGGAAAACATCCGCGAACGAAGTGGCGAAAAAGTCATAGTACTTGAACACCCCCAGGACCAGCAGGTTCACGACGATGTTCAGCGCGCTGACTGTCTTCGCTTTCCGGGGTGTCTCCCTGTATTTGTGAATCAGGAGGCCGCTCGCATAGGTGCAGAGGGAGGTGAAAACGATTAACAGGAGAAACCGCCAGTCCCACCACCCATAGAAAAGATAGGACGCGGCCAGGATGAACAGATTCTGCCCTTTCACGTTTCTGCCGAACACGAACCAGTACAGCAGGAACACAACGGGCAGGAACACCGCGTATGCGAGGGAATTGAACAGCATCTACAAACCTCCCAGGAAGTCCGTGAGTTTCGCGGCACAATCCGCAAACCGATACGGATGCAGGTTCTCCCGCAGGGTCAGCGGGCGCGCGGTCCCTACCCCGTCAAGCAGCCGGCCTATCCGTTCCGTCAGGCCCGCCTCGTCGGTCGGATCAACGAGATATCCGTTCTCCCCTTCCCGGACCAGGTCGGCAGAACCGGCCGTGCGGGAAACAATCACTTTCGCGCCCGCCATAAGCGCCTCGCTCGTCACGGCGCCATAGGCTTCCTGAAAACTGGGCAGGACCAGGATGTCGATAAGGTTGTACCAGGCGAGCAGGTCGTCCTCGGCAAGCATTCCCGGAAAGACGGCTTCCGGGGCGAGTGATTCGAGTTGCTGCCGGTTCGGCCCGTCTCCGATGATGACCAGTTGCGCCTGGTCCCGGAAGGGGGCGAAAGCACGGATGAGCGTCGGTATATTCTTCAGGTCGATGAGCCTCCCCACGAACGCCACGACGGGTTTGTCGCCCGGCCGAAGCCGTTCAGAAGCCGGCAGGGCCCGTTCCAACGCGGGCCTGACGCGCCGTTCATCGGCCAGGATCGGCATGAGTCGTCCCTTTCCGAAACGGGCCCGGTACCAATCCCGGACAGCCGGCGTACTGACCACGAGGTCATCCAGCCAGGTGGGGACGAAATGGCGGGCGAGCCGGTGCAGCCAGCCGAAATCACGGTTCCGGATCAGGTCCATGCTGTCGTCACAGAGGGATACGACCCGATAGCCGAACCGTTTCCGCAACCACAGCAGTTGCAGGGTGATCAGGGAAAACTCCTGGACCAGGACAAAGGACGGCCTTGCCGCTTCCAGCAAGGCCTTCAGCCCTTTCGCGTAGGGCTTTCCGAAAAAGTTGCCAACCGGAAGACGCTTGTTCCCGAAACGCGCGCACCGCAGGATATCCGCCTCATTCTCCACGGGGACATAGTGATAGATGTCGCAGTCCAGCCGCTCCGCGAGGACATTGCACAGATCGACGCGGTATCGGGCAGGGTACGTGGAGATGTAGAGGTTTCTCATAGGTGGGAGAGATGGTACTGCTTCTGTTCCTCCGTCTCGAAACGGTCCCGGATCTTGCGGGCGGGATTGCCTCCCCAGATCTCGCAGGAAGGCACATCCTTCGTCACGACGGAACCGGCCGCGATGATGGCCCCCTTGCCGATCGTGACGCCGGACAGGATGATGGAACCGCTGCCGATCCACACATCGTCCTCGACGATAACCCACCCCCGCTGGCCAGGCTCCGCACTCCAGACGGAAACGCCGGGAGTACGGAAAGGATGGTCGTTCCGGCCGACGAAGGAAACCCGGGAGCCCATCAATACCCGGTTTCCGACGCGCAAGTTGCAAGCCACCTCGTCATAGGCGCCGAACTGGACCTTGTCCCCCAATTCCACCTGCATTCCTTTCTCAAAACGGGCATGGGAACGGACGCGGACGAAGCCGTCGTACTTCACCCAGGGCCAGCGGACATGGAAATCCCACCAGGTCCGCACCCGGTTAAACAGATAGTATGCGGCAAAGGAGACCTTTCCCTGGCCGGGCATCATGTTCTCATAACTGATCATCGTCGATGGTTTTGAAAGTACGGACGGACTCCTCGAAGGAAACCCGCATCAAACTGTTCCGGGGCCCGTCCGGACGCGGGAAACGCGCCATGGCTTCGGACAGGGCGTGTCGGAATGCCTCCGGATCCAGCGGGTCGAAGACGATTCCGTTCGTCCCGTCGATGAAATCCAGGGATCCGATGTACCGGCTCGCGAGCACGGGACAGCCGAGGGCCAGCGATTCATTCACGACGGCGCCGAACGCCTCGTGGTTGCTGGCCAGGACGGAAAAATCGGCCCGGTCATACCATTGATACAGGGAGGCCCCGAACTGGAAGCCGGCGAAATGCACCTGGTCCCGGATTCCCAGTTGCACGGCATGGTTCTCCAACCGCTCCCGTTCCCCGCCTTCTCCCACGAGCGCCAGGATATATCCGGTGTTGTCCACCGAAGCGAAGGCGTCCATCAGGCGGTCCAACTGTTTGATCGCCACCAGGCGTCCGACGTACAGGATGACCCTCGAGGGCCCGGGCAGCGGGTCCCGGAAGTCCTTCCGGTAGGAAAGCAGGGTGGAAGGGTCCTGGATATTCGGACATATCCCCGTGCGCAGCCAGGGAAAATGCTCCTGGTAGAACCGTTCCACGGGGCGGCTGTAAAGGATAACGCCCTCCGCATGCTTCAGGACGAATTTCCGGGCCGCCGCCTTCAGTCCGGAAGACGCTTCGGCCCACAGGAGATTGTCGGAAGTCGTCACGTACAGCCGGTAACCGAACCGGCGCCTGAGCAGCGCCAGGGCGACGCTGACCGGCGAGTACTCGTGGACAAAGACGACGTCGGGACGGATTTCCTTCACGATGGAAGCGATCCCCGTCCGGACAGGCCGGGTGCCCACGTTGAAACCCGTGTCCAGGAAACGGACATCCATCCCCTTGAGCCGGGAAAGCAGGTCTTTCCGGTCGTATGTGAATCCTTCCAGTTCGGCATTGAAGAAGACGATCGTCAAGTCGTACTGCTTCGCCATGCCGTTGAAGACATCGATTCTCCAAGGGGGCAGGTACTGGAAGAAATAGACGGCTTTCTTCATCGGGCGTTCCTCCATTCGCGGACGGTTTTCTCCCGGTCGGATCCGGATCTCAACTGGGTGTTCCTTCCTTTGCGGCAACCGTCGTTCCCGCCGCGGGTTTCAAAACGGACTGGACCGTCCACCCAGTTCCCGCCGATGTAATTGTCCACATTGACCCGGTCGATCCGGGTCCGGGGATGGGTTTCCACCCAACGGGTGCGCCGCGAGTCGATACAATAGGAATTGGCGATCCCGACCACGAGATTGCCATAGACTTCCGCATGGACCGCACCGTCATCCAGGAAGATGCCCCGGTTGTCGGTCGCCCCCACGATGTCGTGGATGTAATTGTTCCGGACCACCTGGCCTTGGCTGATGGTTCCGAGATAGATGGCGCCGCTGTCCATCAGGGTACGGGACGGAGACTTCCGGAATTCGGGAGTCTGGTACATCTCATTGTCCTCGATCAGCGAGGAGCACCGGTCGCTCATGGTTTCCGTGTAGTGGATTCCGGACAGGACGGCGCAGTAGGAGAAATCGACGAAGCGGTTCCGGGCGATCCGGACGCCGGAGGCCTGGTTCCGCACGCAGGCGGAATTGTCCAGGGCCAGGCCGGTATCCTGGAACAGGCAGTCCGTCACCGTGGTCCGGTCCGATTCGAATCCGATCTCGATACAGTTCCGGTAGCAGTGAAGGAACGTGTTGTCCGAAATCGTACATCCGGGCGTGAACTGGAAGAGGAGGCAGTCGCTCCGCACGCCTTCGAAGGTACATCCCGTGATGGAGAAAGAGTCAATCTTGCTCCGGTAGAACTTCATCAGGGAGTCGTTCGCGGCATTCCCCAGAAAGGTGATTCCTTGGATGGACAGGCTTTTGAAAACACATCCCGACACGAGCAGGAACCGGGAGGCCTCACACTCGTGCACGGTGGCCTGCCCGGGCAGATACAGTTGCCCGCCCCGGACATAGGGGGTCAGGCCCGATTTGACATTGTACAACAGGTACCGGGGAAGGACGCGTCCGTACTTGAAATCGGAGTCGATGTCCGTCAACGGGTTCCGGTCGTCCGTCAGTTTCGGGCTCCGGAAATACACATATCCCCTTTCGATCTTCTCCACCTTGTAGCAGTTGCTCCGGTACCACTGGGTCAGGACGATCCAGGAGTCGGCGGTTTCCCGGGCGGACAGGGACGGCTCGCCGGTCAGGATCCGGCAAAGACCCTGCGAGCGGTCCACGATTTCGGGGCGGCGCCTGGCCTGCCGGACATCGGTCCTGAATTCGAGATTCCGGCCGTTCTTCAGATCGACAAACCCGTGCGAGACATCGAAAGGGCCATCGAAAGGAACCGTCGTCCACCGGCCTGCGCCCTCGGACGCATAATCCTTCCCGGCTCCCGTGAGCCGCACGCCCTCCCCTTCGAAGGAGAGGGAAACCTCGGGCTTTTCCAGTCCCATGAGTGCCAGATGCTGCTCATGGAAGAAATAGGTCCCCGGCTCGAAGTGCACCCGGATGTCCCGGTCCCCGGACTGGATCAGTCTCCGGAGACGGACATTCAGCGCGTCGAAATCCGCCTGGCTGGCCACCGTGACCGTTCCGGCATCCAAGCCGGATGCCGTCGCCAGGGACAGGAGCAGCCACAAAAGAATCCGTTTCATTTTCCCAGAAGCATTCTGACCTGTTTCAGACGGAAAAACAGGGGATAACAACCCCGGATCAAGGCGGCGACGAACCGGTCCCGTCCCAGCCCCTCCGTCTCCAGGGGAAAGACGGAACCGATGGCGACCCGGGCTTTTACCTCGGCAGGTGACAATCCCGCCCGGATGCCGACATCCGTTATGCCATGGATGATGCTCAGGCAGGTCCTTGCCCGGACGAGCGGGTCTTCAATCCCCCGGGCCGCCGCATCGAGGGCCAGGCTCAGCCGTCCCACCAGGGAGGCGTCCCGGTTGCGCGACGCGCTGCCGGGTCTCGGGTCGATCGAATAGAACCGGATATCCTGGAAGACGACCCGGCCGCCGGCGGAAAGGGCCCGGGCGAAGAAGACGGTGTCTTCCCCATTGGAAAGCCGCTCATCGAAGCGGAGGCCGTTCTCTTCCAGATAGGACCGCCGGAAGGCGCATCCGCAGACACTTCCCCGGACATACCCGCTGCGGGCAATCTCCGTTTTGGTGAGATACTCCCCTTCCCGGAAGCGTCCCAGCCAGGGATAGCGTTCCTCCTGGCCGCAGATACTGCGCATGACCACGATGTCGGCGTCCAGGCTGCCCAGGGCGGCACGCAAGCGGTCGAGCGCCTGCGGAAAAACGGAATCATCGTCATCGGCAAATACCAGACAATCCCCGGAAGCCACGGCCATGCCCGCATTCCGGGCGGCGGAGACGCCCCGGTTCTCCTGACGGACGAGCACGACGCCGGGATAACCCGAAACGACATCGGCCGTCCCGTCTTCGGACCCGTCATCGACGACGATCACCTCGGCTCCATGGCCGGTCACCGAATCCAGGCAACCCGCCAGCGAAGCGGCGGCATTATAGGCGGGGATGATGACAGACAGGTTCATAATCCCCGGACAGTCTCGTTGTTGGAAAGCAGGCTGCCGGGGTCGTCCTTCCGGACGAACAGCCGCATCCTTCCGTCGCAGATGTTGTCATGCACCTTGTTCCCGACATTGGTCCGGGAGATCTTGCTGTTGGAGCGGCGCGCCACCCGGTAACAGCGGCGCAGGTCGATGCAGTACCCGTTCCAGATATGGAAGATCCGGTTCCGGGCAATCTCCACGTTGACGGCCCCGTCGTCGGCCAGGATGCCCCGGTTCCCGTGCGGGCCCAGGATGTCGTGGATGTGGTTGTCCCGGATGACGGCCTGCTCGTTGATGGTACCGATGTAGATTGCGCCCGCATCGATCAGGGCACGGGGAACCCCGCGCCGGAACGCCTCGGACATGCAGATCTCGTTCTTTTCCACGACGCCCGAGGTGCCGAAACGGTCCGGTTTCGTATAGTGGATCCCGACGCTGACGGCCGAGTAGGAAAAGTCTTCGAAATAGTTTTCCGCGATCCGGTAGTCGTTGGCCAGGCACCGGACCACGGCGGCATTGGACATCATGAGTCCGTTGTCCAGGAAACGGTTGTTCAGGACGGACACGTCCGACCCGCCTTCGCCGATGTAGATGGAACTCAGGTAATTGTTCCGGAACAAGCATTCCCTTACCTGGATCCGGTCCGTCTCCTCGGTGCTGATGGTTTCTGAACGGATGCCGAGGAAGCGGTTGCCCGAGATCCGGACCCGACCGGCATCGACCCGGTCGAACTGGAGGAGACTCTTCCCCGCCTTGTTCCCCAGGAAAGTCAGGCCTTCCAGGGCCACGCTGCCCAGCCGGCTGTCCTGGACCGTCAGGAAATTGGAAACGCCGCACGGGTGCAGATCCTCCCGGACGGGGGGATGACAGAGGATATACCGGGGGAAACAACGGCCGAACCGCAGTTCGGACCACATCCTCGTCCCATAATCCCGGTCCTTGCGGAAATACAGCCAACCTTTATGGATCTTCTCCACGGGATAGACGGCCCCTTTGAACCATTGGGACAGGATGATATGCCAGCCTTCCACCTCCTCCTCGGACCTGTCCGGTTCCTGGCAGCGGATCATGAACACGTTGCGCCGGAAAGGAACGGGGATGGGCCAACTCCCGGCCTTGGCCACATGCTCGCGGATGTCCACCGGCTCCTTGTTCTCCAGGTCCACGTATCCGAAGTCCAGATCGTACCCGGGGCCGGTCGAAATCGCCGTCAGGACGGCACCGGAGCCCTGGATGCGCAGATGGAAACCGGCCCTGTCGATATCCGAAAGCAGCAGGTGCCCCTCCCGGAAATAATAGACGCCCGGCGCGATGCGGATATCCGCCAAGGTATCCTTCGAAGAGAGAATGGCCTCGACCGAATGCTGCAGCAGGTCGAAGTCCTCCTGGTTCCGTACCTCAACCCGCCTGCCCCACAGGAGAACGGGCAGGAGCATGAGCAAAATCGGAAGACAGATCCTTTTCATCATACGAGCGAACGATACCGGCGGAGCAACTGGTCCACCTTGCGTTTCTCCTGCTCCTTCTTCGCGACGTAGTACCCGGTATCGGAATAGAACAGATAGAAGTACAGGCACAGCCAGAGACTGTATCGGGGGGTCAGGAAATACGAGATGGTCAAGGCGCCCATCAGGATGTACAGCGCATTGGCGCGGACCACATAGGAATGGTTCCGGGACAGTCCCCGAATCACATAGATCAGGACCGTCAGGGGCGGAATGATGCCGAACTGGTGCCAGAAGCCCAGCAGGCCCAGGTCGGAGTGGAAGATGCCGTCCAGTTGCAACTGCTCCACCACGGAACTGACATGGCCGGAGATGAAGCCGTTGCCCCAGATATAGGATGCCCATCCATTGACGCCGGACACGAAGTAGTCGAAACTCTTCACGCGGTTGTAATCCGGATCGGACAACTGTCCCATGGTCTCCTCGAAAAGACCCGACACGTACGAGAATGCGATGACGCTGAACGCGATGAAGAAGAACACCATCAGCACTTCCGCCGCCAGCCTCCGGCTCGCCTTCTTGTCGAACAGGACCACGAAGACGATCACGGCCAGGGCCGCCACCAGGATGGTCCGGCTCTGGATCAGGAAGATGACGAAGAAGATGAATACGGAGAGGAGGCCCCATTTCAGTTTGTTCTTCCGGTTCCGGAAATCATTCAGGGCAAAGATCAGGGCGGGTGTCAGGAACTGGTCGCCGGGCAGACGGCGGACGATGTCTCCTTCCTCGATGAACTCCACGCCGTCCGGCACGACCACCCAGCCCGGCTGGACGAACGTTCCCCACAGGAGGGCCACGAAGTAGATGAAGACGAAGGAATAGAGGGCTCTCTTGATTTCAATGTCCGTAGGACGGATGGACAGCAGGACCGGATAGGCCAGATAGGCGGCGAATACGCGGTAAACGACGACAGAATGGTACAGGTGCTGCCCGTAATAGAGGTATGCCGGGATAAAGGAGAGGAGGATGCCCGCGAGGATCCACCATAACGGCTTGAGTTTCGGGAAGATTCCGTACCGGATCTGGAAACCTAGATTCCGGATGTAGATCACGGCCAGGGCCAGCATATAGAACGTGAAGGTCCCGTTTCCGCCGAAGATCGGGGCCAGGGGGACGAAGTCGAAGAAACCGATGGATATGATGATCAGAATCAGGATGTCAATGGAGACATTGATTCTCGGACGACCTTTCTTGTAGTAACGGCTCAGATCCATCCTAATGCATGCGTAAACCGGCGAAGGCTCCCCGGACCATGTGCCACCCGAAACGGATGAAATCCCTGCCCTTGCGGTGCATCAGGGCGGACCGGATCTCGTCCAATCCCCGATAGACCCAGAACAGGAAAACGACGGCCACCCGTCCGGCCCCGTAATACTTCCGGGCGATATAGACGGGATTCCTGCCCATGAAGAAAGCCGCGTTCATACTCCTGACAGCCTTCCCCGCGGGATAGACATGCTGATGCCAGGCCTGTGCGGCGGAAGTGGCCCCCATCCTGTACCCCAACCGGGCGACCCGGATTCCCATGTCGATCTCGTCGGCGTACATCATCAGCGCCTCATCCTGGAAGCCGAACTGTTCGTACAGGTCCCTCCGGGCCAGGACGATGCCGGCGGGAAGGGCGGTCACGAACCGTTCCTGTACACCGATCTCCTCCAGCGGCCGTCCCACTTCGTTATGGACGAAACTCAGGAACTTGGAGTTGATCGTGCAGCCCAGGCTGTCCACGGTCTGCGAATCCTTTTGCAGCAGGACCGGGGAAACCATCGCCAGACCGGGTTCGCGCATCAGATAGTCATACATGATGCCCAGGGCACCGGGCGAAAGTTGGATGTCATTGACGATCTGGGCGATCGCATCCACTTCCGGATGCCTCAGGATCTCGTTGAGCGCCAGGTTGTAGGAAGCCATCATATTGGAAGTCTCGCTCCGCAGGACCAGGGAATCGGGGAACCATTTCCGCAATTCCTCCGTATCGGCGGCGTCGCCGTTGTTGACGACGACGTGGAGATAGACCTCGTCCTTGTACCCGTCATAGTAGCGCTTCCACGCCTCGGCGCGGAACCACTCCCGACAGAACAAGGTGATGACTGCGATCTTCATCGGCCGGTCAGTTTCCTAACGAGATTCCGGATGCGCTGCCTCCGGGCCAGGACCATCCGGTTTTCCACGTACCGCTGTCCGAAGAACTCCCGGTTCCGGCGCCAGGCGGACTCCAAAGGCACCGAGAAGATGGGCAGGAGCCACGCTTCAAGCCGCGCCATCTCCTCATCGACAGACGGGGCCCCAGGGAGGAAGGCCGGTTCCCGGAGCATGGACATGTACAGCGCATCATCCGCATCCACTTCACGGACCCGCATGAGGGCATCGTCCAGCGAAGCATAGTCGGAGACTTGGATGAAAGCCTTGGTGTTGAATACCTTGCCTACTTCCGGATCACCCCAGTAAATGGGAACGGTACGAGCAGCCAGGGCCTCCACCAGTTTTTCGGTCGTGTAGCCGGGATGGGAACCGTTCTCGAAACACAGCGAAAACTTGTGACGGCTTTCGAACGCGAACTTGTCCGCGACGGGCCCGCCCGTGTTGTTCAGATAACGGCCGCCGGAATCCACCTTCCGGTAGCCGCTCAGTTTCCGGAAAGCCTCGTTCCGGTACGGATTCAGCGGATTGCTCACGACAAAACTGCAGAAATCCGGCTTTTCCGCGGCCAGGTCCCAATCCGAGGGCAATTCGTGCTTGGACTGCAGCCGGTCCAGCAGCGCCCTGTCATAGAACAGGTACAGGGGGAAGCGGATATACCGGTCGCCGAAATCCATCCAGTCGAAACCGATGGCATAATCGCAGGCATTGAAGTCCGGCGTCATGTTCTCGCCGGTATGGAAGATCTTCACCGCCCGGTCGGGAACCGACCAATGGGATTCCCCGTTCGCCGAGAAGAACACATAGTCCGCGTCATCGCACACCTCCACGTCAAAGTGCCTGTCCAGGATCCGCTTGATGAGATAGCCCGAACCGGAAGGGGCGAAACCGCTCCAATAGTCCATGAAACGGACCTTGATCCTCCTTTTTTGCTCCATGATCATTGCACCTCCTTAACTTCCGTATGCCGGATCAGTCCCAGTACGAGCGGTTCCTTGAGGATCCCACAGGATACCACCGTGAAATAGACGAAGGTGAAAAGGCCGGCCACACCCAACCGGATGAAGGAATTCCCCATGGGAACGGTTCCGATCCAGTACAGGGCAAGGAGCAGGGGCAGATACAGAAGTACCATCTTCAGTACATTCCTGCCCGGGAAAGCCACCTGGTCTTTCCCGAATACCACGGTCATGGCCGCAATGCACACGGCCACTTCGGCACAGAGCCAGACGACGGCTGAGCCCTTGGCTCCCATCGACCTGACGAGGGCCAGATTCAACAGAATGCCCACGGCGGCACCGATCGCAGAGTTGACGAGGATCTGCCGGTCCTGCTTCATCGGCATCATGATCTGCATGATGAGGATCTGGTCGAGGCCCGAGATGAGGAGCATCGGCGCGACGATCCGCATCGGCACCACCGCCCCCTCATACCCGGCTCCGGAAATGACCCGGATGATGTCCGGCGAGAGGGTGAGCAGCAGGAATACGCCCGGGATGCCCACGAGGAACAGGATGCGGAAAGCACTGTTGACATACGAGCGGAACTCGTCCATCTTTCCGTCCGTAAGCACGGCGCTCATCCGGGGCAGCATCACCGTGGTGAAGGCCGAAATAAGCGCCGTCACGATGGTCAGGATCTTGGTGGCGGACGTGTAGTATCCCACCTGTTCCGCTCCCTGGACGAAACCCAGATAGATTACGTTCAGGGTCGAGTAGAAAGAGGTCAGGATATAATTGAAACCCAGGATGAAGAAGGGAGCCGCGAAACGCCCCAGGTCCACCCCCTTCAACGAGAAGGAGACATAGCGGCGGGCATATCGGACATTCACGAGGGTATTCGCGACGACGGCAAGGGTTAGCAGCAGATAGTAAACTCCGTAATCATCCGCCTGCCGGACGAACAGGAACACGGCCACCACATACAGGGTCTTGATGATGATGGACCGGTTCGTGATGTATTTGAACTCCTCCAACCCCCGGAAGAACCATTCCAGACTGAGACTGTGCGCGATCAGTTTGGCTACGCCGAGGAACAGGAGACTCCGGTAGGCAGCCAGTTTCGGGACGACGAAGATCGCGATGGTCAAGACCGCCGCCGCAGCCAGGGTCATCAGTCCGTTCAAGGCCAGCAAACTGGAAAAAACCTCGCTCCGCTCCTGCTTCCCACTGCGGACGGCCGCAATCTCCCGGACACCGATGACGAAGATTCCCATCGTGGAGAACACGATGAACCAATTCACGATGTTGTCCACGAAATTGCAGATCCCGATACCCGTAACGCCCAGTACCCTGGACACGTAGGGATACGTGATCAGGGGAAAGACATAATTGGCCAGCGCCAGGACGGCACTGTAGAAAAAGTTCTTCTTCAGGCTGGGCATTTAGCGGCCCTTGTACATCTCCTCGTAATACTTCTGGTAATCCCCGCTGGTGACGTTGTCCAGCCACTCCTGGTTGTCCAGGTACCAGCGGATGGTCTTCTCGATGCCTTCCTCGAACTGCAGGGAAGGCTCCCAGCCGAGTTCCCGCTGGAGTTTGCGGCTGTCGATGGCGTAGCGGAGGTCGTGGCCGGCGCGGTCTGTCACATAGGTGATGAGGTCGTCGTCGGCCCCTTCCGGACGGCCCAGGAGGCGGTCGGTGACGCGGATGAGGGTCTTGACGATGTCGATGTTCTTCCACTCGTTGAACCCGCCGATGTTGTAGGTCTCGGCGACCTTCCCCTCATGGAAGATCAGATCGATGGCGCGGGCGTGGTCCTCCACGTACAGCCAGTCGCGGACGTTCTCGCCCTTGCCGTACACGGGCAGCGGCTTGCGGTGGCGGATGTTGTTGACAAAGAGCGGGATCAGTTTCTCCGGGAACTGGTACGGACCATAGTTGTTCGAGCAGTTGGTCACGATGACAGGCATCCCGTAGGTGTCATGGAAGGCACGGACGAAATGGTCGCTGGACGCCTTCGCGGCGCTGTACGGGCTGTGCGGCTGATACTTGAGGTCTTCCGTGAAGAACTTCTCGCCGTAAGCAAGGTGGTGATTGCCGCTGGACGCCTTGGTCGAGAAAGGAGGTTCGATTCCCTCCGGGTGCGTCATCTCCAGGGCACCGTACACCTCGTCGGTGGAGATGTGGTAGAAACGCTTGCCCTCGTACTTCTCCGGGAGGCTCTCCCAGTACGCCTTGGCGGCCTGCAGCATGGACAGGGTGCCGATGACATTGGTGCGGGCGAAGGTGAAGGGGTCCTTGATGGAGCGGTCCACGTGGGATTCCGCGGCGAGGTGGATCACGCCGTCCACCTGCTCTTCCTGCATCAGGGCCAGCACGCCCTCGAAGTCGCAGATGTCCATCTTGACGAACCGGTAGTTCGGCCTGTCCTCGACGTCCTTGAGATTCGCGAGATTGCCCGCATACGTGAGTTTGTCCAGATTGATGATCCGATAGTCCGGATATTTGTTCACGAACAGCCGGACGACATGGCTGCCGATGAAACCGGCGCCGCCGGTGATGAGGATGGTTCTATTCATACAGGAAAGGATGATGTTTGTCTTTTTCGGAAAGGATGATATCGGCCTCGGGAACGCGCCAGTCGATGGCGAGCGTGGGATCGTTCCACGCGATGGCCCCCTCGGAAGCCGGGCAATAGAAGTTGTCGCACTTGTACTGGAACACGACCTCTTCGCTCAGGACGCTGAATCCGTGGGCGAATCCCCTGGGGATGAACATCATCCGGTGATTCTCCCCCGTCAGTTCCTCCGCACGCCACTGCCCGTAGGTGGGAGAGCCTTCGCGCAGGTCTACAGCCACGTCCAGCACGGATCCGCTCACCACGCGGACCAGTTTCGCCTGGGCGAACTCCCCTTTCTGGAAATGAAGCCCGCGCACGACGCCATACCGTGACTTGCTCTCATTGTCCTGCACGAAATGGACGGGGCCCACCTTCTCGGCGAACTCGCGTTCATTGAACACTTCGAAGAAATACCCGCGCGCGTCCCCGAAAACCTTGGGGTCCACGATCACCAGTCCTTCGATTCCGGTCTCGATGATATTCATAGTCTGTCAATGCATTTTTTCAACGAATCAAACCAATGCGGCACCTCCACCCCGAAAGTCTCCTTCACCCTGGTCTTGTCCAGGACCGAGAAATGGGGCCTCCGGACCTTGGAAGGGTACTCGTCGGAATGGCAGGGCCGGATGTCGCACGTGTTTCCGGACAGATCCCGGATGGCACACGCGAAGTCGAACCAGGAGCATACGCCTTCGTCGGAGAAGTGATAGATGCCCCCTTTGTCCATCTTCCGCTCCGAGATGACCTTGCAGATGAGATCCGCCAGGTCCCGGGCATAGGTGGGGGTGCCCACCTGGTCAAAGACGACCTTCAGCACCGGCCGTTCTGCCGTCAGTTGCCGCATCGTCTTCACGAAGTTCTTCCCGTACGGCGAGTAGAGCCATGCCGTGCGGAAGATCTGCCAGGAACAGCCGGCATCCTGCACGGCCTGTTCCCCCTGGAGTTTCGTGGCCCCGTACACCCCGTTCGGATGGACCGGCCAGTCCTCCCGGCAAGGAAGGGCGATGTCCCCCTGGAACACGTAGTCCGTGGAGATGTGGATGAGGTGCGCCCCCCGCTCCGCCGCGACTTCCGCCAGGATTCCGGGAGCAAGGTGGTTCAGGAGGTCCGCCATCTGCACATCGTCCTCGGCTTTGTCCACGTTCGTGTAGGCGGCGCAGTTCACGATGACGTCCACCTGCTCCGATTCGCAGATGAGCCGGACCGCATCGCGGTTGGTGATGTCAAGATACACCGTGTCCACCCCGGGAAGGGAGGTGACGTCGGTGAAGACATAACGGTCGGAGGCCCCTGCGGATGCGTTCCGCAGTTCCGTTCCGAGTTGGCCGTTGGCGCCGGTTACCAGAATGTTCATGTAGGTATATGAATTATATTCCTCCGCCCATTCGGCATGGACGGAGCAGGAAGGCCGGAACCGGTTTTCTCTCCAGGAAACCGGTATTCCGGCCTATATCTCGTCGGAACCGTCCATCAGGGCGGACAGTTTCTCAATCGTCTCTTTCTTCAGTTCCTTGGCCGAATACTGGGCCTGGATGGCCCGGAAACGGTGACAGTCGGAACCCACCATCCGGTACCAGCCTTTATCCAGGAGGTACAGCGCCCGTTGCCGGACGGACTCTCCGTAGAAGCCGACGATGGAAGGAAGGTTCATCTGGAGGTGGCAACCCATGTTGTGGAGTTCCTTATAATCGCTCATGTCCATGTAGCGATAACGCTCGGGATGGGCGACCAGCGGACGGTAGCCGGACTTGAGCATGCGCTCCAGTACGGTCCAGAGGTTGATGGGCGGGGCGATCGCCGAGGTCTCCACCAGGACGACTTCCTCCCCATGCTCCAAAAGGTCATGCTGGGCGAGGCGTTCCTCAAAAAGGGTGTCGATCATGTACTCCGCCGCCAGATTCAGTCTCAGTCCCCCGTCATAGACGGCCTTGAGTTCCTCGAAGCGCGCGCGGATACCTTCCGTCGTATTGGGAACATCCTCCATGACGTGCGGCGTGCACCAAACTTCCGAGACACCCTGTTCCTCCAGCCAACGGAGGATGGCCAGGGAGTCTTCCTGCGTCTTGACACCGTCGTCCAGGCCATACAGGATATGGCTGTGGTTGTCCACGGCACCCTTCAGCAGCCCGGCGTCAAGGATGGACCGGTGTCGCTGGAAAAGACCAAACATCAGTTCTTGTTCTCCTCGTTTCCGTAACCGTACCCGTAGCCATAACCATAGCCGTAACCATACCCGTAGCCATGGCGGCCGGAATAGGTTTCGACACCGTTGAGGATGATGGCCATGCGGTTGTACTTGCCCTCGTTGTACATCTCTTCCACGGCAGGAAGGGCCCGCTTGTCAAACAGCCCGGCGCGGAGGATGAATACCGTGATGTCGGCATTGGGAGCGATGATGCTCGTATCGGCGACCAGGTCGATCGGGGCGCAATCGAGGAATACATAGTCGTAACGCCGCTTGAGCGCGTCGATCAGGCCCCCCAGGCGGTCGGAGACCAGCAGTTCGGCCGGGTTCGGCGGAATGGAACCCACCGGAAGGAGATCCAGGTTCTCCTGGATATTGACGATATGCTCGTAAGGGTCGTCGTACTTGGCGTTCAGGAACGCGGCGACGCCGGTCCCGTTCTTGCCCAGCGACTTGGACAGGGTGGCCTTCCGCAGGTCCAGGTCCACGATGACCGCCCGCTTGTTGCCCTTCAGGGCCATGGCGGCGGCGAGGTTCATCAGCGTGAAAGTCTTACCGGCATTCGGATTGAAGGACGTGACCATGATGGCCTGCGTCTCCGTCTCCTTGTGGATCATCAGGTCAAGGTTCGTACGCAGGACGCGGAACGCTTCGTTGATGGAGTCGCGCTTTCCATGCTGGACCAGGATCTTGTTGTTCTTCTGGTCGAAACGGTTCAGGCGGAAACGGTCCCAGTAGGTGGCCGTGTTGCCCATCTGGGGCAGTTCGGCCAGGAACGGCACGGAAAGTTTGCCCAGGTCGTTGCGTCCCTTGACCGTGGTGTCCAGCACCTTCATCACATAGAAGACGGCGAACGGGATGCCGAAGCCCAGGATGAGGGCGATCAGCAGGATCATCATCCGGTTCGGGGCGATCGGGCTGTTGCTGCCGGTCGCACGCTGGATGAGCCGCGTATTGCCGACGGTCAGGAGTCCCTGCAGTTCATTCTCTTCCCGCTTCTGGAGGAGGAAGATGTACAGTTGCTCCTTCACCTTCTGCTGACGCTCGATGGAAAGCAGTTCCAGTTCCTGACCCGACGTGGAGGACAGACGGCCGAGGATGGCGTTCTCCTGCGCCTCGATCTTGCTCACCTGCAGTTGCAGGGTGGAGATGAGGTTGTCGATGGAACGGTTCACGGCGAGTTTGTACATCTCCAGGCTCTTGTTCAGGTCCTGGACGTACGGGTTGTTCTCACTGGAAAGACTGAGGGAACGGTCGCGCTCGAGGAGGGCGGTGTTATATTCCCGGATCTGGGATTCGATGTTCGCGCTGGAGAGGCCGGAGTTCGCCGGCATCAGGTCGTTGGCATGGGCCGGATCGTTGATGAACTGCTTGATCATCTTCGCGATCGCGAGTTGGTTGGAAGCCTCGAAGCCCTGGGCCGAATAGGCCGTGGACTGCTGCATGTAGGCGTTTCCGACCTGCTGGACATTCGTGATGTTGTGGCTCTGCTTGTAGTCCTTCAGGTCCTGCTCGATGCCGCCGAGTTCCCGCTCGATGACATTCAGACGGTCGTTGATGAACAGGGAGGTATTCCGGACGGACTGGTTCTTGTTTTCCACCCATTCCTCCTTGTAGATATCCAGGAGCGTACCCAGGACCGCCTCGGCCCGGGCCGGATAGACGTCCTTGAGCGAGAGGACCACCACGGAGGACTGCTTGCTGGAAAGGCCCGCGGACAGGTTCGAGCAGTAGGACTTCGCCCGGCTCGCGGGATTCACCCAGGTGACCGTGATGTCATTGCGCCACTTTTCGTAATTGGTCGTCGGATAGATGATGATCTGTCCGATGGGGGTTTCCACGGTGTCCTGCAGGTGGCCGTTGATCTTGATGCCCTTGAATTCCTCGGAACCGACGAAGAAATTGCGGATGACGAAGGTGCTGTCCTTCCCTTTCTGGATGTCGTACGAGAACCGCGAGGCGGCCACCTCGCCGGGAATCTGCATCTCGATGGGGGTGTTCTTGTACAGGTCACGGACCCGGAGGAACTGGTTGTCCACGTAGGAGGTTTCAAGACCCAGGCGGGTTACCACCCTTTGCATCAGGTCGGGAGCGCTCAGGGCCTCGATTTCGTTGTCCACGTTGGTGCCGGTGGTATAACGGCGGGCGGAGTTCGTGAAGGCGGTCAGGTCGCGCATCATGGAATTCTGCGAGTCCTCGTCCACGATGACCTTCTCCGTGCGGCTGTAGGTTTTCGGCGTCTTGTACAGGTAGAACGTGGCGGCGAACAGGGCGGCCAGGATGCAGGCCACATACCACCACTTGTTGTCCCAGACAAGGGCCCAGAGGTCGGCCAGTTGCAGGGACTGTTCTTCTTCGTTATTCACCTGCCCATTATAGACGGGAAGGTTATTCTTGTTGCTTTCAGACATGATCTGTTGCTGCTTTGTTTCCGGTAATTATTTGTTTTTCCCAATCTGGGTGAGGGCGATGATGAAGTTGATCGTGGTCATCGAGATGCTGGCGAGGGAAATCCAGAAAGAACCGCTCTTGAAGTAGTTTTCGTTGATTTCGCCCTGGCCGGCGCGGACCCTGGACGGGGTCACGTACACGACGTCGTTCTGCTGGAGGTAATAGCCGGGAGACTGGAAGATGTCGGAGTTCGTCAGGTTCAGGGTGTAGATCTGGCGCTTGCCGTTCTGTTCCCGGATGACCTGGACATTGTCGCGCTGGCCGTAGATCGTGAGGTCCCGTGCGAGGGCGAGGGCCTGGAGGATGGTGATCTTGTCGCCGGTGACGGAATAGGTTCCGGGAGCGGTGACTTCACCCAGGACGGAAATCTTGAAGTTCAGGAATTCGACCGTGACGACGGCATCCCGGAGCAGGCCGGTGTCGGCGAGTTGGTCCTTGATCAGTTCCTGGAGTTCCCAGCGGTTGAGGCCGGACACGTGGACCGTGCCGAGGGAAGGGAAATTGATGTTGCCCGCATTGTCCACGATGTAGCCGGTGATGCGCTGGCTGGCGCCGCCGCCGGAGGAGAGTTCGGAACCGGTATAGAAGGAAGAGACCGACAGGTTGAACGGGACGGCCATCTTGGGGTCACGGCTCGTGACGATGATGGAGAGTTGGTCCTGGGGCTGGATGATGATGCCCTTGTTCACTTTCATGGACATGGAGGTATCCCCCTGGATGTCCTGCAGGTAATTGATTTTCTTGTAGGTCTCGGGATTACAAGAAACAAGGCTCGTGGCAAGCAGGACGGCGAGGGTGACTCCAACTATGTTTTTCATATTTTCGATATTGTGCAATAAAACATACAAAAATAGGGTTTTTCCTTTAGGAAAGCAAATTATTGGCCGGAAAGTGCTATCTTTGTAGGACGATGCAACAGAAACGACCGCCTATCTTCCTCTATACCGACGGGGCCGCCAGCGGCAACCCCGGACCGGGCGGATTCGGCGTCGTCCTCTGCTGCGCGGGGTTCCGGAAGGAAATGTCGGAGGGGTACCGCCTCACCACGAACAACCGGATGGAACTCCTCGCGGTCATCAAGGGCCTCGAAGCCATCAAGTGGGACAACGCCGAAGTCCAGGTCTGGAGCGACTCCTCCTACGTGGTCAAGGCGGTGAACGAAGGCTGGCTCGAGACCTGGAAGCGGACGGGCTTCGCCAAGAAGAAGAACGTGGACCTGTGGCTTCGTTTCGACGCCGTGTACCGGCGGCACCGCGTCGCCCTGAACTGGCTCAAGGGCCATGCCGGCCACCCCGAGAACGAGCGCTGCGACGCGCTCGCCGTGGCCGCCTACTCCAGCGGGGAGAACCTCCGCGAAGACGTCGGCTATATCACTGAAAATCAAGGATTGAATATATGAACAAGCCCAAACTCGTCGTCGGCATCACCCAGGGTGACAGCAACGGCATCGGATATGAAGTGCTCATCAAGTCACTCGCGGATTCCCGCATCCTGGACTCCTTCACCCCCGTGGTGTACGGCTCGTCCAAGATCTTCGGCTTCTACCGCAAGCAGATCCACGAGATCGACCAGATGGACACCTACGTCATCCACTCCGCGAAGGACGTCCACGTCAAGCGCATCAACATCGTCAACTGCCTGCCCGACAACTTCTATGCGGAGCCCGGACAGTCCAGCCCCGATTCGGCCAAGGCGGCGATGATGTCCCTGGAAGCGGCCGTGAAGGACCTGAAGGACGGCTACATCGACGTCCTCGTGACTGGCCCCATCAACAAGCGGGCGATGACCTCCGAGGGCTTCGGCTATACCGGCCATACGGAATACCTCCAGGATGCGTTCGGCGCCCGGGAGATCGCGATGCTCATGGTCTCGCCCCAACTCCGGGTCGCCGTCGCCACCGGCCACATTCCCCTGAAGGATGTGCCGTCTTCCATCTCCAAGGAAGGCATCCTCGCGAAACTCCGCCTGATGAACGAGTCCCTGGAGCGCGATTTCGCCATTCCGAGGCCCAAGATCGCCGTCCTGGGCCTGAACCCGCACTGCGGTGACGGCGGCCTCCTCGGCGACGAGGAGAAGGAAATCATCCTCCCGGCCGTCCTCCAGGCGCAGGAGGAAGGCATCCTCGCTTTCGGTCCATACTCCCCCGACGGATTCTTCGGCCTCGGGAATTACGGCCGCTTCGACGCTACCCTGGCGATGTACCACGACCAGGGCCTCGGTCCGTTCAAGGCCCTCGCCTTCTCGGAGGGCGTGAACTACACGGCCGGCCTCCCGGTCGTCCGCACCTCACCGGACCACGGTACCGCCTACGACATGGCGGGCCGCGACGAGGCCGATCCGCATTCGATGCTCCACGCCATCTACACGGCGATCGACATCTTCAACAACCGGCTCGCCTACGACGAGTTGCACAGTGCTAAGATGAAACAGGAACGCTAGGCCAGCCGGTCGATCCGGCAGGTCCGGCTGCAATGCTGCGCGATCCGCTCGCGGTGGGTAATGAAGATCATCGTCTTGCCCGCCGCTTTCTGTATGAGATTGTCCATCAGCGCCGCCTCGGTCTCGGGGTCGAGGGAGGAACTGAATTCGTCCAGCAGCAGGATCGAGCCCGGGCGCAGGAGGCCGCGGGCGATGGCGATGCGCTGCGCCTGACCCTCGCTGAGGCCGGCGCCGCCTTCGCCGCACAGGGTGTCCAACCCCTCCGGAAGCGAGAAGACAAAGTCTGCCATGGCCGTCTCCAGGGCCGCGCGCATCTGCGCTTCGGTCGCATCGGGATCGCCCATCAGCAGGTTCTCGCGGACGGAGCCGCTGAAGAGCGTGTTGCCCTGCGGGACATAGACCAGGTTGCAGCGGGTGGCGGCCGACGCCGGCACTTCCTGCGAACCGTCGTACAGGACCACACGGCCCTCCACCGGTTTCAGCAGGGCCAGCATCAGGCGGATGAGCGTGCTCTTCCCCGCCCCGGTCTCACCGACGATGGCGGTCCGGGAAAGCGGCGGGAAATCGTAGGTCAAGTCTTTCAGGATCATCCGCTTGCCATCGGGATAGCGGTAATGGACGCCTTCCACCCGGATGCCGGCAGGACCGGTCAGCCGCACGGGGTCGCCGACCTCCTCCTTCGGGGCTTCCTCCATCTCCATCAGCCGGTCGATGGACGTGGTGGAATACACGAAGGAAGGGATCTGGCGGGTGAGGTTCACGAGCGGACGCTGGACCTGCCCCACCAGTTGCAGGAAAGCGGTCATCACGCCGAAGGTGATGGACCCTTGGGAAATGCCGTACACGCCCCAGAGAAAAGCGGCGATGTAGCCGAACGAGAAGGTGGCGCTCACCATCGTGCGGGCGATGATGTTGAACCGGGTGCGGGCCTTGATCTGGCCGTATTCCCGGTCCTGGAGGGTGTCCAGGCGGCCTTCCATCCGGGCCTCATTCTCCATGGACTGGATCACCATCCGGTGCTGGAGGCTCTCCTGCAGGTGGCTCTGGACCTGGCTCTCGGTCTCCCGGATGCCACGGGTCATCTCCCGGAGCCGGCGGACGAAGACCCGGCTGAACAGGATGAACAGCGGGGATACCAGCATCAGCAGGGCGGCGAGCCGCCAGTCCATCGTGCACAGGAACACGACGGCTGCGACCAGTTGGACCACCGTCGTGAAAATCTGCGGGACATCGGAACAGATGACGTCGGTGACGATGCTCACGTCGGACTCGAGGCGGTTCACGGTGTCACCCGTATGGCGCTTTTCCTTGCCGATCCATTCGGCGTAGAGGAGGTTGGAGTAGAGCCCCTTCCGGATGATGAAGCCCATCTTGGAATTGGTGAGGTTCTCCACCCGCACGTTGACGGCGGCGACCAGGAGCCGGACGACGGCGACGCTGATGACCAACGCTGTGTAGAAACCCAGGCTGCCCGTCATGGCTCCCGTGGCGATGTCCACGAGCCGCTTGCAGAGGAAGATGAAAAACAGGTTCAGCCCTACGTTCACGGTGCCGAGCAGGATGTTCACCAGGACCGCCGCCCGCGCCCCCACGGAGTGCGACCACAGCCAGCGCAGATATTTGAGTATTCCTTTCATTCTCCCTTAGCAAGTCTTTGTAAACCATAGCCGAAGGCTCCCAGGAAAAAGCGGACGGATTCCTTCGGGAAGACGGTGAAGTGACGCAGCCGGTCCGCCACGACCAGGCGCCAGAAGGAATGGACCTTCCGGACCAGGAAAGACTCTTTCTTCCGCGTGCGGTCCTGCTTCTTTCCGAAATTGCCGCACCACCGGACATACTTCCAGATCCGGGCGTTCTTCGCAGGATCAGGGGCGGCGGCCAGGGGCAGTTTCTCGGCCGGGCAGCCCAGGTATTCCTGCGCAAAGCCGGTGAACACTTTCCAGACGGCGAGCAGGCCGAGGTCTTCCAGCCGCTGTTCCAGGATGACGGGATGGATCTCGCGCTTGTGGACGGAGATGAAGGTCATCCAGTCGATGAACTGCCGGAGTCCCACGCCGCCGGACCAGTAGTGCTGCAGGAAATGGACGAAGATGTAGAGGGCGTTGAAACCGGCCTCCGGGACGGGAATGTCCGCCCCGCCGATGGACACCGCGGGGAACGCCCGACCGTCGAACTGTTCCTCAAGCAATGCTGCAAGTTTCCGGTCCAACTTTCTGGACATCAGTGTACTGATGCTCCCATGGATTTCCACTTCCACACTGCGGTAATACATGCCCTGGTGGTAGATCTCGGGTACCTCCTCCTCCACCTTCGTCGCTTTGGGCAGGAGCACGGCCTTGGCCGCCTCATAGGAAGACGGGACGAGGAGCAGGTCGATGTCGCCGGGCTGGCGGCGTTCCGGTTCCGGATAATCCTGTGCCAGGGACTGCCCCTTGATGAGGACGACGGGAATGCCGTCCAGCGCCCTGAACAGTTTCGGGATGAAGGTGTCCAGGACCCGGTTCCGCTTCGCCGTCGCCATCAGGTCGCCCAGGAACGGATCCAGGCGTTCGGGTTCCGAACCCGGGAGACAGTCCGCCGGCAGGCGGTTGATGCCGTCCGTGACGAGCGGGACGACCGTCTGCTCGAACGAGAGGCGGTAGAGGGCTTCCCAATCGACGGGCACGGCAAAAGGTCCCCGCTCCGGAACTTCGTTCCAAAGTCCGGCGCGCAGAAGCGCAAAGAACTGCCTCTCCGTTGTTTCCGTTATTCGGCGATCCCGATCTCCTTCCATTGGGCGCACAGGGTCTCAGCGTCCTTCAGGGCCACCTCCCGTTCCACCTCGTATTCCTTCAGCAGCAGGTCCGCCAGGGTTTCCGGCGTAAACTCTTCGTTGCCGACCGCCTTGAACAGGTAGGCGGCGCTGTCGTTGAGGCTCACCAGTTTGGAGAAATTGACATTGGCCGTCCCCTCGCCGGAGACGACGCTCTGTCCACAGATGGTCCTGAGGACAAATCCTTCCTTGATTCTCATATATTTACGTTCTCTTTGATCCAACTACGGTTCCAGGGCAGGTGCCGGTAGATGTACAGGATGTACCGGCGTACCGGGCGCAGCCGCTGCCAAAAGTGTACCAGCCGGAGTTGCCCGGAGGCGTACGGGTCCACGGGGCGCTTCCCGGCGCGGATGATCTCCACCGCCTTCGCGAGGATCTGGCTCCGGCGCACGTGCTCGTGGTTGTACGGGACGCCGTCCCCCATGATGTCCACCTTGTCCCCGTCGATGGACAGGATCCGGTGCATCACGTAGCGGCCGCCGTCCGCGGGGCCGATGTGGAAAAGGACGATGTCATCGGCCTTCAGGACGTCTCCGGCCTTCTCCAGGACCACCAGGTCCTTGCCCCCGCGGATGAACGGGAGCATGCTGTATCCCTTGACGGGAATGGTCACCCGCTTCCCCTGGTCCAGCACGGCGAGGACGTCGGCGAAGAAGGCGTCATTGTCGATGACCATCTTTTCCATACGGGAGACAAAGTTACGAAAGATTTATTATTTTTGCATTATGAGCAAGGCGATGGATACGGACATCCAGTACCTTCCCGGCGTGGGTCCGCGGAGGGCGGCGCTCCTCAGGAGCGAACTGGATGTCTCGACGGTGGGAGACCTCGTGCGCCTGTACCCTTTCCGCTACATCGACCGCAGTTCCGTCCAGAAGATCGCCGACCTCCGTCCGGACCAGTCCTACGTGCAGGTCGTCGGCACGGTCCTGAAAACCCGCCTTTTCGCCAAGAACGGCGCCGAACTGCCGGCAGACAAGGTCAAATACAACCTCGCGAACCGCCTGTCCGTCATCATCGGCGACGACAGCGGCGAGATGGAAGTCGTCTTCTTCAAGGGCATCAAGTACATGCACGCCCGGCTCCTGCCGGGATCCGTGTTCCTTTTCTTCGGCAAGCCCCAGGCCTTCAACGGCCGCATCAACATGGTCCACCCCGAATTCGACGCCCCCGACCATGCGCAGGCCGGCGTCCTGACGGGCGTCTATCCCTCCACGGAGAAACTCAAGACGGGCGGGATCACCGGGAAACTGATGTGCAAACTCGTCGCATCGGCCCTGGACCTGGTCCTCCCCACCCTGGAGGAGACGCTTCCGGACTATATCCTCCGGGAGAAAGGGCTCTCGCCCCTGAACTACGCCCTCCGGCAGATCCACTTCCCCGTGGACCAGAATGCCCTGGCGAAAGCCACCTACCGGCTCAAGTTCGAGGAACTCTTCTACCTGCAACTTTCGCTGCTCAAACAGAAATACATCCGCAGCAGGAACGCCGTGGGCCTTCCCATGCCCCGGGTGGGCGAAGCGTTCAACCGCTGCTACCAGGCGCTCCCCTACGACCTCACCGGCGCCCAGAAGCGCGTAATCAAGGAGATCCGCGAGGACCTCAAGGGCGGGCACCAGATGAACCGCCTGCTGCAGGGCGACGTGGGCAGCGGCAAGACGATGGTCGCCGTGCTGTCGGCCCTCATCGCAGTTGCGAACGGCTATCAGGCCTGCCTGATGGCGCCGACGGAAGTCCTTGCGAACCAGCATTATGCGAATATCTGCAAGTACCTGGCCCCGACCGGGGTGAAGGCAGCCCTCCTCACCGGTTCCACCGGCGTGGCGGCCCGGCGCGAGATCCACGCCGGACTCCAGGACGGCAGCATCGGCCTGATCGTGGGCACGCACGCCCTGATCGAGGACACGGTCGTCTTCAAGGCCCTCGGCCTGGCCATCGTGGACGAGCAGCACCGCTTCGGGGTGGACCAGCGGGCGAAACTCTGGGCGAAGGGCGCCGGCGGCGTGGCCCCGCACGTGCTCGTGATGACGGCCACCCCCATCCCCCGCACCCTGGCCATGACCCTGTACGGCGACCTGGATGTCTCCGTCATCGACGAGATGCCTCCGGGCCGGAAGCCCGTCCAGACGCTCTGCGTGGGCGAGAACAAGCGCGTCGCGATGTACAACTTCATCCGCGACGAAATCGCCAAGGGGCGCCAGGCCTTCATCGTGTATCCGCTCATCTTCGAAAGCGAAAAACTGGACTACAAGAACCTGGAACTGGGTTACGAGGAAGTCATCAAACAGTTCCCCGAGCCTAAGTACCAGGTGGCGATCGTCCATGGACGGCAGACGGCCGAGGAGAAGAAGTTCTTCATGGATGCCTTCGCGGCCGGCCGGGCGAATATCCTCGTGTCCACCACCGTCATCGAGGTGGGCGTGGACGTACCCAATGCTTCCGTCATGGTGATCGAGAGCGCGGAACGCTTCGGCCTGAGCCAGTTGCACCAGTTGCGCGGCCGCGTGGGCCGGGGTGCCGAACGCTCCTTCTGCATCCTGATGAAGGGGTACAAGGTATCCAAGGAATCGCAGAAGCGCCTGGACCTGATGTGCGCCACGGAGGACGGGTTCGAGATCGCGGAAGAGGACATG
>JAEEGH010001708.1_pt1 | contig 61999 bp, 46 predicted proteins | sample 9134181 | NCBI WGS metagenome assembly JAEEGH01 (sample SAMN16246544, study PRJNA631951) | gut metagenome | biome: gut microbiome; feature: rumen; material: DP-attached | host: Bos | place: Iran: Karaj | collected 2018-10
CCGCCGGAGGCGGGCTGCGCCTGCAGCGTTGCGGCGACAAAAACACCGGTAAGGAAGAGAATCGCTTTGTGAGTCATAGTGCCTGATTATTGGGTCTGTACAAAAATAAAAGGAAAGGGGCGCACTTATTTGCAAGGAAATCCAATTCTTTTGTAAAATCATCCAAGATTAATCCGAAGGAATAATGGATTATTATATTATCTTTGCAAGGTATGAAAAGACTTTCCGCCTGCCTGTCCGTGCTCCTGACCACCACGGCGCTGTCCGCTTATTCCTCCGGCGGCTATACTTTCCGACATCACACTACCCGTGAAGGCCTGTCATCGAACACCGTGCGCGCCATTCTCCAGGACCGTACAGGACTTATCTGGCTGGGAACGGCCGGCGGACTGGACAGTTTCGACGGCCGGGAAATCATCCATCACTCAATCCCTGACGGAGAAGTCGGATCGGTCACCAGCCTCTTCGAAGATACCGAAAGCACACTCTGGATCGGGACGGACAATACCCTATACCGTTACGTGGACGACGCCATCACCCGGGTTCCGGGATTCCAGGACACCGAAATCACCGACATTGCGGAAGCCGCCGACAGGACTCTGTGGGTCTCTACCTGGGGAAAAGGCGTTTTCCGCATCGGAGAGAGCGGACCGGAAGCGTTTCTGGATGGTCACCAGGTGGAAGATATCCTCGTATCCCGGACCGGACGCATCTGGATTGCCGATTCTTCCGTCGATGAAGGTCTTCTGGTATATAACGCCGCCGCAAGGTCTTTCGTCTCTCCCGGCCTGCTCTTCGAAGGATGCTCGCCCGCGCGAGTATGCGCTTTAGATGAAGATGGTGACGGAAATCTGTGGCTGGGAACCTGGAACAGCGGACTGTACCGGCTGGATGTGGCTTCCAAGACCGTTTATTCCGCCATCCCGCCCGGGATGGGGCTCAACCACATCCATTCCGTCATGCACGTCGGCGCCTGGAACTTTCTGCTGGGGTCCGACGACGGCCTGCTGGAAGCGGACCTGCTCACCGGGGAGCGCAATCTGTACCGGAATGACCGGAAAGACCCGGCTTCCATCTCAGACAAGTTCATCTATCCCGTAATCCGGGACCATGAAGGCGGCCTTTGGATCGGGACGTATTACGGAGGCGTGAACTATGTGGCCCCCAACCGCGGGCAGTTCACCTTCCGGTCCCTGTCCAGCCTGGTGGATGCCGACGAGGACTTTGTCATCAGCTGCTTCTGCGAAGACCCGGACGGATCCCTGTGGATCGGTTCCGACAACGGCGGACTGTTCCGCTATTCCCCGGCCAGGAACACCGCCGGAAGATGGACCGCTTCCTCCGGCTGGACGCAACGGCTGTCCGCCCTGAACATCCATAGCCTGCTGCGGAATGGAGACGACCTGTGGATCGGGACGTATTCGGACAATCTGGTCCGCCTGGATGTCCGGACCGGACGCGTCCGGGTGTACGGCATGGCGGAAGGGCTGGATGCATCCAGCGTGTATGCCCTCTGTATCGGTCCGGACGGAATCCTCTGGGCCGGGACGAACACGGGCATCTGCCGGTACGACGACCAGGCGGACCGTTTCTCCCTGGAGAGAGACGCCGGTGACTGGGTCATGGACATCCAGGCCGACCAGGACGGGAATCTCTGGTTCGGTACGGCCCGGAGCGGCATACTGCGGCGTTCGCCCGATGGCAAATGGCAGGCGTATTCCACGGCGGACGGGCTGCCGTCCAATTACGTCCATTGCCTGCTCCCTACCCGGATGGGCGTCTTCGCCGGGATGCAGAAAGGCATCGCCCTGTTTTCAGAGGAGGGCGTCCAAACGGTCCTGGACAACGAGGATGTCCAGAAAATCGCCTTTGACGGCAGCCAGCTCTGGTTCTCCACCAACGGCGACATTGTCCGGCATTCCCTCGCGGACGGAAAGCAAGAACGTTTCGGATCCAACGACGGCATTTCCGCCAGCGTCTTCTCCGAGAACGCCGGTCTTACGACCCGGGACGGAACGGTTTGGTTCGGTGCCGCCGACGGGATCGTATCTTTCTATCCCGGAAGCGTCCAAGCCAACGAAATCGCCCCATCCGTCCTGTTCACCCGATTCCACGCCTCCGGTCCCGGTCAGTTCCAGGACGTTTTCCGGGTACACGGACACGAACGGATCGTCCTGCCCTGGAAACTGCGCGACGTCAAAGTGACCTTCGCCGCCCTCAGTTACTGTGCCCCCGAGAATAACCGATATGCCTACCGGCTGGAAGGGCTCGAAAACCATTGGAAAGATTTGGGTAATGAAAACGCATTGACGCTGAATCAACTGCCGGCCGGACGCTACCGGCTGCAGGTCGTCGCCAGCAACAACAGCGGGGTCTGGAATATGGAAGGAGACTCCCTCTCCTTCACCATCCGCCCGCACCCGCTTCTTTCCGCACTCGCCCTGGCGCTTTACATCCTGCTGGCCGGAGTCCTGTTTTACCTGCTGGGACGATGGCTGCTCATCCGGGCGGAAAAAAAGTCCCAGGCCAAGTATGAACGGGCACTGGACGCCGCCGTATCCCTGGTCAAGGAAGAGGAAAGGGATGACCGCGTCCACCTGATCTCATCCCTGGCAGACCAGCTGGAGGCGCCCATCGCGGGCATCGGTGTCCAGCTGGACAAGCTCAAAGAGACCTCCAAGTCGCCGCAGGCCGTCAAAGGAGGGATTTCCGTCATAGAAAAAAACCACAGGATGCTCCGGAACATTGCATTGAGTCTCCAGCAGATGCGCGCTGCCCTCGCCCTTCGCGAAGGCCAGGATGGAGAGGCTTCACCGGAAAGTGCGCCCGACAAGGATGAAGACTTCCTGATGCGGCTGGACCGGATCATCAACGATAATATCGCCAACCCGGAACTGTCCGTGGCATTCCTGGCCCAGGAAATGGCCATCTCCCGGTCCGGTCTGTTCGCCAAGGCCAAGGAGTTGAGCGGTGAAACGCCCAACAAGCTCATCAACCAGGCCCGCCTCAATACCGCGGCCAAGCTCCTGACGGAGGGGAAGCACACCATCGGGGAGATCTGCTACATGTCCGGATTCTCCTCCCCCAGCTACTTCTCCAAAAGTTTCGTAAGCCAGTTCGGTGTCACGCCCCACGAATGGGCCCGTATGCACAAAGAATAAACTTTTGGACTTTTTTGTCATTTTAATAGACCTTTTTGACTTGATGCGAAAACAGGGCTGACTATTTTTGCATCTAACCTACAGAACACTAACCAACCATAAACTAATCTTATGTTTTTATCCACTGTTTTCTCGAAGGCGAAAGCGGCCAAGGCTCTCCTCATGGGATGCCTCGCCCTGCTCTCCGCCTCCGCCTTTGCACAAGGCAACCTGACCATCACGGGTACGGTCCGGGAAGCATCCGGTGAGCCGGTCGTCGGCGCCGGCGTCCTCGTTGCGGGAACCCCCTCCGGCACCGTGACCGACCTGGACGGAACCTACCGTCTGACCGGCGTCCAGCGCAACGCCGTCATCACGGTGACCGCCATCGGCTTCAAGACGATCGAAGAACCCGTCGATGGCCGCACCAGCATCGACTTCACCCTGGAAGCGGACTTCCTGGCCCTGGATGACGCCGTCGTCATCGGCTATGGCACCCAGCGCAAGGGGGACATCACCTCCGCCGTCGCCTCGGTCAAGAGCGAGGAATTCCTCGCCGGCAACATCGGCGACGCCGCCCAGCTCATCAAGGGCAAGGTGGCCGGCCTGAACGTCACCAAGGGCAACGGTGACCCGAACTCCTCCTCCACCATCATGCTCCGCGGCGTCACCTCCCTGATGGGCGGCTACACCCCGCTCATCCTGGTGGACGGCATCGAGGGCTCCCTGGAGACCGTCGCCCCGGAATCCATCGAAGAGATCTCCGTGCTGAAGGACGCCTCCGCGGCGGCCATCTACGGCACCCGCGGCGCCAGCGGCGTCATCCTCATCACCACCAAGAACGGCAAGGTGGGCGACCATTTCAACATCTCCTACAACGGCTACGCCTCCCTCTCCAACTTCGCCAAACGGGTGGACTTCATGGACGCCGACTTCATGCACATGCTGGAAGGCCTGGGCACCAACAAGAAGGGCGTTTCCTACCTGTCCAAGTATTCCCCGTTCTCCGACCTCGGATACACCACGGACTGGCTGGACGAGGTTTCCCGCTGGGGATTCACCCATAACCACAACATCGCCCTGGAAGGCGGCGCCCAGCACATGGCCTATTCCGCCAATGTCACCTACCGCGACAACCAGGGTGTGATCGTCGGCTCCTACACGAAGGACCTCCGGGCCCAGATGGACCTCACCCAGTACCTGTTCGACGACATCCTGAAGGTGAACTTCAACATGCTCAAGACGCTCTCCCAGAGCGACAACCAGGACAGCTGGACCATGTATCACCAGGCGGTGATCCGCAACCCTACGGCCCCGATCTACGTCAACGGCGACCCGAACGAGGACTACTACGAGCAGACGGCCCCGCTGTACTACTACAACCCGATCCCGTACAACAAGGAGCACATCGGCGACTACCGCATCGAGAGCACCCGCCTCACGGCCAACGTCACCCTCGAGCCCATCCGGGGCTGGAAGACGAACCTGCAGCTCTCCACCCGCCGCAACAACTCCGTGAACGAGTACTACAACACCGCCAAGATCCAGGGCAACCGCTGGGGCGGCATCAACGGCAGCGCCGGCAAGAGCCAGGGCGACTTCACCGAGAACCTCCTGGAGCTCACCTCCCAGTATGACCGCCAGTTCGGCAAGCACCACGCCACCATCATGGGCGGTTACAGCTGGATGAAGGATTCCAGCGACGGCTTCGGCGCCTCCAACTCCGAATTCCCGACCGACGCCTACCTGTACAACAAGCTGCAGGCCGGCCGTTTCGCCGAACTGATCGAATCCGGCGAAGGCGAGAACAAGACCACCACGCTCAAGACCTACGGCGGCGTCTCCTCCTGGAAGAACGAATCCCTCCTGATCGGCTTCTTCGGCCGTCTCACCTACAACTTCGACAACCGGTTCAACCTCCTGGCCACCCTCCGTTACGAAGGATCCTCCAAGTTCGGCGCCGGTCACAAGTGGGGTCTCTTCCCGGCCGTTTCCGCCGGTTGGACCCTCTCCAACGAAGACTGGCTGAAGGGCGCCTCCTGGCTGGACAACCTGAAGATCCGCGCCGGTTACGGAAAGACGGGCGTCATCCCCGGCGATTCCTACATGTCCCTGCTGCTGTACGACTATGACACCAGCTACGGCAACTACATCACGCCGGACGGCGTCTGGCGTCCTTCCCTCACCCCGACGCAGAACGCGAACCCCGACCTCAAGTGGGAGAACACCCAGGAGGTCAACGTGGGTGTGGACTTCGGCCTGTTCGACGGCCGCCTGTTCGGTTCCGTGGACGGTTACTACAAGCTCACCACCGACCTCCTCTGGGACTACAGCGTCCCGGTTCCCCCGAACCTCTACGGCAGCACCACCGCCAACGTGGGCTCGATGAGCAACCGCGGTATCGAGGTCATGCTGGGCGGCGTTCCCGTGCGCACGCGTAACTTTGAATGGAGCACCACCCTCACGGCCGCCCATAACAAGAACATCCTGGAATCCCTGTCCAACGACCTCTATGAGACCGAGGACTACATCGACGGCGCCTGGACGGAGGAACCGACCTCCATGGTCCTGCAGCGTACCTACATCGGCGGTTCCCTCGGCGACTTCTACATGCTGAAGTCCACCGGTCTCGGCACCGCGCGTTCCAACAAGGGCCTGTGGATGATCGAGAATCCCGCCACCGGCGAGTCCGAAATGTTCGTGGACGGCATGCGCAGCTACGACTCCAGCTACCGCCAGTACCTGGGCTCCGGCCTTCCGAAGGTCTCCCTGGGCTGGAGCAACACCTTCCGCGTGTTCAACTTCGACCTGACCATGGCTTTCTCCAGCCAGCTCGGCCACAAGATCTTCAACTGCCAGCGGATGTTCTACGAGAACCTGAACATCGGTCTCAACCGCTACAAGAGCGCGGTGCTGCCCGTCTATGGCGGCGTCCTCTCCCCTTCGCAGCAGCCGGTGGCCGTGAGCTACTACCTGGAAGACGGCAGCTACCTGAAACTGGACAACGTCAACCTGGGCTACACCTTCAACACCTCGAAGATCAAGTATGTGGACAAGGCCCGCATCTTCTTCTCCGGCGAAAACGTGTTCTGCCTGACGAAATACCAGGGCATCGACCCGGAAATGTCCACCAGCGACCGCTTCGGCTTCGGCGTGGACTACCGCAACAAGTATCCGACCATCCGCACCTGGACCGTCGGCCTGAACATCACTTTCGGCAACAAGTAATCAAGGAGGATACGATATGAAAACCCTTACCAAACTTTTTGCAACCGTCTTCGCGGCCATCGCCCTCGCGGCGGCTCCGGCCTGCACCAACCTGGACGAGCACATCTATTCCTCCCTGTCTCCGGACAACCTTTCCGGCACGGAAGACGAGGTCCAGGACATGCTGGGCAACCTCTATGTCCAGCTCCGCTTCATGTACTGGTCCTGGGAAGGCTACTTCGACATCAACGAAGAGAGCTCCGACCTGATCATGACCCCGTACCGCACCTACGGCGGCTGGGGCGCCCAGTACATCAACCTGCACCAGAACAACCCGTACGCCGGCATCCCGCACCTCTGGCAGGAATGGGACTACTGCTACAACGGCATCATGAAGGCCAACCAGCTCCTGGAGACCGAATCCATCATCGAGAACAAGGAGGCCTTCGCCGAGATCCGCGCCATCCGCGCCCTCTACTACTTCGTCCTCTTCGACCTGTGGCGCAACATTCCGCTGGAGACCGCCTACGAGGCCACCCTGGAGCCCGGCTACCTGCCGGAGCAGAGCGCTCCCGAGCACGTCTGGGACTTCCTGGCCAAGGAAGTGGAGGAATGCATTCCTGACATGCCCACCGCCAAGAAGTACGGCCGGATGAACAAGTACGCCGCCTGCATGCTGGCCGCCAAGGTGTTCCTGAACCATGACGCCTGGCTCCGCGGCTTCGAGAAGGACGCTGCCACCAACCTCGTGATGAGCGAGCACGCCCGTAACAACCGCAACTGGGACAGCGAGTTCTTCGTGACCAACGCGCAGAACGGCAACAAGTGGTACAAGAAGGCTTACGAGTATGCCAAGATCGTCGTGGACGAAGGCGGCTACACCCTCGCCGAGAACTACCTGGACAACAGCAAGTGCAACCTGAACAACGCCCAGGAGGTCATCTTCGTCCTTCCGCTGGACGGCGCGAAGGCCAGCCACAACTATCTGGTGAACAAGTGCTTCGTGGGCCGTGGCGGCGCCGCCTTCGGCTACAGCGGAACCCCGTGGAACGGTTCCTGCGGCGTGCCGCAGTTCATCCACTCCTACGATCCGGACGACACCCGTCTCACCGACACCTGGGCCATCGGCCAGCAGTACTATTACAGCGACGGCTTCCCCATCTACGAGCAGGAGCAGAAGCGTTCCGACGACGGTGCCGACATGCTCACCGACGCGATGATCGCCGCCGAGCCCAAGCACAAGGAGCACAACCACGCCGCCGGCAACTATCCGCTGGTGTACACCGTGGAGGTCCACTCCATCAACAATCCCGGAGCCTTCGACTTCGAGGGCGCCCGCTTCAAGAAGCAGGAGATCGTGCCCGGCAACCGCGGCACCTACGGTGACGACGTGTGCTTCTACCGCCTGTCCGACGCCTACTTCATCATGGCCGAGACCGTGCTCCGTGCCGGTGGAATCGACGGCAAGACCGATGCCGACGCCGCCGCCTGGGTCACCATGGTCCGTCAGCGTGCTTTCAAGAACAACCCCGCCAAGGCCGTCCGTACCGCCGCCCAGCTCAAGGGCGACAGCGTGTATGACTACGGCGTGCGCGAGTGCTCCACCGCCAATTCCGCGAACCCGTACGCCGACTTCCAGTTCGACGCCGCCGGCAATCCGCTCCCGTCTTCCTTCACGGACTACACCAAGGACAACAGCGCGGCCATCGAGTTCGGCGGCCTCCTGGATGACCTGGCCTGGGAATTCGTGGGCGAACATCACCGCCGCCAGGACCTGATCCGCTTCATGCTGTCCGACGGCCGCAACGTCTATAACGGAAAGACCTGGTTCTGCCGCAAGAACAAGATGGCGGTCGGCGACTGGCACAACAACGTGTTCCCGATCTACACGGAATTCGTCCAGTCCAATGTCAAGCTCGTCCAGAACTACGGCTTCTCCGACGATGATACTTCCTCCGAAGAATAACTGACAACCAACCAACAACACAAAAAACCATACGATGAAAAGAATCTTTTGGCTGCTTGCGGCCGCCGCAATCACAATCACGGCCTGCAACAAACCCCAGTACATCATTCCCATCGACGATGATGAGGAAGAGGAAACTCCGGGAGAAGAGGAAGGCTTCAAGGAGAAGACCTTCGTGGTGAACATCACCCTCAAGGAAGGGGTCAACAACACCTATGACGGCACCGTGGGCACGATGCCCGGCAACGAAATCCTGGAATTCCTGGACCTGACGAAGGAAGAGTTCTACAAGGGGATGGGCACCTGCACGACGGGCTCCATGTCCTCTGCACAGTCTGACAACACCGTCCTGTTCGGCGTGGCCAACAAGAACAGCTCGGACGACCTCAAGTGGATCCCCTCCACCAGTAACAACTTCGGCCACTGGTTCGGAAAGGACGGCGCCGTGATTACGTGGGGTGACGAGGCTTATTTCTTCACGGAAAGCCTCTGCGAATGGGGCCAGAGCGCTCCGGACGCCGAGACCTACGATGCCATGTGGAACTACACCGTAGGCTGCTTCCCGGGCCGCACCGCCGCCGGCGAGACCTACAAGGCTACGGAAGTGTTCTTCGTCACTAGCGACGATGATGTGGAGCTTTACGCCTATGTCCAGTGGAACATCACCATCGAAGCCCCCGAGGAGGTGAAACTGAACGTGGTGGGCACGCAGGAAGTCTCCTTCAATTCCCCGTTCTACGGCGACTACACGCACACTCCGCTGGTTCCTGAGATCGATCAGGCGGCCCTCCAGAGCGCCATCGGCATCTCCCTGGCCGAAGCCGACGTGTACGGCGTGAACCCGGACGGCAGCTTCAGCCTCGCTCCCGGCAAGAACTTCTGGTTCGCCGTGGACGGCACGGTTTCCGCGTGGGGTTCCGGAGCCGGTATCTGCATCAACGACGACGCCGGTACCAATGAATGGGCCTGGTGCATGTTCCCGGACGAGACCCTGGGCGGCCAGTCCCTCAAGGGCGCCATTGCCTTCGTCAACCCGGCCACCCTCAACGCCTATGTAGTGAAGGTCACGGTCAATGTGGAAGGCATCGATTATCTGGCCATCGACGTACTCGTATCCTACGAGGACGGTGAGACGGTCTATACCCTCAACGAGAACAACCTCGCCGCCCTGGCCGCCGCCTTGGGCGTGGAGAGCGTGACCGCCGAAGAGATCGGCACCACCTATCCGCTCAAGGGCATCAATGCCGACGGCAGCGTCTATGAGGGAAGCTTCACCGCCAACAACGGCTACTGGTACAGCTCCGTCGGCAACGTGACCTCCTGGGGCTCAGAAGACTTCGACACCTACATCGAATACCGGGGCAACTATAACTTCGGATGCGGACTTTGGGAAGAAAGCGGTGTCAGCAAGACCGTCAAGTTCGGTATCGGCGACGCCATCCTCACTTTCAACCTCACCGTGGATGAGCCCAAGGCCTACGAGACCACGGAGGTCGGCACGATGAGCGGTGAAGCCACCCAGTCCCTCACCGCGGGATATGGCGGACCCACCCTGGTCCTCGACTACGATGCGGTCTGCAGCATGCTCGAGCTCAACGACGAGAATTTCGCCGCGAACTTCAAGGTCACGGCCACGGACGGAACGGTTGAATATACCGGCGAAGCTCCGGGCGGATACTGGTTCAACGCCGAGAACGCCATCTGCGGCTGGGGCGATGTGAACAGCGCCTATTACATGAACTTCAAGTATGGCGACGCCCTTCCCGAAGGCGCCGAAGGAAAGCTCATTCTCCTGCTCGGCGTCCGCAATGACAACAGCACCGACGAAGACGGCAACGTCACGCACACCTGCCCGGCCCCCGGCACTTACACCGGCGTGGTCCGTCTTGCCAACATCGAGACGCTCAAACACATTACTTACACCCTTACCTTCACGGTAACTGAGTAAGGACCTTATTTCTTTCGCAGGAGCCGGGGACTCGGCTCCCCGGCTCCTGCCTTTTTTTCAAAAGCATGAGAAGATTTCCGTTTTTTTCCGTGATGGCCGTCATCGCGGTTTTCGCCTGCACAAAGCCGGAGCCGGTCGTGGTGGAACCGGAGCCGAAGGAGGACACCTACGAGGCCACCATCACCTTCGCGACCGACAACAACGTTACCTTGGGTTCCGAAGAGGGAGCCAAGGGAACGATCGTCTTCTCCTGCGATCACGAATGGAGCCTGGATATCCCGGAAGAGGCCACCTGGCTCTCCGCGAGCAAGACTTCCGGCAAGTCCACCAAGACGACCAGCATCACCTTCACGGCCAAGGCCAACGAAGGCGCCCGCCGCAGCATTACCTGCCGGATTGTTTCCGGGGTTACGAAGAAGAAATTCACCGTCACCCAGGACATGGCGGTGCTCATCCTTTCCGCAACGGACGTACCGGACCTGGACAAGTACTACAAGCCCCAAGAATTCAACTTCGACGTGTTCCGTTCCGACGCCCAGTGGTCCTGGTGCCGCAGCAAGCAGAGTGAGCATTTCTTCCTGTTCTGGGAAAAGGGTTACGGCCCATACGGCCTGTACGGCGCCAAGGCAGGGACCGATGACACGTCCCCCAAGACCCTCGCGGAGACCGACGCAATGTACGTGGACATCGACGACCTCCTGGAAAAGGCCGAAGAATTCTACCGTGTGAACATCGACGTCCTGAAATTCGCCGAGACGGGAAAGGGCAAGTCCAACCTGGACAAGTACAAGATGCAGATCTATCTCCACCACACGACCGAATGGATGGCCTACGGCGGAGGATATGACGATATCATCGGCGGCCTGTGGATCAATACGGCCACCTGCAAGCCCGTGGGCAGCACCATCGCCCATGAGATCGGCCACAGCTTCCAGTACCAGGTGTATGCCGATGCCATCGCGAACGGCGCGCCCCGCAACTATTCCACCGGCTGGCGCTACGAGATCGGCCAGGGCTGCGGATTCTGGGAGCAGAGCGCCCAGTGGCAGTCCTATCAGAGTTACGCGGAACAGGCCTTCACGACCGTGAATTTCAGCGAGTTCGTGAATAACTGCCACCGCCACTTCACCCATGAGCACCAGCGCTACGCTTCCTATTTCCTGATGTGGCACTGGGCGTCCAAGCACGGCGTGGAGGAAATCGGCCGGCTGTGGCGGGAATCCCGGCAGCCCGAGGACCCCATCCAGACCTATCAGCGCCTGCACGGCCTGACGATGGACGAACTGAACGCAGACCTGTACGACTATGCCGCCCGCTGCGTCACCTGGGATTTCTCCGCAGAAGCGACCAATCTCAACGAGGGTCAGCTGACGGGAATCACACAGCCCGTGCGGGAATTCGGCAAGCCGTATATCGGCAAGATCGGCTGGGCCGGAAACCTGGATGAAAAGACCGGTTTCTACACGGTCGATCCGGCCCGCGCCCCCGAGGCGACCGGATTCAACCACATCCGGCTGAACAAGCCGCTGCCCGGGACGGAAGTGTCCGTCCGGTTCGAAGGCCTTCCGAATGCCGCGGGCTTCAACAAGGTTGCCGACGCCTCCGTCGCCGGCTGGAACGTGGGCTTCGTCTGCCTGATGACCGACGGCAGCCGCGCATATTCCCCTTCCACCCGGGTACGGACGTCCGCCGACATCTCCTGGACGGTTCCGGACGGCTGCGCCAAACTCTGGATGGTCGTCGCCGCCACCCCGGAAAAGTATCTCCAGCACCTGTGGGACGAGGACAACACCAACGACGAAGTCTGGCCTTTCCGCGTCAAATTCAACGGGACCGACCTCTTCGGCACCCTGAACTTCGACGGGACCGAGACGCCGCAGAGCATCACGGAAACCATCGACCTGACCACTTCCGCGGCCGCCGGGTACGGCGGGACGGCGCTCGCCCTGGACGACGATGTCATCCTGGACATCGCCCGGGCTTTCGTCCTGCAGCCGGCCGACATCCTGTCCAAGCTGACGACGGATTTCAACAACGTCCGCACCAGCGCCGTCAAGTTCCTGGCCGTCAAGCCCGACGGCACCCTGGACGACTCTTACAAGGGCAAGGACGCCGACAGCTATTACTCCGCCAACGGTTTCGGTTTCTGGTTCGACGGAACCGGTGCCAACAACGGCTGGAGCAGCGGCTACTCCTACCTGGAATTCGATCCGGGCTCCTGGACCTGCCAGTTCGGTGTTCATCCCGACCGGGTGAAGGACGGTTCCATCAAGGCCGGTGATATCCTGCCTGTCGCCGTGGCCTTCGTATACGGCAACTATACAGCCACTTTGAAATTCAATATAACCATCACTGAATGATGAAGAAAAACTTCCTGTGGGCGGCCCTGGCCGCGCTGCCGCTTCTTTTCGCCTGCCAGAAAACGGATCCGGTTCCCCAGCCTGAACCCGAACCCGAGGTTGACAACTACGAGGCGACCATCACCCTGACCGAATCCACCGTTTTCCTGGATGCCGATGCCGGATCGACGGCGAACCTGGTTTTCGCCTGCGACCACCAGTGGACCCTGGAAATCCCGGAGGAGGCCGCGGGATGGCTGTCCTCGGAAAAGATGTCGGGGAAGAGCGGAAAGACCATCCGCGTCCCACTGGTCGCCAAGGCCAATGAGGGCCCGCAGCGCAGCGTCACCTGCCGCATCATTTCCGGCAGCAAGAAGAAGAAATTCACCGTCACGCAGGCCGCGGCGGTCTTCTCCCTGAAGGCTTCCGAAGTCCAGGACCTGGACAAGTACTACAAGCCGCTGGAGTTCAACTTCGACATGCTCCGTTCCGACAGCAAATGGTCCTGGTGCCGCAGCAAGCAGAGCGAGCATTTCGTCGTTTTCTGGGATATCCAATACGGACAGTACGGCCTGTACGCCGACAAGATGGGCGAAGAGATGACCTGGCCGTCCAACTGCAAGAACGCCTCGATGAAGGTGGACATCGACGATCTCCTGAAAAAGGCCGAGGAGTTCTATGAGCTGAATGTCAACAAGTTGAAGTTCGCCGACACCGGAAAGGGGCTTTCCGTCCTGGATAAGTACAAGATGGAGATTTACCTGATCTGGCAGTCCGAATGGCTCGCGACCGGTTCCGGCTATGACAACACCATCGGCGCCCTGTGGGTCAATCCGTCCACCTGCCAGCCAGTGGGGTCCACCATCGGTCACGAAATCGGCCACTGCTTCCAGTATATGACCTTCTGCGACTACCTGGTCCGGGAGGGCAAAGGCGGCAGTGCGGCCCCGTCGGCCTCCGGCCTGCAGGGTCCGGGCTGGCGCTACGGCTATGGCGCCAACGGCGACGGCGGCAACGCCTTCTGGGAACAGTGCGCCCAGTGGCAGTCCTTCCAGATTGAGAAGTACCGTACCGAGGCTTTCACGGGCTGGTACGGCGACTTCCCGAGATCCATCCATCTGCATGTCCTCCACGAGCGGCCCCGTTATTCCAACTACTTCATCCAATGGTGGTGGGTCCAGCAGAACGACATCACCTTCATCGGCAAGTTGTGGAACGAGGCCAAGTATCCGGAAGATCCGGTGGAGACCTATATGCGCATGATGGGTTACGACGTGGCTGCGATGAACGATTCGATGTGGGAATATGCCGCTCACATGGTCACGTACGACACGGACGAAATCCGTTCCTATGGAAAGTCCCACATCGGCGACGTGGCCACTGCGGCCGTCTCGAAGGACACGGACGGCGCCTGGTATGTTACCGCCACCTGGGCGCCCGAAGCCACCGGCTCCAACATCGTCCGGATGGATGTTCCCGCCGGGAAGGACGTCACCGCTACGCTGTCCTCCAACCTGGGCCTTGCCGGCTGTGTTTCCGGTCCCGTCACCAAGGCCGGCTGGCGCTTCGGCTTCGTCTCCTACAACAAGGACGGCTCCACGACCTACAGTCCTATCTTCAGCAAGACGGACGAGGCTTGCACCTGGACCGTTCCAGCCAACTCCTCCAAGCTCTGGTTCGTCGTCACCGGCGCCCCCAACAAGTACGAGCGCCATCCTTGGGGCTCCGGCGGATCCGACCATGACGGCGAAGGCGACTCCCTGGACAACAAATGGCCCTGGAAGGCCGTTTTCGAAGGAACCAAGCCCTACGGCAAATGAAAAACTTCAAACACCTCGGTTAATCCCCGAGGAAACCAAGAGGACGACCATCGGGCCGTCCTCTTTTTTTGATGGGATTGTGTGGATTGCCGACCGGCTCTTACAGGGTCTTCAGGGCTTCCCGGAGGACCCGGTCGGCGCGGTCGATGAGGTCCTTCGTACCGGAGCCGTCGTTGACGTACTGGATGACCATGTCGGCAAAGTCGATGGCTTCGCGGAGCTTGGTGCTCTTGTTCGGGATTTCCTTGGTTTCCACGACGAGGCGGAGCAGGGCGTCCAGGTCCTCCGGCTCGGCCAGGTTGCCGGGACGCATGGTGTTGATGGCGGCATTCAGGGCCGAGGTGGCCTTGGTGACCGCCTCTTGCGTCAGCGCACGGGAGTCATCCGCATTCACGGCTTCGGCCGCCGCCAGCTGCTCCAGCATGCGGGCATAGCCGTTCGGAGCCCAAGGGGCGAAGGCGGGAACCTTGGTCTCCAGGGCGTTCCATGCTTCCTGCGCTTCCACGCGGGAGTGAGCGATACGGATGGCCTGGTCCAGATAGGTCTTGTCCACACCGCGGGCGTTCTTCGCCTTCTTGCTCTCATTCAGTACATTCAGGCGCAGATAGTGCGTGCTGTGCTCCGTCATGTAATAGTCGGGATAGAAGGTCTTGTCGCCGAGGGTGAGGGTATAGACATTACCGTCCGTGCCGGTATCCGTGGTATGTCCCTTGAGGACGATGTCGCTCAGGTCGGGATTCAGGTCGAACTCCGCCTGCTCCCACACCGTGATGTCCGGGGTGGCCATCACCAGCGGGCCGTACATTACGACGCCTTCCCACATCGGATCGAACGGGGTGCGGGCCTCGTTCACGCCCGTGGCGGCGAGGTCCATCTTGTCCGGGCCGAAGTTCAAATGCTTTGTAAACGGCATCGTCACCTCAACCTGGTCGCCGGCTTTCCACTCCCGCTCGGGAATCTCCACATAGGAGCACGGCTGATAGTCCGCCTTGAGGCCACGGCCATTGACCTTTACCTTGAATCCTTCCGTGGCCCAGTACGGGACACGCAGCTTCAGGGCGAAGCTGCCGCCCTTTTCAACGGTAATCACGGAAGATTCCGCAGGCCAGGCGCACTCCTGGCGAAGGGTAACCCCCTTCTCATCCCAATTCGCAACCGTAGGCAGGTATAGGGCCACCCAAAGGGTGTTGTCCGACACGAAATAGGCGGCCTCCTGGTACTTGACATGGTTCTCCGCGCCCGTACCGCCGCAGCAGGTGGACTGGGGTGTCTCGCTGCCGAAAGGCTTCGTGGCGTTCATGCCCACCGCATACTGGTAGCACACCCCATACTCGTGCGGGTGCACCGAGCCCACGAGCTGGTTGTACAGCACCCGCTCGTAATAGTCCATGTAGCGGGCGTCATCCGGATTGTATCCGTTCAGGTCTTTGGTGAGCTTGGCGAGATTGTAGGCACAGCAGGTCTCGTTGATGTCCGGATTCGGGAAGAGGTTCCGCTGACGGTCGGACTGGACGCTGGTGTTCATGGACAACATCTGGGAGTAGGGCTGGCGGAACATTTCGCCGTTCCCCACGCCACCCATCGCATAAGCGTACCGTCCCTGGACCATATTCCAGAAGTTACTGGCAATCTGGTAATAATACGGATTGCCACCGGCCTTGTACAGGTTCAGGGCGCCCACAATCATGGGAATATGTTGATTCGCATGCCGGGTGCGGATGTCGTCGATGTTCTTGGAAAGCGGGTCGTAGAAAGCGGGCGAGTCGAAGCAGCCCGCAGCCTCCACGAGGTGCGCTTTCTCCTCCGGGTCGGAAACCATACCGGCCAGCCGGGAGAGCACTTCCTGCATGCCGCCCACCTCGCCGGCGATGTACATGTTCCACATTTCATAACGGTTCCCAGGCTTGGCCTGGCGTTCCGCCTTGTCCCCGTCCATCTTCACGTATGTGCGGTAATGCAGCCGGTTCCACACCCACAGTCCCATGTCTTTGGCAATAAGAAGGGCTTTCGCGGCAATCTCCTTGTCGTCAATGTTCGTGGCGATGTCCACGAGACCCGCCAGCTGCTTGTGGATGGAATAGTACGGGGCCCAAACCCCCTTCTCATTGTTGTAGGGGGCGTATTTTTCAATGAGGACCGGATGCTGCGCGGGAATGGCATTGATATAGCCGTACCCGTAGCTCCGGCAGTCTTTTTTATACTTGTCAAAGGCCGCCCAGGTGCCATCCAACCTGGCAAATTCCGCCTCGGGGACGAGGTCCCGCGCCTCGCGGTACCGGCCCAGCTTGCTGTCCCAGACGAAGGTCATCTCCTGGCAGGCGCGCAGTTCGTCCACCATCCGGCGGATGCGGCTGCGGAGCTCGTCCTTGACGGCCGGATCGTCCGTGCCGGCGAAGGCGAAGGCGAGGGCGGACATGTAATGGCCGGAGCCATGGCCCTTCAGCTTCGTGGTCGGGGAATCCCAGCCGTCGGAACGGGTGTAGCCGTCCGTGGGCAGGCCGTAGGTATCGCGATAGTTATAAAGCTGCTGGGTGATGTCCAGCGAAAGGAGGTTCTTGATGTCCAGGTCGCGGTTGGCCGTGAGCCGGTTATCGCCGATGAGCCGGACGCTCCCGAGGGGCAGCGGCCGCGCAACCGGCTGCTGCGCCGGCACGGCGGGCGTTCCCGCCACCACCGTCACCTGGGCCTCCACCGGATAGCCGTTCTCCGTCGTATTGTCTCCAAGGACATAGCCCTGGACGGTGTAGGTCTTGCCCACCGGCAAGGCCGCCTCTTCTTCTTCGGTTTCCCGGAGCGAATTCGTCCACTTGACCTGGCGCCACTCGCCCGAACGGTCCGCATAGGTGACCCAAATCTGGTACGGCAGTACCGGCGCCGTGCCTTCGGGCGCTTCGACCCGGACTTCCGCTACGGTGCGGATGGCTTTTTTCGCGCCGCAGGAGGACAGCTGGAGCATGGAAACGGACAGCAGGAGGATGGTGCTGAGGAAAGGACGGAATTGCATGGCTATCTGATTTTAGTGCTTTCCAAAGATAGGATAAAAAGGGAACGGACGATGCTAAAATCGTCCGTTCCTATACAAGAATAATCCAAAAATGCGGTAAGGCTACTCCTTGACCTTCAGCACGTCGCCGGCCTCGCGGGCCACCGTCTCCTTCCAGAGCTCGGTGTAGCCCGGCCATTCTACCTTGGCGGGCTGGGTTTCGGTATACTCGGAATGCACGAACCGGCCGTCCTCGTCCTGCGGTTTCACGTTGCCATCCATGAACTTCACGAGAAGTTCCTCCTCCAGGGCAACCCACTTTTCGAACTGGTCCTGCGCCGTCTGAACCGTGTAATCCGTAACATAACGCGTCACCCGGGAGAATGGCTTGCGGGATACCATCGTGTTGCGCTTGGAAGCCATCTTCTCCTGAAGTTTCACTGCGACCTGGTTGTACAGCACGACGGCAGCACTGTCCACGGAATGCGTCTTGTGCTCCATCTGGTCGATTTCGAAGGCGTCTATCTTCTTCCGCACATGCGCGGCCATGATGTTGTACATCTTGTAGCAGGCGTTCGAGACGCGGTTATTGATCCAGAACGAAGATGTGGGAGAATAATGAAGCAAGTCGCCATTGCCCACTCGGAAACACTCCGGGACCTTGCTCGTCGAAGTATAAATCGGAGTCACATAGGAAGTCGCCGCATCATCCGTACCGAACCACAGGATGCCGCCCACCTCGTCGGGCACATAGTCCCGGGCCTGGCCCACCATCCAGAAACCGGTCTGCTGGGTGGCGATGGCACGCTCGTTCAGGTAGGTGCCGCCCGCGGCCTTGTATTCCATCGGACGCCAGCGGTACGGCAGGGCGTTACCGCCCGCACCGATGTCCTGCGTCATGTCCATCGGCGTACCCTCATAGTGGTCGCGCATCACATCGGCGACAGCCTTTACGGAAACCTTCTCGCGCGGATAAATAAACAAAGGCAGATCGCTGTCCAGGTTGTAGCCCATGGCATAGTCCAGGAAGTCAGAAGCATCCTTGGTCACCGCCTTTCCGCTGGCGTCATAGTATGAGAACCAGCCACCGGAAAGGATGTTGAAGGCGCTCCAGACGCGGGAGTCGCAGCCGCGCACGGTGTCGAAATCCGCCGGGCCGTAAGCCTTCTTGAAGCTGAACGCCTCATCGGGACCGTCGAAATAGCCCTTCTTGCGGGCGACGGAAATGACATCCTTCGCATAGAGGCAGTTGTCGGGATCGTTCAAGGGGAAGGCGCCGATGCGGGCCTGGTTGGCGTGGGCGCAGATGGCTCCGTCCGGCACGCGGAGGGCCACCCAGACAATACCCTTGTCGATGTTCACCCCATTCTTGATGCTCATGCCCTTGCCGATGAGCTCCATGATCCAGGCTTCATTCTTATCAGCGATGGAGAACGTCTCCCCTTCGGACGCATAGCCGTATTCATTCGCCAGGTCCACGATGATGGAAATGGCCTCCCGGGCGGTCGAAGCCCGCTGCAGGGCGATGTAGATGAGGGAACCGTAGTCGATACGGCCCCGGCGGTCCATCAGTTCCTCGCGGCCGCCCCAGGTGGTCTCGGTGATGATGACCTGCTTCTCGTTCATGTTGCCGACCGTCTGGTAGGTATGGCTGACCTGGTCGATCTCGCCGAGATACTTCCCGCTGTCCCAGTCATAGACCTTGAGCAAGGAGCCCGGCTTCCAGTCCGCGGCGGGATGATAGTATAGTTCGCCGAACAGGTAATGGGAATCCGCGGCGTAGGTGACCAGGGTGGAGCCGTCCTTGCTGGCGCCCTTGGTGATGATGACATTCGTGCAAGTATTGCCTTCCAGGGCCGGAACAAGGGCGAGCAAGGCGGAAAGGAGGATGGTCAGGTGCGGTTTATGCATGTATTTGGGGGTTTGTGCAATTATTGTTAATTTTGCCACGTTTCAAACAACTGCAAATTTATGAAAATTTATCAAGGGATGAAACAGATCGGGATCCTGGTGGCGGCCCTCTTCCTGGGGACCCTCACCCTGCCGGCCCAGAACCAGAACCAGGCCCAGACGCCGGAACAGAAGGAAAAGCAGCTGCTCGAGTTCATCGACAAGGAAGTCAAGCGCCTGTCCGACCAGCTGGAACTCGAGTATTGGCAGGAGTTCTATGTGGATTCCACCCTGACCCATGACTACCACGCGCTCCAGGAAGAGTTGGAAGAACTCCAGAAGACGAAAGTCGGAAACGTGGACCTGTACCAGAACGTCCAGGACAAGTGGATGCAGCAGATTGACGATTCCTACAAGCGCTTCTTCAACGAAGAGCAGTGGAAGAAGTACTGGAAAGCCTCCGGACAACGGGCGCAGAAAGCCCGCGACAAACGGAAGGCCAAGGTGGAAAAAGCCACGGCCGAGCTCAAAAACGAGGGAAAATAGTTATCTTTGTAGGATTTTAAATCCGAACATTCCATGAAAGAAGCCATCGAACAGATACAGCGGGAACTGGCCGGACTCAAGGCCGCCTCGCAGAAAGAGGTGGAAGAGGCCCGTGTCCGCTTCCTCGGCAAGAAGGGATCCGTCACCGCGCTGATGGAACAGTTCCGGAGCATCGCCCCGGAAATGAAGCGCGAATACGGCCAGAAACTGAACGAGCTCAAGAAAGCGGTCACCGCCAGGATCGAGGAACTCAAGGAACAGGCATCGGCCGCCGCCGTGGAACTGGCCCCGAAGCAGGACCTTTCCATGCCCGGCGATCCCTTCGAACTGGGCTCCCGCCATCCCGTCTCCATCGTCCGCCAGGAAATCGTGGACATCTTCCGCAAGTTCGGCTACGACGTGGCCGAAGGCCCGGAAATCGAAGATGACTGGCACGTGTTCGAGGCCCTCAACTTCCCGCCGAACCATCCCGCCCGTGAGATGCAGGACACGTTCTTCGTGAGCAACGGCCACCTGAACCCGCTCCTTCTCCGCACCCACACATCCTCCGTGCAGGTTCGGACGATGGAAACCCAGCCCCTCCCGATCCGCGTGATCTGCCCGGGCCGCGTATTCCGCAACGAGGCCATCAGCGCCCGTGCGCACTGCATCTTCCACCAGGTGGAAGGCCTCTACATCGACAAGAACGTCACCTTTGCGGACCTCAAGCAGGCCATCCTCCTGTTCGCCCGCGAAATGTTCGGTCCGGACACGCAGATCCGGATGCGCCCCTCCTACTTCCCGTTCACCGAGCCCTCCGCCGAGGTCGATGTGAGCTGCAACATCTGCAAGGGGAAGGGCTGCAACATCTGCAAGGGCACCGGCTGGCTCGAAATCATGGGCTGCGGCATGGTGGACCCGAACGTCCTCGAGGCCAGCGGCATCGACTCCAAGGTGTACAGCGGCTTTGCCTTCGGCATGGGCGTCGAGCGCATCGCGATGCTCAAGTGGCAGGTCAACGACCTCCGCCACTACTTCGAGAACGACATGCGCTTCCTCCGCGAGTTCGCTACCGCCACGGAAGTTTAGTCGGCGACCATTTTAACGATTTATGTGCAAAACGCTGTCGTTTTGCACATTTTTTGTGTCCGGAGGGTGTATGAAACATTTCTTGCTGATCGTTTTGGCCGCGATTGCGGTCACGGCCTGTGGTACGGTGCGTCGCGTTTCGACGGACGCACCACAGTCCTGGACGGGTTGTTCCACTTCCGAGATCCTGCTGGCGATGGGCGATCCGGTCCGGATCGACACGGACGGTGAAGGGGGCAGTATCCTGGTCTATGAATCCGCACCGGACTACAGCAGCCCGGATTTTGACATCCTGGACCCGGACGCGAAAGAAGGCGGCATCCGGAAATATGCCCGTTTTTACCTCGACGAAGAAGGTGTCTGCTACAAGGTGGACACGAACCGGAGCCTCCCGGCCCCGCCCCGGCCGCCCTATTACGAACCCGAAGGCACCTTCTGGATCGACCTCCTCTTCTACCTCCCCCTCATCGCCGTCACCATCCTGATCTGACAGACATTGGCAGCATTTTTGCTGCATAAGGACAAAAAACAACGAATGACTATGCGTAAATACCTCGTTATCCTGCTGGTGGCCCTGACCGCCGCCAGTTGCGCGACCCTCCGGGCGCCTGCCAAGCTGGACCGCCTCGTGAACCGTGTCGAGCGGCACGCCGACCGCTACCGCCCCTACCAGTGGGAGCGGGTCAACCGGCAGTATGAAGCGCTTCTGCGCGAGTATATCGACAATTACCGCATGTACACCATCGCCGAGAAACAGCAGGCGATGAGCGCCATCGGCCGGTACCATGCCATTCTCGTGGACCACGGGATCAAGCAGGGAATCGGCTTCCTCGGAAGCCTGGGCAGCTATGCCGGCGGCCTGCTCGATATTCTCAGGCAGGACGTGGGGGCCGTGGAGGATTTCCTCCAGAACGTGCTGGGACTCGGAAAGAACGAGACTAAGAACGCTTTGGAGAGTCTGCGGAAGAAGCTGGCAGAGTAACGCGGCGGACATTGCAGCCGACGTAGTTGCCAAGCACGATCAGCGGATAATACCAGAGGATCGCAGGATCCCAGGTCCATGCGGCGACGAGATATGTCACGTCGGCGATGGAGTGGTAGAAGCCGCACACGATGAACAAGGGGACGCCGAACAGGATCGGGAGGACGGACCCCTTGTTTTTGTATAGCCAGACGGCGATGTCGATGATGAGGCCGCAGCCGACGGCCCGCAGGAAACTGCGCCAGGGGCCCTGGGCGATACGTCCCGCGACCATATCCTGTGCGCGCTCCACGGGGGCGCCGCCGAGAGAGAACACCAGCAGGCCCAGCAGGGCGCAGCCGATGATGTTGAAAAGCCAGATCCTGACCAGGGCCGGAATGTCGTTCGTGACGCCGGCCTTCCCCGTATAGAGCGGAACGCCGAACAGCACCACGCACACAAGTCCGAACGCGAAGATCACGGCGCCCGGAATGCCTCCGAGCGCCAGGTAGCCGGTGGCCCCCAGGCCGATCAGGATGCCTGAGAAGAGAGATTCGCGGTTCATCGGGCCATCACGTTTTCGATGTCATCCGGGAAGATCGGCAGGCGCTGGGCACCCAGCCGGCGGGCGCCGTCTTCCGTCACGAGGACGTCGTCTTCCAGGCGGATACCGCCGAAGTCGTAGTAGGATTCCAGTTTCTCGAAGTTCACGAAACCCTTGCCGGTGCCTTCGCGCTTCCACTGCCCGATGAGGGCGGGGATGAAGTAGATGCCGGGCTCGTCGGTGATGACGTGGCCGGGCTGCAGGCGGCGGGCCATCCGGAGAGAGCCGAGGCCCAACTGCTTCGCGCGGGTCTGGTCCGGGTCGTAGCCCACCCAGTTCTCATTCAGGTCCTCCATGTCGTGGACGTCCAGGCCCATGTTGTGACCCAGGCCGTGCGGCTGGAAGAGGCCGGCGATGCCGAGGGCGACCATCTCGTCCAGGTCGCCGTGCACGAGGCCGAGGGCGGAGAGGCCTTCCAGCATCTTGCGGGCGGTGGCGAGGTGCACCTCCCGGTAAGTGATTCCAGGCTTTACGAGGCTGAATGCCAGTTCGTTGCAGTCGCAGACAATCTGATAGACCTCACGCTGCTTCGGGGTAAACTTGCCGGAGGTAGGATAGGTGCGGGTGAAGTCGGAAGCGTAGTGCTCGTTGCTTTCCACGCCCGCGTCGATGACCATCAGTTTGCCCGGTTCGATAACCTTGTCGTGGATGTGGTTGTGCAGGGTTTCTCCGTGCTGGGTGAGGATGGTGGGGAAGGATACGCCCCAGCCCTCAGCGAGGGCCACGCCTTCCATCCTGCCCACGATGTCCTGCTCGACGATGCCCAGGCGGATGCTGTCGCGGGCCACGGAATGCATCTTGTAGCCAAGGTCGCACGCCGCGTCGATGGCGGCGATCTCCACCGGTTCCTTGATGAGACGCATCGAGATGATGGCCTTCGTCAAGGGCTCGGAGACGCCCAGGTCGATGCGGGCACGCCCGATCATCTCCATCAGCCGGAGTTTGTTGAAGTAGCGGGAAGGGGCGATGTAATGGACCTTCCGGCCGGCCTTGATGGCGGCTTTCACGGCCTTGTCCACCTCGCGGTACGGGGCGGACTTGGCAACGCCCACCAGGGCAGCCTTGGACGCGACCGTGGGCTGCGGACCCATCCAGATGATGTCGCCGATCTCCACGTCGTCGGCATAGATGGTTTCCTCGCCGCTGTCGATATCCAGGATGGCGGCGTACATCGGGTCGTCCAGGCCCATATAGTAGAGCCAGGTGCTGTCCTGGCGCCATTTGTAGCAGTTGTCCTTGTACTGGGCCGGCGCCTCGGCGTTGCCAACCAGCAGGATGACGCCGCTTTCGCCCGCTCCGCGCATCTTCCCGAGCAGCGTCCGGCGGCGGTTCACATATACATCTTTCGCAAACATATCGGTATGGGTTTTGTTTCCCACAAATATAATCAATATCTTCGCAAAGTGGAAACCTTTATCGCCATACTTGCCCTGCTGCTGGGGCTCGTCGGCATCGTCGGAAGCATCGCGCCCGGCCTGCCCGGACCGCCCCTGAGTTGGGTGGGCCTGCTGCTCATTTATATCTGGGGCGGCGGCACGGACGGGGCCGGCAATCCGATGTCCCTGACCTTCCTCCTCATCTGGCTGGCGGTCACCGTCGTCATCACCATCCTCGACTATGTGGTCCCTGCATACTTCACGAAACTGACCGGCGGTTCCAAGGCCGGCGGCTGGGGCGCCATCATCGGCCTGTTCGCGGGCCTGGTCGTCCCGCCCGTGGGGATGATCGTCGGCTCCCTCCTGGGCGCCTTCATCGCGGAACTCGTCGTCGCGAAAAAGGACACCGCGACCTCCATCAAATCAGCCCTCGGAGCCTTCCTGGGCTTCCTTTTCGGCACCGGCGCCAAACTCGTCGCCGCCGGCGTCATGCTCTTCTACATCTTCGTCTACGCCTTCTAGGCCGGCCTGCGACCGGCCGCGACCTGCCTACGATCCACCTACGACACGCCCTGCGGGTGACGTCCCCAAATCAGGGACGACACCGTCATTTTCGGCCATATTTGCAGGTAGCGTCCACAAAAACGGGACGTCACCCGCACTTCGGTCTGTTTCAGGGGGTATTTTATGCGTTTCTTACGATGGGCGTCAACGGACCGGGAGGCGGAAGGTGGAGGCGGGGAGGCCGGTGGCGTTCACGAGGTTGGCGCGGGTGTAGGGCTGCCAGGCGTAGCGGACGGCCTTGGGGGCGCGGATCGCGGCGCAGTCCAGGCGCACCAGGCCGCCTGTGACCTCGGCCGAGACCGGGTGGAACAGCCCGTCGGCCGCGTCCTGGACCTCGAAGCCGACAATAGGGCCGCCATCAGCGGAGCGAAGCGCCTCCTGCGGATAAAAGTCGATGAAAACGTCCTGCCCGACGCGGGCGGCCTCCCTGGCCAGGGGGCCGTCGGCCTTCACGGCATGCCCATAGTGCTTCTCCAGCGCCTGCAGCGCCAAACGCTCCCCTACCGGTTTCTTTTGCCGATAATGCACATCCGCCGGGTCACCCAGGTCGGAGGTGACAGCCATCCCAAGGCCGGGCCGGAAATCGAGCAGGCGGCGCTGGGAGTCGCGGAAGATGGGCCAGGAGGGGCGGTTGAGGGAGGACAGTTGGACGTAGTAGAAAGGAACGTCAGAGAAATAGTTCCGCCAGGAATCCACCAGCAACGGAAAGAGTTCCTCGTGAACCTCCACCCTTTCGGCGTTGGATTCGCCCTGGTACCAGATGACGCCCGTAATCGGGAAATGGTCCAAGGGAAGGATGCCCGCTTCGAAGTTGTAGCAGGGTTCATAGGGATGGCGAGCGGGAACGATGCCGTATCCTTCAACGGAGGCTGGCCGGTTGGCGAGGTTCTTCTCCGCCCGGCCGCGGGCCCATTCCATGATGAGGTCGTTATGAAGCCAGTCCCGGAGAATCGCCGGATATCGGGTTTCGAGGGCCTCGCGGTCAATCCAACTTTCGGCCGTGGAACCGCCTACGGCGTTGCAGATCAGGCCGATGGGAACCTGCAGGCTGTCCCGCAGCATCTGACCGAAGGCGTAGCCGACGGCCGAGAAGCGGGCGATGGCTGCGTCCGAAGCCGGCATCCAGCGGGCGGGGGCGAAGTACTGCAGGTGGTTCACGCTGTCCAGCGCCGAGGCGGGCCAGGCCACATTGTCCGTCCGCCAGTTGCATTTCATGTCGTACAGGCGCAGGCCGTCGTCGGGCCGCGGCGCGGCGTCGGAACTCTGCCGGACCTCGAACTCCATGTTGGACTGGCCGGAGCACAGCCAGATGTCGCCGAAAGCGACGTCCCGATACACCAGCGAGGACTTGGCCGTTTCGATGCGAAGTTCCGCGCCCACCTTCGCAGGACGGTGCGGGACGAGGACGCACCACTGGCCGCGGTTATCGGCCATCGCCTCGAGAATGTCGCCATCGACGGTAACCTTTACCTTTTCACGCGCATCGGCAGTCCCCCGGATCAGGAAGTCTTTCTCCCGGGGCAGGACCATGTGGTCGGAGAACATCGGCGATACCCGCAGGCCGCCGTAGTCGCCCGTGATGCCACTGTAAACGGTTTTTGCGAGGATGGAGGCGCCCTCCGCCGTCGGATGGACGGCGTCCGGGAACAGCCATGGATAGCGGTGCAGGGGCTCGTAAAAATCGATGAGTTCGGCTCCCGCAGCATCGGCCACCGTCTCGATGGCCTCCTGGATCTGCGCGTGCCAGGTCTTCGTGCCTGAGATGAAACGGGTGTGGTTGCTGCCGATAGGCGTCATCCGCGCGATCAGGAACCGAGCCTTGGGATTGACGCTCCGGAGACTGTCGATGAGCGCGAGATAGTCCCCCACGAACTCGTCCTGGAAATGCGGCCAGTTCCGCGGGTCCGTGTCGTTGATTCCCAGATGGATTACCACGATGTCCCCGGCGAAAGCCATCGCCTGCCGGAATTCCTCCTGCTCGAAATACGGCCGGTGGCCGTGCCGGAGCAGCGTCGCGCCCGACTTCCCGAAGTTCCCCACCTCGTATCGGTCACCCAACATGCGCTGCAACTGGGCCGGATAACATTCCTCCTCCCGATTGTCCAGCCGCATCCCGTATGTGATGCTGTTTCCCACACAGGAAACTTTGATTCTGGGCTCCACCTTGGGCTTCCTGCGCGCATCCGCAGGAACAAAAAAGAGCGTCAGCGCGAGGGCGCCGACGAGCAGATTACGCCATGTCATCGGTAACGGGTTTTAAGACAGTCAACTGGACGAGAAGGGCAAGGGCGGTGACAACACCGAGGAGAGCGAAGGCCGCACCCAGATAGCCCCCGTCCTGCATCCGGCCGAGAACCTGGGTACAGACAGCGCCCATCGCCACGCCCACCGTGTTCATGAAGCCATAAGCGGTAGCGCGGAGGCGGCATGGGACGAACTGGCACAGGATAGGCATATTGTTCGTGTCGAACATTCCGTAGCCGATGCCGAAAAGGAGACCGGCGGCGACCGCCGCGGCGATGCCGTGCCCGAGGCCGATGAGTACGAGGGCCGGAATCATCATCGCGAGCCCCATCGCGCTGGTGTAAATGCGCCCCCTGAGGTTCCTTTTCACCCAGCGGTCGGACAGCGGTCCGCCGATGAGAATGCCGATGAACGACGCAAAAGCGATGGTAATCGTCGCAATCGGCCCTGCTTTTTCCATCGGAATGTCCAGGCTTCCCTGGAACAGGGTCGGGAGCCAGTTCTTCGTGGCCCAGCCCGGCATCGAGGAGGAAGCGAAGAAGAAAAGGATGGCCCAGAAGGCGATGTTGGAAAAGATGAGGGCGAAGGATTTCCAGATGGATTCCCGCGAGGGTGAGCCCTTCGCTTCGCCCGGGATGACAGAAGAAGCGTTCGGAGAGGCAGGGGCGGGACGCGCTTCCTTCAGGCAGAAGATGAGGATCGCGGCATACACGATGCCGATGATGCCGAACCAGTGGAAGGTCTGCTGCCAGGTGAGGGCCGATGCCAGGTTGGCGCCGAAGCCGCCGAGGGCCTGGCCGAGGTACAGGCCGGTCATGTGGATGCCCACCGCGAGCGAACGCGATTTCCCGCTGTGATAGTCCGCGATAAGCGACAGCCCGGACGGGATATACAGCGCCTCGCTCACGCCCATCAGGCCGCGGAGCCACTTGAGTTGGGAAAAAGTCGTGCAATAACCCATCAGGAGCGTCACGGTGGACCATACCGCCAACGAACCCACGATCAGCCACTTCCGGCTTACCCGGTCGGCCACGGTACCCGCGAACGGGCTCACGGCCGCGTAAATCCACAGGAAAACGGCCATCAGCGCGCCGAACGCTTCGGCCTGCTGCAACTGCGTGATGTCCGCCGCGATGTACTCCCGCATCGTCGACAGCATCTGCCGGTCCATGTAGTTCAGCAGGGCGACCACCCACAAGAGGGCCACCACGATCCACGGATATGCTTTTTCAAGTCTATTCCCCATACGTCTTTCTTTTGTCATTCTGTAGAGGCCGAGGCCGGAAAAAACCGGCATCATACCGGATATCTGCCGCCTCACGGCCGTCCGGCGTCGTGAAGGCGCAGGTGAACATCCACTTCACGAGGCGGTTCTCCGGCGTGGAGAAGGCACCGACGGGAAGTTTGATGAGGACGGTGTTCCAGCCTTTCCGCAGCATGATCGGGATCGGTGTGCGGCCGGCGCAGTTGGCATTGCCGAAGGGCTCCTGGCTGTCCGCCCGCCCGGTGTTGCCCACCCATTCGGGCGGGAGGACTTCCGAACGGTTGATCCAGATGCGGCTGCGGCGGTAATCCCAGCCCCCCTGCGGGGGCATCGGATCCCGCTCGGAGCGGCTGTAGTTCTGCGTTTCAAAGAGAAGGCCGACCTTCCGCCGGCGCGAAGACCACACTTTCGTCCGCACATAGACCGTCTGGTCCGGCTGCGGATCGGCATAGTAGCCCATCACCTCGGACGGTCCCCAGACATGACGGAAGTAAATCCCGGAGCCCGTGACGATGCGGTCGGTTTCCCATTGGCCTTTTTCCGGCGGGAAGGCCTTTTCCAGGTCGCCGCCGTTCGGATAGGCCGGGGAAATCGCCCACCGGGCCTTCCCCTGCGCAACATAGGCCATGGGCGCATCCTTCAATACCGTCCTGCGATACGCCAGCATCCGCTTCTCAAAGTCCAGGAAATCCTCCCGGGCAGGGCCGTCGTCGGGCAGGACGGTGCCGAAACCGTCAAAATACTGGTAGCCGCCGCCCCGCCAGGCGCGGTCGGCAAGGGCAAGGACGGAGACATACAAGTTGTTCTCTTTCAGGATATTTTCCTCATTCGGAAGATACCGGTCGTTCCACAGGGCGAGGATGGAGCCCGCGATGTCGTCGGACCCTTCCGTCTGCCTGTAGATGGTGCTGGAATGCACGCCGACGATATCCCCGAACAGGTCGAAATGATTGACATAGTGCAGCCGGCAGTCCACCGCCGGGATCCCCTCCTTCGCCTGCCCCCGGGAACTCCAGAGTTGCTGGCCATCGATTTCGCCGGCATGGTACGGCCAGCCCGGATTCCAGGAAAGGGCCTTCCGTCCATGGGCCCGGATATAGGCGACCATCTCCTTGATGAGCAAGAAATCCGTGAAACCCACCTCATCCGTGCCGATATGCACATACGGACCGCCGAACGTGTCGAAGACCTCGTCCAGCAGCCCCTTCAGGACGGTTTTCCCTTCCGGAGTCTGCATCCCGAAGCCCATTGCGCGCTCGAACGCGCTGCTGTGGCCAGGCATATCGAGTTCCGGAATCAGCGTCACGCCCCGCTCCCGGCAGTAAGCGTCCAACTCTTGCATCTCCGCCTGCGTGTAGAACTTCCCGGGCTGACGGAGCATGCTTTCGGGCGCATTGAGTTGCGGGTACCGCCTGCTTTCCAGCCGCCAGGCCTCGTTCTCGGTCAGGTGCAGGTGGAACACATTGACCTTGAACTGCGAGAAGATGTCCACCTCCCGCTTGAGTTCCGCCAGGCTGATGTACGTACGCCCCACATCCATCATCCAGCCGCGCACGCGGAAACTGGGCCAGTCCACGATGCGGCAGCAGGGAATGCGGCCCCTCTGCGTGAGTTGCTTCAGTGTTTGCCGGGCGTTCCACAAACCTTGCTCCGTCACGGCCTCGATCAGGATTCCCTTCGTGGTGACGGTCAGTCGATACGCCTCGTTTTCATTCAACCGGGCCTCCGGAATGGCCTCCACGAACGCCTGCGTCTCCGGTGCTCCGGCCCGGATACTCCCCCCGGTGTACTCCACCTGCTTCGGCAACGGCAACAACGCCGGTTCCGGCACCTTTGCGCAGGAAACCAACATCATCGCCGCCAACAGCGTTTTTGCGAATTCTTTGAACATCAATCGTTTCCGAAAACCGCTTTCTGCTTTTTTACGCAAAGCAGTTCGTGTAAAGCGCTATCAATAAATGGGTTAAGCAAGACGGTCACCAGAAGAGGGAGAAGAGTTTGGGGCTGCGGACGCCGGGCTTGAGTTCGCCGCCGGCGACGTAGAGTCCGCCGTCAGGGCGGACGGCGACGCCGGGACCGGCGAGGGCGCAGGCCGGATCGGAGCCCAGCAGGGCCCACCTTTCCGTAGCAGGGTCGAAGGCATATACGGTCTGACGGAACCGGTATTCAGCCGGCTCCTTGGACAGATAGGGGATACGGTCCTCCGGGGTGTTGTGCAGGGCGCGGGCGAAGATGGCGCGGTTCACGCCGCCCACGACGGCCAACCGGCCGTCGGGCAGCGTCACGCCCGTCGCACCGACGAAAGTCCCTCCGTCGGGGATGGGCGCCGTTTCGCGCCAGGGAGATTCGCTCGGAATGGCAGGGAGGGACAGGGCAAACCCTTTGTCTGAAACCGCTAGCGTTTCCGGGTTATAACCTCCCCAGACGTAGAGGTTGCCGCCCGAGGCGAAAGCGACGGGCTGAACGAGCGGTTCCGGGAGATTGGCCCATTGGGTCCAATGGTAATCGCCGATGGTACAGACAAATACGCCCGTTGTTCCGACTCCACCAACAAGATAGAGCCGGTCGCCGTCGCGGGTCCAGCCACACTGCTCCATGGGTTCCGGGAGCGGAGGGAGGGACCGGACGACGGCTCTCCCACCCTGCAGGCGCAGTTCGTACACCTTGTCCGTCGGCTCGCCGCAGACGTTTCCGCCGGCCAGGATCAAGGCCTCATCGACAGGAAACGTCGCCCCATAGGCTGTTGAATCCGGCAGCACACCCGCATGGGTCCACTCCCCCGCCGACAAGGCCCAAACATCGGCATAAACCCGCTTCGCGCCTCCCTCCAACAGGCTCTTGTCCGGGAAGTTCGCTCCACCGGCAACCACCAGCACATCCCCTACGACGCCGCAAAACGGCGCCGAAACCCCCTTCGCATACGCCGCGTCGGGGATTCCGGGCAGTGTATCGACCGTCATCGTTCCGGTTTTACAAGCGACCAGGCAGATGATGGCTGTCATCATTGCGATTTTCCCTCCAAAACCCATTCTTCCGCGGTCAGAACCGGTTACAGCGTTCGAAGAAACCGATTTCCTCCAACTGGCGCTTCATCTCGGCCTCTTCCTCATCGGTGAGGTTGCGCCAGGGAATGCGGTTCGGGCCCAGGTCCAGGCCGATGAGTTTCATGATCCGCTTGCCCCCCACGATGTTGCCGCGGAAACGGCAGATGACGTTGATGACCTCCTGCGAGAAGTTCTGCAGTTCCCGCGCCCGCTCCAGGTCTCCGGCCGCCCAGGCTTCGCCGATAGCGACCTGCACGCGGCCGTTGTAGTTGGTCGTCCCGCAGATGCCGCCCTGGGCGCCACCCTGGGCAAGGGACGGGAGATAGGTCTCGTCCTGGCCGTGCAGCATGTCGAACTTGCCGCCTCCATACAGCCGGCACTGGTTGTACTCGTACAGGCTCTCGAAGGTGTACTTGATGCCCGCAAAGTTCGGGATGCGTCCATCGACGGCCTTCAGGAAGTCCAGCATGGGCAGGAAAGCACCGTTGAAGGCGGGGATATGATAGAAGTAGAACGGCAGTTGAGGCGCTGCGGCGGCGATGGTCTCGCAGTATTTCACGAGTTCCTCCACCCGGCCGATCTTCGGGAACGGCGGAGCCATCGCACCGATGCCCCATGCGCCGATGGCGGCGGCATGCCGGGCCAGTTCCTCCGATTCCCGCAGGCAGCAACTACCCACGTGGACGATTACCTTGAAGCCTGCCGGCACCGCGGCCATCCAGGCTTCCGCAAGTTGCTTCCGTTCGTCCGTGGTGAGCATGTACCCTTCGCCGGACGAGCCGTTGATGAAAACGCCCTTCAACCCGTTCTTCGCGAGCATGGCCGCATAGGCGGGAATGGGCTCCAGGTTGATGTCCCCGCCCGGCAGCATCGGGGTGAAGGGGGCATCGATCAGGCCGATGATCTTTTCCATGGTCCGTATTGTCGGATAAGCAAAAGAAGGATGCCCCGTGGACATCCTCCTTTCGTTTCTGCGCTGAAGGAATGACTAAAGCGTGCCGTTCTCGGCGGCCTTGATCATGTTCTCGTTGGCGGAGATGTAGATCTCCACGCGGCGGTTCTGGGCGCGGCCTTCGGCGGTGCTGTTGTCAGCGACCGGATCGTTGTAGGAGTGGCCCTCGGCGATGATGCGGCTCTTGGCGATGCCCTTGCCCTGGAGGTAGTTGGACACGGCGTTGGCGCGGTTGTCAGACACCTTCTGGTTCGCCTCGGCGGTACCGACGTTGTCGGTGTGGCCCAGGACGGTGATGTCGGTGTCGGGCAGGTCGGCCATCTCGGCGGCGAACTTGTCAAGGTTCCGCTTGGCATCGGCCTTGAGGGTGGCCTTGTTGAAGTCGAAGAGGATACCGCTGTCGAAGGTGACCTTGATCGCCTTGAGGCCGTTCACGTCTTCGACGGTCTCGACCTGCGCGTTCTCGAGGGCACGCAGTTCTTCGGCCTTCTGGTCCATCTTCTTGCCGATGACGGCACCCGTACCACCACCCACGGCGGTACCGATGGCGGCACCGATGGCGGCACCCTTGCCGTCCTTGCCGATCAGGTAGCCGAGGCCGGCACCGAGGGCGGCGCCGGCACCGGAACCGATGAGGGTACCCTTACCGGTGTTGGTCAGGCCGCAACCGGAGAAAATCATGGTTCCGCAGAGGAACATCAGAACAAATTTCTTCATATCAGTAAAAGAGTTTAAATGGTTATTCTGTCATTAATCCTGTCAAAAATATCGAATTTTTCGCTTTTGCGCAAATATTTCGTCTCCATTGATGCAAGGTTCAAGCCAAAATGGGGTTTCAATGGACAAAAAACAAGGAAAAAAGATGAAAATCAAGCGTATAGTATGTCTGGCCGCCCTGATGGGCCTGGTTGCCTGCGCAAAAGGAGGCTTCCCTGGGGAGTATGATTCCGACTTCGCCTTCAAGATGGATGGGGCGATGGCGGGCGGAAACAACGGCCCCGGCCGTCCCGGAGGCAAGGCCGGCGTCCTCACGGCCGGAGAATGGAACGATTTGAGTCACTGGGATTTCTGGAGCGGGCTGATGACCGCGCAAGAGTATGGCGGGATGGCGGACTACTGGCGGCTGTACACGCCGCGCCGGGTTGCCGTCCGCTTGGCGGACGCTACCGGCAGGCGGCTCCCCGCCGTCCGCGTTACCCTGGAACAGGACCGGAAGACCGTCTGGAGCACCCTCACCGACAACCTCGGGGAAGCGGACCTCTGGGTCGATCCGTTCCGGGCCGAGGCCGGGACGGACAACCTCACGGTCGTCATCGACGGTATCCCCCAGGCATCGGCCCCGAAAGTATCCTCCTGGAACGTCCAGCAGGCGGAGGCCGACGTAAACTTCTACCTCATCGACAAGGCCCGGGATGCCGGGAAACGCGCCGACATCGCCTTCATCGTGGATGCTACCGGGTCGATGGGTGACGAGATCGACTTTCTCAAGAAAGACCTCATGGACATCCTGGAACGCGTCAAGGGTGGCCAAGGCGAGGTCGAACTTCGCACCGGCACCGTTTTCTACAGGGACGAGAACGATGACTACGTGACCAAGTTCTCCCCTTTCACGAACGACTGTCGCGAAACCATCCGGTATGTCGCCATGCAGCAGGCCAATGGTGGCGGCGATCTCCCCGAAGCCGTTCACTCGGCCCTGGAAACCGGCCTGCAGAACCTGGACTGGAACACATCGGCCCGCGCCCGCATCGCCTTCCTCATCCTGGACGCCCCTGCCCACCAGGATCACCAGGGTGTCGTGGAAAGCCTCCAGGCGTCCCTGCGCGAATATGCCAGACTAGGCATCAAACTCATCCCCGTTTTCTGCAGCGGCCCCGCCAAGGAATGCGAATTCATGTGCCGCATGTTCGCCATCCTCACCGGCGGCACCTATGTCTTCCTTACCAACGACAGCGGCGTCGGCGGCGACCACCTCGACGCCTCCGTCGGCCAATTCCAGGTCGAACCGCTCAACGACCTCCTCGTGCGGCTGATTGCGAAGTATATCGGATAGGCACGCGGTCCTTTCGCGCGAGCCTTCCGGGCATCCCGGGGTATTCCGGGCTAAGGCGGGAAAACCAAAAAATTGAAAAAATATTTGGAGATTCAGAATTTTGCCGTATCTTTGCAGTCCCGTTCCACAAGAACGAGTCTTTGAAATACTGCGGAAATAGCTCAGTTGGTAGAGCACGACCTTGCCAAGGTCGGGGTCGCGAGTTCGAGTCTCGTTTTCCGCTCCCCGTTATGAAAATATGCCTTACAGCGCGCTGTAGGGCATATTTCTTTTTTACAATAACCCCGAAAATGGGGCAAAAATCGCAAAAGTTTCCCCTATGTTACACCCGCCTTTTCGGCTAACTACTATAGGTAGATGAGCGTGTTATTGGGGGTCTGAAAAACGAGTTCGAGTCTGACAAGACCCCAACTTTTGTGGCCGTTCATGTCGTAATAATGTGGAACCCAAATAACATTGGTGAGTTCCCGCATCAGGACTTTAGTCCATTTTCTGGCAGATTAGCGACCAACGTGCAGGGCTAGGCGGTCTTCCATGTCCTTGAACATTAGGGCGGTATCCAGGCGTGTATAAACCCGGATGCTTCTGCCTGGACGGGAAAAATCATACTTGCCTTCCTCGGTGATATAGGGTGCCGATGTTTCCACATAGTCACATGACGCGGTATCCGGCTCAAAGAAGGTTTGCATGCTGGAAAGGAGCACAAGCGGACTGTCTCCCAGCACATATACCTCCTGCCCAGTGCCAAAGCGCCGCCAAGTGCCTAGGCTTTCGGCAAGATACCTACCTGTTTCCCCCAGCGTTGCAATGTTACGGTCGAAGCTGGAAAAACTGTACAGGCAGCTGCGATACGCGTCGCGAGGAATTTGCCATAAACGCACATCACTGTCGTTGAAGATATACCGAGCCGCCGCGATGGACAAATTAAGGTTGTACTCCACTTCCGAAATACCGCCCCATGGCTGCTGGTGGCCGAAACTGTATTCTTGGCCGCCAATCCACAGCACAATCATGTTAGGGGCGATTTCCGGTGCCAGTAGTAAGGCGCTGGCCACATCGGTAAGCGGTCCGCCCATCAACACGTATAATGGCCGATCTGGTGTGCATTGGCGAGCCTCCTCGATGATAAGCCGCGCGCCTTCGGAGTCTTTGGGCACAAAGGGGTAGGCCATCATCTCGGCAGCGCCGGGCACAACTTTATATCTGCCTTCAAGACCCATCGCTTGCAGTAATTCCTTTGCCTTTCTCACAGATGCATCCGCTTGGGATCCCTGCACCATAGCTCCGTGTATATTGCCCAGGTGGGCTCCCACGATACCGCGAAGATTCACGCTCTCGCATAGCACCTGATGCGCCAAGGCCACAAGGCCATCCGGATCTCCGCACAAATCGTTATCCACGATAATCCGGACCCGTCGGTCTGGACGCTGCTCCCTGAATGCACCAGGCTGTGCCCATAGTATTGTGCTTACCGCAAGCGACAGAAGAGTAATGATTCGTTTCATGCACAAATATACGAATTAACAAAACACCGTCCTGCTGTTTCCCATTCATAAAGGATGCGGGGTACTCTTCAAGTATCCCACATCCCCACCAAATAACCTTATCTAACCAAACCCCACGTTTCTATTTTTATTATTACTTTCTATCTACATCTGCTCTGAAAAATGGCGGGTGAAATACACCATGGCGCGACGCAGGGCGTCATACCAGTAGTAGGAAGCATGAGCGCCGTCGAAGCAGCGGAACTGGACTTTCATGCCGTTCTTCTTCATCTGCTGGTAAGTAGCTACGTTGGCGTCGAAGAGGAAGTCGTCGTCACCGCAATCCAGAACGAAATAGACACTCTTGGCCACCTCGATTTGCTCGGCTGTGTAGTTACCGCCGTTCATGGTTTGGGGCAGAACGGAAGGATTGGCCTGAGCCGTGTCGAAAAGGGCCGGGCTTACGGCTGCGGAGATGGCATAGACGCTGGAAAAGAGCTCCGGATGGCGCATGCCGTAGTTGAAGGAACCGCCGCCGCCCATGGAAAGTCCACCGATGGCACGATGCCCCTTGTCGGGGATGGTACGATACCGCTTGTCAATGAGGGGCATCAGTTCGTTGAAGAAGTAATCCTCATACTTCCAGTCCGGCTGGTTGAAATAGCCCATGTGACCGGCCTCGTTGGCATTGGGGAACACCACGATGCATTCAGCGGCAGACCCATCATTGGTAATCATGGTGATGGCTTCGCTAATCATCGATACGGCAATATTGGCCCACTCCCAGTCATTTTCACCGGCGCCGTGAAGCATATAGACTACAGGGTACCTGCGGTCCGGTTCCTTGCTGTAGCTTTTAGGGAGCATCACGGAGAAATTCTTATCCGCATTCAACACATTGCTGTGGAAATAAAGATGTTCCACGGGAATGGGGAATACGCGCGCCTGATGGGCGGCGGGATCCTGCTCTTTCACTTCCTGTGCATTCAGGGAGAAAGCGGTCGCCAGCAGGATGGCGGCGGAGAAGATAAACTTTTTCATATCAGTTATTATTAGAAAGTTCCTGAATAGACTGCACGGGTTCCATCACCCGATGCACTTCCCAGCGGGAGGGTTTCCCAAGACGGAACGAAGCGGAGCAGCGGATATCGGCCACAGAAGCGCCGAAATGCACATGATACATGCCTGCTGCCGCTTCCCAAGCCGAAGATAGTTCATTGAAAGAAGCAAGACCATAGGTCGAAACCGGGAAGGAAAGCACCTCGCTTTCCCCCGGAGCAAGCAGGCGGGTCTTTGCAAAAGCCTTGAGCTCCAGGGCTGGTTTTTCCAGACCGCCGGAAGGAGCCGTGACATAAAGCTGTACTGCCTCTTTCCCGGCCACCGAGCCCGTATTGGTCACGGTGACCGTCGCCACGAAGCCGTCGGAGGAGGCCTTCACCGTCGGCTTGGAATAAGCAAAGGATGTATAACTGAGCCCGTAGCCGAAGGGGTAGGAAACTTCCTTCCCGAAAGAAGAGAAGTACCTGTATCCCACATAGATACCTTCCTCATACAAAGTATAGTCCACATCCTTCACCAATGGTTCTTTCCTTCCGGTGACGGACATCACAGGGCCGAAGGAAGGCGGTCCCACGAAGTCGTAAGGAAAATTATAGGATGATGGATGGTCAAAGTATTGCAGCGGAAAGGTCATGGTCAGTTTTCCGGAAGGACAGGCCTTTCCGGAAAGCACGTCCGCCACGGCATTTCCGCCCTCCTGACCCAGCTGCCAGGCCAACAGGATGGCATCGGGCCAGGCCTTCCAGGAGGCCGTCTCGATAACTCCGGACACGTTCAGCACCACGACCACCTTCTTTCCGGCAGCGTGATAAGCGTCGCAGACATTGCGGATGAGCGCCGTTTCGTCGGCAGAAAGGTCAAAATCGGCTGGGATCTTCCTGTCCGTCGCCTCTCCGGCATTCCGGCCGATGGTAATGATGGCGGCATCACCCGGCGTGCGGGAGAAGAGCTTCTCCCGGCCGATGGCCAGTTCCGGCACCGTCGGAGCAGGATTCAGGATGGAATACTGTTCCTCGGCGTGCAATGCATCGTTATAGGCCAGCCAACTGCCATACAGGTTTTCCAGATACGCATCAGCCTTGTATCCGGCGCCCACCAGTCCTTCCTTCAGGCTCACGGTATACGCGGCGTTCACCCTTCCGGACCCGGTTCCTCCGGAGATGAACCGGTAAGAAGTATTGCCATACAGGTCGATGGCCAGTCCTTGGGCGAGCGGCAGGACACCGTCGTTCTTCAACAGCACCATTCCTTCCGAAGCGACCTCCCGGGACAGGGCGGCGTGGGCGGCCAGATCCGGGCTGTCCGTGGGTGCAAGGCCCCGGAACGTATTGGTCCGCAACACGGTCTGCAGCACACGCCGTACGCAGGCGTCAACATCTGCCTCGGCAAGTTCTCCGTTGCGGACTTTTTGGACCATCTCCTGCATCTGGTCCTTGTTGCCGGGCATCATGAGATCGTTCCCTGCATGGACCTGCGCGGCAGTATTGCGCTTGGCGGTCCAGTCGCTCAGGACAATGCCGTCAAAACCCCATTCGTCCCGGAGGATGGTGGTCAGAAGCGCAGGGTCCTCCTGCGTATACGGGCCGTTGATGCGGTTGTAGGAACTCATCACCGTCCAGGGGCGGGCTTCCTTCACCACCATCTCAAACCCTTTCAGGTACAGCTCCCGAAGGGCCCGGGTACCCAGGATGTCGTCGTTGTCCTTGCGGTTGGTTTCCTGGCTGTTCACGGCAAAATGCTTCACGGAGGTGCCAACGTTCCGGCTTTGGATGCCACTCACCATGGCGGCGGCCATCTTTCCTGTCAACAAAGGATCTTCCGAGTAGTATTCGAAGTTGCGTCCGTTCAGCGGGTTCCGGTGCAAGTTCATGCCCGGTGCGAGCATCACGTCCACGCCGTAAGCACGGGCTTCATCACCCATCGCCTCGCCGATGCGGCGCACCAGCTCTGCGTTCCAGGATGAAGCCAGTGCCGTCCCTACCGGGAATGCGGTACAATAGTATTCACCTTCTTTTCCTTTGTGCTGCACGGAAAGACGCAGTCCGGCGGGGCCGTCGGCCATCACGATGGGGGTGATGCCCAGATACGGGAAGGCGTAGGTCGATCCGCCGACGCCCATCCGGTTGTCGTACATCCTGGCCGATGAGGGAAGCTGATACTCAATCGATTCGGCACTACCACCATACAGTACGCCTTGGTTGGCTCCCACCAGCAGCGTGGCTTTCTCCTCCAATGTCATGGCTGCCACCACGGCATCAATACTGTCTGTGGACAATTTGGGTTGTGCCTGCACCGTCATACCGACAATGCAGGCAAAGCTCATTATGAATAATCTACGCATCTATTTAACCGTGACGATGGTTCGGAGGTAGGTGGTGAATTGCGGGGTTCCGCTGTCGGAAACCGTTAGCACCAAATGAATCACATCACCTGGCGCAGCGTCAGACGGAATGGTTACAGAAGTAGAGGAAACGGACGAATCAGAGAAAACGACATCCCCCAGGAACGAACCGTCCACCTTCCACTGTGCCCAGCCACAAGTTAGTGTATCGCCGTCCGGATCTGAAGCGGAGACCTTCAGTTTCAGCGTCTTCCCGGGTTTGGCGGAAAGAGTGATAGGGCCTTTCACCTGAGGCTCATGGTTTACTTCGGCATAATCAGGCGTTGTACTCCAGGCCATGCGGGCAGCGAAACTGTTCTGCACGGCAGGCACGAAGTCCGGAAGCACGGGATCCTTGGAACCTCGCATGGCATAAGGGGCCGTAAAGCCCGCCTGCCGTTCATCGGCCGTCATTTCCCGGCGCCGTCCGCCCCATCCGCCATATTCCTGGCCCTCCCAGGCCCGGAGTCCGTTCCCGATCAGATTCAGGTAGCACGGAGTGTCGCCTTCACTGATGAAATTGCCTTCCGGCTGGGGAGGAGACCACACCCAATAACCCATATCCACCAGTTCTGCCGCAGAATAACCTTTCATGCCGAAATAATCCGTAAAATCTCCGGGAGCCATCTGCTTTCCGTCTCCCCATACGCGGTACATTTCGCCCAGGAGGCCTTTGGACTTGATGTTTTCGGTGGTCCAGGCGGCGGAATAAAATAGCGTATCGGCCTTGTCCTGCACTGAGCGCTTGGCACCATACCCCATCGGTGTGATGCCGGCATTCAGGATGATGGACTCCACACCGGGCCACTCCTTTTGCACATAATCGCGATAGGTCTGGTCCTGTTGGCCGGAAAGGCATAATTTGGCTTTGGACGATACTTTCGACTTGACAGTCTCCCACTGTGCGGTTCCCTCATATTCCTCCTGGATGCTTTTCAGCGCCCGGGAAACAGTGCTGGGTCCCCCCCAAACCTGGATGAATACCGGGCGGGGATCATCGTCCAGAAGCACCTGCTTGATCAGGTCAGACCCTGGCGTGTCATGCTCCATTTCACCCTCGAACCATACATTACCTTCGCGGATGATGGACTTCAGGTACTCCGGAGCAGGATAATCCGGGTTGTGTTTCACCAGGTTGGGATACACTTTTTCGTAGGCCTCCACATCCTCGTCGATAAAGCGCTCCCCTTCGGCCCAACGCCAGTGGGTCTGCGGACCCAGATGATGGTCTCCGCGGTCGTACTCCCGGCCGGGGATGAACTGGGTGCCACCTTTGCCGTCGCCTTTCCAATGGAACTGGCTGCTGGCGTAGATAAGCCCTTCCGTGTCATAATCCGTAGAGAACAGGAGGTAACGGATGAGGGAATTGTGGTCGTCCAGCTCCGGGTCGCACGTTACGATGATCCGGGGTTTGACAGACTGCTCCTGTTGGGGCGAACAGGCGCCGAATACCAGGGCAGCCAGGGCGAAGAGGGGAAGGTGTCGTCTCATTATTCAACAGTTATTACAGTTCTCAGATAGTACGTGAGTACCGGGTCTCCGTTGTCTTGAGCCTGAAGCACCCAATGGATGGTTTCACCGCTCTTGGCATCGGAAGGTACGGTGAAGGTGGTTTTGGCGGTATTCGGGCTGTCTACCGTCAGGATGGCATCATTGGTCAGCACATAGGTACCTACAGGGAAATACCACCACTGCAGTGCAAGCTCATCCCCATCCGGGTCGGAAGCCTTGGCGTTGATGGTAATGGTTTCACCGGCCTTGGCCTTGAGGTTGAAGGGGCCCCTCAGCACCGGATAATGGTTGACGTCCTCGTACTTGGACGTAACAGACCATTTCATACGGGCGGCTTCGGAAAGATTGCGCTCGGGTGCCATGTTGGGAAAGGTGTGGTCCTCAGGACCGCCTCCGCGTATCATGGCCATGAGGGCCGCCATATCCGGGTCGCTCCCCTGCTGCAAGCCGGTGGAAGGAGCTGGTCCGGGACGGTTGCCGCGCTGGCGGCCCATATTGGCGATGTTCGTCCCCATATAGGCGGGATGACCGCTTTGAGCAGGGCCCTTTGTGATATCCCAACGCCCGGTCCAGCCACCCCAGGTGGGATCTTCCCAGGCTCGGAGACCGTTATCTATCAGCTGGTAGAAACAACCGCTGTCTCCATCACCATAAAGGGTTCCCTTCGGTTGGATATTGCTCCAGACATAGTAGCCTTCGGCCCGCATTTCATCAGCGGTCTTGCCGGCGGAAGGGCCGATGAAGTCCGTCATGTCCCCGGGCACCATCTGCTTGCCGTCTCCCCAGAGACGAACCTGCGCACCGATGGGGCCGATGGTCATGTACTGGGCCGTCCATTCCGGATCGGTATAGCTGGGATTGCCTTTCCAGTTGCCCATGCGGGCGTTGGTATTCTGCACCCAGATGTCCGGCCAGACGACGGCGATGTAGCTGTTGTAGGCGTTGTCCTGGTCTCCAGAGAGGTTCAGGACCACCTTTTTGTTCACCTTCTCTACGATGGCATCCCATTCCGCCGTACCTTTGTACTCATCTTCGATGCTGCGCAGGGCCGCTGCGATGGAGGAACTGCCGCCCCAGGCCTGGATAAACAGCGGGCCCGGCTTATCATCCAGGATGTTGGCCTTGATGAGGTTGGATCCGTCCGTATCGTAGGAATAGTCTCCTTCGAACACGCAGTTTCCCCATTTGGTAACACTGCGGAGATACTCCGGCGTGGGATAACGACTGTCGTGTACTTTCAGGTTTTGATAGCATTCGGCATAGGCGTCGATGATATCGTCGATGAAGCGCTCCTCCGGATTGAACCGCCAGGATGTCTGCGGGCCCAGGCCCATGTTGTCATACTCCGCGCCCGGGATGAACTGGGTGGTGCCCTTTCCGTCTCCCAGCCAATGGAAACGGCTGCTGGTATAAACCAGGCCGTCGATCTGGAAGTCCGTTGCATGAAGAAGGAAACGGACCATGGAATTGTTGTCATCCAGTTCCGGATCGCAAGTGACAATGGTTCGGGGGGCGACGAATTCCCCGTCCTTGGGAGCCTGGGAACAAGCCACCGCGGCCAATGCCGCCATAATCAAACACTTAAGTTTCATGTTCAAAGATAAGCAAGATTACTTGAAAAGCCTCGGGGCGAAGTCGGCCAGATAGATGCGCCAGTTCTTCCACACATGTCCCCCATCCGTTTCCAGATAGACATACGGATAGCCGGCCTCATCGAACTTTTTGCGCAGGGCCTGGTTGTTCTTGTACAAGAAATCCACGTTGCCGCAGCCCATCCAATAGAGCTTTACGCCTTTCTTGAACTGGCCGGCAATCTTGGCGTCCAGGTCGGCATACATCGGAGAAATGGACGTATCCGTCACGCCGACGGCGGCCGAGAAAAGGCCCACGTAGCCGAACAGGTCCGGATAATTGGCGCTGATGTGGGCCGAATGGAAACCACCCATGGACAGACCGGCGATGGCCCGGTGGTTCTTGTCTGCCAAAGTACGGTAGGTCTTGTCCACAAACCTCACGATCTCCGGGAAGTACGTTTCAAATACACCGTCCATGGTTCCGCTCTGGAAATGATAAGGTTTGTAATAGCCCATGGAACTTTCGCCGGGAGCAGCGCTCATTCCGGCGTGGCCGTTGGGCATCACCACGATCATGGGTTCCGCCTTTCCCTGGGCAATCAGGTTGTCCAGGATGGTGCAGGCGCGGCCGAAGTTCTTCCACTCATCCTCGTCACCGCCCATGCCATGAAGCAGGTACAGTACCGGATACTTTTTCTTGGAAGTCTCGTAGCCGTAAGGGGTGTACACATTCATGCGGCGGTCCATATCCAGGCCGTCGGAGTGATACCACACCGCAGTCACGGAACCGTGTTTGACATCATTCACGCTGTACAGGTCCCCCATCCCGCCGGGGATGATGAAGAGGTTGGTGAGCGTGGCGAAGTCGCGGAATACATAAGGATGATTGGGGTCGATGGTGGCGATTCCGTCCACTAGGAAGGTATAGCTGTATAGCTCGCTTTCCAGGGGCTTGGAAGTATAGGTCCAAAGGCCGCCTTCGCCCTCGGTCATATCCACGATGCCGCTGGAAGCCATGCCCACGTTCGTTCCCTTCTCCCCTTCCATGAAGTCACCTACGATCTGTACTTTGTGTGCCTTGGGGGCCAGGAAGTTGAAAGTAACGGACCCGTCTTCATTCACGATGGCGGACTTGAGGTCCTGCGAGGGGAACAGGTTCTGCTGGGCAAAGGCGGACAGCCCCAGAAGGGCTGCCGCCATGGCGATGATGATTCTTTTCATGCTATTATGAAACAGTGATGACATATTGGGCGAAACGGGTCATGGGGCGCTCAGCCTCGTCGCGGACCTCCAGGTTCACCACCAGCTTGTCTCCGGTCTTGGCATCAGAAGGAACAGTAAAGGAGGCTTCGAAGCCCTTGGCCGAAACGGTAAGGCCTTCCGCCTTACCATCCTGATAGGTGCAGGATGAGGCGGGGACATACCACTCGGCGACGAGTTTGTCGCCATCGGGATCGGTGGCGCTGCCACTGAGCCGCACCGTCTCGCCGGGAGCGGCGGTGAAGTCCAGCGCATCGGCGGTCACGATGGGAGCATGGTTGCAGTCGGCGGGTTCGCAGATGGCCCAGTCGGCCCGAGCGGCCAGCTCCTCCCACATCACGATGGTGTAATGGTTGTTGCCGCGGTTGGTCACATCGGAGCGAAGGCCGATGTTGATGAAGGAGGCGCAGCCGAACTGGCAGAAGCCCCAGGAATAAGGCTCATACTCGGCCTTGGGTCGGGATCCCAAGTTGACAGGACCCCATCCCAACTCGGAGGAACGGGCCCAGTCCATATAGTCGATGAGGCCGTAGTTGTAGATGATCGGCTCTCCGTATATGGCGCGGCCTTCGGCCATGAGCCAGATTTCACCGGTAAGCTTGCCATGGTCCAGCTTGAATGCCTCCAGGTTCCATGGGGCGTGCATATAGGGCTGCAGCTCTTCGGCCGCACGCATGGGATTATCCTTGCTGGCAGCGAAGAAGGATCCGTAATTGAAGAATCCGAAGCCGTAACCGCCGTTCTGCAGGCCCGGAAACATCTCGTCGATCTTGCTGTCGGACCGGCAGTTGTCTTCTCCATTTCCGCCGATACGCACCTTGTCGGTGACTTTTTTCAGGATGGCCTCCCATTCCGGCGTACCGTGATACCGTTCATAGATGGAGTAAAGGGCACGGACCGTCGTATTGATGCCTCCCCAGTGCTGGATGATCAGCGGGCGCGGGTCGTCGTCCAGAATCTTCTCTACGATGAAGTCGGAACCCTCCGTCTCGAATCGATAGTCACCCTCGAATTCGATGTTTCCCACCTTGGTAATGCTCCGGATATACTCCGGCGTGGGGTAATTGGGGTTGTTTTTGCTCAGGAGCTGATAGTCCGCCTCATAGTAGTCCAGGATGCGTCCCAGCCAGGTAGGGTCCACGGGGCGGTATTCCGTCAAGTCCGCGGCGGTTTTCACCCGGTGTTCGCAGTGCTGGGCATTACAACGATAATGCGGGGTAACCTGGCCCAGGGTATGCTGGCCTCCGTCACCCTGGAAGTGGAACATGCCGGATGTCCAGACAATACCGGCCAGGTCATACTGGTCGGCATACAGCAAACTCAAGAGAATGCCGTTCATGTCGTCACACTCCAGGTCAGTCGTGATCAGAATGCGTTCCTGCGTGCTTTTGTCCACCGGAATGGCCAAATCTTCCGGATTCAGGGCCTTCTGCCCGGCACAGGCGGCCAGGCAGAAGGTAACGGCACTGTAGAGGATCCGTTTCATGCTCGGTTACTTTTTGAAAAGGAGAGGGGCAAACTCCGAGAGATAGAGCCTCCAGCAGTTCCAGATATGGGCGCCGTCACTTTCCCGGAAACTCAGGTTGGGCATGCCCAGGGCCTTCAAGTCCTCGTAATAAGTCTTGGCGGTCTCGAACAGGAAGTCGTCGCGTCCCACACCGATCCAGTAGGCGGACACGCCGTTGGCAACCTGCTGACGCACGCCGTCCATAATGGCCTTGTTGGCAGGATCTTTCTCGTCCAGCTGGTGGATACGGCCGCCGGCGGAGAACACGCCCACATAGTCGAACACATTGGGATAGGTCCGGGAAATGTTCACGGAATGGCCACCGCCCATGGACAGGCCGGCGATGGCGCGGCCTTCCTTTTCGGGGATGGTGCGGAAGTTCTTGTCGATGAAGTTCACGATCTCCATGAAGTTGGCGACATATTTCCCGTCCGGATCACGGAAATGGAAAGGCTTGTAGTAACCCAGGGAGCTCTCGCCGGGCGCAGCCTGCATCTCGGCATGCCCGTTGGGCATCACCACGATCATGGGCTCCGCCTTGCCCTGGGCGATCAGGTTGTCCATGATCTGGACGGCGCGGCCGAAGATGGTCCACTCGTTCTCGTCACCGCCGGAGCCGTGAAGGAGATAGAGTACCGGATACTGCTTGTACGGGTTGGCGTCGTACTCGGCCGGCAGATAGACATTCAGACGTCGGTCCTTGCCGATACCGTAGGAATGATACCATTTGGCTACCAGGGAACCGTGCGGGACGTCGGCCACCTTGAACAGGTCGGCCAGTCCGCCGCCCACCAGGAACACGTTGGTGACGGTGGCGAAATCACGGTAAACATGGGGATTGTTGGGATCCAGCACAGGCACGCCGTCCACCAGGAAAGTATAGCTGTACAGCTCGGAAGGAAGCGGATTGGAAGTATAGGTCCAGGTGCCGTCCTTGCCTTTCTTCATGTCGATCTGGCCCGCACCCACCATGCCGGCGATGTGCTGCTGGACATCCTTCTTGATGAAGTCGCCCGCAATCTGCACTTTCTTCGCCTCGGGGGCGATGAGGCGGAAGGTCACCCTTCCCTGCTCATCCACGGTTCCGGACTCGATGTCCTGGGAAATGAAGAGGTTCTGCTGGGCAAATGCGGTCAGCCCCGCAAGCAGGGCTGACGCAATCAGTATAACAAGACGTTTCATAGGAACTACCAACCAGGATTTTGGGTAATGTTCGGATTCACGGCGCACTCGGTGGCCGGGAACGGAAGGTATTCGTGTTTGCCCGTCTTCCAGCCGCACTTGTCGGCCGTATTCTGCTGGGTCCACTTCACCGTGTAGGTGCCGTCACCGTTCACCACCAGGGTGGGGTACTGCTGGCCCTTGGTTCCAAGTTTGGCGGCAGCGTCTCCCCAGCGCACAAGGTCCTGATAGCGAACGCCCTCGCCAAAGAGTTCCAGACGCTTCTCCGTCTTGATGTCTTCCATGGTGACAGACCCCTTGGCAGGAAGCTTGGCCCGGGTACGGACCTGGTTCACATAGTCGGCAGCCTTTCCGGCATTTCCGTTCTGCAGCTGCGCTTCAGCAGCCAGCAACAGAACCTCGGCATAGCGCATCACGCGCCGGGCCGGTGCGTAGAAGTAACCGATCATGCTGCTCTTCAGTACGCGGAACTTGTAGTTCCAGTATCCTTCACAGTCATTCTGGTCCATCACGGGCGTTGCGCCGTAGCTGATCAGGTCATCCACCGTCATGATGGAATTCTTGAGACGGTAACCATCCACACCTTCTTCCTTGACGAAGGCGTCATAGAGGTCGCCGGTAGGGACCAGGAAACCCCAGGTATTGGTAGGGCCGAACCAGTCGCTCGTGTAGCTGAAACGCTCGGCGCGCAGACCCATTGATACCCAGTTCATGTTGTTGTTGGTACCGGAGTTGGAGTTATCGTTTACATAGTGGATCTCGAACAGGGATTCCTCGGAAATGGTAGCCTGGGGTGTTCCGATGGTGCTGAAATCGGCCTGGAGGGCATACTTGCCGGAAGAGATGACGTTTTCCAGCATGGTGGCGGCATCGCCATACTTCTTCTGGAAGAGATAGGTCTTGCCCAGCAGGGCCTGCGCATACTGCTTCGTGATGCGGAAAGTCTTGTCGCTTACGCTGGATTTTTCCGTCAGGGCGCCGCTGTCGATGGCATCTTTCAGGTCGCTCTCAATGAGAGCCCAAAGCTCTTCGACAGTGGAGTTGGGTGTCAGGTATTCATCATCGGTCAACAGATGATCCACCTTGGGAGCAGGCCCCCACATCGTCACCAGTTCGAAATAGGCCCATGCACGGAACACCTTGGCTTCGGCTACGGCTCGCTTCATGACGGAGCTGCTCCCCGTCACTTTCTCAATAACCACATTGCTATTATAGACCAGTTTGTACAGGTTGTTGTAAATGGTATTGAGATAGCTGATGTCAGAACTGAACGTATAGTCGTTCATCTGATAGGCGCCTGCGGTATGAGCTTCACCGGCATTGTAGTTATCGTCAGTCAGATACTCCTTGATCATCCACCAGCAATTGAAAAGCGTCTGGTCGAGCGTACGGAACGAGGTGTAGCACATGGTTACCCCTTCTTCCGCCTCGGCATCGGTCTGGTAATAGGAGTCGATGGACGAAACACTATGCTGCGGGATGTCCAGGCGGCTGCTGCAGGATCCCAGGACAAAAAGGCCCGCGGCAAGAACGATTCCGGAAATGATATTTATTGTTTTCATATCGAAGTTGCAGTATTAGAGTTTAGAAAGTGATGTTGAAACCGAAGACCATTTTCTTGGTAGTCGGATACTGGCCATAGTCCAGACCCAATCCGTTGCCGGCCATGGACACCTCGGGATCGAAGCCAGGGTACTTGGTGAAGAGGAACCAGTCGTCCAGCGACATGTACACACGGAGATTGGACAGTTTGATCTTCTGAATCAAGTTTTTGGGAAGGGAATAACCCAGTTGAACCTGCTTGATCTTGAAGTAGGAACCGTCGAACACCAGGGCGGAAGACTGGCAGTACTCATTGTAGTTGTGGCCGTTCAACATACCTGCGCCGGGATAACTTGCAGAGGTGTTGGACGGGGTCCAGCGGTTGTCATAGAAGTATTTCAGGGTGTTGGCCTGGTTACGGGTCGCACGGGGAACGGCGTAGTTGATCTCGTTTCCGGAAGTACCGTTGGCGAAGACGACCAGGTCCAGTCCTTTCCAGCCCATCGTGAGCGTAACGCCGTAGGTAATGTCCGGAATACCGGATCCGATCATCACTTTGTCATCATCATTGATCACTCCGTCTAAGTTCTGGTCCTTGAAGGTTGGATAGCCGGTGTCAGCCGCCGGGCCGGTATATTCATAACCGCGCATGTACCAGATGGGATACCCCTTTTCGAAGTAGGTGGTGACACCTGCACCGCCGGAGGTACCGGCCACGCGGGTAAGGGTCTCATAGACATAGGTCACCTCGTTCTTGAGCGTGGAAAGGTTGGCATTGATGCCATAGTTGAAATCGCCGATGTGGCTATGCCAGCCCAGGTCGAACTCGAGACCGGTGTTCAGCACATTTCCTGCATTCAGCGGAGAAAGGGTGTTGCCGACGGAAGCGGAACCGACGGGGTTCGTCATGATCAGGTCCTTGGTCTCCTTCTTGTACCAGTCCATTCCGAAGGAAAGCCGGTCCTGGAACATGCGGAGGTCGAAACCGAAGTCGAGTTGTTCGGAGGTCTCCCACTTCAGGTTGTAGTTGCCCGTCGAAGAAGGATGGGAGCCGAACTGGTAGGAAACGCCGGTGGCGGCCATCGGATACTGGACGTCGGAAGAAATGGTCGAAGCGTACATGTAGTTGCCTAGGCCGGAGATGGAACCGTTCTGTCCCCAGCTGGCGCGCAGTTTCAGGTGGCTGATGGCATTGTTCAGGCCCAGATCCTTGAAGAAGTTTTCACGGGAGACGGTCCAACCGGCGGATACGGCCGGGAAAAAGCCCCAGCGCTTGTTCAGCGGGAGGATGGAGAGGTCGGCTGCATCGGCACGGAGGGAAACCTGCAAGAAATACTTGTTATCGAAGTCGTAGGAAACACGGCCGAAGTAGGAAAGGTCGCTGCGGTAGATCTTTTCGCCGCCGGAGACCGTACGGTTGGCCGTACCGGTCTGATTTGCGAAATAGGCATAGTTCCGGTCCAGTTTGCTGATACCCAGGTTGGTGGGACCCGTACCGGCGATGCTGGCGGTCACGCCATAGGTCTCGCGCTGGGAGAAGGACATACCGGCCATGGCGGTCAAGTGATGTTTCTGAGCGAATGTCGCAACATAATTGGCGAAGTTCTCCCACTGGTAGTACAGGTTGTTGCTGTTGCTGGCGGTGATGGAAACATAATCGCTGGCCGTATCGGTATTCACCATGTGGGGCCACTGGAGATTGTAGGACGCCCGGTTGTTGAAATCATATCCGATGCGGGAAGTAAAGGTGAGCCCTTTCAGGAATGTGAAGTCCAAAGCGGTGGTGCCATGGAGGTTGATACCGTCGCTGGCCTGCTGGTAGCCATCCCGCATGATGTACGGGTTGATATTGTTGGACTCCTGGAAAACGGACATGGAATAATAGTCGCCGTTCTCATCGGTCAGGAAAAGGTGCCCCTGGTCGACGATGTTCTGGATCGGAAGGGGAAGCTGGTCCTTCTTGTAGACAACCGGAGTGAGCGGGTCCATCTGGAGCACGGAGCCCAGCATGGAATACATGCCACCTTCCCGTACACGGGTCCCTTCAAAGCGAGAGAAGCTGTTGTTGGAGGAAAACTTGAGCCAGTCAAAGATCTTGTAGTCGGCATTGAGGGTGGCAGCCAGGCGGTGATGCACATCCTGCTGGCCGATGATAGGACCGTCATTGTCCACATAGGAAACAGAGGCAAACAGGGATCCATTGTTGTTGGCCCCGGCGAAGCTCAGGTTGTGGCGGGTCTGGTGACCGTTCTCGAAAGCGACATCGGCCCAATTGGTATCGGTGCCGTTGTAAGGGCTGTTGGTGTAATAGTCCCGGATACGGCTCTCGTCCACGACACCGCCCTCGGTGGATACCCAGTTGATGTACTCCTTGGCGTTGAGCACTTGAGGAAGGTGGTTCACCTGGTTCAAGGAATACTGGAAGTCGTACGAGATGCGGCGTACGCCCTTCTCGGCTTTCTTCGTGGTGATGAGGATGACACCGTTACCGGCCTGGGCGCCATAGATGGCGGCGGAGGCGGCGTCCTTGAGGACCTCGATGGACTGGATGTCGTTCGGATCGATCTGGGAGACGCTGCTGGAATTGGTGCGCAGGCCATCTACCACATACAGGGGTGTGGAATCAGAGTTGGAGCTGAAACCCCGGACCCGCACGGTGGTCTCGGCGCCCGGGGCACCGGAGGTGGTGATAATCTGCACACCGGCGGTCTTGCCCTGCAGTCCGTTGTCGACCGTGGTGATGGAGCGGTTCACGAGGTCTTCGGACTTGACCTGGGAGATGGAACCGGTGACGTCGCTCTTGCGCTGAACGCCGTAACCGATTACCACCGTTTCTTCCAAGACATTGTTGTCCGGCTCCAGCGCGAGGTCGATGGTGGCCTGGTTGGCAGGAATCACCTGCGTGGCATAGCCCACGAAGGAGAATTCGATGTTGGCGCCACGGGGCACCGTGACGGTGTACTTGCCGTCGACGTCAGTGACGGTACCGTTGGTGGTACCCTGCTGGACGACGCCGACACCGATCATGGGCTGGCCCAGTTCATCCAGAACGGTGCCAGAGACGGTGATCGTGTTCTGGGCGAAGGCTAGCGCCGCGCCCAAAACCATCATCACTGCGAATGAAAGGATTCGTTTCATGTGTTTGTTGGTTGGTTATGTTGGTAAATCAAGATTCTAGTTCGAAGCCGCGATCAGCACCAGGGCGGCGAGGAAGCACAGGAACATGGCATACACGAACTTCATGGTTCCCTTGGGGGCCTCCTTGAATTCGCGCCAGATCAGGACTCCCCAGATCATGGCCACCAGCGGAGATGCGTTGGAAAGCGCGTAGGAAACGGCCTTGTTCACGGGAGCCTGGGCCGTCATGAAGCTGATGACCATACCGCTCATCCAGATGAAACCGCCCAGCATGCCGATCAGGTGGGTACGGGTATCACCATTCTTGAAATAGTCTTTGAGCGTGGTTTTCCCTTCCACGGAATGCTTCATGGCCACCGGGCAGAGGCAAAGGGTGCTCAGAAGCACGGCCAAGGCGAAGAAGAACACGCTTTGGTAAGGAGAAAGGGTACCCACACCGCCGAAGTTAGGGGCGGTTCCCTTCACAACCAGGCCGTAGAAGAAGGCAAAGCCGAAACCGGAGATGATGGCGAAGATGATGCCCGCCTTAGGGCTCTTCTTCTGTTTTCCAGCAAGCTTGCTATAGGACACGCCGCAAAGCACCATCGCCAATACAGCCAGCACCACGCCAATCCAAAGCATAGGCTTGTTGCCCGTGAATCCGGAGCTGAAGTAGTTGAAGATGATGCCGCCTACCCAGCCGAGGCCGCCGCCGATGGGGAAGCCCACCGACATACCGGCAACGCCGATGGAAGCCGTCAGGAAGATGTTGGCCGTATTCCAGATCAGGCCACCGAGCAGGGGCCACAGAATCGCGCCCCAGGTAAGGTTCTCAAACAGATGGCCTCCGTTGAAAAGCAGCAGGCCCAGCAGTGCCGTGAGGAATAATCCGGCGATATAGTCCCAATAGAAGAGGAAGGACGTCCATTCCTTCTTCTGGACCATCTTCTGGGTGTTTGCCCAGGAGCCCCAGCAAATGCAGCAGTAGATGCAGCAGAGCATCGCCAGGGTGACATTCGTAACAAGTACCATAATGCGTCAGGGATTATTCGTGAACGTAAAGGTCCCAGCCCAGGTAGTTCTCGATGGCATCCTGGAGGATACCCGCCACATGCGTGCGGCAAGCGGCCACATGATGCTCGAAACCGTTGCGGCAGATATGCTTCATGAGTTTCTGCAGGTTCGGAACCTTGGTCACCGCGATGCAGCCGTCCATTCCATACGGGTCGTTGGTGATTACGCCTTCACCGAGGTAGGCCTTGATCTTGCCCTTGGTATCGTCGGTGGAAATGCGGAAGTAAGTGAAGTCGCCCTCGCTGACCTTGGCGCTCACGGCACCGAAGGTGTGGACCTTGCCAAGGGTGCGTCCCAGCACGCCGAGCGGGGTGAGCTTGAGGTCCTTGTTGCCGATGAATCCGCACGGGAAGTTTCCGCAGTGCGTGCAGACGCACTTCTCGCGATCCTGGGCGAAGTTGTTGTTCCAGTCCATGAGGGCAGGAGCTTCCATGGAGGCCAGGGCAAGGGCGTACATGGACACAGCACCGGCGATATCGGTCTCGCAGGCGCTCGGGATGAGCTTGTCGGAAAGCATGGACATCGCGACACAGGCGGCGCAGCCATAATTCACCTCCAGGGAATCCCAGCACTGGATGGCCAAGGCGTCGCAATCATTGGCGGCGGTCCAGCGCTCCACGGCCACGGCGAACTTGGTCACCAGCGGCATTTTCTCCTCGTAGTTTGCAGGAACCTCGGCATAATCATGGATGGAAGCCTTCTTGGCGAGATACTCCGGATCGTCGTCCGCAATCTTTTCAGCGGCGAAGATAAGTTCTGACAGGTCGGCGGGAACCACGGTGATACCGTACTTCTGGAGAAGCTTCTCGCTGGCGCGGCAAGTGTTGAAGCCCAGCGGACGGGTGCCGATCTGACCGATGCGGCAGTGACGCAGGCCGTTCACCACGCGGCAGATGCCGGCGAACTTGACGATGTCAGCCTTCACCAGCGGGTCATAGATGTCGTACGTGTGGTAAGTGGTGTCCGTGAACGGGATGCCGTACTGATAAAGGTTGTTGCAGACGGAAATCTTGCCGCAGAAAGCGTCGCGGCGGCTGTCCAGGTCAACTTTGTCGTTGTAGTCGTCATAGGCCTGCACGAGCACGGGAACGCCAAGATTGGCCTCGCTGATGGCATTGATGATGCCGATCTCGAAGCCGAAGTTCGGAAGGGCCACGATGATACCGTCGATTTCCTCACGGTGCTGCTTGAACTGGGCAGCCACCTTGAGACCGTCTTCGCGGGTCTCGATGGAAGAACTTCCGGTAACGGTGGCGTCCTCGGGGAGGATCACATAATCGTAACCGCATTCATCCAGGGTCTTGAGAAGTTGCTTGCGCACATCGATGGCAAGGGCGGGATTGAAATAGGCGCGGGTGCCGATGATGACACCGAAACAAAGTTTTTTACCAGCTTTGTACATAACTGAGAAAGTTTTATTGTTGTTAATTATTTGATCAGTTGACGGACGGCAGCCTTCCAGCCATCGTAGGCGGAGGACACTTTTTCATATGGTTCAGGCAAGACAGGCTTGTCACCGCTCCAGACAGAGAGCGCTTCCTCGAAACCGCTCCATCGTCCCAGTGCAAAGCCGTTCACGACGAAGGCGCCGAACGCCGAAGCGTCCTCTACCTCCGAACGCACCACGGGAACCTGAAGCAGATTGCTCTGGAACTGCATCAGGAAGACGTTAGCAGTGGGACCGCCGTCCACGCGGATTTCCTGCAGGTTGATGCCGGCGGTATCGGTCATCGCCTTCACCAGGTCGGCGACCTGATAGCCGATGGATTCCAGAGCGGCCCGGCACACATGGGCACGGGAAGATCCTAAGGTCATTCCGCAGATCTGCGCCTTCACTTCCGGGTGCCACCACGGGGCGCCGAGACCAGCGAAGGCCGGGACGAAGTATACACCGCCGTTATCCGGAACGGACGTAGCGACCGATTCAATCTCCTTCGGAGAGGAAATGAGTTCCAATTTGTCCTTGAGCCAAGTGATGGTGGCGCCTGTGCAATGGATATTGCCCTCAAAGGCGTAGAACACCTTCCCCAGGGCGGCGAAACCCACGGATGTCACCAATCCTTCCGGCGCATCGGCATACTTTTCGCCGATGTTGACCATCACGGATGAACCGGTGCCGTACGTAGCCTTGCCCAAGCCCTCCGTGAAGCACATCTGCCCCACCAGGGCGCCGTGGCTGTCACCGAGGACGCCTGCAATCTGGATGGGGACCTCGAACAGGCCTTCCACGGTGGTTTGACCGAAAACGGCGTCGCAGGGCCTTGCTTCTGGGAGCATGGAAGCAGGTATCGTGAAAAGATCCAGCATGTCCCGGTCCCAAGTGAGGGAATGCACATTGAAAAGCAGCGTCCGGGAGGCATTGGTATAATCGGTCGCATGGACTTTCCCGCCGGTAAGTTTCCAGATGAGCCAGCTTTCCACCGTTCCCATCAGGAGATCTCCTCTCTCGGCCGCCTCGCGTGCACCGTCTACGTGATCCAGAATCCATTTGACGCCGCTGGCGGAGAAATAAGGGTCGATCAAAAGACCTGTGCGTTCTTTCACCAACGCACCATGCCCCTTTACTTTCAGGTTGTCACAGATTTCCTTGCCCCGCATGCACTGCCATACCACGGCATTGGCGACGGGTTTCCCCGTAAGGCGGTTCCAGACAATGACGGTTTCCCGCTGGTTGGTGAGCGCGAGGGAACAGGATCCGTTCTTACAATCGGCTTTCTCCACTACCTGGCGGATGACGGAAACCGTGTTGGCGTAAAGGACTTCGGGGTCGTGTTCCACCCAGCCTTCCTGCGGATAAATCTGCGCATGGGACAGGGCGGAAGAAGCCACGAGGGTGCCGTCTTCCTTAAATAGAAGCGCCTTGGTGGACTGAGTGCTCTGATCTACTGAAATGATGTATGCCATAATAATCGTATTATCTGATAAAGTCCAAAACTGCCTTCACGATGCCCTCTGCATCCAGGCCATAATGGTGGAAGATTTCGGGGGAAGATCCGTGCACCACGTTCTCATCAGGAATGCCCAGGATGCGGACAGGGACGGGATGCTCCGATATCGTCTCGGCGACAAGGGCGCCCAAACCACCAAAGCGGCTGTGCTCCTCCACCGTGACGATCCTGCCGGTCTCGCGGGCAGCCTTGAGGACCGCTTCCTCGTCGAAGGGCTTGATCCAAGAAAGGTCCAGCACGCGGGCGAAAACGCCCTTCTCTTCCAACTGCCTGGCCGCCTGAAGCGCATGCCAAACGGTTTCACCCGCGCCGATAATGGTCAAGTCTTTTCCTTCGTGAAGTGTATTGGCCTTGCCGATCTCAAAGGTAAAGTTTTCATCCTCATAGACGTCTGGGACAGCAGCCCTGCCCACCCGCACATAAACAGGTTCCGGGAAGTCCACCAAGAACTTCACCAGTTTTTCCGTAGCCCTTCCGTCCGGGGGCAGCACTACGTTCATGCCCGGGAAGGCGCGCAGGACGGCGATGTCGTGCAGGCTGTGATGGGTGGCACCCAGAGCGCCATAGGCCACGCCGCCGCTCACGCCCAGGATTTTCACGGGATTGCCGCTATAGGCCATATCCACCTTCACCTGCTCCAGGCTACGAGCCACATAGAAGCAGGCGGGGCCGCAACAGAAGACTTTCTTCCCGCTGTGCGCGAGGCCTGCGGAGATGCCCACGGCATCCTGTTCGGCGATGCCGCACTCGACGAACTGTGCAGGCAGTTCTTTCGCGAAGTCACCGAGGGTGACGGAGCCGCGGGCGTCGGTAGTGACGGCGACAATATCTTTATCTTCCCGCGCGAGGGCAAGAAGCGTTTCGGTAAAACTCTTTCTGCAGGCGATCATAAGGCTTCCTCCAGTTTGACGATTCTTTCATTGATTTCCTGCACGGCCTGGGCGTACTGTTCTGCCGTGGGGACGCCATGGTGCCATTTGGCTACATTTTCCATATAAGAGACGCCCTTCCCCTTGGTGGTCTCGGAAATGACCAGGTGCGGCTTTCCGGAGGCAAAGTCGATGGAAGACAACGTCTTCACGATATCCTTCATGTCATCGCCGTCCATTTTCACCACATCCCAGCCGAAGGCGCTCCAGCGGGCATCGATATCATCCAGGCCCATCACGTCTTCCGTATTGCCGCTGATCTGGAGATGATTGCGGTCGATGATGGCGACGAGGTTGTCCAACTTGTACTGACGGCCGGCCATCGCGGCTTCGTAGATGGAGCCTTCGCCCTGTTCGCCGTCCCCCATCAGGACGTAGGTCTTATAGGACTTACCGTCCATCTTGGCAGCCAGTGCCATGCCCACGCCGATGGACAGTCCATGTCCCAAGGCCCCGGAATTCACTTCGATGCCGGGAACGTTCACCGTCGGATGACCCGCCAGCGGGGAACCGAATCTGCCCAGGGTGTCCAGCACTTCCTTCTGCAGGATTCCGCGGGCTTCGAGCGTGACAAAGAGCGCCTCGACACAGTGACCTTTACTTAAAATAAAGCGGTCACGGTCGGGGTCGTCCAGTTTTTCAGGATTTATATTCAGGATTTCACAATACAAGGCGGTTAACACGTTCAGGCAGGAAAGGTCGCCTCCAGTATGACCCGCCTTGGCGCTGCAGATGATTTCCAGCAGCCGCTTTCGGCTACGTTCAGAAATCAGCATCAGTTCGAGAGTATTCATAAGAGAAAGGTTTGTTTTTCTTCTGCTTTCTTCGGCAAATATAAGTAAACGAAAGTAAAAAACAAAAGAAATCGTAAGTTTTTTCGAAAAAAAACGTAATTTTTGTCTTTAGTGCCTTTTTTGCTATCTTTGCATTCCAAAGAAAACGGAAGTTTATGTCGATGAACCAAAGGAGGCAGGCAATCCTCAACCTGATTCGGGAAGACGGACACGCAAAGGTCCAGAAACTATCTCAAATATTTAAAGTGTCGGATGTAACCATCCGGCAGGACCTGGAGATCCTTGAAGAAATGGGATTCGTCCAGCGGGAACATGGCGGGGCATTCCTCAAAGATGTGGGAAATTTCGCATCTACGGGCAGCCTTGCCAACGAATCGGTGAAAGCCACAGAGAAACAAGAGCTCGCCCACAAGGCTGCCTCCTTGATTCAGGAAGGAGAAAGCATCATCCTGGATTCCGGGTCCACCACCACCGAACTCGCCAAATTGATGACCGGGATGAAAAACCTGAATGTCATCACCAACTCCCTCAACATCGCCTTTATCCTGGGTAGCAACCCGAGTATAAACATCATCGTTTCCGGCGGCGAATTCAAGGCTCCCACCCTTTCACTGACCGGCGACATGGCAGCCGCCACCTTCAAAGGTCTGCATGTGGACAAGTGCTTCCTTGCCACGGCCGGCATCTCCGCTGACATGCAGCTCACCTACCCCTCGCTGAGTGACCTCGTTGTTAAATCCGCGATGATCCGCGCGGCCAACAAGGTCTATCTATTGGCCGATTCCTCCAAGATTGGCGTAAGTTCCTTCGCCTCTCTTGGCCGCATCTCCCTCATCGACACCCTCATCACCGACAGCAAGATTACCAAAGAGCAGAGGCAGGCGCTCCTGGAGTTGCATATTGATGTCCTTTAATTCTATAGAAGGCGGAATAGTTCCTATAAAACGATGGAGGTGTTAAAAGCCTGACGCATCTTTATAGCGATGTTACGTCACTTTCTTTTCCTTTGAATCCATACGGCTCAAATTCCAATCATTTGAGCCATAAATCATCGTTTTTGAGCCGATTCGCCGAGAAGATGACCGGCGTTTGATGTCCTTTGAAGTCGTCTTAATAGATAAAGATGGCCGTTCAAGTCGTATCCCAAATACGTCTCAAACGGCCACGAAAGTTTCACCTATGTTTCACCCGATGTCGTATTGCTTTGCGTTAAATGCTTAATAATCAATACTTTACAAAAGCGAGTTCGAGTCTCGTTTTCCGCTCCAAACGCCCCGCATTGCTGCGAGGCGTTTTTGTTTGTCTGCCGGCTGGTTTGCCCCCTGCCCATTGTACATGTCTCGCTTGTACAGGAAAACTTCGGCAGAACGACGATTCCATGTACAAGTCTCGCGGATTTGGCCGATTATCGACCCGATTCCAAGAGACTTGTGCAGAAAACCCCGGCCAGAGATGCATTTTGGTGCACAAGCGAGACTTGTACATCGCATCTTCTACCTTGCCGGCCAGATTCACCTCGAAGAAACCGGCATCGCACTTATTCCCGGCGTGGACCAGTATGAAGTTATCATTATCTACCCATCCATCAGAGACACAGGAGGATGATCAAGACCGCCCCGAGAATATAGCTGAAGGCATTTGCAATCAAGGTCGCCCGGAATGTTCTCTTGAATGAGTATTGTTTCCGAAGCATCAGATGATTTACCAAGAGCTCGATAAGGACGGAGAGGATTAGAGCCGCAATGTAGTATATAACCAATGCCAATGCCTCCTGTCGGGAATGAATATCGACTTCATGGGAACTGACCCAGGGGAACCAGACGACGAGCCACCATCCTCCGTTCAGTGCCATGGTCGTAATAATCCCGAGGGCACCACTGACGATATTGGAAACCGTTGCGGATAGATATATCTTCTTGTCGAACTTTTTCCTGACCAAGTAGCGACTCATCAGGAAAGCCTCTCCCAAGATGATGAAGGCCATGAAGAGCCAGCCCATCGGAAGAAAGGCATATATCCCGAAAGAGACATTCAGTGGCTGCATGATTAGAGCTGTTCCTCTAACAACTTGAATTCCCTCTGGTTTGAAAAGAATCCACCACTGGAACTATACTTCCACATCACACCGGTGTTGAGGTTTAGAAGATATACACGGGAGGGTGAAATGAAGAAGAGTTGATAATTGATTTTCCCTTCTTCGGCATCATCATCGTGGGTCAATTCCCTTGTGCACTTCACAAGACTGTGTGCTCCTAGAGGCAGTTTCCAAACATCGCCGGTATACTTATCAATCTTGAAAAGGGATGTATTCTCTACTCTCGCAGATGTCACAATCTCAAAACGAGGGCCATCAAGACTGGATTTTGCGATGGGGTAATAATGCTCGTCTCTGCTTTCCGAATCTGTTTCATCTTGGGCAACGGCAGGGAACACGGATAAACAAAGAAGGCCTGCCAGGAGGATATGAAGGATATGCTTGTCCACAGTCTTGTCATTTTTCATATCCTCGTACAAATATGATACCTCAGGATTATTCCTCGATCCAGTGAGCACCGCCCCCAGGCCCAAATCCATTCCGGCGGAATGGACCCGGCCGGAAGGCTTCAGTCGCCGTCCTTCTTGGTTACGACCAGGATGACGCCGTTTTCCCAGCCTGCATATTTCTTGACCTCTTCCTGCACGCCATTCTTGACAACGGTCATGCTTTCGATCTTCGCCGGATTCAAGGCTTCGAATTCCTTTTTCGTAACCTGCTTTCCGTCGATGACGAAGGCGGGGTCGACCTGCTGGGTGGTACGGATCCGGATCTGCGAGGACGGCTCGGGCAGATTGGCGTCCTCGGTCACGATCGAGTGGATCCGAACTGGACCGTGCGTGTAGGGCGAGATGATGTCGTCAATATCGTAGGATCTGATCTGTTTACCCACAAGTTGCGACCCGTCGAACTTTTCGACCCGCTGGCCGTTGATGAAGTATTGGACGAGGGTGTCCGAGGGTGCCGTGAGCGATGCCGCATTGAGGTTGCCGCCAACTAGAGCGAACAGGAGGGAGAGGATGAGGGATAACTGTTTCATGTTGATGATTATTTGTTGTTTGTATAGGCAAGGAGCGTCGTGGTACCTTCGGCGTCATTGCATTTCAGGATGTACGAACAGGTGCTTCCGTCTTTCAGGCGGGCGGTCAGGATGGCATAGGAATCCTTGGGGGTGGCCACGATGGAGTCGATGTCCCCGATCTCGAGCAGCATCATCTGCTGGATGCCCTCGGCGATCTGGATGGGTGTCAACGGATTCTCCGGAGCCTTGCGCGTCGGGACGAGCCAGAGAACCAGGGCGACGACCGCCGCGCAGGCCGCCCCGAGCACCGCACTCCAGCGGATGATCTTCCGGCGCCGCTTGCTTTCGCCCTCCGCCAGGATCCGGTTGAACTCGGCTTCGCCTCCGTCCAGATACCGGTCTATCAATGCACGTTTTTCTATTTCCATGGTCATTTCAGTTTCTTCATTTGTTCCATCATGCTCTTTCGGGCCGTGGAGAGCGCCACTTTGATGCTCGACTTCGGCCTTCCAGTAGCCTCCGCGATCTCGTCGAGCGACAGCCCCTGTTCATTGCGGAGCGCCAGCAATTGCCGCTGGCTGTCGGTCAAATCCCGTTGCACGATGCCTCGGATGGTGCTGATGTCCAACTCTTCCACCCCGGTAGTGGCGGAAACGCCGCCGGCTATCGACAGGTCCTCGATCGGTTCGAACCGGAGGTGCCGTCTCCGATACCGCTCGATGCAACGGGTTTTCGTAATCTTGACGGCCAAAGCCTCCTCGTCCCGGATCGGATAGCCATTTTTCGACAGCTGCCAGAGCGTCAGCAGCGCATCCTGCACGATGTCTTCCGCATCCGCGTCACATCCGGAAGCCCGGTTGAAACGCCGCGCCAAGGCTGTCAGTCGGCCCCGGATCCGGTCCGAAAGATATGCGAATTCCTGCTCTGTCATCATGGTCTTCCACCATAAAGGTAGCAGAAAAGAAGAAAAAGTTAATGAGAAAAACGGTCAATATCGTCACCGCCGGGATGCTGCGGCGCGGCCGCCAAGATTGCTTTGACGTTGTCCTTGTATTTCCGGGAAACGGGAAGCACTTTGCCGGCGATTTCGACAGCATCCGGCGAAGAGAGCACCGATTCCGCCACATTGACCAGGAAAGCGCGGTGAATGCGCAGGAAGCCGTCTCCCAGGAGGTTTTCCCACTGGGTGATGCCCATCTTGTTCCGATAGGTCTGCCCATCCCGTGCCACAATCCATACCTCCGAATCCCGAGACTCTACATACAAGATATCTTCTTTCTTCAATGAAACCTTCCGGTAATCAGAGGTAAAAGTAATGGGCTTTGTCGAGGGGAAACGCTCCTCTAATCGCTTTACCAGCAAATAGTTCCCATAGGCGAGTACCGCGAGGATTCCGGCAACGAAGATAGGATTCAGCAGCATGGAAGGGATACTCCACTCGGTAGTGTAATCGTAGCCTTTCAGGAAAATGAAGACCGTCTGGAAGGAGAAAATGAGCAGGAACGCGATGGTCATCACGCCCAGGATGATATACATGCTGTCTAGGATGCGACCTTTCCGGCTTTTGGACCGGTCCACCTTCGGGAGGAAGAAGGAAAGGGCCATCGCGGAAGGGAGGAAAGTCAGGCTCATAGCGGCGGCCTGTACCCAGTCATAATTCAGGCTCACGAGGAGCAGGGCCGTCAGCACAATGGCGGCCACCCAGTAGGCGATGATGAGAAAAACCTTCTTCATTCCGACACAAAAATACGGAATCCCGTTGGAAAAACAAGCCCGTCAAAGCTGTCGGAAAGCAGGTTAGCAGGATTTGACACCCGGTCGGACGGATTCAACTTTGCATTTTTGCCCCACACCTTCGTACCTTTGCAGCAAGGAATTCCGAACCCTTTGTCAAACGATCAAAAGAATCTTGCCATGATGTTATTACAAATCAATCTTTTCCAATGGTTCCTGGCCGGTGGTCCTGCCGGGATGGTCATCATTACCCTGTTTCTCATCTTCCTTTTCTTCGCTGCCTGGAAAGCCCCGGCCTGGGTAAAGGAAATCGGTCTTGGCGCCTTGGTTTTCAGCGCCATCTGGACGCTGGTGGGATATGTGCAGATGGCGGGGGTGCTTCAAGCCGAACCGGATGAGTTTTCCCTCAACGTAATCTGGGGAGGCATGAAGGTCGTTTTCGTTCCCTTAATCTACGGCCTCATCGTATATTTCATCTCCCTCGTCATCCGCATCATCCGGAAGCCGAGGATCTGATTGCCGCAGGAAATAAGCAGACTCCTTCACGGCCGTCTCCAACCCTGTTTTTGAAGTCCACAGAAGTCGTCTTAATAATTAAAGATGGCCGTTCAAGTCGCCTTCCCTATACGTCCTGAAAAGCCACAAAAGTTTCACCTATGTTTCACCTGTTGTCTTTTCCGTTTCTCATAAATCATTGATTTTCAATATATTACAAGACATAGTTCGAGTCTCGTTTTCCGCTCCAAACGCCTCGCAGCAATGCGGGGCGTTTTTGTTTGGGGGCCATGGACTACGGGGTCTGCGGGGCAATTGTCCATAACCCGCTGATTATAACCCACTTGCAAAGCGCCCACCAGCAGACCTCCCGAAAAAAACAG
>JAEEGH010001710.1_pt1 | contig 61995 bp, 39 predicted proteins | sample 9134181 | NCBI WGS metagenome assembly JAEEGH01 (sample SAMN16246544, study PRJNA631951) | gut metagenome | biome: gut microbiome; feature: rumen; material: DP-attached | host: Bos | place: Iran: Karaj | collected 2018-10
AGCCCAGAACATTTCCGCCATTGCCACCGCTGTGGGTTTCTCGCCTGCCAACCTGCGCGAACAGTTCAAGCGCAAATACGGCATGACGCCTGCAGAATATCGTCAAAATCAATAAAAAACAACCATTTCATCTCTTCAAAAACATTCAGAATTTTCAAAACACTCTCAGAAAATACAAAAACTACCGCCTTCGATGCACGCATTTGGGTCATGTACCAAATGCGTGCATATGTTTTCTTCCGAATCATTCAGTTTTTGTTTAACTTTGCAAACGAAAATCAAAAACTTGCAATGAACCAAGAACTATTCAAAATCATCGACACCGCCATCCGCAGGGAGCATCTTTACGCACAAGTCAACCTGTTGCGCGAGGACATCATGAAGCGTTTTGGTATTGGCCGTCATCATCTGAACGACCAGCTCAACACTTTTGCCGACGGTATGTCCTTTCCACAGTACATCAACTCCATCCGCATGGAGGTGGCCTACGACCTGCTAACCAACCATCCCGAGATGACCATAGCCGACGTAGCCCGCGAGGTGGGCTTCACCGCCCCGAATCTGCGCGTGCAGTTCAAGCGCTGCTACGGCATCACCCCCGCCGAATACCGTGCCGGCCTCGGTGCCATCGACGACGAAGAAGATATCTAAAGCAGTGGTAAACTCTAAACTCTAAACTCTAAACTTAACAATGTACGCACCCCAGAGTCTCCACGATTTCCTATTCCTTATGCTCTATGGCGGCGTTGTCATGTTTGCCATCGCGGCGGGTATCTATCTATGGCTGAGACGTAGCAACGCCATTGCGCCTGATGTCATCCCACCGAGGGCACTGCGCCGATGGACGGCAGCCTTCTTCATCATGGCAGCGATGAGTCATGTGTGGTGGTATATGATTGGTGTCTATTGGCTCGCTGACGACCGCCTGATCCGCAACATCGTCTGCATCATGCTCGACCACATCACGTTGGTGCCACTGGTGATGGCATTGCTGCTGCGTATGTTGCAAGACCGCCAGCGCCGCATCTGGCCCTGGGTATTGTCTCAAGTGCTTATCATAGGGGGAGCTGCCGTAGGGATAGCCAATCACAACGAACTTGGTCTGGACCTGATGCACAACTGTCAGGCGGCTATCATCGTCCTCTTTGTCGCCTATTATATCTATGCGCTCATACAATACAGCCGTTGGCTGAAAGACAACTATGCTGACCTGGATCACAAGGAGGTGTGGCAGAGTCTGCTGTTTGCCATCGTTCTCATGTTATTCTATCAGGCTTACTCCACGAATCCGGGAGATATGTCCAGGGAGTTTCTGTCGCAGCTCATCACACTCGTCATCATCGCCTTCCTGCTCTGGCGCGTCGAGACGCTGCAGCAACTCGATGTCAAGGACACAATAACACCAGACGATGCACTTGAAGATGATGACGTGGACAACACCTCCGTGGGCATTCCTTTGAATATCGGCTCCTTGCTGGAACAGCACTGCGAGGCCACCCAGCTCTATCTGCAGCACGATCTCACCCTGCAACAACTCGCCACCGCCATCGGCACCAACCGTACCTACCTTAGTCAGTATTTCGCCCAGCAGGACATCACCTACAATTCGTATATCAACAGCCTGCGCATCAAGCATTTCATGCGACTCTACCGCGACAGCATCACCTCGTTGCGTCCTGCTACCGCCACGGAACTGGCTCAGCAGAGCGGTTTCCGCAGCTACAGCACCTTCGCCGTTGCTTTCAAGCAGTTCAACGGCCAGACCGTCACCGCTTGGATGAAAGACCAGGCATGATAATCATACTTGTAACTTGTAAAGATGTGCGTCATACCCTTGGCGAAGCGTACTTTCCGATCGTCGCGATACATCGGACAATCTGCCGTCGCAGACACTGTTGGCGCAACGGGCATTGTTCTGCATAGCAAACCGTGTAGCCTTCATGGGCTTTCTTAATCAATAGTTCTTTTTGGTCTCAAAGGCCCACGTCAGAATCTCGGGGATGTTTATGATCAGAGAACCGTCCCGTGATTACATGTCGGGACACCCAAAGGGTGATTACGGCGTTTTTATGTTTTTTTAACGCACGCATTTGGTCCCTGTCCCAAATGCGTGCATAGGTTTTCTTGCGGGACTTCTGGAAATTGGTTATCTTTGCAGCCAGGCTTTATACTTTCTATAGTATATAGGCACTCAAAATGCAAGAAATCAATTACTAAAAGAATATTATTAACACTTAAAACAATTGAGCTTATGAAGAAACATTTTCTTTTATTTGTATTAATGACCTTGTTGCCGCTGGCAGCGTGGGCAGAAACTGATATCAGTGGAGCAACGGTCACGTTTGCAAGCAAGACTTACCAAGGTGATGATACAACAGCACCAACGGAGACAGTGAAAGTTGGGGAAACCACGCTAACCAGAGGCTCTGATTATACCATTGCTTACTATTCTGACGCAGAGTGTACTCAAGCAGCAACAATTAGGAATGCAGGTACATACTATGCTGAAATTAGAGGTGCCGGTGATTACGAGGGTTATAAAAGTGGTCTCTCTTTCAATATCAAAAAGGCTTCTTTGAGTGTTACAATTGGCAACGCGTCTAAAGTTTATGGTACTCCAGATTCAGACGTTGAACTATTGTGGGCTCCGTCGTCTAGTTTCAAACCTGGTGATGACGAGGACAATGTCATCATTACAGGTATGACCATTTCAAGATTTGACCCCAGCGAGAATGTAGGCTACTATAATTTCACCGTTTCAGGTGCAACTTCTCAAAACTACACCATTGTGACTTCGGGCACATCTAACTTGACCATCACTCCAAAGGAGGTTGGTTTGACGTGGACTAACACTTCTCTGACTTACAACGGTACAGCACAGGCGCCTACTGCTACTGCTACAGATCTTGTGGGACAAGACGTTGTCAACGTCATTGTGACTGGTGCACAAACTAATGTGGGTAGCTACACCGCTACCGCCAGCGCACTTGACAATGCCAACTACAAGTTGCCTGCAGCCAAAACGCAGGGCTTCACTATCGGTGCAAAGGAGATAGGTCTGACATGGACTAATACCACTCTGACTTACAATGGTACAGCACAGGCGCCTACAGCTACAGCTACTGGACTTGAGACTGGAGATGTTGTCAATGTCACTGTAACGGGTGGTCAAACTAATGCGGGTAGCCACACCGCAACCGCCAGCGCACTTGACAATACTAATTACAAGTTGCCTACAGCTAATACGCAACAGTTCACTATCGGCCAGAAAGAGGTTGGTCTGACATGGACGAACACCTCTTTGACATACAACAAAAAGGCACAGGCGCCTACAGCTACAGCTACTGGACTTGAGACTGGAGATGTTACCAGTGTTACTGTAACCGGTGCACAAACCAATGTGGGTAGCTACACCGCAACGGCCAGCGGACTTAGCAATACTAACTACAAGTTGCCATCTTCTGCTACACAAGAGTTTGCTATTACCGCCAAGGCTCTGACTATCTCAGCTGAAGCCAAGAGCAAGACTTATGGTGCTAATGATCCCCCTCTAACCTTCACCCAATCGGGTCTTGTAGCCGGTGATGCCATCACTGGTTCGTTGTCACGTGATGCAGGTGAGAATATTGGTACATATACCATCAACCAGAATAATCTGACCGCAGGCAACAACTACACCATTACCTATAATTCTGCCCTTCTGACCATCACCGTGGCAACTGCCACTGTTACCGCTGATGCCAAGAGCAAAACCTATGGTGCTGCTGATCCTGCGTTGACTGCGACAGTTACTGGTTTGAAGAATGGTGATGCAGCTAATGTTATTAGTTATACTATTAGTCGCGCAGCTGGTGAAAACGTAGGAACCTGGACAATCACTCCAGCTGGTGAAGCTACTCAGGGCAACTATAATGTGACGTATGTTCCTGCTAATTTGACCATCAACAAGAAGGCTCTGACTATTACAGCAGATGATAAGTCGAAGACCTATGGTGAGGCCGATCCTACGCTGACCGTTTCTTACGATGGCTTCATTGACGGAGAAAGCAATACAAACCTGACTACCCAGCCCACAGTAACAAGAGCGGCTGGTAATGACGTTGGCACATACACAATCACAGCTAGTGGTGCTGCCTCTGGCAACTACGACATCAGTTATGTCCAGGGTACACTCACTATTAACCCGAAGGGTATTATCATCACAGCAGAAAATAAGTCGAAGATCTATGGTGAGGATGACCCTGCGTTTACATACACCGTAATAGGTCTTGAAGAAGGTGATGCTATAACGACACCTCCGACATTTGCAAGAGAAGCTGGTAATATTGTTGGCACATACGCCATCACACCCAGCGCTGCCGTTGCAGGCAACTATAGTATTACTTATGTGAATGGAACGCTTACTATTAATCCTGCCCCCATTACTCTGAAGGCAAAAGATCAGACGATTCCTCAGGGCGGTTCCATTTCTAACACTGTAAATGATGTTACAATTACAAGCGGAGCCCTTAAGTATACTGATGCATTGACGGCCTTTAACATTAATCTCACGAAGACTAAGACTGCCGTTGGTACTCATACAGGTGACATCACCCTTACAGCAAGCAATGCTAACTACACCATCACTACTCTTGCTGGTAACCTGACGATTACTGCCGCAGCAACTCTCGCACTTGTTGATAATGACGATGCCTTCCAGTTGATTAAGGACTATGCTGGCCAGACATTACCTGTAACGATTAAATTTGCTGCGCGTAATAAACATCGTGGGTATGGTAGTAATCCTTCAGAAACATACCCATGGAAGGCTGAAAGGTGGACTACGTTGGTTCTGCCGTTCGACATTTCGGTTGCCGACCTCTCGAAGGCCCTTGGCTATGCTGTTGTTAACGTGATTGATCCTAGCAGGACTCATGTAAGCGGAACAAGTTCGGAATTCTATGGTAAGTTTACCATGAAGGGCGGTAACGACTATCATGCTGGTCAGGCTGATGCAGACACTAAGCTTGCTGCAAACAAGCCAATCTTGCTGAAGATAGCTGACGCTATTGATCCGACAAAGGATTATGACTTCGGTTCTCAGACCATCGTAGCTCCCGCAGACCTCACTATGAATGCTGGCGGTGGCGCCACGTTCGTTGGTACATACGCAAATAAGACTGTTACCGGTACTGACGGTGCAACAACTATCTGGTTCATGAATGGTAACGAAGATGGCTGGCAATACATTGACTCAGGTTCTTCATCCTCATGGACTATCGTTCCGTTCGAAGCTTATATTGACATGAGTGCTTCATCTGCAAGCGAAATGGTATTCTATTTTGAGGATATCGACGGTTCAGTGACAGCCATTAAGAGCGTTGACGCAGACAAGATGAACAGAAAGCTGAACGCTGAGGGCTGGTACACCCTGAATGGTGTGAAGCTGCAGAACGCTCCTACCGAGAAGGGTATCTATATCAAGGACGGCAAGAAGGTCGTGATTAAGTGAGAATAAAGCTGAGCTCGCTCATGCTTTATCGAACGTGAACGAGCTCAAGCTTTACAAGCTTAAGGTCGTGATTAAGTAATAACCCAAACTTTATACATGTATAACAAAAAAGAAAAAGAAAATGAAAAAGATTGAGTATCAGTCTCCTATGATGGAGGTGGTAGAGTTAAAAGGAAAGACAGTAATTCTCGCAGGAAGTGATCCAATTGGTGGTGGTGGTGGTACTGGCCATGCCCCCGAGTTTGAGGATGATACGATCCTTGATGATTTTATCATCTAACGAGAGAACATTGTTTTTCCGCAATAAAGAGCTGAGTAAGTGCACTCAGCTCTTATTGTTTTGCAATTGGTGACTTGGGTGACTCAGAAAATGCAAGTCCGTTCACCATTACTTCATTAAACAATATTAATTATCAGATTTGCAAACGTGCCTACATGCCTACATAAATATGTTATAATTAGCTGTATATAAGAAGGTTAAATACAATTTCTGCCTACATAATACCTACATGGTGCCTACATGATTATTGCATAATTACTGTCTTTTAAGGGTTGATGGGTAGGGTAGACGATTGAAAATTCTTGGCTCGAGCGCTTTGAAGTACTGGGTAGTTTGAAAATTCTCTAGAGAATTTGAACGTTTGCTTAGGGCTAAACAATTGTTAGAAGGGCTCTAGACGTAAAATTCTCTAGAGAATTTTGCATTGAGGATTAATATGAAGACTTGAAAGACTAGCGATTTGACTCTTTAAGGTAGGCTGTCAAGGGCTACTATACGATACCAAATGCCTAAAATTGCATAAAAGAACATTAAAATATGTACGCTTTATGTAGGCTTAATGTAGGCTATAAAATCATAATATTATAGAGAATACAGGCATATTAGACATTTTTATGTAGACATGTAGGCATAATTAAAAATAAATTATTGTAAAACATACTACCAAGCACATGGAAAACATTTAAACTAAAAGGCACACACGCGAACAGGGTGACGCATCGCCGAAGTCAGGAAATAACCTGTTCCCTTGTTTCTTTTTGCGTCAGTTATATAGAAGAACCGTCCAGTCTGAAGAAAAGTCGGGACAGTGCGAAGGGTGATTACGGCGTTTTTTGTTTTTTTAACGCACACATTTGGGACACCTACCAAATGCGTGCATAGGTTTTCTTGCAGGGCTGTTTCTTTATTAGTAATTTTGTAACCGAAACAATAAATAGCTAAGCTAACCAAACCTCCACCATTACGACGAATCCCAATGCCGCGAAGCTGGACTTTGCGGGTGACACGGTGTCGTTGGTGAAAGGTATCGTAATAAATAAGAACGGGAACATTATTATAAAATAATACAATATTATTCACTTAAAACAGTAACAATTATGAGAAAAAGAAAAGTACTATCAATTCTCGCCCTGCTCTGCCTGACGGTAACCAGCGCATGGGCGGCCAACTACACGTCGTTCAGCGGCGGTGAAGTGCTCAAACCAGGCGACACTTTTACAGTACCCTCAGGGGATGAATACTGGGAAATCAATGACATGGTGTTCAATGCAAGTTGTAGTCCTTTTACAGTGCTAAGAGCAAACGTCATGCCTGGTGAAAATCCAGTCGATGAGGATAAAGACGGCATGTTCTATGTGATTAAGGATAATAACGGTTCTTACTACTTCACAGACACCGAAAAGTTTAACCTTCTGCCTGTCATGAACAACAACACAGACCCCGCCACCCCGTACGACGGCATTGAAGTGTATAAAAATGACGATACGCATTACACATTTGCCGGACACGTTCCCACCAGTGGTTACTGTGGCGACCCGCATGTAAATGATGGCAAGAACGTCACATGGGAAGTATCTGGCACCACCATCACCATCAGCGGCACGGGTGCTATGGCTAATTTTGATAGTCCTTATATGGGGTATGGCACCCCAGCTCCTTGGTTCTCCTATGCTGATGAAATCACAAGCATCGTTATTGGGGAAGGTGTGACGACAGTCGGTGAGTATGCCTTCGAAGATTTCCACCTTGTGGAATCGATTAGTATCCCTGCCAGTGTGACCATTATCGGCAAAATGGCTTTCTGTGACTGCGGATATACCGACGACTATACCTTTACTAATCTGACGGTCACTATTGCTTCTGGCTCGAATCTTGAGACCATCGGCAATAGTGCTTTCGAGTATTGCCAAATGGCATCGTTCAGCATACCCAACGGCGTAAAGACCATCGATGAGGGTGCCTTTAGTTATTGTTTCGGACTGACCAGCATCGAGATGCCCGCCAGCTTGACGAGCATTGGAGAAAACGCCTTCTATCTTTGTAAAAACCTGGCAACACTTACCCTTAACAGCAACCCGTATATTCATGCAACAGCGTTCAATTACGCAGGAGAATCGGTAGGAGTGTTCCCAGGCAGTACGACGGTGACGATGAACCTGACGGCAATTGTAGGAACGACGGGCGAATACTGGATGACGTTCTATAACCAGAACCATAACTTCCAGGTACCTGCTACGGGCACACAAATTTTCAAGGCTGCGCCCAGTGACGATAAACTGCTGCTGACAGAACTGACAACGGACAAGAGAGTGAATGCCAACAACGCCGTCATCCTGAAATCGGCAACGGCTTCCATCACGCTGACACGTACAACAGCGGGCAGTAGCAACGACTTCACAGGCAACGACTTGGCGGGCGTATCAGATGTTGCAGGAGCGACGAGCGATGGCACGTTCTACGCGCTGAACAGCGATGCGCAGGGCGTGGGCTTCTACCCTGTGGCATCAGGCACTAAGGTAGCCTTAGGCAATGCTTATGTGACCTCTGAAAGCTCCAGCGATTTCTTACCCTTCGTCAACGTCCTCGCCAGCGGTTACTGTGGCGACCCGAGCGTGAACGACGGTAAGGACGTCACTTATTCTTTGACCGACGACGGCGTGATGACCATCAGCGGCACGGGGGCGATGGCCGATTTTGACTATGAGACTCCCTGGTCTGATTATGCAAGTAACATTACGAGCGTGGTCATCGAGAATGGCGTGACGAGTGTCGGTGATCGTGCCTTCACTTCGTGCTCTAATGTGACATCCGTCACCTTGCCAGCCAACTTGCAGGCCATCGGCGCTATGGCCTTCGCCAGATGCGGTCTGACATCCATCACCTTGCCTGCCAGTTTGGAGACCATCGGCATGAGGGCATTCCAGGACACAAAGATAACATCTGTCAACATCCCTGCCGGCGTGACGAGCATCGGTGAGCTGGCCTTCGGATACTGCAGTTCCTTGGCTGAGATTACCGTGGCCGCCGGCAATACGGTATATGAAGCTCCCAACGGCTGCAACGCGCTGATAGTAAAGGCTACACACACATTGTTACAGGGTTGTAACGGGACGGTGTTTGCCAACCTACCCGCCGACCTGACAAGCATCGCTGATGCCGCCTTCGCTGGTTGCACGGGTTTGACGACGGTCACCTTCCCCAACGGCTTGGAGAGCATCGGCGGCAATGCCTTTGAAAGTTGCGAAAACCTGACGACGGTCACCATCCCCGCCAGCGTTACCAGCATTGGCGAGTATGCCTTTGGGTGGTGTGACAATCTGACCACAGTCACCATCTATGCCACCAGTCTGACGACTTACGGTGAGGAGGCTTTTGGCGATTCCTTCTCAGGCACGATCTACGTCCCTGCTGGCTCGGGCGAAACCTACAAGGCCGGATGGGCTGCCTACGCAAGCAAGATTGAGGAGATGGCAGCTCCCGCCACCCACAACGTGACCTTCGCCGACGGCCTCACCGACTGGACAGCCGATCCTACCTCTGCTGCCGAGGGCGAGACCGTGACCCTCAACTACACAGGCAAGAAGAAGGTGAAGAGCATCACCATCACGAAGAAGGCTGCGGCTCCAGCTGCCAAGGCACTCTCTGCCGCTGCTGTTGGCGATGTAGTAGGCAGCGATGGTTTGGCTTACGCCGACATTGCCAACCTGCCCGAGGGCGTGACCGCAGTGGCTAAGGTTGGCTACGTCAACGGCTCCAACGGACTGGCACTCGCAATGGCTGACGAAGCCAATAAGCTGACTTGGTCGGAGGCCATTGAAACTTGCGCCGCACACACACCGGCCATTAACGGCGCCACATGGAAACTGGCTAACAAGGCCGAGTGGAGCAATATGATTGAAGCAGGCGTATTCGGCGACACGGATTTGAATTTGAAGAAGGGCAATTGGGATACCTATTGGTCAAGTGAGGAGAAAAGCGCCGACCAGGTGTGGGGCTACTGTTACGACCCAGGTGAGTGGTCTGCCAGCTTCAAGGATGCTACCTTCATGTATACCCGTGCCTGCCTGGCTTGGTAATCCTCACTCGCGTGCGTAAATATATAATGTATAAAACAAAATAAAAACAGAAAAGATTATGACTAAAAAGATATATTCAATCATCGCGCTGCTCTGCCTCGCAGTCAGCAGCACATGGGCCGACGGCATCGGCGTCGCCGCTGACGACCTCGGCAAGGTGCTCTGCACCGACGGCAGCTTATACGCCACAGTATCCGATGCCACCTCAGCAAGCAAGACGGCTGCGGCCATGATTGCCTACATCGACACGGAGAACAACAAGGGTCTTGCCATCGCCCTCAGCGACGAAGCCAGCACGATGGACTGGAGCACAGCCAACGGTGCAAGCGGAGCTGCAGCCCACACGCCTGCCGTCACGGGTCAGACATGGAAACTGCCCAGTCAGGATGAGTGGAAACAGATGTTCGGTGCTAACGGCGGTAACCAAAGTAGTTACACCGGCCTGAATACGGCTCTCGGCAATGCCGGAGGCACAGCATTGCAGGCGGACGTCAACTACTGGACGTCTACGAGCAGTACAAGCACTATTGCCTACCGCGTGAACATCGCCGGTGGCCATGCCACCATCAACCCCCTCTTGAAGACCCAGACATGCAAAGTCCGTGCCTGCCTCGAATTCGACATCGCCGTTATCACCCCGACTCCCACCGCTAATGCCAACGAGTGGACCTTCACGATGCCCGACTATGACGTGGAGGTGGGCGTGGTATATGACACCGAGCTGGCTCTGAACGAAGCCGACGACAATGCTGCTACGCTCGAAGAGTGGGATGGCTACGAGGCTGATGTAACGCTGACACGCACACTTCAGACAGGCGGCTGGAACACGCTGGCCGTGCCGTTCAACGTCGAGGCTGCCACGCTGACTGCCATCAATGCCAAGCTCGCGCTGATGGGCGGCAGCATGACCGTGAAGGAACTCACCGGCTCGTCGTTCGAGAACGGTACGCTGACGCTGAACTTCGGTGATGCCACCAGCATGAAGGCCGGCACGCCCTACCTCGTGAAGGTCACACCGGCGGCCGTAAACCTGGCCACCATGCCTTTCGCCGGTGCAGAGGTCAGCAAGACTGCCGTGACCGTCGAGACTACCGCTGTCGATTTCGTGCCCACACTGGGTCTGACAGCGGTTTCGGGCGACCCGAAGGAGATTCTCTTCGTCAGCAGCGGCAACAAGCTTCTGCATCCCACGACGCTGCCTGACAACATGAAGGGGTTCCGCGCCTACTTCAAGCTGAAGGGCGACGCTGTCAATGCAAGCAGTTTCACGCTTGACTTCGGCGATGGTAATACCACAGGCATCCAGACCATTGAGAACGGAGAGGTGAACTCTGAGAGCATCTACGACCTGCAGGGCCGCCGCGTGAACAACGCCGCCCAGAAGGGTGTATATATCGTGAATGGTAAAAAGGTCGTGATTAAGTGAGAGAAGAATCGAGCATGCTCGAATTCTTCCGAACGGGAACGAGCTCGAGCAAAGCTCAAGGTAATCGTAAAGTAATAGGAGACATAACTATGAAGAAGAAAGAATATTTACAGCCCACGATGGACGTGGTTGAAATCGATATGAATGCGCAGATTCTGGCAGGTTCTGTGACCAGCGTCACCACCACCGGCCTTGGTGACGACAATCTCGAACTTCCCTCAGGCGACGATCCCATTAGCGGTGTCCTTAACGACGCAGCTTGGTAAACAAACCACAGCAAACATCAATCGCTAATCAATGAAAGCGGTGCATCTAACACAATGGATGCACCGCTTTTTTAGACCAAAGAAGCTATGTGAGGTTGTTCCCATGAAGGAATAAAATCCGGTTTCGACCGACCGCTCCAAGATATTCGGGCGGGGGCTCCAAGAAATAAGGGCTCCCGCCCGAATTGATAGAATGAAGATATGAAACTTTTTTGTTAGTAACAAACTTCTTACTAAGAATTTAATTACTTTTATGAATTCAAAGTAACAAGGGCACGCTGTGAAGTTGTTCCCATAAAGGAATAAAGTAACTTTATTTCTTTTTGAGCCACCAAACGGAGTGGTTGGAGAGTTGGACGCTTCCCGATACATCACGCAGGTAGCGGATGTTGCCTGTTTTTGCGTCAATCTGGTAGAGCATATACTTGCCGGGCTTCAAATCGAGCGTATAATCGGCGTCGTTATAGACCAGGAAGCCATTGGGTCCTTCGAGTGAATAAACACCTGACTGATTGGATGCGTGGGGCGTCATCAACGACAATTCCTCGAGGAAAGCATTATCCGTAACAGGGATAGCGGCACAAGAACCGCCAGCCATCAGTGAGGCCCAGCACATTTCGGGATGCTTCTGAGCGGAATAGACAACAGCCTTGTCAGGATACTGCTGGCGGTATTCGCTGACAGCACGATAGACATCCTCGAAACGGGCTCCACCAGCACGAATCTTACGGGCATACTGACGTGGTGCCATATTCACACCACCTTCAGGGGCATATTCGCCCTTATCGTGATAGAACCACTGCTCGATGTCGATGATGTCGACGATTTTGGAGCGTACAGGGTCGTTTAGGATGGCATCCTGCACGTCTTTAGTGACTGCCAAGTCAACCAACACGGGGCCGTTCTCCTGTTCCCACTCAGCAATGACGTCCAACCAGAACTGAACGAAATGCAGAGGACCCGTAAACTCCTCGCCAATGGAGTGTATCACGTTAGGCTGGCCCTTGAAGGCATCCAACGACTGACGGATATACTGACGGTGCAATTCACGCATGGTGGGATTCGTCACGTCATAGAATAAGGTGGCAGTAAAGATGCGTTTGTCACCCGTAAAGTTGACAGGCTCCAGGAAAGGCGTATTGTTCACATTGTTTGCAGTTCGCCACGGACAGTCAACCCAATGGGCACCAGCCTCAAGGATGTTGTGCTGGAAATAGTGCTGATTTTTCAGCAGCATGCCGATGGATTCAGTCTTTTTTGCAAATTGCTGCAGGCGGTAGAAGTACCATTTGTTGAGTGTGGTCAGGTCGTATTTCGACATGCCGTCCCAGGCCAAGGCGGGGTAACCGCCTTGAGCATGCCCTATGCGGGCGAAGGGCTGTTCGAAGAAAGGAGCCCAGGCATCACCATCTTTACGGCGGATGCGCTCATGATCGTCGCGACGACGGTCTGTCCAAAGGCCATAATTCTGACTGAACAGCAAGGTGTGATCTCGCTGCATCTGTGCCACCACAGAGTCGACACGATCAGTGCCACCCGTCGTTTCCTGACCAGGAACGAAGCGCGTCAAAGCATACTTGGCTTTTGCCATATAAGCATCCGTCGTGCGTCCGTTCCACCAAGGCGTCTGGTGCTTTCCGCCCACCAGAACGGCCTTGTTCAGCGTCAGCCAACCATTCTGAATGGCATAGTGATAGGTGCGAAAGTCGCGATTAGGAGTTTCCTTATAAACAAAAGGCTTCAATTTCCCCTTCGAAATATCGCCCACGAAGACGGCTGAATCAATCCACATTTGCAAAGAAATACGCGGTTTCATCGCTTCTTCCGCCAGTTTGATGGCTTCCTCGATGGTTGGCGAACTGCTGGCATTACAATCGCGAAGCAGCGTACGGCATTGCTCATCCACACTGCGTCCCAATCGTTTCTCCAATTGAGAGGCAAAAAGCGAATAAGGCCGTACATGTTCATTCATCTCAGAATAATCACCATTACCCTGTATCTGTCCCCAGCAACCATGAGAAATGTTGCGGTTCAGGGAATCTGGCGAATAGCAGAAAAGTCCCGAGGCCGTAGATTGCCACATGGTGCTATTTGCTGTGCTCCAGCCTGCGCCGAATTTCTCCAGTTCCCAATTCTTGAAGACAATGTCGTTGCCATCGATATTCACGATATCGAACAAGATGCCTGGTGCCCACGACGAAATGGCACCACTTGGACCAAAGCTCTCGAAACTCTCGCATTGTACAAAGGCATTAGGGCCTGGGGCCGTATGACCTACAGCAAAGTCGTTAATACCATGTTCAGAGTAGCAACGCTGAAAAAGAACCATTTCACCGAGAGTCAGGAATGTGCGACGACGGAATCCGCCTATCTCTGAGACCGGTTGCAACGACTGACAGTCCTCGACAGTAATCTGTTGTGCAGTTTTTTGGATAACTACTGCCGAACCAGCAAAATGGCGGAAGTTCACCATACGCACCCAGCAATCCTCGGCATCAGCCACATAGACTCCATCCCAACAATGGTCTTCATCCATTGCAAGGGCATGGTTGTAATCAGATTCCAGCGTCAGGTTCTCAACACCACACTCCTGAATGAGTCCACGATGCTCGTAGACAATGGCCTTTGCCCCACCCCAACGAGCGTCAATATTGCAGGTAATAGGAGCGTCAAGGGTGATTTCCGTGCCGTTGATTGCAGAAATGCGTCGATTCCATCGAAGATCTATATCGCCAGGATGCCAAGCCCAATAGCCCATGCGCTTGCCGCCGCCAAAGGAAGAACAACCCAACGCATCGATCCATTCCTGCGTAGAAGGGCGACAGACGGCAAGGCGTTGGCCTTGTTTCAAGGCGGCAAAAGCGCCTTGCACAGTAACAGAAATCGAGCCAGCCTTGGTGTCGGACACGGTGAACGTATCCTTGACGAGGATGTCGTGCGTGCCTTCTATGTATAGAAGCGCACCACGATCGTAACCCTTCTTGCGGAGAATCGTCTTATCACGTCCACTACCGCGCAGGATAATGCCACTGGTACGAATGCGAAGCGGTTCGCTCAGTTCATAGGTTCCCTCAGCCAAAAGAATGGCGCCACGCAGACCCGTCTGCTTGTCGGCCTTCTGCATACTCAAGTAATCAATAGCCCCTTGTATCAAAGAAGAGTTATCACCAGCCACTGGTTCTACACACACCGCGACTTTTGCCGATGGAATGGGTATTTCCGAACGATGATAACCACAATAGGAATAATCCATCGGCACCTTTTGCGCCCTTACAGGGCTAAATAAGAAATAAAAAATAAAAAATAATAATACCGATGAGCTTATGTTTCGATATAAAATCATGACAGTCCTTTATTATAAGTTCTTTTATTTCTTATTTTATATTTTTTATTTAGGCGAAGCCGCAGTTCGCTTCATCCATGCGTCACGTTCCTTTTTCAGGTCGTAACCGCGAGCAGAGAGCCAGTTATTGGTGCGTCCACGATACTTGTCGAACCAGAAATGCTTACCCTTGGAATCGGCAGCGTCCATTGCATATTCGCGAGCCTCACGGAGCCAGATGAGAATCTGTGCTTTCTCTTCATCGGTCAGTGAAGGAATCATCTCCAACTGCGCCTTGTAATCACGCTTCAGCCTGCCAAACGTCATACCATCCTTTACAGCATCTATCTGTTCTTCCGTCAAATAGAGAGCCAAGGCAGAAGCCAGTTCGAAATGGTGTTTATAGAGTTCGGCATAAAGAGCTTCTTGCTGGTTCTTATCGTATTTGGAGTGGATATCGTTCAGCAAAAAGTAGCGATTGGCAATGATGTTGCGGACGTTCTCAGCTTTTTGAGCATCCGTCAGACCCAGTCCGTCAACGATTTTCTGTGCACGAGCCTTGATGGTTTCCACATAAGCCAAATCCTGTCCTTCAGTTTTGAGGGCAACGGTCTGTGCACCAGCATCTAGTGAAACTAGTATGACTAGTCCGACTAGTATCCCTAGTATTCTTTTCATAAGCGTTGCTTAATTGATTCGCTTCACCAACGTATCGTGATTGTTCTTCAGGTCAGTCCAGTCAACCTTGACGTTGGTCGGAATATCATTGATGTACTTCTCGATGTTGGTATATCCATCACCCGTGCAGTCCTTGTTGGCATCAGACGGGTCATTGGGGTTCAGCCCATTTTCTGTCTCCCACTCGTCGGGCATACCGTCGCCATCGCTGTCCTTCCAAGGCTTCCAGTCACCATATTCGGGATATCCACCCATCTGACGCGGATCGGTAATAATACCATCTTTATAGCTATCTTTAGGCAATCGACGATATTTAAAAAGTCCCTCCTCATTCTGAGAACGTTTGTTCAGTCCCCACATATCTCCATAAGGGTTGTCCTTGACTTTTTTCTCATAATTCTCGACATAGTAGGCCTTGCCGGTGCGTACTTCCTCACAAATACGCTGGTCGACAATGTCGCGGCACGGAATAGTTGCTCCGACATAATTCAACACCCACTGGTATGCCCCTCTTGTATCCATAATAGAAACGTAGGGCATATTAAACGGTTCGTTAGAGCGCATCAGTGCCATGACCGTTTCATCAATCTCTGCATTATGGTCGTCTGTCTGTATACCTCCTTTCCAGTTATCCTTTGTAATCTCAGGATAGCCCTCCATGATATTGCCGTTGGCATAGACGCGTCCGAACTGCTTGAAGGGGAACAATCCCTCTGAACGGCTTTCTGCCTTGATGATGCGGTGACCTACAAGACTTTCCTTTGGAGTCAGAGGACCTGGTTTGTAGTAGTTGTTGATGAAGTTGAACATCGATTTAAACTCACCACCGTCAGCCGTTCGGTGTACCCAGTTGTAGACCACATTGTTGATGAAATTGAAGACACCAGCCCATCCTACACTCGGATTACGGCCCGTGTTATCAGCCCAAAGGTTGCGCATAAAAGTGGTATTCTCTCCACCAATGGTCGAACCGAAGGCATGATTCCACGTATCGAGTGCCTTAGCCGATATGGTATTCTGAATGGTTACGTTGACCGTGGGTGTCTTACGTTTGGGTTTGCCGTCGTTCAAGTCGAACATGTGACGATAGAACGAGATGTTCTCGTCGAGTCCCCACTCACACGAGCAATGGTCAATCATGATGTTACCCACAGGATTACCTCCAAAAGAGTCCTCGCGATAAGTCACCTGTGTCTCGCCACGACGGAAGCGCATGTGGCGCACAATGACATCATGTGTATCAACCTGGAACGACTCACCTGCTATACAAATGCCATCACCTGGGGCCGTCTGTCCGGCAATGGTGATATAGGGTGCACGGACATAGATGGGCGACTTCAGACGAATGATACCACTAACGTTGAATACCACAATACGAGCTCCACCCTGCTCGCAAGCCCAACGGAACGAGCCAGGACCGTCGTCATTTAAGTTCGTGACTGTCAGCACCTTACCTCCACGACCACCAAAGGTATACATACCACCACCCTCGGCACCAGGAAAAGCAGGAATCTTAGCCTGACGCAGGTCGTAGGGCATGCTGGCCCAGGGTACATAGGGGCGCCCGGCCTTTGCCTCTTCCACAACTATCGGAAAGGCGACAGCCCATGCGGAATCGCTATGAGCCTGCCACAGTTTCTTTTGCTGTTCGATATAATGCTTGGCCTCGCTTGTCAAGTCTGGATACTGAGCGCTGGCTGAAATAGTCATTATCAGCACAGCCATTACAAGAAATAATCTTTTCATCTATATTTGTTTTTGAGTCATTATTATAAATAAACGACGAACTTCAATTATCAATGTCCTCACAGCTAACATTATTTAAGATATAATGTAAAATAATTCGCAATTCATTTTGATTTTCGGCAGATTTGCACTACCTTTGCAGTCACTACTAAATAAACCCAACAATAATGGACCAGCAGAAGAAAGATTCAATCATCTCCCGTGACGGTGTGAGCTATCTCATACCTTTTATTCTTGTTACTTCGTGTTTTGCCCTTTGGGGCTTTGCCAACGACATCACCAACCCGATGGTGAAGGCATTCTCCAAGATATTCCGTATGAGTGTCACTGACGGAGCCTTAGTGCAGGTGGCTTTCTATGGCGGCTATTTCGCTATGGCATTCCCTGCCGCCATGTTCATTCGCAAATATTCCTATAAAGCCGGTGTGCTGATGGGACTGGGACTCTATGCAGTAGGTGCCCTACTTTTTCTGCCCGCTTCATGGACAGGCATGTACTATCCCTTCCTGGTAGCCTACTTTATCCTGACCTGTGGACTGTCGTTCCTCGAGACATCGTGCAATCCCTACATTCTGTCAATGGGCACAGAGGAAACGGCCACCCGTCGATTGAACATGGCCCAATGTTTCAACCCGATGGGTTCTCTTTGTGGTATGTATGTGGCCATGAACTTCATTCAGGCACAATTGAATCCGGCCTCTACTGAAGAACGTGCTATGCTCTCCGACACTGAGTTTGCCGCCATGCGCGACTCCGACCTCAGCGTGCTGATAGCCCCCTATCTGGCTATCGGAGCCGTTATTGCCATTATGTTCTTGGTCATTTATTTCACCAAGATGCCCCATAATGCCGACAAGAATCACGACGTTCACCCCTTGGCCACGCTGAAACGCATTTGCCGTATCGACTACTATCGCGAGGGAGTCATTGCCCAGTTCTTCTACGTGGGTGTACAGATCATGTGCTGGACCTTTATTATCCAATATGGTACACGCGTATTGATGAACGAAGGGATGTCGGAGCAGGCTGCCGAGGTCCTGTCACAACGCTACAACATCATTGCAATGGTGATTTTCGTGTCCAGCCGATTCATCTGCACTTACTTCCTCAAATACATCAATGCAGGAACACTGCTGGGTGTCCTCGCTGCTGTGGGAGCCTTGCTCACCTGTGGAGTCATTTTCATCGACGGGCGCATGGGACTTTATTGCCTAGTGGCTATCTCGGCTTGTATGTCGCTCATGTTCCCCACGATTTATGGTATCGCTCTGCAAGGGTTGGGCGACGATGCGAAGTTTGGTGCTGCCGGACTGATTATGGCCATTCTCGGTGGTAGCGTACTGCCTCCATTACAGGCAAAAATCATCGATCAGCAAGAGGTCTTTGGCATGCCGGCAGTCAACTTTTCGTTCATCCTGCCCCTGCTGTGCTTCCTCGTCATCATCGTTTACGGCTATCGCACCTATCAGCGAACCCGTTAAAAAGTATAGCATAACAGACGGGGCTCCCACCTGCAAAAGATGGAAGCCCCGTTCTTATTTATTGTCAGCTTAATAATTCTCGGCCTTAACCTGGAAATATGCCTGAGGATGATTGCAGACCGGGCACTCCTCTGGTGCCTGCTTGCCAATCACGATGTGACCACAGTTAGAGCATTGCCAGATGACGTCACCATCCTTTGAGAACACACGTTCCTTACGGACATTGTCTAACAGCTTGCGATAACGCTCTTCATGTTCTTTCTCAATAGCAGCAACACCCTCAAACTTCTCAGCAATCTCGTCAAAACCTTCCTCACGAGCCTCACGGGCCATACGAGCATACATGTCCGTCCACTCGAAGTTCTCACCACCAGCAGCAGCTTCCAGATTGGCAGCAGTGTCCTTGATGGCACCACCCTCTAAGAGTTTGAACCACATCTTGGCGTGTTCTTTCTCGTTGGCTGCTGTCTCTTCAAAGATAGCAGCAATCTGCACATAACCGTCCTTCTTGGCCTTTGAAGCCCAATAGGTGTACTTGTTACGAGCCATTGACTCACCTGCAAAAGCTTCCTGCAAGTTCTTCTCTGTTTTTGTTCCTTTCAGTTCTTTCATTGTTGTATTTGCTTTGTTTAGTGAATAAAAAATGATCTTTCGCCACAAAGATACAAATAAGGTTGCAAATTCCCAAGTATTTTTTGGCTTTTTGACAGCTTTTTTGTACTTTTGTGCTCAGATATGAAAAAACTACTGACTATTCTCGCGCTGATGGCCACACTGAGTAGTGCGGCACAGACACAGCCCGCCATGCGGTTGACGTACAACCACGAGGCGCGTTATTTCGAAGAGTCGCTGCCTATTGGCAATGGCAAGTTAGGAGCATTAATATATGGTGGTGCCGACACCTGCCTCATCCACCTGAACGACATCACGTTCTGGACAGGAAAACCCGTTGACCACCAAGAAGGAGCAGGAGCCGCCCAATGGATTCCTGAGATTCGCAAGGCCTTGTTTGCCGAAGACTATGCCCGCGCCGACTCCCTGCAACTGCACGTCGAAGGACATAACTCAGAGTTCTATCAACCCTTGGGCACCCTCTTGATCATTGATGAAAACAAGGGGAACACGAGTGGATATCGTCGAGAATTGAATCTGGACAGTGCCCTCGTCAACGACCATTTTGTTCGCAACGGCGAGACCTTCACACGAGAGTATTTCGCTTCGAACCCAGATAAACTCATCGCCATCCGACTGAAGGGTGACATCAACTGTAAGATGGTGATGACGGCACAGGTTCCTCATCATGTGAAAGGCAGCAACAACCAACTCACCATGACAGGACATGCCACGGGCAATCCCATGGAGAGCATCCATTTCTGCACCATGCTACAGGTTACTACTGATGGGACTGTTCATACTTCAGACTCCACCCTCACCATCTCGAATGCGAAAGAGGCTGTTGTCTATCTGGTCAACGAAACTAGCTTTAATGGCTATGACAAACATCCTGTCAAAGATGGGGCACCCTATCTGGAGAACGCCACCGATGACATATGGCATACCCGCAATATGAGTTACGACGAGTTCCGTCGTCGCCATATCGCCGACTACCAACGATACTACAATCGCGTAAAACTGCAGTTGGGTATGTCGTCGTACCACGACGACAAACTGGACATACCCACTGACAGGTTATTACGAGAAGGCACCAACGAGCGCTATCTCGAGACACTTTATTTCCAGTTTGGTCGCTACCTGCTGATTTCCTGCTCTCGCACAAATGGTGTTCCTGCTAATCTGCAGGGGCTGTGGGCTCCTCAGCTTTGGTCCCCCTGGCGAGGCAACTACACTATGAACATCAATCTGGAGGAAAACTACTGGCCTGCCTTTACGGCCAATCTCGCTGAGATGGCTAAGCCTTTGGACGACTTTGTCCGAGCACTCGCTATAAACGGACGCCACACGGCTCATCATTTTTATGGCATAGATAACGGCTGGTGTGCCAGCCATAACAGCGACCTCTGGGCAATGACCAATCCTGTGGGCGAGAATCGCGAGAGCCCCATGTGGAGCTGCTGGAATATGGGTGGTGCCTGGCTGGTGCAAACGCTATGGGAGCGCTATCTGTTTACGCAAGACAAGGAATACCTAAAGAATGTGGCTTATCCGCTTATGAAAGGTGCTGCAGACTTCTGTCTCGATTGGCTCATTCCCAACCCCAACAACCCTGAGGAACTCATCACAGCTCCCAGCACGTCGCCTGAAAATGAATACGTTACGGATAAAGGCTATCATGGTGTTACCTGCTATGGAGGCACTGCCGATTTGGCCATCATTCGCGAGTTGTTGGCTAATGTCTGCACAGCTGGTCCCCTATGTGGCGATAATATCGCCACATACCAAACAGCCTTAAGCCGCTTGCGCCCCTACACCATCGGTAAAGAGGGTGACCTCAACGAGTGGTATTACGACTGGCAGGACTTTGACCCACAACATCGCCACCAGTCACATCTCATTGGACTCTATCCTGGGAATCATATATCAAGTGAAAAGGGAATAGTTAATAGTGAAAAATTGGCTGCCGCCTGCGAACAAACACTCATCCAAAAGGGTGACGAAACGACAGGATGGAGTACGGGGTGGCGCATCAATCTGTGGGCACGACTACATCATGGCGAGAAGGCCTATCAGATTTATCGCAAACTGCTTACGGCTGTAGCACCAGAAGGAAACAAAGACCCCAATTACAGTAATGGAGGTGGTACCTATCCCAACCTTTTCGACGCCCATCCACCTTTCCAAATTGACGGCAACTTCGGAGGTACTGCTGGCGTCTGCGAGATGCTGATGCAATCATCCCTTAACAATGATGTTACGCTCATCGAATTGCTGCCCGCCTGTCCGTCAGCTTGGAAGGACGGAACTGTCAGCGGACTCTGTGCCCGCGGAGGCTATGAGGTCAGTTTCGAATGGAAAGACGGAAAGGTCTGCTCTGCCAACATCAAAGCTAAGCGCTCAGGTCGCGTCACCTTATTATATAATGGTCAGCGTAAGACTATCAAACTGAAAGCCGGAAAGGCCCTGTCTGTCAAAATGTGACAAACTATTCGCCCTCGGCAGCAAGCAGCTGGTCGGCTACTTCACAGAGCTCCCCGTACCAAGCTTCGCCAAAACGACGGATAAGGGGCTCTTTTAAGAACTGATAAACGGGAAGGCGCAATGCTTTTCCTTTTTCAACGGCATCCTTGCATACTGCCCAGCGGTTATAATTCAGGCCGATTAGATTATTACCGAAATTCTTCTCGCGAATGGGATAAAGCGCACAACTGATGGGTTTGCAGAATGTCGACTGGCCATTGCGAAAAGCCTTTTCCAATGCACAAAGGCAGTTGTCACCATCATAACAGGTAAACACGCAATCCTTGCCTCGCACAATGCTCGTCACCAAATCACCATCCTTATCAGTATAAGCCACGCCTTGTTTGTCGATAACGCTCTGGGCAGAAGCAGAAAGGTCGGCCCAGACAATGTCCAGGGACTCCTCGATGGCAGCAATCTCCTCCATTGTCACAGGGGCTCCCGCATCGCCTTCCACACAACAGATACCCTTGCACTTCTCATAGTCGCAACAGAAGTACTCAGTCAGTATCTCTGAAGAAATCAAGATGCCTCCGACTTCAAGGATAGGGGGAATTTGCATTGTTATCTTCGTTATTACGTTATACCGTTATGACGATATTTCGATATTACCAATTAATTGGCGACAAGCCATTTTGCTGTAGATAGGCATTACAGCGCGAGAATTGATGCTGACCAAACCATCCTCCGCGATTGGCGCTAAGGGGCGAGGGATGGACAGACTCCAACACGAGGTTGTTCTGCTTGTCAATCATATAAGCCTTCGAACGGGCATAACCTCCCCACAACAGATACACCAAATGCTGACGATGCTGAGCCAAAGCCTGAATGGCAGCATCCGTAAATTTCTGCCAGCCCAGTGCCGAGTGACTATTCGCCATGTGGGCACGAACGGTCAGCGTGGCGTTGAGCAACAACACGCCTTGTTCAGCCCAACGGGTCAGATTGCCCGAAGTGGGAATGGGCGTTCCCAAGTCCTGTTGAATTTCCTTGAAGATATTTTGCAAAGAGGGAGGAAACATCACACCGTCCTGAACGGAGAAACTTAGTCCATGAGCCTGTCCTGGTTCATGATAAGGGTCCTGTCCGATGATAACCACCTTGACCTGGTCGAAGGGACACAAGTTAAAGGCATTGAAAATCAGTTTGCCTGGTGGATAGCACGTGCCAGCCGTATATTCTTGGCGAACAGACTGAACGAGTTGGGCAAAGTAAGGTTTCTCGAACTCACCCTGCAGGTATTCTTTCCACGTAGGCTCTATCTGAACGTTCATATGCCGACAATACTCTTACAGCATGCTCTTAATAGCCTGCTCTACGTCCTTGATGGTCTGCGAACGACCCACGATATTGTTGCCACGATCGATGAGGAAGAATTCAGGCACGTTTTGCACATTATAGATAGACAACGTTGACGAGTTAACACCGTTTACCTCACGGACACTGATCCAAGGCAAGGCAGCTGTCTGCTGTTTCCAGAAATGTTCGTCACCATCAAGACTGACCTGATAAATCTCAAAACCCTGAGCATGGTACTTGTTATACAATTCGCGCAACAGCAGGATACGAGCAGGCGACTCGTCCATAGCAAACAAATGGAAGTCGAGCAGCACCACCTTACCCTTCAGCTCCGTCAAGTGACGCATCTGTCCCTTATTGTCGCGCAGGGCAATATCGATGAGTCCTGCCTCCTGTACCTTCGAGGCGTCAATAGTGCGACTGCTTTCAGCATCGGCAATGCGAACGTTCTTCATACCCTCAATGGCGATGTTGTGCAAGTTGGCACCACGTTCGGCCATAGGCCAGTTTGTGTCCCAACTGGTGGCAACAGCGGCAAAGGCCTTGATATCGTCACGATCCGTACGGGGATTGAAGAGCAGCGTGTTTCCTAAGGTCTGGAACAGGGCAAAGTAGGAGTACGCCTTATCAGGGTGAGCAAAGATATAGCGTTTCTTCACGTCCTGCTTGTAGACTTGTATCATCGAAAGGATGCTGTCGTTCATCTGGTCGATGGTCAGTGCCTCGTCGCGACTCACCTTGATGGCTTTCTGCTGCAGATCCATCTGTAACAGGGCTAGTTCCTTGATTTTCTCGCAGTTTTCAGAACCACTGACTTCATACTGCGAAGCCATCTGCGGATAAGCGGCCTTGATGGTCACCGTCTCCGTAGAGTCTATCGACAGCGAGATAATCTGGTCGTGAATACGCAGACGGTAGAACTCAGGGACCTCAGTCTGGGCACCACTGAAACTGAACGAGCCGTCATCACCCAACTTCACAGAATCCAACTTCTCCACTCCCGTCAACGCAATGTTCTCGAAATAGAGCACTGAGTCCTGGGCGTTGGAAATGTTACCTTCTACATGGAACTTTTTCTCTCCGCATGAGGCCATTGTCAGGGCCACCAAAGCGGCTATTACATATTTTTTCATCTTTTCTTTTTTTTATTTTGCCTGCAAAGGTACGAATAAGCGAGCAAAATGCCAAATAAATACTATTTATTTTTGCAGTCCGAAGTCAGCCTGCTGCGCTTCTACCTCCTGCAAAAGCTTATTTTTCTCTGCATCAGAGAGTGTGGGGCTATTATTCCTAGTCGTACAAGTTGTACTAGTCGTACTAGTTACACTAACATCACTTGCCAAACACATCGGCACGTCGTAGGGCACGCTCTCTATTTCCAGTTCTGCTGGTGTGGGGGCATGGGTTCCAGGGAACTGCACCTCAGCCTTGATTTTAATCTTACCTGCCTGACGAGTACTTCGGATGAGCACAGGGGCAGAGCCCCACTCCACAGCACGCGGATTGGCATTGATGGAAGCGTCGCCAATGATTTCGCCCTCACCCTCGACAGTAAAGACAATGTTTTCTTTCGCCAGACGGCGCACATGGCCTAGATCGTCAGTCACTTCGCATACCACCACTACGAAATCCGAGCCGTCAGCTACAAGATTTTTGCCCATTTCATCGACATAAAGACGTAGTTTGGTACTACGACGCGAAGGCATTTTTTCCACTTTGCATACCACCTGCCCGTGGATAATACCCTCTGCCACCATCTTGACGTTTTGCCAGTTGCGCTTAGTATAACTCCAATTACGAGCCTCAAAAAAGTCCCAGGCATCCTTGAAGACCGCCATTCCTCCCTCTACTGGTTGCGTCCAACAGTGCTCGCCATCATACATCGTCAGGCGCACACTGTCGCAATTCGAGAAGATGGTGACGTCTCTTTCTGAGAACTGCGTCATCTCATGAGCTATGGCCACAAGGGGCTTTACTATTTGTCGCGATTCTGTCGCGATGTTCGATGACAGCACAGCCGCAAACATATCGAAGGCCGTTTTCTTCTGACGGAAGGCATCATAGATACCTCCCCAATAGGGGTCAGGATGATAGCCACGCTGATGATCGAAGGGGTGCCACTGACAGCCTCCGACAAACTGTCCGGTGGTGTGAAACAGTTCGTTGGTACTCTTCAGCAACGTGAGAGCCTGCGTCAGCATGGGACGCTCACCCCACGAGCGCGAGGCACGATTCAGATTGTTGTGGGCATACCAGTCGTCCACCAGTTCGCCAAACTCGCGAGTAAAGATGCACTGTTTAGGTTTGTCGTCTTTGAAATCGTCGCCAGGCCAACCATATACCACATCGTAATGGTCCTTGATACCAGCAGAGTGTACATCAGCCGCAGCGACAGGGCGATAGGGGTAAGGATATTCGTCTTTCGTAATCTGAAGGGCCTTCAGGGCAAAATCCTCCGGATAGCGCGTCTCGTTCAAGATGGGTTCCCACATCAGCACGCAGGGGTGATTCCTATCGCGACGAATGATGTTACGGGTATTCTCGTGCACCTTCTCGTCCCAACCCTTTTCTTTATTCCAATACTGCCAACCAGGCGTAGCAACGATGATAAAAAGTCCCATTTCATCGCAGGCATCCATGAACGACGGATCCTGCGGATAGTGGGCCGTACGGATAATCGTAAATCCTGCGTCGCGCAGACGCTTGGCATCACGCCATTGCTGCGAGTTGGGCAAAGCGTTGCCTACATAGGCAAAGTCCTGATGACGATTGGCGCCTACCAACTGGTGGTACTTCTTCCCGTTCAGGTAGAAGCCCGGCTGTCGCCCCTGAGCATCGTCTATACCCACGAACTCAAACGAACGTATGCCAATACGGGTTACACCCCCGTCGAGACTATTCTTTCCTTCTTTGATACGGGTGCTTACATTGTATAAATAAGGCGATTCCGGCGACCATAGTTGGGGGTTCTTGACTAGGAAACGCTGGGTGACGGTGCGGGTCTCGCCAGGTGCAAGCTTGAGTTTGGTGCGCTGCGATGGAATCGCAGCAAAAGAGACGAAGCTGTTTTCAACAATGATGTTGCGAGACCTGGTGTCATTATTTCGCACCTCGGTATTGACAAAAACCTCGGCGCTCTTCTCGCTGATGTTGGCATAATGAACAAAAATGCCTCCACCAGCGACCTTTTGTTCTTCAAGGGCATCCGTGATAGCCACCTTGTTTTTGGCGATGAGCCACACGTCGCGATAGATGCCACCATGATAGGCAAAGTCGAGCGTCATCTGTTTCTTGCCTGGCGGGTAGGTCTTGTCATCGCTGTTGTCGGCCTTGATGGCGACGACGATATTGTTAGCGATGGGTGAACCATCGCCAGCGGGAAGCGAGATGGTGATGGGCAGATAGCCGCCCTCGTGGTCCTTGACCTTCTGGCCGTTCACATAGATGGTCTGTTTGCCCATGATGCCCTCGAAGTGCAGGGTGACGTCACGACCTTTGCATTCCGTAGGCAACGTAAAATGCTTACGATACCACGCAATGCCCTGATAGTTGCGACAACCACTGGCTTCAGCAGGCATCAGCTGGACACTATGCGGCGTCGACACGACCTCCCACGATGTATCGTTGAAATCGGCCAATTCTGCACCTGCGATGTCGCCCAAATGGAAGCGCCAGCCCGCATTGAAGTTCCACACCAGTCGACCACTGTTTTCAAGGGGGAAGAGTCCTGCCACAGAGGTTTGCTCCCCAATGGAGGTTTGCGCCCCTACGGGGCTAAATAAAAAATAAAAAATAAAAAATAAAAGGATACGATACATGGGCTCATTATTTTGGGTTATTATAATCTCCTGTCTTTTGGGAGGCTGCATTCTTGGTGGGTTCCCAGTTGTCTGTGCGAAACGAACTGACGGGCAGGCCATCGTGCATCAGGTCGCCCACCACCCAGTCGCGCCAGGCATAGCGTACGGCAACAGGCTTCTTCACTTTATTGCTAATGACATAGACGCGGTTGCGGCTCACCCACACCTTCGTGGCAGGATGGAACACGCGATCGGCACCAGCCACCTCGAAATTGTCGGATGCCAGCAGACGCTCAGCCCGTTCACCCGTGTCGTGCTCAAAATAAACCCATTCCTTCGAGCGGTCGAAGGCCACAACAGCTGTATCGCTCTTAAACTCCACGTCCTTGTATTTGGCAAAATCGGGCAGTTCCTTCACGCCGTAGGTGTTGCTCAGTGCCAATAGTGCCAGTCGTTCGCCGGCAATGTGTTTCTTGCGGGGATGGATGACACGCTTCAAGCCCGTATCCAACAGCACCGCCATACGACAGTTGTCGACCATCGTCTCGACCATTGCCTGTTGTTCGCGAAGCAGAGCACTGTTGTAGAGTGCCCAGTCGGTCTCGTCGTAAGCAAAGGGCGCTATCTGACAGTAGTAGAAGGGAAAATCGCCCTGCTGCCACTCCTCGCGCCAGCCCTGAATCATACGGGCCATCAGGGGAGCGTAGAAATCGTAACGGGGCACGTTGTCCTCGCCCTGATACCAGATGGCACCACGAATGCCATAGCCGACGAGGGGCGCGAGTTGTCCGTTATACAACGCCGTCGGACAGCGTTGCTGCAACTTCTTCACTTTCTCTTCCGTTATGTCGAGGTTCACCTTGGGGAAGGCCTTCAACCAGTCGGCCTTCATCCACGCCTCGCAGGCCGAACCGCCAAAGGCCGTACAGATTAGGCCCACAGGAACGCCCAACGACTTCCTCAGCGCCTTGCCAAAGAAATAGGCCGTAGCCGAGAACTCACGGACACTGGCCGCATTGGCCTCCTGCCACGTGCCTGCAATGTCCTTTTGGGGCTCCAGTCGTGCGGCCCGTTTGCCATAAAACAGTCGCAATCCGGTGTCCTGACACGAAATCAGTTCCTCTGCGGCACCCTCCACGGGCTGGGCTTTATAGCCCTTCATCAGCATCTCCATGTTCGACTGACCCGAGCATATCCACACCTCGCCAATCATCACGTTATGCAGGGTGCAGCCATAGGCCATTCCTGATGTCGCAGTATTAGGTCTGCTGGGCGTAGCGATGGCAAACGTAATGTCGTAAGGTCCGCCAGGCTTAGGGGTCTGCACCTTCACTCGGAATTCGCCGTTTTCATCGACCATCGCCGAGTACGATTTCTTGTCCCACGAGGTAATGACCACTACCGACTTGCCCTTGTCTGCCGTTCCCCAGATGTTACACTCCGTCTGTTGTTGCAACACCATGTTGTCGCTGAAGAAACTGGGCAGCTTGACTTGCGCCTCTACGAGGCTAAATATAAAATAAGAAATAAAAAATAATACGCTGCGTTTCATATCTTTTCGTCTTATTCGTTTAATTCGTGGTCGTTATGATTACGGGCGGTTCCATGAGTCCGGCAGGCAACAACTGGTCGCCTTTGGTACGATACTTGGCATTCGTCCAGATGCCTTCGTAGGGTGCTTTGCCTTGATCCATACCACGCAGGGCATTGTGCCACGTGTTCACCACCTCGATTTCTATCGTGTTCTTGCCTTTCTTCAGGGCACCCGAAATCTCTACCTCGTAGGGGGCAGTCCATGCAATGCCACAATCCTTGCCGTTGATCCACACGTGGGCGATATCCTTCACGTTGGGGAACAACAGCCATGCATGTCCCTGAGGCACCTCGCTGGCTTTCAGTTTCCACGTCGTCGTATAGAGGGCGTGACCACTGAAATAGCGAATCCTGTCGTCCACATGCTGGCTCCAGTCAAAGAGCGATTGACTCGTCAGCGACAAGCCTGACTCTCGGAACGAGACGTCCCAAAGCAGCGCATTTGTTCCCAGCGTGGGAATGTTTTGTTCCCAGCCTGGGAATGAATCGTTCCCAGCGTGGGAATATTCGTCGAGCCCGTAGCAAACAAACAGCGAGCCGTAAGGGGCCAAACGAATAGTGCCGTCGAACGATGTGCTTTCATTCGTCAACGGATTATATACAGCAACCTTTCCGTTACCCTGACGAAAGATGGGGGTAAACGTCTGCTCTTTGTCCGTCTGGTTCGACAGGAAATAGATGTCTTGTCCCTCGTCAGCACGATGGGCATAGGCAATACCCTCAGGCAAGACGGCATCAGGGGCAATCTTCTCGAAAGTGCTGTCTTTATAGGGTTTGTCGATAATCTGTACGCCTTGTCGACGCAGTTGGGCTATCTTTGCCTTGACCTCTTTGGATACCAGCGTGCCTTGGGGAATGACCAACACCTTATAGTTAAAGGGCTGCGTGAGCAAAGCGTCCTTGTTCATCGAGTCGTACTGATAGCCGTGCAGGGGATTCACCCAATCCTTCAGGTCGAGGATGTTAGCCGAGTGGCGCACACCAACGGGAGATTCAATCATGGGCAAACCATGATTGGCGAGACGTTCACGCTCAGAAGCTACACGCTCAGCACCAAACAATCCTGGCAACATCGGCACCAGCTTGTCGGGAGTCAAGGCACGCGAGGGGATTTCCTCGCCCGTATAGACGGCAATATCCACCACGGGCTTGCCCTTTTGCAACAGCGTCTGACAACGGGTGATATAGTCTACGAACGGCTTGGCTTCAGGGAACCACGTCTGGTCGCGCTGGAAGAAAAGCCCGATTCCATCGAGCGTCATACCGGGTTTTCTATCGAGCCAGGGGTTGTGGGTGTTCACATGGAAGAAGAGGCGGTTCATGCCCAAGGCGAAGTTTCTATCAAGGAGTGCCTTGATGCTTGCTGGCGTCTCGTCCCACACACCACGCACCTCCGTAAAGCCCTCGGCCTGCACGATATTCTTGCCATAGACGTGAGCTCCGCTGATGGCGTCGAGCATATCGTTGGGCTTGTCGTGGGTGGGTGAATTAAGCCAGAACTCACCCATCGGCACGTCTACATATTTATAATGCGCCATTCCATCGGAAACCATCGTGGGGGCAACACTCTCGCTGGAGAGCTGCACACCATACTCCTTGGCCTTCTGGGTCACCGTGACGAAGAACACCTCGTTCACCAGTTCGTCGATGGTCTTGCGGATGTCACGCAACGCCTCTTCACCACCCACCATCGGCACACCAGCATAAATGGGCAACAAGGGGATGATATCGTAACCCCTGCGGCGCTCGAACTCCTGAGCAAAGTTTCGACTCCAGTTCTGCGAGCCACACTCCCACGAGTCGACGTGCAGATACTGAATGGCCTTGTGGTTGGGGCGATTCATGAAGAGGCCGAACCAGCGGTTCACCTGCTTCTCTACGGCCTTGCGCGAAAACTTGTCACACTCCAAACCCTTTGCACCACCAGCAGTGGCATTCGTATGGCCCGTCGACGTGTGACCCATACGCAGAATACGCCACGTGCCATCAGGCAACGTCACGTCCACGTAGTCGCCCTGCATCTTGAAAGCCACCACATCTTGAGGACGCAGGAAATCGTCCATCGGCAAGTCCACCTCAGGCGTCTCTGGGGCCAAGCGCCACACATAGCCCGCCTTGCCTTCCCAGTTGTCGATGAGCGGCCAACTGCCAAATTTTACTCCTTTCAGCCTCAACACAGGCTTCCACTTGGCGGCATCCAAGTCCTCAGCACCAGGTTCCGTACCCTCGGGCGACCACTCCAGTCGGACGTACTTCACCTGACATGGGGGAATGCTGAACGTGGTGTTGTAACCCGTATTCTGCCAACCCTGACGAGGAGGTGTCAGTTGCTTGACGGTATGAAAAATGACCCCGTCGAGCGACGCCTTCACGGTCATTCGCTGACACTGGATATTCGTGCCAGAAGGCTCTATCTCGATGTTACGAATCTCCTTTGGCTTGTCGAACTCGTACTGAATCCAACAAGGCTCATCGGCACAATAGACACCCTTGGCATTAATCGTGACCTCAGGGGAATAGATTATATGAGCATCAACCACCCCCAGCCCCTCCTTTCCAAGGAGGGGGGTAGTTTGATTCACGGGAATGGCGTAGGCGGCAATGTCCTCGTAGTAGTTCTCGTAGTGCTGGGGCTTGGGCATCTGGAAAAGGTGATGCCCTCCGCTGACGACGGTATCGCAGAAGACGATCTTCTGCATCGACTCGTCGGGCGATATCCAAGGTCCGCCAGCCAATGCAAACCCATCGCAGACGTGGATTCCCATACCCAAGCCGAGGGAATCGGCTTGAGCGAGTGCACAATCCACCATTCGCCAGAAGTTCTCGCTCAGCGCGTCGGCCTTGCCTTCGTATTCCGGGCGCTCGGCAGCCCCACGTATGGGCATCAGATAACAGCCTCCCAATCCCACGTCCTTCATGGCCTGCAAATCGGCACGGATGCCTGTTTCTGATACAGCACCATACATCCAGTACCAGAAGGTCCAAGGCTTGGTGGTGTTTTGCCCTTGTACTGAAAGTGCAAGCCATATAGCAAGGGAGAGGAGAGTCAGTCGCTTCATACTACTCGAACCTTAAGATTGCACTGATGTTTCCTTTACCCATTGCCCAGCATGGCTGTGCTGAAGGACCATTAAGGTCTGTTGTGTTCACCTTGTTACGAACTGCAGGAATAGATCTTAAAATAGAGATACCTGTCTCTGGCAGGACGTATAACAGATGATCGCGACCATCTCGTGGGGTGAATACTCCAACGTAAAGAGGCTCTTGGAGACTATGGGATGGAGAAATGCCGATGGCCCCCTCGTTGGTTAGCAGTTGCATCCACTCAACGCCAGCGAAATAGCCTTTGAACTCAGGGTACTCCCAACTTTCACCTGGAATTGGATCATTGTAGTCTGTCTGCCAATAGCCGTATTGGGGTCCGTCCATACGATTTTTCCACACACGGTAAGGGCCTCGGCCTACCCAGCGTTTGCTCTTAACGAGTGACTCTGGATAGTCGAAGCAGATGCCCATGATATCAACCACACCATTGAACGTAGCATTGGCTGAAAGCAATACACTGCCATCATCAAAGAACCTCCAGTCAACAGTCTGCAGGCTGCCATGACGATAGCGGACTATCAGATGTCCATTTTCTAGTTCAAAACCATCAAATACTCCCTGGTCAGCATATTCTGTGTATTGTGTCTTCTTCTGGAAAGCCTGTTTGTCATCATGGTTATAGAAGCCATCTTCGCTGCGGTCTGCTCGCTTTGCTGCTACAAAACGTGGGCCATTGCTCAGACTATACTTGTGATTACTGGTCTTTACACTCATAAGTCGCCCGTCCTTCTTTGAGAAGGCATAAGAGGCAGGGCCTACCGTTACCGTGAGTGTATTGTCTGTTTCGGTCTTAGTTTGAGACACTTCCCCAAATAAGAAATCTGAAGGGAACTGGTTCCTTTTCAGGAAACGCCATGTCATTATCTCCTGACCATATGGGTCTGTGGCGGTGAGCTCAAGCATGGCACCGTTTCCTTTCGGTACAGAAATGGTGATACTTTCTCCGGGTTCGGCTGAAGGCAATGATATCTTACCCTCGGTAACAAGCTTTTCTGCAGTCCCGCCATAATATGGCAGGTCAATCCATCTATAACTCAATGAACAGTCTTTCAGGTTGATAAAGTCGTAATCGTTTTTGATGACGAGCTCTTTGCCGAGAAGCAGGTGTTGAGAATTAAAAGCAGAGACAGAGAATTCAGAGTTGTGAACGCTGATCTGCACGGGACTCCACACCTCTCGGATCGTATAGAACGAGCCCTCCTTCTCCATGTGGGGCCCCACGATGCCGTCACTTCCGAAATTGCCCACAGGGTCGAGAATGCCATTCTGGTCAGAACGCACCACAGCCTGATCCATCAGGTCCCACAGGAAACCACCCGCACAACGGGGATTGGCCATCATCAGTTTCCAATAGTCCTTCAGGCCAGCTCCATGTCCGCCGTCGTAGAGGCCATGCAGGAACTCGGTAGGCATGAAGATCTCCTTCTGGCGCATATAGTCCGCTGTCTCTCCCCATGAACGATAGTGCTTCGTTTCGAAACCATTACGGTTGGCCCACGGATAGAGCACCACACGCTGCTGGGGGTCCAGACGGGTGAATACGGGCTCCAACTCGTAGTTGAAGCCACCCTCATTGCCGTTGCTCCAGAAGATAATCGAGGGGTGATTCACGTCGCGCGTCACCATCTCCTCCACAATCTGTGAGCCCGTAATCGTTTCGTGCGCCCAATGCCAGCCAGGCTGTTCGCACTCCACATAGAGGCCCAGCGAGTCACAGGCATCCAGGAACTCAGGGTCGGCAGGATAGTGCGACAAGCGAACGGCATTCATATTCATCGACTTGATGAGCAGCACGTCCTCGATGTTCTTCGCCTTCGACAGCGTGCGGCCGCTCTCAGGACGGAACGAATGGCGGTTCACACCCTTCATGATGACCTTCTGGCCATTGATGAACACGCCGTCCTCCTTACAGCCAAAAACATGCGAACCATTTCCCCGCCTTGGAAAGGAGGGGTCAGGAGTGGTTGATTCCATCTCATAGCTATGCCTGTACTCAATGGTGCGGAAGCCAAACTTCTGGCGCTCCGTGTGCAATGGTTTTCCCGTTGCATCCTTCAGCGTAAACACTGCCGTATACAGGTTGGGCTGCTCAGCATTCCACAGTTTGGGATTCTCCGTGCGGAACTCCGCCTTGGCCTTGTCTCCGGCAATGATATAGGTAGGACTCGTGGCCACCTTTGTCCCCTTTGCGTCGACAATGTCGACGCACACCTGACTGCCAGGCACTGCCCTATTCAAGAACACATCAGCCGTAAAGAAACCGTCAGCCTTGGCGTCGATGGCCACACGCTGAATGTTCTGAGTGGGCTTCAAGACAATAAACACAGGACGCCAGATGCCACCGAAGTTCCAGTAGTCGGCACGGCGCTCGGCCAAGTTCACCTGCGCATTCGTACTCTCCTTCAGCACCTCGACCTCCAGACGGTTCTTCTTTTTGCCAAAGAATACGCGGTCCGACACGTCAATCGTATGCCGTGTATAGCCACCCTGATACGTGCCATTGCCAGCCTTGCGACCGTTGATCTGCACACGAATCTCCGTAAAGGCAGCCTCGAACACCAGCTGAATCTGACGGCCCTCCCACTCTTGGGGCAACGTAAACTCCGTCTTGTACAGGCCCTTCTCGTCGGCAATGCCCTCGGGCGTCGCCTTGCCGTAGAACCGCATACCATACTGGTAGGTGCCAAAGCCCTGCAATTCCCAGCACGACGGCACACCAATCTTCGTCCACTTACCTGCGTTACGACCGTCCGTGCACTGGAAATCCCACTCCACCATGTCGTCGCACCCGTGACCACTCAGATACTGACGCTGCGTCTCCACCAGCCCCTGGGCCTCGATGGCCATCGCCATCGCCATCGCCCACGCCAAAAGAATCGTTCTCTTCATATCTACAGTTTCTTTATTTTTAATAAAGACGAACACCCGCCCGTTTTGTCACTAGAAAGGGGACCCTGTGATGAGTCCCCTTGGTTACTTGCAGAGTTTACAGCCTTCGCATTTGTTGAGCTCGCCTCGGAAGCGTTTTTCGACGAGGTAGTGGAGGCGGTCGCGGAGAGGTTCGAGCTGCATGTGGTCGATGACTTCGTTGATGAAGGCATTCTGCAGGAGCAGCTTGGCTTCGTCCAACGAGATGCCTCGCTGTCGCATATAGAACAGGGCAGCATCGTTCAGCTGGCCCACCGTAGAGCCGTGGGCGCACTTGACGTCGTCGGCATAGATTTCGAGCATGGGCTGGGTGTACATGCGGGCCTCACGGGTTGCCGTTAGGTTCTGATTGGTCATCTGCGACGAGGTTTTCTGGGCTCCGTGTTCCACCAGTACGCGACCGGCGAAGGCTCCTGTGGCCTTATCGTCGAGCACGTATTTATAGAGTTCGTTTGAGGTGCAGTGGGGCACCTTATGAACAATCAGCGTGTTGTTGTCGACGTGCTGCTGCTTGTCGGCAATGACACAACCGTAGCACTGACACTCGGCTTCCTCGCCCGAGAAGGTGAGGTCGAGGCGGTTGCGGGTAGTACCGTTGTGCAGGGTGATGACGTTATGGTTCACACGACTGTTGGCCTGCTGGTCGATGTAGACATTGCTGACGCGGACGTTCTTGGCGTGCGTCTCCTCGAGGCAATACAGATCCAGTGAGGCATTCTCGCCCACAAAGGCCTCGATGACCTGTGTGGCGAGGAAATTACGGTCGTCGGCAGCATGGTCGCAAAAGAGCATTTTTATTTCAGCTCCTTCTTCGAGCACGATGAGCACGCGTCGGTTGACCATCAAGTCGGTCACTACGCGCTGAGCGTTTTGGGGCAAGGCCTTCAAAATATTAATGACCTGAATAGCCCGATCGACCTTGACGTTCTTAGGTACATAGACCAACATGCCATCCTGAGCCAACATGGTGTTCAGCGCCGTCACAGCGTCCTCACTGGTCTTGGCAAGCTTAGAATAGTACTTCGCCACCAAATCTGCATGGTCGCGCAACGAACCCACGATAACACCTTCAGGCAGATGGCCCTTGGGTTTGTCGTCATGATAGAACATATCGTTGACCACAAAATACAGGCTGGTCGACAGGTTTGGCACATCGCAACGGAAGGCCTCGTAGGGATCGACGGGTATCTGGAGGCGACTGAGGTTGACACCAAAATCGGGTGCAAAAAGTTCCTGCAGGTCGGTGTATTTGTAACGCTCAACCTTGCGAGTGGGGAAACCACTCGCAGTGAAGTCCCTGAAGGCCTCGTCGCGCACGGCATTCATCGCCTCAGGGGCATGATCCATTATCGTCTGCCGAGCCTGCTCGTAAAGGTCAATATATTGTTTCTCAGAACCAGAAGTAACCATAATTATCAATTATCAATTGTCAATTCTCAATTAAGATTACTCTTCTCCGATTTCTTCCTTAATCCAATCGTAGCCGTGCTCCTGAATCTGCCTGGCCAGTTCTGGACCACCGGTTTTGACAATGCGACCCTTGTAGAGCACATGAACGAACTGCGGACGAATCATCTCCAACAAGCGGTCGTAGTGGGTGATGACGATGCACGAGGTCTCAGGCGTCTGGAGTTTGTTGACACCCTCGGCCACAATGCGCATAGCGTCAACGTCGAGACCAGAGTCCGTCTCGTCGAGAATGCTCAACTTCGGCTCCAACATGGCCATCTGGAAAATCTCGTTACGCTTCTTCTCGCCACCCGAGAAACCTTCGTTCACCGAGCGATTAGCCAGTTTCGAGTCGAGCTCGACGATTTTTCGTTTCTCACGCTGCAACTTCAGAAACTCAGCAGCGTTCATCGGCTCCAAGCCCTGATACTTACGCTTCTCGTTGATGGCAGCCTTCATGAAATTGGTCATCGAGACACCAGGAATCTCCACAGGATACTGGAACGAGAGGAACAAGCCTTCGTGAGCACGGTCCTCAGGTTTCATCTCGAGCAGGTTCTTGCCATTGAAGTATGCCTCGCCCTCCGTAACTTCATAGAGCGGATTGCCCACGAGCACAGCACTCAGGGTAGACTTACCCGAGCCGTTGGGGCCCATGATGGCATGAGTCTCGCCATCGTTGATCACGAGGTCGATGCCCTTCAGTATTTCCTTGTCGCCTATCTTGGCGTGTAAATTCTTGACTTCAAGCATATTATTTCGTTTTTCGATATTTCGTTATTTCGACATCTCGGTATTTCGATGAGGTCACCCTACGGTTCCCTCGAGCGAAACAGAGAGGAGCTTCTGTGCCTCGACGGCAAATTCCATAGGCAACTTCTGCAGCACCTCCTTGGCATAGCCGTTGACAATGAGTCCTACGGCCTGCTCGGTGGGAATGCCGCGCTGGTTGCAATAGAACAGCTGGTCTTCAGAAATCTTCGAGGTGGTAGCCTCGTGCTCGAAGATAGCCGTATCGTTGTGCACATCCATATATGGGAAGGTATGCGCACCACAATCGGAGCCTAATAACAACGAGTCGCACGATGAGTAGTTGCGGGCATTGTCGGCAGTAGCAGCAGCACGAACCAATCCACGATACGAGTTCTGAGAATGACCAGCCGAGATACCCTTCGAGATGATAGTCGACTTGGTGTTTCGTCCGATGTGAATCATCTTCGTACCCGTGTCGGCCTCCTGATAGTTGTTGGTGACAGCAACGGAGTAGAACTCAGCCTGCGAGTTGTCACCACGCAAGATGCACGAGGGATATTTCCAAGTAATGGCCGAACCCGTTTCCACCTGCGTCCACGAGAGCTTGCTGCCCTCGCCTCGTAAGTCACCACGCTTGGTCACCAGATTCAGCACACCGCCCTTGCCGTTTTCATCGCCAGGATACCAGTTCTGAACGGTAGAATACTTCACTTCCGCACGATTCATCACGATAATCTCGACGATAGCCGCGTGCAGCTGGTTTTCATCGCGCATCGGAGCCGTACAGCCTTCGAGATAAGAGACGTAGGCATCGTCGTCGGCAATAATCAGCGTGCGCTCAAACTGACCCGTATTGCGGGCATTGATGCGGAAATACGAGCTGAGCTCCATGGGGCAACGAACGCCCTTGGGGATGTAGACGAACGAGCCATCGGAGAACACGGCGCTATTGAGCGCTGCAAAGTAATTGTCGCGATAGGGCACGACGGAACCCAGATACTGACGCACCAAGTCGGGATGCTCCTTGATGGCCTCGCCGATAGAGCAGAAGATGACGCCTTTTTCGCGGAGCTTCTCCTTGAAGGTGGTCTTCACACTCACTGAGTCCATGATGGCGTCGACGGCGGTATTGCCAGAGAGCGCCAAGCGTTCCTCGAGGGGAATGCCCAGCTTGTCGAAGGTCTTTTCCAACTCTGGATCGATACCCGACGGAGAACCGTCGGGAACGGCGACTTTCTTCGCAGTAGGGTCGGCATAGTACGAGATGGCCTGATAGTCGATAGGCGGTACGTGCACATGGCCCCAGGTTGGTTCCTTCTGTTCTTTCCAATATCGGAAGGCCTTCAGACGAAACTCGAGCATCCACTCGGGTTCTCCCTTTTTGGCCGAGATGAGTCGGACGACATCTTCGTTAAGGCCGACGGGTATGATTTCGGTATGCACATCAGTGGTAAAGCCAAACTCGTATTTCTGTTCAGCCACCTGACGGACATATTGATTCTTTGAACTTTGGTCAAAGTGTGGCGTTGCAATCTTTTCTTCCATATTTGTTTACTTACTGACGAACTTCAGACAACGACGACCCTCGTAGTTGACGCGTCCCTGATGTTCAAGATAGCTCTTAATCAGGTCGGGAGTAGTGATCCCCAAGCTATGGCCCTCGTCGTGACGATTCATAGGACTGACAGCCACCGAATAGCTGTTAGACACGACGCGATAGGTCTTCTTCAGATTCAGTTTCTTGCCATCCTTGTCGAAGATGACGAGTTTCTTGATCGTTTTGTCAGCGGGATTAAGGGTAATCTCGCAGGTCATGCCGCTGACATAGGGGAAACGCTGGTTGTCGTTGTCGTAGCAGGAGATGAGCATGTCGGAGAGTTCCTTACCCGTCACATTCAGTTCGACGGCAGCATTCTGGAAAGGATCTATCATCAAGACGTCGCCAACGGTCAAGTCGCCAGCGGGGTGTTTCTCGATGCGTACGCCTCCGGCATTCTGGTACGAGAAGTCGGCACCCGTTTCTGCGATATAGGCGTCGCACATCAGACAGCCCAGTTCCTCCTTGCAGGCGAATGGTGTCTCGGCAACAGCCAACACCCGTTTGAAGGCAGGATTCTCGGAGAAATACTGCACCAGTGCGGCAATGGTATTGTTCACCTCGCCCTTGCCAGCAATCGCAATGCGCTCAGCCTTCTTCTCGACGATTTTGTTGCCTTCGAGCACCAATGTGGAATGGGTGGCAAAGGGCAGGCTCTTCATGTTCTGAGTAATGAGAATGCCGTTGTGAATCTCGCCTCCGTCGAGCTGTGTATGGGAATGTCCACCTACGATGACGTCGACCCAAGGTAGCTGGGCAGAGAAATTCACATCGTCTTTATATCCCAAGTGCGACAACAGCAACACCACATCACACTGCTGGCGCAGAAACTCATATTTCTTGATGGTTTCCAACGGATCCATGAACTTAATGTCCGTCATACGAGCCGGATGACTCTCAGGGGTACCCAACGAGCCCAGTGCCGTGATGCCAAGGACTCCGACGCTGATACCTCCGCAATCGAACATCTGATAGGGCTTGACGTGCATGTTGAACTTAGGGTCGGGCTCCATATTGGCACAGAGTGTCGAGAAGGCAGAGAGTCCGATGAGTTTGGCCATTCCGTACTGGTTGGAGTCGAACTCGTGGTTGCCCACTGCAGTAGCATGGAAACCCACCTGATTCATGAGGGCTACGATGGGATAGGCAGGAATTTCGAACATGTCGTTGATGGGGTCGCCCGAGCGGTTGTCGCCTGCTGAAAGGATAAGCAGGTCAGGATAGAGTGCCCGCAGCGAGTCGGCCACAAAGCCCAGACGGGGAAGCTGCTCGATGGCAGCATGCATGTCGTTGGTCGAGAGGATATGCAGTTCCCGTCGTTCTTGAGCCGATGCCGTCAAGGACACGAACACCAAAAGCGATGCCAAAAGAATCTTTTTCATGTCGTTTGGGGTAATTTGAATTTAATCTGTTCGTGCTGACTGGCAGGAGCGTCAAGGTCGATCTCGTGGCCCCAGCGGTCGTAAACCGTCAGGTGGTCTATGAAGCGGACGTCCCACCCTTTCCAAACAAAATATCTGAGGAGCGCATGGCGAACCAGCGCACCCTCAAATACCTCTATCTTCTTACGATTTACTATCACAGTTTCTGTTCAACCTCGATTTCCGTGAAGGTCTCGATGATATCGCCAACCTGGATGTCGTTGAAATTAACCAGCGAGATACCACACTCCAAACCCGTTGCCACTTCCTTGGCATCGTCCTTGTAGCGCTTCAAGGCATCGATAGGAGCAGTGTGTACGACGATACCGTCGCGAACCACACGGGCCTTGTCTTTGTTGTGTACCTTACCATCGGTCACCAGACCACCGGCAACGGTACCCACCTTCGAAATCTTGAACACCTGCTTGACCTCAATCTCACCAGTGACAATTTCCTTCTTCACCTTGTCAAGCATACCCTCCATCGTTGACTTCACATCATCGATGGCGTCGTAGATAATCGAATAGGTATTGATTTCAACACCCTCACGATCGGCAGCACGACGGGCATCGGCAGAAGGACGCACCTGGAAACCAATGATGATGGCCTGCGAAGCAGAAGCCAGCATGACGTCGTTTTCTGAAATCTGACCCACAGCCTTCGAGATAACGTTCACCTGCACCTTCTCTGTGCTCAGCTTGATGAACGAATCGGAGAGCGCCTCGATAGAACCATCAGTATCACCCTTCACGATGATGTTCAGCTCATGGAACTCACCCAAAGCGATACGGTGTGACAACTCGTCGAGACCCAGCTTGGTGGTAGTACGCAGACTCTGCTCACGCTGCAGCTGGATTCGCTTGTTGGCTATCTCACGAGCCTCCTGTTCTGTCTCCATCACGTGGAACGAGTCACCAGCGGTAGGTGCACCGTTCAGACCCAGAATGATAGCAGGCTCAGCAGGACCGGCCTTCTCTATACGCTGGTTACGCTCATTGAACATGGCCTTCACACGACCCCAAGCGGTACCGGCGATAACCACATCACCAATCTTCAGGGTACCATTCGACACAAGCACGGTAGACACATAGCCACGACCCTTGTCGAGCGAACTCTCGATGATAGAACCTGTAGCCTTACGGTTAGGATTAGCCTTCAAGTCGAGCATCTCAGCCTCGAGCAGCACTTTTTCGAGCAACTCATAAACGCCCTGTCCCTTCTTGGCAGAGATCTCCTGACACTGGTACTTACCACCCCAGTCTTCTACCAACAGGTTCATGTTGGCCAAGTCCTCACGAATCTTATCGGGGTTAGCACCTGGCTTATCAATCTTGTTGATAGCGAACACCATCGGCACGTTAGCGGCCTGGGCATGAGCGATAGCCTCCTTGGTGGTAGGCATCACAGAGTCGTCGGCAGCAACGATAATGATGGCAATATCCGTTACCTGAGCACCACGGGCACGCATAGCCGTAAAGGCCTCGTGACCTGGGGTGTCGAGGAAGGTAATGCTGTGACCATCCTTCAGCTTCACGTTGTAAGCACCGATGTGCTGGGTAATACCACCAGCCTCACCAGCAATCACATTGGTATTGCGGATGTGGTCGAGCAACGAGGTCTTACCGTGATCGACGTGACCCATCACCGTCACGATAGGAGCGCGAGAGATCAGATCGTTCTCGTCGTCCTCCTCTTCAGTAATGGCGTTCTGAACCTCAGCAGAAACGTATTCAGTGGTGAATCCGAACTCATCAGCAACGATATTGATGGTCTCTGCATCCAAACGCTGGTTGATAGACACCATGATGCCAATGGACATACAGGTTCCGATGACTTGGTTGACACCCACGTTCATCATCGTAGCCAACTCGGAAACAGTCACGAACTCGGTCAGTTTCAGCACCTTGCTCTCTGCTGCCTCAGCTGCCATCTCCTCGTTCATGCGCTCTGCAACTGCGTCGCGCTTCTCCTTACGATACTTGGCACCCTTCTTGTTTTGGTTGGTCTTCGAAGTCAGACGGGCCAATGTCTCCTTGACCTGACGTGCTACTGCCTCGTCGTCAACCTCCAGCGGCTTCACAGGACGGTTCTTTTTGTTCTTCTTGCCTCCCTGCTGCTGTTGCTGTTGGTTATTGTTGTTCTTACCGTTGTTGTTATTCTTGTTGTTGTTCTTGCCCTGCTGACTGGCCTGCTTGGCTGCAGCTTCGATATCCACCTTTCCCTGACGGATACGCTCGCGCTTCTTGCGTTCACCAGCGGCCTTCTCCTCACGTTCCTTGCGGCGCTCCTCCTTAGACTTCTTCTTCGGACGAGTGCTTTGGTTCAGCGTCGAGAGGTCAATCTTGCCCAACACATTCAACTGAGGCACATTCTGAGCGGCCTTCAGTTCGCCAGGAGTCTTGACGGGTGTAGGAGCAGCAGTCTCATCGGCAACTTCTTCTTCCTCCTCCTCATCATACTCCTCGACTGCAACCTCTTCCACCTCTTCTTCCTCTGGCTCAGGGGCTTGTGTCTGAACAGGCTCTTCCACTTCGGGTTCTCCGACCTGAAGGTCTGAGTGTGGTACGCGATCAACGATTTCGGGCTCTGGCTTTACTTCTTCCTGTGGTTCGGCAGCGACCACGGGCTCTAGTTCAGTTTTCGGAGCAGCCTTAGCCTTTCCGATGTTATCCAAGTCTATCTTACCCACAGGCTTAAACTGCGGATGACTGTCCAAAAGTTCGTCAGCAGAGACAACGGCTTTCTTCTCCGTCTTCTCCACCACTTTCTTCTCCTTGGGCTTTTTCAAAAACAGCATCTCTGCCTTGGTCTTAACAGCCTTGTCGGTGCTAAACTCATTGACCAAAGCCTCATACTGCTCGTCGGAAATCTTGGTGTTCGGCGTAGCGTCGTCCTTGATTTCACCCAACGCGCTCTTCTTTTTCAGGAAATCAACTGCCGTTTGAAGTCCTATATTCAGTTCTGATAATACTTTATTTAATCTTACTCCCATAAAAACTCTTCTTACTCAAATTCTGCCTTCAGCACTTCAATTACATGGTCGACGGTCTCTTCCTCCAGGTCGGCCTTCTCAATCAACATCTCACGTGGAGCGTTGAGTACAGACTTGGCGGTATCCAAACCAATGGCCTTGATAGAGTCGATAATCCACTGGTCAATCTCGTCAGCAAACTCATCGAGGTAAATATCCTCGTCTGCCTCGTTCTCGTTCACTACACGGAATACATCAATGGTATATTCTGTCAGCATGGAGGCCAGCTTGATGTTCAGGCCGCCCTTACCGATAGCCAGCGACACTTCCTCGGGCTGTAGATAAACCTCTGCCTTGTGCTCCTCAGGGTTCAGCGTAATGCTGGTCACCTTTGCAGGCGACAGAGCGCGCTGGATAAAGAGCTGCGTGTTGTTCGAGAAGTTAATGACGTCGATGTTCTCGTTGCACATCTCACGAACAATTCCATGTACGCGACTACCCTTCACACCTACGCAGGCTCCAACGGGATCGATACGGTCGTCGTAGCTCTCGACAGCCACCTTGGCACGCTCACCCGGCATACGGGCAATGCGGCGGATGGTGATAAGTCCGTCGTTAATCTCAGGAACCTCAGCCTCGAGCAGACGCTCCAGGAACTGGTTCGAGGTACGGCTCAGAATGATGCGTGGATTGTTGTTCTCGTTCTGCACTTCCTTGACGATAGCACGGATGGTCTCGCCTTTGTGGTAGTTGTCAGCAGGAATCTGCTCGCCCTTTGGCAAGTGAAGTTCGTTGCCCTCGTCGTCGATGAGCAGTACCTCGCGCTTCCAAATCTGATAAACCTCAGCCGAAACAATCTGTCCAACCTTGTCCTTGTACTTCTGGTACAGTGAGTCGTGCTCCAACTCCAGGATCTTTGAAGCCAGCGTCTGACGAAGGTTCAGGATGGCGCGACGGCCAAACTTCTGAAACTCCACCTCTTCTGACACCTCTTCGCCAATCTCGTAGTCGGGCTCAATCTTCTGGGCCTCGCTCAAGGCAATCTCCTTGTTTTCGTCCTGTACTTCACCATCAGCCACCACGATGCGATTGCGGTGAATCTCGAAGTCGCCTTTGTCGGGATTGACAATGACGTCGTAGTTCTCGTCCGAACCAAACATCTTGGCGATAACGTTACGGAAACTTTCTTCCAGCACGCTTACCAAGGTCGTACGATCAATGTTCTTCGTCTCTTTAAACTCCTGAAAGGTCTCAATCATTGAGGGGCCTTTCGCATTTTTTGATGTTGCCATTCTTATTTATTTTATATTTTACATTTTCTATTTAGCGAAGCGCATTACTTGAAAGCCAGCAGGTATTTGCAGTACTTCACGTCGCTCACGTTGAACGACTTGTCGACCTCTACCAACTGGGGGCGCTTCTTGCCCTCCACCTGCTGTTTTTCCTTCACTGTCACAGTGAACTGCTCGGCCTCAGCATTAACTTCCTTCAGGATACCCTGCAGCTTCAGGCCATTGCTCTGCAGCACTTCCACCTCCTTGCCAATGTGGTTCACATACTGCTGCATCACCTTGAAAGGCTGCCCGATACCTGCCGAGCCAACCTCCAGTTCATAGTCGCCAAGCTCCTCGCCTAGCGACTCCTGCAAATGACGGCTCAAATCAGCACAGTCTTCAATCCATACACCATCAGCGTGGTCTATTTCAATCACGATACGGTCGTCTGCGGTCATTTCTACATCTACCAGATAGTAGTCGCCCTTTTGCAACCACTCCTCAACAGCTTTTGTTACTACGTTCTTGTCTATCATAAACGATATTTAAGTATTTAAAATGAAAGAATGAGAGACCCTCGCTGGAGTCTCTCATTCCTCTGAACGGGTGCAAAGGTACGAATAAGTTGTCAAATCACCAAATAAATTCCTACTTTTTTTAATTTTACGAATAATTATGCAAAGGAATCAAAGAAAAATCATTACCTTTGCAGCGCAATCAAATAAACCGATATGAACAGACTGTTATCAACTATGCTATTTGCCCTCTTAGTAGTGACGGGCTGGGCAAAAGAGAATGTAACGGTGTGGGAACAACCCACTACTGAGTATGGAACAAGCTATGACGACGGATTCTTCATTCTTTTGCTCGACGTAACTAAGGTAGAGCTGAAGGACAACGAGACGGTGGTCTATATCACTGCCTGGGAACGTCCTGATTCGGAACAACTTGGCCAATGGTTCCAATTTGCCGGAGATACCTACTTGAAGGTGGGCGACCAGCGTTTCACAATCCTTTCCACTGACAACGTCGAACTGAACAAGCACGTCTATACCGGCAAGGACGGCAAACGTGAGATGGCGTTCCACTTTCCACCGCTGCCGAAGGGCACGAAGGTGTTCGACTTCATCGAGGGCGATGGATGGGGTGCTTTCCAATTCAAAGGCATCAAGCCCGTAGAAGAGCGCTGGAAACAACTCTTTCCCTCCTATTGGAGCGACAACCAGACGGGCGACTGGAAGATTGCCTTCTTGGAGGATTGTGCCATCTACGACTGCCAGTTCTGGACGTATCAACAGCGCGACGTGAATGCCAAGACAGGCGAGGCCAAGATGGTGCTCACCAATGGCAACAACGAGCTGAAAGTTACGATTGGCAAAGATAAGAAAGGTTCGCGCACGATACAGTTTGGCAACCAGAAGGCTACGTACTCCATGATGGTTGGTCGCTTCCTGCCCGACTATCCCACGAAGGACCTGCGCACGGACTTCGTCGACACGAACTACAAGCCGGATTCCGTCACCATCGTGGGCTGGCTCAAGGATATGCCCGAGCACTTCAAGAAAGACAAAAATTTCGAGATAAGTTATCAGAACTACTACACGGACAAGCAGGAGACGGTGTATGCCAACTTGGACTCGCTAGGTCGCTTTACGGCCAAGTTTGCCCTCACGAACAGCAGCGAATTCTTCATGGACTGGGGACGTTGCTTCATCCGCACGATGCTGGAGCCTGGCAAGTCCTACTTCATGCTCTACGACTTTAAGGAAGGCCGTCGCTTCGTCATGGGCGACGACTGCCGCCTGCAGAACGAACTGTTCCGATTCCCGCTTCCCTGGTGTGGACGTCGTCTGGAGAAAGGCGAGGACTTTGAGCATTACATAGCTTGGAACGACAGTGTGATCCAAGCCCAGCATGCCGCCATCGACGCACTCTGCCAGCAACACCCCACACTCTCCACCCGTTTCAGTCAATACCGGAAGGACAACGTCATCAGTCAGCTCTCTCGCGACTTCGGGCAGTCACGCTTCGATGCACCCAACTACCAGCTCACCGCTCATGCACGCCAATATGCCTACGATACGTTCTGGACGAAGATGGTGAAGCCCTACACGCTGCATCGCGAATTCAGCGGTTTTCTGCGCGACTACCTCGACGATGCCATGCGAGCCCGTAATGCTGTGATTTCCTACAACATGCGCGACAATTACAGGGACTTTGCCTCGAACGACGAGGAACTAGCATTGCTCACTCGTTGGAGCAAATGGATTGACGAGATGAAGCCCATCATCGATGCCGAACCCACCATCGAAGATAAAATCCGCAAGTCACATGAGATTGATTCACTGAATGCAGACCTGCTTAAGGAGGTGGAAAAGTTATTCAATGCTCCGAAGAACAGAAAGCAGATCAACGCAGGCATGATGCTCGCCTTGATGAGAGAAAACACAAAGACGCTCGACTCGCTCCACGCTGAGCCGTTCATCAAGGACGTCTGGCTCTTCCGTCAGGCTAATAATTATTTCGACCACGAGCGCACATCGCTGTTGCCCAGCGTCATGGACTCGCTGAGGGCGATGATTAAGAACCCCGACTGCATAGCAATGTTAGAGAAACAGAACGACCACTATCTTGCCATTGAGAACCGCGACTTCGACAGGTTGGTTCTGAAGTCGCCAGACAACCTCGCAGACCTCAGCGAGGGCGAGGCACTGCTGAAGAAAATCCTCGAGCCCTACAAAGGCAAGTTCGTGCTGCTCGACATCTGGGGCACGTGGTGTGGACCCTGCAAAGAGGCTCTATCTCACTCTACAGAGGAATACGCCCGTTTGAACCGCTTCGATATCCAGTATCTCTATCTGGCCAACAACAGCCCGCAGGACTCGTGGGAGAATGTCATCAAGGAGTATAACGTCAGCGGCCCGAACGTGGCCCACTACAACCTGCCAGCAGAACAGCAAAGAGCCATCGAGCAGTATCTGAACGTCCACGCTTGGCCTACCTACAAGCTCTTCAACCGCGAAGGCCAGTTGCTCGACTTGCAAGTATCAGCCTTCGACCTCGACAACCTCGAACGCCTGCTGGAGCAAATGAAGTAATGCCCTTACTCGTGGACGTAGAGGTTCCATCCGAGGTAGGTCTCGATGGCCTCGTTGAGGATGTCGACGACATCGGTACGACACATAGCAACGTGGTGTTCGAAGCCGTTCTTGCAGATATACTTCATGAGTTTCTGCAGATTGTCGACCTTCGTCACAGCGATACAGCCATCCATGCCGTAGGGGTCGTTGGTGATTTCGCCCTTGCCCAAGTAAGCCTTGATGCATCCCTTGGGGTCATCAGTAGAGATGCGGAAGAAGGTGAAGGGGCCTTCGCTGACCTTCGCATAGACAGCGCCAAAGGTATTGATTTTACCCAGTGTACGACCTAAGACGCCCAACGGGCCTAACTTGAGGTCGCCATTCCCCACAAACTGCTTGGGGAAGTTGCCGCAGTGGGTACAGACGCACTTGTTGCGGTCCTCAGCGAAGTTGTTGTTCCAGTCGAGCAGGGCAGAAGCATTCTGCGAGGCGAGGGCGAGGGCATACATCGAAACGGCACCAGCCAAGTCAGTCTCACAAGCAGCAGGAATCAGTTTCTCGCTGAGCATCGACATAGTGACACAAGGTGCACAGCCATAGTTCTGCTCCAACGAATCCCAACACTGAATGGCTACAGCCTGCACGTCGTTAGCCTCAATCCAGTTCTCTACAGCCACGCTGAACTTAGCCTGTAAACCCAGTTTTTCCTTGTAGTTGTCTGGCACCTTGGCATAATTGCAGGTACGATTGCACATCTCGATGAATTTGGGGTCGTCGTCCTTGATTTTCTGGGCTGCATAGAGAATCTCTGAGAGGTCGACAGGAACAACGGTAATGCCTGAACGCTGCAATAGTTTCTCGCTGGCTCGACAAGTGTTGAAACCTAAGGGACGCGTACCAATCTGCCCCAAGCGACAATGGCGCAAACCATTGACCACGCGACAGATAGCAGCAAACTTATCGATATCCTTTTTCAGCAACGGGTCGTAGATGCTATAAGTATGCAGGGTGGTGTCCGTAAAGGGAATACCATACTGATAGAGGTTGTTACACACACTGATCTTACCGCAGAAAGCATCGCGACGTGAATCAAGGTCCACCTTGTCATTCTCGTCGTCGCAGGCCTGTACCAATACAGGGACGTTCAAGTCAGCATCGCTGATGGCGTTGATAATACCAATTTCGAAACCGAAGTTGGGCAGAGAAACAATGATACCATCAATCTCGTCGCGATGCTCGCGAAACTGCTTCGAAACCTTCAGACCATCCTCGCGGGTCTCGATGCTTGAACTGCCGGTAGGTGTAGCATCCTCGGGCAGAATGATGTACTCATAGCCTCCCTCGTCAAGGGTCTTCAGCAGTTGCTTGCGCACGTCTTTGGCCAACTCAGAGTTAAAATAGGCGCGTGTTCCGATAATCACGCCAAAACAAGTGTTTCCGTTTCTCATAATCGTATTTTTGTTTAGTGATAGTTTTTTACTCTTTTACCTTTAATTCATAGACTCCGCCAGCTTTGGTGTTCAAGGTATAGAGGTTCTGCTTACCTTTTTTCAAACCTTTACCCTTGATGGGAGTATTCGAACGAAGCAGACAAGTTCCTCCGTTACGAGAGCGAACAACAGCCTTCGTCAGTTTTCCGTCCTTCCAGTCGATATCAATCTCAAATCCTCCACGAGCCACAAGACCTTTTACGCTGCCGTCTTTCCATACAGAGGGAAGGGCAGGTAACAGATAGATAAATCCATCGTAACTCTGCATCAGCATCTCGGCAATTCCTGCCGTACAGCCAAAGTTACCATCTATTTGGAAGGGAGGATGGGCGTCGAACATATTGGGATAGGTGCCGCCACGTTGCTTCACCGTTCCAAAAATCAGGAAGGTATCAGCAGTCAGCGTCAGCTGGTCTTTGATGAGCTTATAGGCGTGCTCGCCATCGAGCAAACGGGCCCACGAACAGACTTTCCAACCCATCGACCAACCTGTCGATACGTCGCCACGAGCCTCAAGCGACTTACGTGCAGCTTCCCAAAGGTCAGGGGTACGGGTGGGCGATATCAGGTATGAGGGATAGAGCCCGTAGAGATGCGAGAAGTGGCGATGGTCGTCCTTGGGGTCGTCTAAATCGTCGAGCCACTCCTGCAACTGGCCCCAGCGACCTATCTGCATAGGAGGAAATTGTGCTAACTGAGAACTGAGAACTGAGAGCAGAGGGTTGTTGTCGCCTATGATTTTAGCAGCTTCCAATACGTTGGTGTATAGCTCAATCACAATCTGGTTGTCCATCGTCACACCAGCATCAAGCGGCGTAGGACGGCCCTTGCCACCATGTTCTGGCGACTCACCAGGACAGACGACGAGCCAGCCCTTAGTGGGGTGCTTTTGCAGTGTCTGCGTATAGAAACGGGCGGCGTCGAGCAAAATAGGATAGTACTGGCGAAGGAAAACTTCGTCACGCGTGTAGAGAAAGTGCTCCCACAGATGGCGACAGAGCCAGGCAGAACCTACAGGCCAAAGTCCCGTTTGGGCACGATCCACAGGACCCGTAATACGCCATTGGTCTGTATTATGGTGCAACACCCAGCCTTCAGCGCCATACATCTCGCGAGCCGTCTCCTTACCCTGTTCGTAGATTTCACGAATCAGCTTAAACAAGGGCTCGTTCATCTCCGTCAAGTTGCAGACCTCTGAGGGCCAGTAGTTCATCTCGAGGTTGATGTTCGTGGTGTATTTCGAATCCCACGATGGGAGCATTTTGTCATTCCAAATGCCCTGCAAATTAGCAGGATTCATGTTGTCTGGCTGACTGCTGCTAATCAGCAGGTAACGTCCGAACTGAAAGTAAGTGGCGACGAGGTGATTGTCAGCGACTGAATCGCTGACCACACTAAAGCGCTCGATACGCTTATTCATGGGAACACAGGCATATTGGTCCTCGCCCAAGTCAAGCGTTACGCGGTTGTAATATTGCTTGTACGCCTTCTCGTGCAGGGCTTTCAGGCCTTCGTAGCCTAAGGCCATTGCGCCTTGCAGACGTTCCTTCGACTGCTGGGCCTCGTCGCCCGTGATGTCCTTATAACTCTTCACGTTAGTACCCACAGTGATATACAGCGTAGCCTCATCGGCACCAACAACGCTGATGATTCCATTCGAACCACTGACCTGACCTCCTTTCGTCTGCACAGCCATACGCCCCATAAAGCGCACCTTGCCCTTCAGACCTTCGTGCTTGCTGGAAACACCCAACAAGGTTGCCTCGTTGCCATCCATACCCACGAGCGGATTCTCATGAGGTGTAGTCATGTTGGCAGTAAACGTAATCTTGCCTTTTTCGCTGGCAGTCAAGTGGATAGCAATAACTTGATGACCTCCCAGCGGGGCTATTGTTTCACGTTCGTACTGCACCCCATCTACCAGGTAGTGCACCACGCTTTTGGCGTTGTCCAAATCCAACCAACGCTCATAGTTCTGATAGTTCGCATGTCCAGGCATTGCGATATACAGGTCGCCAAAGGGCTGATAGGGCATACCCATGTTCTTGTCAACGGCACGTGGCATCACTTTTGCGTTGGCCAAGTCCTGCGCCTCTTTGTACTTACCCTCGAAAATCAGTCTTCGCACCTCGGGCAAGGCCTCTTTCGCATTGGGGTTCACCACGTTGTTTGGTTGTCCTGCCCAGATGGTTTCCTCGTTCAGTTGGATGTGCTCTACGGCTGGCGTTCCAAACACCATGCCACCCATCACACCATTACCAATAGGCAACGCCTGGGTCCACGTCTCTGCGGGTTTGTCGTACCACAAACGGTGTTGCGCCCTTGCTGGGCTAAACAGGAAACAACAAACAGCAAATGATATTGTTATCAGCTTCAGTCTTTTCATTATCGTATGCCTTTATATATTAAAGACTAACAACGGCCTTAAATGTCATCAAACACCTATTTTGTATGCCATTAAAACTTTTTTCGCGAAAACCGAAGGTGTTTCCGAAAGTTTTTCGTATTTTTGCCGCCAGTTATTGAAAAACGGCATGAACAGGTTTCTGATTCGTCTCTTCCTCGTCGCCACGTTGTTGTGCGATTTCCTTGGTTCCAGTCTGGATACTAAGGCACAAGGCATGGCTGCAAGAGACGGGCAGAAGAGCGAGGAACAGATTAAACAGCACGACGGCTATCTGAAGCATGTAGCCGAGGAGCCCCAGAGCCCTGTAGAAGTCGCCTTCCGCTCAGCCTCATCGTCACATCGTGTCGCCTCATCACGTCCCACCCGCCTGTTGCCAACACATGGCGGTAAACCTGGCAAGCATCATGGACGCTGGGCAGGGAACGAAGTTTACAAACCCTTTAAATGTACCATACAGCAATGGTGTGGCTGCCTCGACAGGTTCTGCGCCATTGCTGCGCCTTCGCGCCTTTACTACGTCATTGCGCTGAGGCGACTTCTTTGTTAGCGATCTGTTTCCCTTTTGCAACGATGAGAGGAGGGGAAACAAACATTATTAACAAAGAAAAGATAACAATGGCAAATATCAAACAATTGCAGATGTGGAACAGCATCTGCGCTGATGCCCGTATTAGCGTCAGCAAATCCCTGTTCGGCTTACGTACTACAGTAGTTTACAATCCTACGAATAGTGTTATCGACGCCCAGACTGTCGAAATGTCGCCTGCTGATGGCGAACAGCTGAAACGCATCCTCACCACAGAACGGGAGAAACTCGCTCAGGCTATTGGCAACTTCCGTCCGAAACCAGTTGCTAACGGTAACTACATGGCAGAGGTCTGCATCTCTCGCGACAAGGCATTCGTCGCCATACTGCTTCATCAGTTTGCCCGCATGAGTTACGAGCCCGTCACCGATGTCCTCATCTTCGAGGGCGACGAGGCCCGAGCTGTTGGGCAGATGTTCTAACGCATCAAGCAACAACCATCAAGAAAGCCAAAAGAAGTTTCCTGCTTCTTTTGTTTTTTTGTGTAAGGGAACGAGGACTGGGATTAACTTACTCTATGATCGTTTGCTTTCGTACGACAGTTCCGTCGTCGCTGACGCCTTCCAATGTGACAAGGTAACGCTTAGAAATGTCTGAGGCGTAGAACTTCACACTTGCTTTACCATTGGCATCCGTCGTGACCTTTGGATTCCAATAAAGTGTGGTGCGATGGTCAGGTCGCGTCTTCTGGCTCTTGTCCGTGTATTGCGGAGAATAGAACTCGACAGGCCAGCGGTAGCCCATCTGCCGAACGGTGACAAAAGAAAGACGGTCCTTGGCTCTTGCTTTGACGATTTCTGAACCATCTTTCAAAAAGACAAACAGCACACCAGGCACCTTCCCTGAATAGGATACGGGGCGCACTCCAAAGAATCCGTTGATGGAATTGTTTGGTGTGAAATACTCTATGGACTTGATGTCCGTCGGCAACAGGTTGATTACATAGTCATGATCCGTCTCCACTATATTATCTACAAAGATTTTTACGCCGGCATTGTCAGGAGTTGTAATATAAGCTTCGCCATCTCTATAGACAGCCCTCATGCCTAACGATGTCAGCAGTTGCTGCATGTTGGCTGCCCGCTCAATACGCGGGTCTTCCTCTTGGAAACCTCTGGGAGCCTCTAGGCTCATGATGTTGTTTTTAAGCGGTTTGCGTTTCTTACCCACCTTCTCCACCTCGGGCAGTTCGATGTGGCTTTCCCTGTTGTACATCTGCTGTGTCTGGGCCTGCGCCCTGAAGGCAGCGAGGTCTGTACCTTTCGTCAACGTGTAATGCGGCAATGTTACCTTGGGGAAGGTCAGCGAGTCGATTTGCAGTTCCACGAACGTCGTACGACCGCTGCGCCGTGTACCCTCCAGTTGGAATGTGGTGCCTTCAGGATTATCCACAGCTAAAGCAAAACGGGTACTGTCACCCAGTTCGAATTCCCATTGCTGACCCGTCTGTGCGTTGAGCACCAGCAGGTGCGGATTCTTGATGCGTTGGCCAATGCTGCCCTTTACGCGGCCCGTGATGAACTGCTGCTCCTGATAGGGATGAGTGATGCTTCTGACAGTGTCGGGTTTGTAGCCGTGTTGCTGTCGCAGCAGGCTCTGGCGGATGTCGCCAAACACGCTATCAGGCTGCACCACGTCGTAGTCAGTAACAGAGAGTGCATAGATACCATGAAGCGGATTCCCATCCTTGTCGCGAACATCAATGTCGAACGTGATAGGTGCCCTTTCTGTAGCAGCATTTCCACGAATGCTCACCTGGGCATCATGCAGCGCCATCAGTTCTGTGGGTATGCGATGCCCTCGGACGCGTCCACCACCCACCACCGTCAGTGGCTGATAACAGAACTGCTCGGCAGGAAAGTTACGCATCCACTGCGTATAAGCCACTAAGGTATAGACTCCACCTTTGATTTCCTTGGGCAACAGCAGAGCGTTGGCAAACACGCCATCCTCATCGCAACGTATCATCATGCACTGCATCAGTGTGTCAGCCTGCTGGTCGTGCAGTTCAACATAAACGAAGCGCGAACGGCTGACAGGCTCGTTCGTCTCGGCATCCATCAAGTGGGCACGCAGCCACACCGTATCACCTGCTGCATAGTACGGCTTGTCGGTCTGTAGGTAGATGCGCTCCTGCGGCAAGTCTTTATAAGCATCAGCACGCTGACCGTCAGGTGTCACCATCGTCCCCTGACGCTTGCGTGTCATCTCCAGTTTCTGCTGTATGTCACTGCTCAGTTCCGGTATGTGCTGTTCATTAATATAGCGGTCTATGTCGTCAGGCGACAACATCTGGGATGATTTCTGCCGGTGTCTTTGTTCTGCTTTGTACTCTTGCTTGGTCATCAACGTGGCCTCAACTGGAAAGTATTCGTCGAACAGCCAGAGGTTCATGGCGTACTTCTCACGTCCTCGCTGCTTCATCGTGCCTTTCAGCTGACGCACTTCACTATAGGCCAGCAAGTCGCCTTGCGACACCTTTGCGTATGGTCCCTGTTGGTGAACAGCTTGATGCAGGTTCTTCACCATCGTAGGCGACGCTACGGTCTGGTACTTGCTGTTACTACTCAAAATATTCAGTCTAACCAGGCGGCTCTTGTCTGGGTAAAGCGCACTAAAAGTCGTATTGATTACATGTCGTGTACTATCCTGTTGAAATGTATAGGGCGACTTGTCCACCGCCTCCCGGTAGCGTTCAGGCAGAGAGTGGATAGTTATTCCGGGCAGTTCCTCATCCGTTGTACTGGACTCCATGTCGTTTGAGATTACCTGTCGTTTGATTAACTGCACCTGACGCGTCGTCTTATAGTCATCGGCAAACACATACAGGTTGCAGATGCCGTCAACGAAACTAACCACAGGGGGCAGTTCGTCTACCGTTCCCTTGCCATTGACCATGTACTGCCGGTAATAGCACATCAGTTTCAGGCAGTAGGCATCCTTTTTGCTTTCGACAACCACAGGCTTGATGGAGTAGGTCACGGGATGCATCCGCAGTTCTGCACCAATCTGCTCTGTCTGCACATCTAATGAACGGTAGGCAATATGTGTCAAGCGGATAGCCTTGCTGCCGCTCACGTCGGGCAATAGTCCGTCGGCATCCGTAACGCCGATTATTTTGCCCTGCTCGTCATAGACGGAAGCTTGGATGACTGGCTGACCGTCCTGTGCATCGCGGACGACGGTCTGTGCCGCAACAGGCAGGAGGATGAGGACGGATATGATAATAGATAGCAGTCGTTTCATTGGTGCAAAGGTAATAAGAATTATTCAATAATCACTGTTTTTTGAACGATTATTCCGTCGTTGCTGACACCCTCCAGCGTGACGAGATAACGTTTGGAGACGTCGGAGGCATAGAAGCGGACGGTGGCGTGGCCGTTGTCATCGGTCTCGACCTTCGGGTTCCAGTAGAGCGTGGTGCGGTGGTCGGGGCGAGCCTTGGCCGTCGGGTCGGTGTATTGCGGGGAATAGAACTCTATGCTGGGCTTCCAGCCTTGCGGCTGCACCGTAGCCATTGACAGGGGGCGGAATATCCTACCGTGTAGCCCCGGCTTCTGACGAACAAGCAGCAAACCGCTGGTAGAGACGTTCCAGCCGTAGATGGTCATGTGGGCGGCTCCGACATGGTCGAACCACTCGATGGACTCGATGGTAGAGGGTTGCAGCATGAGCAGCTCCTCCACGTTGCAGCGGAACTCATCGATATAGATGGTTGGACCATGATAATTGGCGCTGACACTGCCGGAGCGTGCCCGAACTTGCAGTTCCCCCTCGGCATCGCGATACACGGGGATGCCCAGGGTGCTGAGCAGGATTTCCATAGAATGGAAGTTGTTCAGCATGGGGTCGTCATCGTAGAAGGCTCGGAAGGGAGGAACGCCCATCAGATTCGTAGGCTTGTGCTGGCGCTTCTTCTCCTTGACCACCTCGGGCAGTTCTATCTCTCGGTCTATGCTGCCGTACATCACCTGCTCCTTGGCCTGCTTGTTAAACCCTTCAGGAATATCAAGCTTTTGGATGGACCACTGAGGAACATGCAGCTGAGGATAGGATATCGAATCGATATTCAGTTGTACAAGGCTGGTGCTGCCCGTCCGACGCATACCTTCCAAGACGTATGTCGTGCCGTCAGGGAAGTCGAGGCCGTTGATAGTAAAGCGGCTGCTGTCGCCCAGCTCAAAGGTGGTGCGGAAACCCGTATCAGGACGGAAGAGCATCAGTTTCGGATGCTTTACCTTTTTAAAGATGGTACCGCGAATGGAGCCGGAGATGGTCTGTGAGGTCTGGAAGCCATAGTCAATTTCGGGAAACCTCCCGCTGAGCATGTTGGCCAGCGAATAGTCAGCAGGCTGCTGAGAGAGAGACTTGTCAATCGCAGGTTGTAAGGTATCGGGCTGCACCACGTCGTAGTCAGTGACGGAGAACGAGAAGTTGCCGTAGAGCGGAGTGCCGTCAGCATCAGCAACGTCAATGTTTAGCTCCATCGGATTGTTATTGCTTTGTGCCTTGCCACTGATGGTAACTTGTGCGTCTTTGCCTTCGATGTTCGTCTGGCCCTCAGCTATGATAGCTCCCGTTTCGCGGTTCACCATTGCCACGCTGAGGCTTCCTGGTCGCAACGTCTGGCTGTCGATACGTAACACTTTGCCTGGCGTGTAGTCAGCGACGATAAGGTTACCGCTGCCGTAGAGCACACAGGCGAGGGGCTTGTCAATAGTCTTGTTCAACTGGATAAGCAGTTGCCCTTTCCGTTGTCCTAACTCCAGCGTTGAGTCCGTAAGGAGCGGACTGTGAGTCCGTAGGGTTCGGACTGCCAGTCCGTCGGGTTCGGATTGCGAGTCCGTAAGTGACGAATTTCCAACCACCACTAACTGCTTGTAGAAGAATCGTTCGGCAGGGAAGTTTCGCATCCATTGTGTATAAACCGCAAGGGTGTAGCTGCCGCCACGAATGGTTTTAGGCAACAACAGGGCATTGGCAAAGACGCCATCATTGTCGCACTTCACGACGACACGTTGCATGAGTGTATCTGCCTGCTGGTCAAGCAGTTCCACGTAGACATAGCGCGAACGGCTGATGGGAGTATGCGTGACGGCATCCACGAGATGGGCACGGAACCAAACGGTATCACCTGGCACGTAGTAAGGACGGTCGGTGTGAACATATATTTGTTCCTGTGGCACCCGTTTGTAGTAGTCTAGAATGCGCTGCTGAATGTCCAGCGTATCCGTCTTTTCCTGCAACGTCTCAATAGCGCTATTCAACACCGTTTTCCAAGTGTCTGCGCTGAGTTGACTGCGCATCACCTCGATGGTATCCTTGAGTTCCTGGAACTGCTGGCGCGACAGACGGCCCTGATAGTTCATCGCCAGCTCGCGCACTATGACGGCTATCGCTTGGTCGTTCGTGGTGTTGTGGCCTGTCAGTTTCTGCCCCACATGAAGCACTTTGGCACGCAGGTCACCATAGGTACTGATGCTCTGAGCGCTGCCATTCAGTATTGCAAACACGATTCCTATTATCAATAATATACGTCTCATGGTTTCTCCTCCTTTGTTTGGTTCGTATTCATGGCCTCTGCCGGCACATCGTCTTTGGTCAGTTCGCCCATCATGATGCGCTGGACAAGTTTCTGCAATCGGGCATCAGCACGCAGCACCTCCTCCGCCTTAGCGGTATAGGTACTTTCGTTGACGTTCTCCAACTCTTTCTCCAAATGGGCGATGTAGTATTGCAGGCTGTCTGTCGTGTCGGCTTTTTGCTGTTGCTTCACACGCTTTAAGACCTTGTTGGGACTTGCCGCTGGCTTCGAAGACGTAGTCATAGCCACAGAAGGTGTCACATCAGCGACAACGGGTTCTGCCTCACGAATGACGGTTTCAGTTACCTCCTTCTTCTTTTGTTCAGCGATTATACTGCTGGTCTGTTCTTTGGGCCAAAGCACGATAGTACCTACAGCAACGAACGCAACGATGACTGCGGCAACAGCCCAGCGTAGATAATGGCGCTTGGCGATACGCTGACTGACGATACGGTCGTATTCCTCTGACTCGTCTTCTGTGAGCCATTGCTCCATATCCTCCTCTTGCTGAATCATCTTTGCTACGAGGTGCTCCTCTTCGGGTGTCGTCTGCCCCTTTAACAACTTTTCTATCAAATCCTTTTTCATTGTTGGCCTCCTTTCGGATTTAGTATTTCCAATAGTTTACGTTTCGCGGTACTAAGCATAGCGCTGACTGAGCGTGCGCCAATACCTGTCACGGCACTGATTTGCTGAATGTCCATCTCTGCCTCGTGGCGCATGAGGAACAATCGTTGCTCTGCTGGTTTTAACTGGCTGACGGCTTTTTGCAGTCGCGCTATTTCTTCCTTGAGTTCCACATGGTGCTGAATGTCGTCGTGCGTCGCTAATTCCACTTGCAGGGCGTTCCCCTGTCTCACTTTCTGCTTGCGCCACTCGCTGACACAGAGGTTCTTGGCCATTCGGACGGCCAGAGGCTCGATGTCTGCCTGTGGGGCAATGCGGTCGCGCACCATCCAAAGCCGCATCAAAGTCTCCTGGGCAATATCCTCGGCAGCATCGTCACTGCCAAAAAATTGTCGCCCGATGTCTTTCAAACGTGGGCGAAGGCTGGGGACTATATGTTCGTACTCTTGCTGCGTCATTCTATGTTATATACGCATCAACATCGGAAATGTTAAGTTGAAAAAGAGACTCAACTTTCCTTGAGTCTCTAATGGGTTAAGAAAGAATGCTGGTCTTTTTATCATTGATTCCTTCTCGTATTACATATCATTGCTTTTTTCCTGCCATTGGCATAGCGGACAGTTCTCACGACGACGCCCCGGCTCCCCTGCCTGCCGGCTCTGGCGGGACGCCCTAACAGGTCTGTGTAGGTTTCGCCCACTATCTGGCTGTCATCCGTCATACTGCTCCCGTCGATGCCCGTAACGTCGGCCTCAACGACATGCAGGAAGTCTTTGAAGGCAGCATGGCTGCGATAGACCGGAGCCGACCCGTAGGGGACATAGAGGATGCACTGCTCCTTGTCGACGAAGTTGAAGGTACTTTCGTCTGCATCAGCCGGAGGGGTCGCATTGAGGCAAGTCAGCGACTGCAACGCTTCGCATCCGTAGAAAGCATTCCTTCCCAAATTGGTGAGCGCCTTGGGCAGCCGGATGCTCGTCAAGGCATGGCAATTGGAAAAAGCATCGTATTGTATTTCCGTAATGCTGGCAGGCAGCTCTATCTGTTGCAGCCCGATGCAGTTGTGGAAGGTGTTAGAGGCTATCGTTGTCAGGCTGGATGGTATGTTGACACGCTGCAGATGGCGGCAACCTGAGAAGGCGCTGCGCGACAGCGTCTGCAGCGACTCAGGCAGGACGACCTCTTCCAGATACTCACAACTGCCAAAGGCCCCGTCGCCGATGAAACGTACTTCTCCTGGAATTGTGATACTTGTCAAGCCGCAACACCTGGGGAATGCGTAGCTGCCTATGCTCGTCAGATGGGCAGGCAGGGTGATTTCTTCCAAGCCAGCACCGGAGAAGGCGTGATGCTCGATAGTCTGCACGCTTTGGGGAATATCTATGTGCCTCAAGCTGTCACAGCCGTAAAACATGTTGGCTGTGATGGTTGTTATGTTGTCAGGCAGATGCACCTCTTTTAGATAGCGGCAACTGAGGAACAGATTATCCTGATATGTCTGAACCGACGACGGAATGGATATCGTCCTCAAGCCTGACAACTTGAAAGCCCCATTCTCGATGTGCTTCACCGTCGTAGGTATTTCTATCGTCTTCAGGCTGTCGCACATGGAGAACATGAGCTGTGGAATGGTTTCCATAGATGCCGGTATGTTGATTTTCCGCAGCTTGGTACACTCGTCGAAGGTTTGCGGCCCCATGGTCTGAATGCCGTCAGGCAGCGTGATTTCCGTAAACGAGCTGCACCGCATGAAAGCATGGCTCCCGACCGTGCGGGTAGACTGCGGCAGCTGGATGGTCTTTAAGGCGCGGCAGTGAGAAAAGGCCTCAAAGGCTATCGAGTCTATTCCTTCGTGCAGGGTGACCCGCTCCAGCTTGTCATCATACTGGAAGGCCCCTGCCCCGATGACGCGCACCCCTGCCGGAATCTCTACCTCGCGCAGCTCGGGACAGGAATTCAACAGGCCAGGACTCACCTCCTTCAGCGATGCTGGCAGGTGAATGGTCTGCAGGCTGTCGCACAACATAAAAGCGATATCCATTTCCGTAATCCCGTCAGGCAGGTTGACATGCTTCAGACTGTTGCAATGGTTGAAGGCACGGAAGCCGATGCTCCGCATAGACTGCGGCAACTCTAACTCTTGCAGTGATGTACAAATGTGGAATGCCGACATTCCGATAGACTGCAGCGTCTCAGGGAACTTGACATATCTGAGATTCATGCATGCATTAAATGCAAAATCGTCAATCTTCACCACATTCGATGGCAGAGCGATATACACCAGTCCGTAGCACCAATAGAACATATTTGCACTAACGACATCCTTCTCCGTTTTGGTATAGGGGTAGAAATACACGTCGCCGCCCTCTACTATCCGTGCGTCCTCCAAGTCAAGGATGCGCAGGTTGCAGTCTATCAGGTGGCCTTCAAAGTCCATCCCCAACATCTCTCTGAGCACAAGGACATCCGTACCGTTGATGGGACCGGTGATTTTCAGCGCCACCACGGAGTCTTTCTGTTCGCCTAATCGCTCAGCCAGCGTCCCTGCATGGAGCAGCTGCACATGCACCGACAGCAACTCTGCACGCATAGCCGCTGACAGCAACAGAATGAATAACAACAATATACCTTTTCTCATTGTCCTTCCCCAGAGCCTCTTTTTTCCTCCTTTGCCTTGCGTTTTTCTTCCTTCCTGCGCTGCTTTTCCTCGGCCTTGCGCTGTTTCTGGCGGGCCTTGAAGCCGTTGTAGACGTTCAGCGCTCCTGGATAGCCCGAGCCGAGGGCCTTACGGTACGCCCAGTCGGCCTCGTCGTAGCTGCCAACCTTCTCTAACGAGACCGCCATGAAGAAGTAGAGGTCGGGCGTATGGTAGCGGTTCTGCAAGGCGCTGTCGCCATAGACGATAGTCTTCAGGGCATTGCCCTCGTCGTAGGCATCGTAGGCCAGTCGGCAGAGCCGTTTGAACTCCTCGCGACGCTTGATGGAGTCGGCTGGCGACTCATCGGTGATAGCCATGTCGTCGACATTGCGGACACGCGACCAGTAGGTGCCGCCGCCGTTGAAGTTGGGCTCTGCGCCCACACCGCCATACTTGTCGTTCTCCGCTTGCGAGCGCAGTCCCTTGTGGTAGTGCGTCTCCTGCCCCTTCGCCGTCATGGTGGCGGCCAGCAGCAGGGCTGATAATATCCAGTGTCTCATACTATTTGTACAGTGATTTCAGCGCATCGTCAGGTTCTATCGTTATCTTGCTTTCGTCGAGCATGGTGCGGTCGAGACCGAAGACGTCGATGAAGAAGTCGTAGACGGCCTGGCGCTTGTTTTCCTTGAAGTCGTGGCGTTCGCCCGGCAGATGGACGTTGCGTACCTTGTCCGTAGCCCCATAGAACCCATAGATGCGCTGCAGGTAGGGGTACTCAAGGCGAGGAACGGAAGAGGTCCAGTCGCCGTCGTCGCTGACCACCAGCAACGGCTTGGGGGCAAACGTAGCCGCCAACTCGGGCTCGCAGGTGCCACCACCGGAAAGCTGTACGGGCTTGCCGCTCTCGCAGGGGCATCCTCCGTCGAAATGGCTTGCTAAGTGTACCACGGGGGCAGAGGCTGTGACACGCTCATCGAGCAGAGAAAGCAGTACGGTATGCGTACCACCGCCAGAGCCGCCCATCACACCTACACGCTCTGGGTCGATGTCCTTGCGGTGGGTCAGCATCCAGTCGAGCAGGATATAGCCACAAGCGGCCTGATAGACGTGGGCGCGACTGGTGTGGTGAGCTGCTTCGCCCACTTCCTTCTCTGATTCGCCCCAACCGTAAAGGTCGAAATCGACACAGACGGCACCCATGCGGGCGAGTGTGCCCAGTCGCTGCTGCTCATCCTTGCGATAGCGATAAGGCCAGTGTCCGTCGGGGCAAACGATCAGAGCGTGCTTCTTATTTTTTATTTTTTCTTTTTTATTTAGCCCGTAGGGCGCATAGATGGTGCCGAAGAGGTGCTGACCGGGCGTTAGTTCGATGCAGATGTTTTGGGTTGTATAGCCGTCATGCTTGCGGATCTTCGAAAGAATCATAGGCCGTTTTCCCGATGGTGACCCATCGGGCACAGTGACGCACGAGTCGAGGAAAGCATCGAGCTCT
>JAEEGH010001711.1_pt1 | contig 61971 bp, 47 predicted proteins | sample 9134181 | NCBI WGS metagenome assembly JAEEGH01 (sample SAMN16246544, study PRJNA631951) | gut metagenome | biome: gut microbiome; feature: rumen; material: DP-attached | host: Bos | place: Iran: Karaj | collected 2018-10
CCGTGTACGGCGAAAAGCGGAGATGCCCCGGCATTTCATCACGCTGACCCTGGGCCTGCCGGAACCGGTAGATTCGCCCCGGATCGCCGTGAAGTGCCAGCCGTATCCGGGCCGATGGACCCACCATATCCTGCTCGCGTCGAACGAGGAAATCGATGCGGAACTGCTTGTCTGGATTGACCGGGCCCATCAGTTCGCGCAGCGGTAACAAAGGGTGGTGCGATAATCGGCAGGGAACGAGTAGTTTCGTAATATGCGGCGAAATCTGGGCATTTACTCTCGTCCTCTCCGCAAAAATCCCTTACAGAGCTTTCTGTGAGGGATTTTTAGTATATAACCCCTTGTTTTGATTCTTGTAACTTATTCGTTATCTTTGATTTTGTAATAAAACGAATACCATGGATAAAGAACCCGTTCCCTCCCTGTTCACCCGCCGTGATTTCCTGAAAATCGCCGGTCTTGGCGTCGGCGCCGGACTGGTCGGCCTCCCGACGTCCTGTAACAGGGCCGTCATGAAAACCGTCACACCCAATATCCAAGGTTTTTCCGAAACGAACGCCGAGGACAACGGCATTCCCTGGGTACCGAAATCGGACCGGAAGATCCGGGTCGGACTGATCGGCTACGGCGTGTGTAAGTTCTCCGCCGCATTCAGTTTCCAAAACCATCCGAACGTCGAGGTTGCGGCCGTGAGCGACCTGATTCCGGAGCGTTGTGCCGAACTGGCCAAGGTGACGGGTTGCAGCAAGACCTATCCTTCCCTGGAAGAATTGGTAAAGGATGACTCGATCGAGGCCGTGTTCATCGCGACCGACGCCCCCAGCCACGTCCGCCACGTCATCGAAGCCCTGAATCACGGGAAACATGTCGCCTGTGCCGTTCCGGCCGTGCTCGGCTCCCTGGAAGACGCGGACCGCCTGTATGAAGCGGTGAAGCGGAGCGGGCTGAAATACATGATGTTTGAAACCTCCATGTATCGCAGCAACCTGTATGCGATGCGGACCTTGTATGAAGCCGGATGCCTGGGAGACATCCTGTACGCCGAGGGCGAATACTGGCATTACTCCAAGGACGGGATCGACTCCTTCAACGGCTGGCGCGACGGGCTTCCGGAGCAATGGTATCCGACCCATTCCGACGCTTACTACGTGGGCGTGACGAACGGCAGTTTCCTGGAGGTCTCGTGTCTGGGCATCCCGTCCAAGATGGAACGGTACCGTCACAATCAGTATAACAACCCGTTTGGAACGGAAATCTCGCTCTACCGCACCAGCGGCGGCGGCGTTGCCCGTATGGGACGGTCGTCAGACACCCAGGGATCCGGTTACGGCTCCGAAACGGGGCGCGTGCGCGGCACGAAAGGCTCCTACTATGACAAATATGTGGGCATCGAGCAGGAATTGCCTGACCTGAGACGGCCCGCATTGCCTCCGGGCGTGAAAGGTGGCGGCCACGGCGGTTCCCACGGACACCTGACGGATGAGTTCGTCTCCGCCATCCTGGAAGACCGCAAGCCCTTGGTTGACGTTGCGATGGCCCTCAACATGACGGTAGGCGGCATCGTGGCCCACGAATCGGCCATGAGAGGCGGCGAATGGCTGAAAATCCCCCAGTACAAATATTGGGGCTAAGACTCCCCGGTCACAACAGCCAAGAATGACCGAATCGCAATAAATAGGGATTTCCCGCAACTGCGCGGTGCCGTATCTTTGCACCATGAGTCCGGTATTCACTGCTTTGATGATTCCGTTCCTGGGGACGGCCCTGGGATCGGCTTTCGTGTTCTTCATGAAACGGGAGATGCCGGCGCTGGTGCAGAAGGTCCTGCTGGGATTCGCTTCCGGCGTGATGGTGGCCGCCTCGGTGTGGTCCCTGCTCATCCCGGCCCTGGAGATGGGAGAAGGGGCCCCGGCGGTCGTAGCCCCGGTCATCGGCCTGCTGGCGGGCTTCGCCTTCCTGCTGCTCATCGACTACATCACGCCCCATATCCATCCCGGAGGCGAAGCGGAAGGCCCCCAAAGCCGCCTGTCCCGCACCGCGAAACTGGCCCTGGCCGTCACCATCCACAATTTCCCGGAGGGAATGGCGGTGGGTGTTGCCATCGCCGGAGCCCTGACGGCCGATTTCAACATGGCCGGAGCGCTGGCCCTGTCGCTGGGTATCGCCATCCAGAACGTGCCCGAGGGCGCGATTATCTCGATGCCCCTGCGGGCCGAAGGAAACTCCCGATGGAAAGCCTTCGGCATCGGAGCGCTCAGCGGAATCGTGGAGCCGGTTGGCGGAGCGCTGGTGCTCGTGCTGGCGTCGACCGTCCTGGGCATCATGCCCTTCATGCTGGCTTTCGCCGCCGGCGCCATGCTCTATGTCGTAGTGGAGGAACTGGTCCCTGAATACTCGCAGGGCAGGCATTCCAACGTCGGCACCGTGGGATTCGCCCTCGGCTTCGCCCTGATGATGGTGCTGGACGTGGTGCTGGGGTGACGAGACAAGCTGCTCAAAGTGTCGCTTTCAGGACGACGATCGAGTTGTCCCGGAACAAGTTGTCGGGAAGACGGATTACCGTGTATCCATCTTCGCCAGACAGATCCAGAACTTGACCCGTCTCTAGGGAGCAGCATCCCTTTAACCGGACAGAAGGAATCGCGACGGAAGGTTTCGGCTCCGTGATGAAAATATAGAGGTTCGTTTCCTTTCCGTCCGTCTTCTCAGTAAGATACACATCCCCGTCATCCACTTTGATCGAAGACGGCTTCGCGCCATACACCGCCTCGCCGGTGGCTCCCAGCCAGGCCCCCATCTCCCTTAGCCGCCGCACGGCAGGAGCCGGGAGCGTACCGTCCGCCTTAGGACCGACATTCAGCAGATAATTGCCTCCCATTGAAGTATTGTTGACCAGATAACGGAGCATCCTGGACGCCGGTTTCCAGTTAAAGTCCTTGCTGTGATAGGCCCAGGAGTTCTGCATCGTCGCCGGAGTCTGCCACGGCTTGTCCAGCATCTCCTTGGGATACGTGTTGTCGTGCATCTCGAGAAAATCGATGTTTTCTCCGGGATCCGCGAAGCAGATTCGGCCATTGATGAGGCACTTGTCACTGTATGTCCTGACCAGGCGGATCAGTTCGTCCCGCCGGGCGGGGGTGATGTGGTTGTCCCAGCCCCAGGTATCGAACCAGAGCAGGTCGGGATCGTATTTTACGATCAGTTCCTTTACCTGCGGAAGGGATTTCCTTTGCCAATATCGCTCGAAGTCCTCGTCGGGCCGCCAGGGACACCAATACGGCACCGCCCCGTCCGGGTCCTCCCAATCCTGCCAGTGCGAATAATAGAATCCATACTTGAGACCATACTTCTTGCAGGCCGCCACCAGCGGAGCGAGCAGGTCTTTCCCATAAGGCGTGGCAGCGATATCAAAGTCTGACACTTCGGAATCCCACAGGGCGAAACCGTCGTGGTGCTTCGCCGTAATCACCAGATATTTCATCCCCGCGTTGCAGGCTTCCCTGACCCAGCTGTCGGGATCATACTTCACGGGGTTGAACTCCTTGACGAGGCCGTTGTAGTACTCGTCGGGAACCTCAAGGCGGGTTTTGATCCATTCGGCATACCAGGAGTTCCCTTGCGCGAACGTCGTGTCGGGCATCGTATGCCCATCGTAAGTACCTTCCAGGATGGAATACAGCCCCCAATGGATGAACATGCCGAACTTGGCGTCCCTGAACCACTCCGCCTTCTGCGGATCCAACTTCAAGGAGACCTCGGCGGCAGTCTTTTTATGGGAGCAGCCCGTGGCCCCTGCGACCAGCAAGACGCATAAGATAATGACGGTCTTTTTCATATAAAGATCGTTCAATAAATGACCTTGACCCAAGGCATCTTTTCATCCAGAAAGGCCTTGAGGGTCACGGGGATGTCACAGCAGAGGCGGTCGGCGCCGAGATAGATGCCGAGGACGAAATCCTCGATCTTCTGGTTGGGCCAGAGACTGACCGTAATGCCCTCGGCGTGGGCCTTGTCGACCATCGTGCGGGACGTTTCCTCCAGCTTGCAGCCCAGGGTCTTGATGCCCACCGTCTTGGCCAGGGCGATCGTCTCGTCGTTGATCGGCTTGCCGACGATCAGCAGGAGCTCCGCCTCCGGATGATGCTCCTGCAGGTAGCGGAGCCCCCGGTAGTCGGAAGAGGTGAAGACGAACTGGGCGTTGCGGGACCGGATGGTCCGGACGCCCGCATAGACCTTTTCGACGTACTCTTCCAGCCGCTCCCGGGGATAGAGCGCCGCCGGCGTCGTCTTCATCTCAAATTCCACATAAAGCCCGTCCTTTCCGTCCAGGAACGCGCAGAAATCGGCGAAAGACAGGATCTTGTTGCCCTTCTTGGTCCGGAGCGCCTCGATCTCGGCGGCCGTCTTCTCCTCAAAGATGCCGCTCCCGTCCGTCGTGCGCTCCAAGGTATGGTCGTGGGTCAGGTACAAGACGCCGTCCTTCGTCATCCGGATATCCGTTTCAAAGCCCGTATAGCCGGCATCCCAGCTTTCCTGGAAGGCGACAAGGGTGTTTTCGTCCCGTTCGAGGCGGCCGCCCCGGTGGGAAAAGGCCCGGACGGTCTGCGTCTGGGCATACGCTCCTGCCGCGAGACAGAATGCAAAGACGAAAAGGAGCAACTTTCTCATGGCTACTTGCTTTGCAGGACGTATTTCCCGGAAGTCAGGAAAATCTTGGTATTCTCCCCTTCCGTGTAGCTGGGCAGCTTGCCGGCATCCAGGTGGAAGCGGGCCGGAGCGATGACGGTCGCGGTGGAGCCGACGGGAATCTCGATCTTCCAATAGAGTTTGCGGCCCATGATCGTCCAGTCGCTGGAAATCGTACCGTAGGGCGACTCGAAGGAAGCCTTGACGTGGTCGAGTCCCTTGGGGAAGCAAGGCTGCATGCGGATCTGCCGGAAGGCCGGAGCGGCCGAAAGGAAGGCGGCCGCCGAGCCCGTCCCGGTGGTGCCGGGAGCCACGGGCTCCGGCGCGATGCCGGCCAGGTCCTCGTAATACCACCTCAACAGGTCTCCGATCAGGTGCGCGTGGCAGCCGGAATTCATCGCCGGACCGGCCTCGTCGCCGTTCCATAGCTCCCAGACCGTCGTCGCGCCCTTCTTGATCATATAGCCCCAGCTCGGATAGGTGTCGATCGTGCACAACTGATACGCCAGGTCGGCATAGCCGTTGTCCGTCAGCACCTCCATCACATAACGCATCCCGACGTTGCCGACGCACAGATGTCCGTCGAAATCCTCCATGATGCGCCGGGCGATGTTGTCCACCACCGCCTGCTTGTGTCCCAGCGGCACGATATTGAAATACACCGGTATCAGGTTGGCCGTCAGCGTGTTGTTGTCATAGCATTCGTGCTCCGGATCGAAGAACTCCCTGTTGTAGGCCTCGATGACCTGCTTTTTCATCTTCTCATAGGCCGGCACGTCTGCCTCGTTCCCCGTCAGGAGGGCGAACCTGCTCAGCAGGTCCAGCGTCCCCACCAGGATGCCCGTCTGCAGGACGGGACTGTTCGTGATGCGAGAAGAATCCGTCGCATGGATGAGCTTGGGCGACTCCGGCGGGACGATCCAGTCTTTGTATTCGTCCTTCTTCATCCGGAAGATGCCGTCCTCTTTGAGGTTCTTGGCGGTCGCCTGCTGGAACCATGCCTTCATAGCCGGATAATAAGTATAGATGCCGCTGTCGTCCCCGTAACGGGAATACAGCATCTGGGCCATGTACAGGAATACGGAGGAATGGGACATGTCGTCCGTAAAGATGCTCCAGTACCGCGGCGAAACCACCGAGATGCGGTTGTTCTTCATCGAATCATAGACGTCATCCATCCATTTCCGGTACAGGGGTGCGACGTTGAACAGGTACGGCTCGCCCCAGATCGTGCCGCCGCGGTCGCCGATCCAGCCCTGGCGCTCGTCCCGCTGGGGACAGTCGATGGGCATGCCGCGGTAGTTGCTGCGCAAGCCGCAGTAGATGGTGCGGTACAGGCGGTTGAGGCGATCGTCGGAGCAGACGAAACTGCCCTTGGTGTCCATCTCATCATAAATGACCTGGCCGACCAGGTTGCGGTTGATGGGCATCGCGTTGGCTCCGTCGATCTCCATGTAACGGAAACCGTGCATGGGGAAGGTCGGTCTCCAGGTGAATTTCCCGTCGTCGGCCGGGATGTACTGGTCGGTCGCCAGGGTCCGGCGCAGGCTGGCCATATTGAGGCTGTCGCCGGTATCGTTCAGTTTTTCGGAATACTTGAAGGTCACGGGGCGGCCCGCCTCGCCTTCGAGGGTCATGATGACATAGCCGACCATGTTCTGCCCGAAGTCCACGATGTAGCGGTCCTCGCCGACCCGGCGCACGCGCTCGGCGATGATGCGGTCCTGGATGGCCATGTCGTCCATCGGCATCGCGCGCATCCGGCCCTTGGGGGCGCCCATTTCGTCCACGACCCGCCAGCGTATTCCGGGACGGAAGCCGACGGCGTTCCAGTCCGGGATTTCCAGCCGGGCGTCGTAGTACTCGCCGTCATACTCGTTGTTGCTGGTGATCGGGCCGGCGCTGGTGCCGATCCAGGACTTGTCGCTAATGACCACCGTCTCTTTCCCGTCCTTGTAGCGGACCTTCAGCATGGCCTTGAGACGCGGGTCGGAAACGCTGCGGAGGGTGCGCGCGGAAAGGGACTGATAGCGGCCGCAACCCAGCAGCACGGCGAGGGTGTTGTCCCCCTTCTGCAGCAGGTCCGTCACGTCGTAGGTGCGGTAATAGACGACCTTGTCGAAAAGGACCGGCGGATGCATGAACTTGTTCTCGCTGACCTTTTTCCCGTTGATCGAGGCTTCTCCGACACCCAAGGCAGACATATACAGTTTGGCGGACGCGATCTTGTCATTCAGGACGAAATCCGTACGCAGGTACCGGGCGGGCAGGTGGCAGGGGTCCTCCTTCAGCTTTTCTTTCTCGTCGATGCCGATCCATTTGGCGCCCATCCAGGCGAGGGAATCCCGCAGGCCCGTGGACCAGCGTGCGCGCGCTTCGCCACGGGCGACGCCGATATTCGTCCAGACCTTCAGGCCCCACTCGTAGTCGGTTTCGCTCTCCAAAGCCTCTCCGTAGTAGGGCACGAGGATGGACTCGTAGGAATAGACCTTGCCGCTGTCCCAGACCTTACGGCCGTCGGAGCTGCGCCAGACCGTGATCTGATAGGCCGACTGGAGGGTCTTGTTTTCGCTGGAAACGATCTTCCAGGAGAAGCGGGGCGTCTCGCAGTCGATGCCCTCCGGGTTGGTCCGGAGTTCAACCGTAAGGTCTCTCACCTCGACCTCGGGGTCTTTGGCGGAGGAAAACAAGAGCAGGGCGGCCGGCAGCAGGGCCAGGGCCAGGATTCGGGCTTTATTCATTGTCTAACCATTTATTCTTTCGGATGCCGATTTCCCCGAGGGGGATCTCCCGCAGGCCCAGGGGGCGCAGGACCGCCGGGGTACAAAAATCCGCCGCCGGACAGCCCCCGGAGGAGACGGACACGTTGCCTCCCTCAATCTGGGGCACGGTGGCGCGGAAATAGAGCGAGTCGCAGTCGACCAGGAGGTTCGAGCGCACGACGTTGACGTCCACCGTCCGGCCCCAGTCGCGCGCCTCCGGGTAGCGGATCAGGAAGGCCTCGGACGCCATGTCCACTTCGCGGCAGATGCGCTCGCGGATGCGGTCCCAGGTCGCGTGGAAGAGCGAATCACCGTAGGGCGTGAAGGATACGGCGAAGGGGCAGTCGTAGAAGACGTTCTCCTCGATCACGTTGTCACAGCCGCCGTGGATCTGCACGCCGCCGAACTCGACCGAGCCGCAGCGTTCGAAGAGGTTGCCGCGGATCTCCACGCCGGAAATCAGGTCGTCCAGGCGGATGCCGGCGACGCCGTAGCGCGTGCCGCCGCGGATGTCGCGCCAGATGTTGTAGCGCATCACGATGCCGCGCATCGAGGGGTTGAGATACAGGTCGAAGCCGCCCTGGTCGTCGGACTCCGTGGCGACTCTTTCAATCAGGTTGAATTCGGCCACCAGGTCGTTGCCGGCCAACGAAAGGGCCGATGAGGGACCGTCGCGCAGGACGCAGTGGCGGATCGTGATGCCGCAGCCTTCGGCCGTGAAAGCGCCGTTGTAGGTGCGGTGGAAGCGCTCGTAGTCCTCGACGAGGGTGTTGGCGCAGATGTGGTCCGCGCGCTCGAAGCGGCCGCGGTCTCCCCCGCGCATCGTGATGCCGGCCGCATCCAGGTGGCGCAGGGCGCAGCCGTCGATGCGACAGCGCGCTCCCCCGTCCACGCGCAGGGCTTCCGAGCCGAGGTTCTCCATCCGGCAATCCAGGATCCTGACATCCCGGCCGCCCTTGACCTTGAGCGCCCCTCCCCTGCTTTCGCAGAAGCTCAAACCCTTTATAGTCACTTCCTCACAATCCTCCAGGGTCAGCATATATTTGGCGCCGAGGACGGCGAAAGTGGTCTCCGCGGCTTGGGGGTCTATGCCTTCCGGCACATACCAGTACAGGCGGCCGGCATCGCGGTCGAGGTACCATTCGCCGGGGGCGTCGATCTCGCAGAGCAGGTTCAGGCCAAAGAAGCGCAGACCGTGGCGGAAACGCTTGCCCGGGAGTTCCATGACCCGGTTCCGGGGGTCGATGCGCGTAACGGGTTTATAGCTGTCGTTCCAATCGTAGAACCAGTATCCGCCGACCCAGGGCGCCTTTTCGTCCGCCCAGCGGTCGATGCGGGGGTCGCTGTATTCGAAGACGCCCTCGACCGTGCCGGAATTGCCGTTCTCGACCGGGGGAATGGGGGTCGCGCCCAGGGCCCGGCCGCCATAGACGAAGCCGGCGTTGGGATAGCGGGCGAGGGTCTGCGCCACGCCGTCGCAGAAGAGCGCGGGGCGGTGGCGGTCCTTGACGGGGTCTCCCGGGTCAAGCTGGCCTAAATCCGTGTAATACAAGTGTTTGCGCGCATCCTTGGATACCCGACCCAGCGTTTTGCGGTCGCGCACGCGCCGCCATCCATCGATGGGGACGGAGCCGCTGAATACGGGCACCTCGCCCTCGCAGGCCTCGAGGACCACGCCCCGCGCGCCGTTCAGCGTCAGGGGCGCATCCAGGAAATACGTGCCTCCGGCGAATCGGACCGTATCGCCCTCTCCCAGCGTTTCCAACGCCCTTCCCAGGGTTGCAAACGGCTTTTCCCTGGTCCCGGGTCCGGCATCATCCCCGGTCGGGGATACATAACGGACAACCGGGCCCGCTTGGGCGCCGGCCACCGCCAGGATGACGGCAAGGAGGGACAGGGCGGCCTTTTTCATCGGCTATTTGTAAGCGGCGGCCTGCATGATCAGGCGGCCGATCTCGGCGTTGTCGGTCTTGTGCGTGAAGAGTTGGGAACCGGCGCCGATCGCAAAGACGGGCACGTAGCCGGAACTGTGGCCGCTGACCCAATAGACGCGGGACTTCCGGTTGAGGATGCCGATGGCAGCGGCGACGATCTTGGCGTTGTCGGCGTAGAGGTCCTTGACCGAGCCGGCCTTGCGCTTGGCCACCGTGTTCTCATAGATGTCGCGCAGTTCCTTTTCGTCGTCCCAGGACATCTTGACCTGGGTCCACAGGCCCAGCTGCTCGGAGAGGAAGTCCTTGGTCTCCTCCCAGCTCAGGACATCCTGGCGCTGCTCCATCTTCGCTTTGATCATTCCGGAGATGACGTTCATGCTGTGCTTCTGGTGACTCAGGCGGGCCAGGTCTTCCGGGGTGCGGGGACCGAGCGTCAGGAAGCCGGTCTCGTGGTCGGCCGTCACGACGATCAGGGTCTGCTTGGGATATTTCTGGTAGAATTCGTAGGCGACCTTGATCCCTTCGTCGAAGTCGATGACCTCCTGGATGCAGGTAGCCGCGTCGTGGCTGTGGTTGGCGTGGTCGATCTCGCTCCCCTCAGCCATCAGGAAGAAGCCCTTCTTGTTGTCCTTCATCAGGAAGGTGACTGCGCTCTCGACAAGCTGCTTGAAAGTGACGTGGTTCTGCTGGTGCTCGGGACTGTCATTGACCGCGTCGATGGAATAGGTAATGGACTGGCCCTCGCCGGGGAGCATCAGGACCTTCTTCATGTCCTTCCAGCCGGCCTGGAATTCCTGGGGGTTGCATATCGTATAGCCGGCCGCCTCGAATTGGGGACGGAGCGGGGTCGCGGGACGGCTGTTTTCGCCGTAGAGGGCGGCGCCGCCATAGAAATCGAAACCGTTGGCGATCATGTCCTGGGAGATCTCATAGTACATGCCGCGGTCCGGCTGATGGGCCTCGAAGGCGCCCGGCGTGGCGTGGTTGACGCCCGTGGTCGTCACGATGCCGACTTTCTGGCCCTTGGCTTTCGCCATCTCAGCCATGTTGCGCAGCGGATTGCCGTCGGGATCCGTGCCCAGGCGTCCGTTCTTGGTCTTGACGCCGGTCGCGAGGGCCGTGCCGGAGGCGGCGGAATCGGTCACGTCGTTGTTGAAAGAATAATGGGTGGCCATCGTGGCGACGGGGAATTGCGAGAAGCAGAGGGGCTCGATGCCGAGCTTGCCCTGGACGGACGCGAGATACATTTCCGTGAGCTGCACGGAATTGGCGCCCATGCCGTCGCCGATGAAAAAGAACACGTACTTGGGGGTCTGGGCCCAGGTGCCCAGAGAGATCAGCAGGATGCTGAACGCAACTACTAACTTCTTCATATTCAGAATAATAACTTTGCTTTAATGGGGAAATGGTCGGAAATGAAGGCGCGGCCGCCGTACTCCTTCGTGAGGGTCTGGTACTCCACGCAGCTGCCGAAGCCCTTCTCCCAGATGAAATCGATCGAGGAATAGTGCTTGCCCCAGTCGTGGGCGGTGTCCAGGTTGTCGGACTTGGCCGCCACGGCGCGGCAGTCTTGCATTTCCTTCTTGATCGGAGCCATCGAGGGATCGTTGATGCCCATGTTGAAGTCGCCCATCACGAGCAGCGGCAGGCCGCCCGGATTCATCTGCGCGATCTTGCTCAGGATCAGGGACAGGCCCTCGGCGCGGGCCTGCGCGCCCGTGTTGTCGAGGTGGGTGTTGACGACGAAGAATTTCTTGCCGGTACCCTTGTCTTTCATCAGGGCCCAGGTCGCTGTGCGGACGTATTCGGCGTCCCAGCCCTTGCCGGGCTTGTCGGGGGTCTCGGAAAGCCAGAAGGTGCCCCACTTGGCAACGGAAACTTTCTTCTTGTTGTACAGGATGGCCATGTACTCCCCCGCCTGCTTGCCGTCGTCGCGGCCCACGCCGATCCATTTGTAATCATCCAGGAAATAGACCAGGGGCTTGACCTGGCCCAGGAGCGCTTCCTGGAGGCCAAGGATGTCGGGATGCTGGTCCTTGATCATTTCCAAGACGGCGTCCGCCCGGAATTCCCAGGAATTGGTGCCGTCATTGGCCGTTCCCACGCGGATATTGAAAGACATCGCGGTCACTCCCTTGAAGTTGTCCGTTTGGGGCTTCTTGGCGCCGGCGGAAAGGGCGCAGAGGAGGATCGCTAGGGCGAGAATGATTTTTTTCATGCTTGGGGGCGTTTTGTTGCTGTGCCGAAACACAAATGTACTAATTTTATTTGTTATTTTTGCACAAATCAGGCCAGCATAGCTATGGAAGAGACCCAGCATTCAGCAGAAGAAACCCGTTTCGCAGATATCGGAAAAAGAGAGGCCGTCCGCCGGCTTTATGAGGGAACGCCTTATCAGGAAAGGCGCGCCGTCGCGTTTGATGCCGACGGCAAGGGAGACACCGCCGTCCAGGCGGGCAAACTGCTGCTGGAGGGCGTCGATTTCGACCTGGTTTATTTCCCGCTGAAACACCTGGGCTACAAGGCGGTGGTCGCCGTGACCGGCGAATTGCTCGCTACGCTCGCCCACCCGCGGACGCTGACGGTGCTGCTGGGCATTTCCGCCAAACTGGACTTCGCGCAGATCCGCGAGCTCTGGGGCGGGATCGTCGCCGCCGCCCGCGAGTTCGGCTACGCCGACGTGGCCCTGGACCTGCAGCCTTCGCGTAACGGACTGGCTGTCAGCGTCTCAGCGACGGGCGCCACTCCCCTGCTGACCGCCAAGCGCCGGCCCGCGCCCAAGAGCAAGGACCTGCTCTGCGTGTCCGGGAGCCTGGGCGCAGCCTACCTGGGGTTCCGTCTGCTGGAACGGGAAAAGAGGGCCTTCGAAGCGGGCAAGCCGTCCGCGGACCTGGAGACGAACCGCATGCTGGTAGGCGCCTACCTCAAGCCGGAGTTGCCGGCAAGCGTCGTCTCATCCTTGGAAGAAGCGGAAATCTACCCGTCCGCCGGCTGCCTGGTCACCCACGGCCTGGCCGACGCCGTCAAGCGTCTCTCCCTGGAGACCGGCCTCGGCGCTAAGATCTATGCGGATAAGATTCCTTTCGAAGGCAATTCCTTCCAGCTCGGAAAGGAGCTGGACGTCGATCCGGTCGCGGCCGCGATGAACGGCGGCGACGACTTCAAACTGCTGTTCGCCGTCCCGATCCTCCATCTCGAGAAGTTCCGCCGTGACTTCCAGACCTTCGACATACTCGGCCACCTCGCCCAGACCGAAGCCGGCACGACGCTCGTCCTCCCCGAAGGCGCCGAACTCCCGCTCCGCGCCCCCGGCTGGCCGGATGAAGCGTAAGCGAAGTCTTATTTCCCGGTATAAAGCTTGATGAGTCTGACCTCCTCTTCCGAGAAGGGGGTTCCGTCCGCGCGCAGGACGTCGTGGAACCAGATTTCCGGTTCTTCAGAGCCTTCCTGGGATCCCCAGGGGAAATAGGTCTGGGTCTTCCCGGCCACGAACCCCCAGTTGATGGCGCCGATATGCTTTTCTTTCAGCATGGGAAGTATGGTCTGGAACGTGCTGCCGAACGGCCGGGCCATGTATTCGGTGCAGATCATCGGGCGGCCCTTGGGGAGCCGTTTCTCGATCATATCCAGATGCTCCACCGGCGGATCGTAGGTATGATAGGTGATGATATCCGAATTCTCCACCACGAAACGGCTGATTTCAGGGAACCTGGACGTCCAGACGGCAACCGTCAGCGGCTGGGACGGCCGGACTTCCCTGGCCCAGCGAAACACCTCCCTCAAGAGCGGAAGGCTGCGCTCGCCATAGCGGTTGGGCGCCCCTCCCCCGGGTTCGTTATAGAGATCCCAGCACACGACCCGCTTGTCTTTTCCAAAGGTCGTGAGGATGTCCTTCATATACTTTTCCAGCGTACACAGGATCGCCGCCGTATCCACCTGGCAGCCCTCATCGGACGGGTCTCCGAAATACAAGGCCCCGGGGTCCTTCAGCCAGCCGGAATTGTGGACACCCGGGCGGGGCTCACGCTGCGGACCGAGCGCCGCGTGCGCATCCCAGCAGTCATCGAGGAAAACGAACATCGTCCCTATACCGTGGGACGAGGCAATCTCCAGATACCGATCCATCCGGCCCACGAAACCATCCCGGTTCTGTTCCCAGACCAGATGGTGCAGGAAAACCCGCATGCAGTTGAATCCGAGCTCTTCCGCCCAGCCCAGTTCCTTGTCGATGAGCTCCGGCGAAAAGCTCTCTTCCTGCCACATTTCCAGCTGGTTGATGGCATTGGACGGCGTGTAGTTGCAGCCGCGGAGCCAGGGCGTACGGGCTTCCCACCTCGCCGCCTCCGCTTCGCTCCACCGGGCGCCGCCGTCCGCCTTCGAGCATCCGGTCAGCGCCAGGCATCCGAAAGCCAGGACGAGAAAACAGAGTCTCCGTTTCACGGCGGCCCTCCTACAGGTTACGGAGGAGATTGTTCAGGTTGACCTTCTTGTCGATGAGGGCGCGGAGCTCCGCAATCGGGACGCGCTCCTGCGTCATCGTGTCGCGGTCACGGACCGTAACGCAGTGATCCTCAAGCGTATCGTGGTCAACCGTGATGCAATACGGCGTACCGATCGCATCCTGGCGGCGGTAACGCTTGCCAATGCTGTCCTTCTCGTCGTACTGGCAGTTGAAATCGTACTTCAGGTCGTCCATGATCTGCTGCGCCACCTCCGGCAGGCCGTCCTTCTTGACCAACGGCATCACCGCGGCCTTGACCGGCGCCAGTGCCGGCGGAATCGACAGGACCACGCGGGTCTCGCCGTTCTCCAGCTGCTCCTCCTTGTAGGAATGGGACAGGACCGCCAGCACGGTGCGGTCTACGCCGATCGAGGTCTCGATCACGTAAGGGACGAAGCTCTCCCCCGTCTCGGGATCGAAGTACTGGATCTTCTTGCCGGAGAATTTCTGGTGGTTGCCGAGGTCGAAGTCCGTGCGGGAATGGATGCCCTCCAGCTCCTTGAACCCGAAGGGGAACTGGAACTCGATGTCCGTCGCCGCATTGGCATAATGCGCCAGCTTCTCGTGGTCGTGGAAACGGTAATTCTCCGCACCCATGCCCAGGTTGACGTGCCAGGCCAGGCGTTTCTCCTTCCAGGTCTTGAACCAGTCGAGCTCCGTGCCGGGCTTGATGAAGAACTGCATTTCCATCTGCTCGAACTCCCGCATGCGGAAGATGAACTGGCGCGCGACGATCTCGTTGCGGAACGCCTTGCCGATCTGCGCGATGCCGAAAGGCAGCTTCATGCGACCCGTCTTCTGGACGTTCAGGTAGTTGACAAAGATGCCCTGGGCCGTCTCCGGACGCAGGTAAATGGTATTCGCGCCCTCGGAAGTGCTGCCCATCGAGGTGCTGAACATCAGGTTGAACTGGCGCACGTCGGTCCAGTTGCAGGTGCCGCTGATCGGGCAAACGATGCCGCAGTCGATGATGATCTGGCGGTATTCCGCGAAGTCGGAAGCCTGCTCGGCCTTGACATAGCGGTTGTGGACCTCGTCATACTTCGCCTGCTCGCGCAGGACGTTGGGATTGGTCGCGCGGAACTGCGCCTCGTCGAAGCTGTCGCCGAAACGTTTGCGACCCTTGGCCACCTCCTTGGCGATCTTTTCCTCGATCTTGCCCAGATAATCCTCGATCAGGACGTCGGCGCGGTAGCGCTTCTTCGAATCCTTGTTGTCGATGAGCGGGTCGTTGAAGGCGCCCACGTGGCCGGAGGCCTCCCAGATGCGGGGGTGCATGAAAATGCAGGAATCGATGCCCACGATGTTCTCGTTGAGGCGGGTCATCGCATTCCACCAATACTGCTTGATATTGTTCTTGAGCTCCACGCCCATCTGGCCGTAGTCGTACACGGCTGCGAGTCCGTCATAGATCTCGCTGGAAGGAAAGATGAAACCATACTCCTTGCAATGGGCTACCAGCACCTTGAATAGTTCGTCCTGTGTCATATACGTATTCTGTTAAAACGTGCAAAAATAATCATTTCCCGCCAAAAATCTCAGGAAACGCGCGTTTTGTCGCCTCGTCCGCGATTTCGCGCAGCGGAATCAGTACAAAATCCCGCTGTGCCATCAGCGGGTGGGGAATGTCGAGGCGCGTGGTATGGATGCGCCGGTCTCCCCAGAGCAGGATGTCGATGTCGATCGGGCGGTCGCGGTAGATGCGGCGGCCGTTTTCATCCCACTCCGGCCCTCCCCTGCGCCCCAGCTTGCGCTCGACGGCCTGGCAGGCGTCCAGCAGGCGCGTGGGCGTCCACGGTTTCTCCAACTCGTAGCAGGCGACGCAATTCAGGAAATCCGGCCCCTCAAAGCCCCAGGCGGGGGTTTCGAGGAAAGAAGACACGCGCTCCGGGGCCCTCAGCAGACGCCGGTCCAGCTCCGCCAGGGCGCGGGAAAGGTTATTCTCGCGGTCGCCGAGGTTGGTTCCGAGGGAAAGGTAAACGGTCATGGACTGGGGGCTGTTACAGGTCGGAAGTTTCCTCTTCCGTCTCGAAATCCACGTCCATCCCCAGGGCGACCCGGGCCTCGTCGGAAAGCATGCTCTGGTCCCAGACCGGATCGAAAGTCAGTTCGATCTCGCAGCCCTCGACGCCGGGCGTTTCCTCCACGCTGCGCTGGACTTCCGCGATGACTTCGTCGGCCATCGGGCAGTTGGGCGCCGTGAAGGTCATTTTGATGTAGACATGGTGTTTCTTGCTGATATTCAACTCATAAACGAGTCCCAGGTCGTAGATGTTGACCGGGATTTCGGGATCGTAGACCGACTTGAGAGCCAGGACCACGGCCTCGTACAGGGGAGCGAGGGCCTGAACGTCTTCGGCGGTCAGTATTTCGTCTTTTTCAGCCATTTTCCTTCAAGCATTCTGGGCGGCGACGGCGCGGATCGTGGCAATCATCGAAGCGAGTCCGTTCGCGCGAGTAGGGGAGAGGTTCTCCTTCAGGCCGATCTCGTCGATGAACGAGAAATCGTCGCCGGCGATCTCCGCCGGGGTGCGACCGGAATAGACGCCGATCAGCAGGGAAATGATACCCTTCGTGATGATCGCGTCGCTGTCCGCCCGGAAACGCAGGCATCCGTCTTCCAGCGTCCAATCAAGCCAAACCCTTGACTGACAGCCTTTTATCAACTTATCATCACGCTTGGCTTCCTCGGGATAAGCATCCAGCTTTTTCCCCAGGTCGATCAGGTATTCGTATTTGTCCAGCCACTCGTCGAACATCGAGAAGTCCTCGATGACCGCGGCCTTGGCTTCTTCCAAACTGTTCATTTCCTAACTCAACATTTCGATGGCGCGGCGCAGCGCTCCCATAAAATACTCCGCTTCCGCCAGGGTGTTGTACGGGGCGAAGGACGCCCGCACCATCCCGGTCACGCCGTAGCGGTCCATCAGCGGCTCGGCGCACATCTGTCCCGAGCGCACGGCCACGCCCAGCTTATCCAATATCAGTGCCAGATCTTCGTGGTGCGCCCCCTTTACGCTGAAGGAGAACAGGGGGATCTTCTCGCCCGCCCCTTCCGGAACGCCGTACATCCGGATGCGGGGGTCGGCGCCCAGTTCCCGCAGCAGGTAGTCCGTGATCGCGCGCTGGCTTTCCTCGATCTCGGGACAGCGCATCGCCCGGGCAAGGTCCAGCGCCGGCTTCAGGGTCGGGACACCCAGGATGTTCTGCGTGCCGGCCTCGAACTTGCCGGGCAGGGGAGCGAAGGTCGTCTTTTCAAAAGTCACGGTCCCAATCATTTCGCCGCCACCCATGTAAGGCGGCATCTGCTCCAGCAACGCGCGACGGCCGTACAGGACGCCGGTGCCTGTCGCCGCGTAAATCTTGTGTCCGGAGAATGCGTAGAAGTCAACGCCGCTCTCCCGCACGTCGGGCGCTCCGTGGACCACGCCCTGCGCACCATCGCAAAAAATGAAGCAACCTGCTGAATGACAAATATTTGCAATCTCTTTTATCGGGTTTTTAAGGCCCAATACGTTGGAAATCTCGGCCACGGCTACGAGCCGCGTGCGCTCTGAGAGATTCTCACGCAGTCTTTGCAGGTCCAGGTGACCGCTCTCGTCGACGGGGATCGTGCGGATCCGGGCGCCTTTCCGCTCCGCCATCAACTGCCAGGGGACGATGTCCGAATGGTGCTCGCACTCGGCGATCAGGATCTCGTCGCCGGCTTTCACGAAAGCTTCTCCGAAACTGTAGGCAAGCAGGTTGACCGAGGCCGTCGTGCCGGACGTGAAAAGTATCTCCTCGCGGAACTCGGCGTTCAGGAAGTCGCAGACCGCGTCGCGGGTCGACTCGAACTCTTCCGTCGCTTCGACCGCCAGGCGGTGGACGGCGCGGTGGATGTTGGCGTTTCTGGCCGTGGCCATCCCGGTCCATTTGTCGATGACGCACTGCGGCCTCAGGCTGGTCGCGGCGTTGTCCAGATACACGAGCGGACGGCCGTAAACGGTCTGCGACAGGGAGGGAAATTCTTTTCTCAGTTCTTCGATCGACATCGCTGGCAAATTTACGAAAGGTTTCTTTCTTTTGATGCGAAATTCCTATTATTTTTGTAGTACACAAATACGCTCGCCATGATCGATTACATCAAAGGAACCATCGCAGAATTGACCCCGACCCGCGTCGTCCTCGACAACAACGGAATCGGCTACCGGATCGAGATTTCCCTCCAGACCTACTCGGCGCTGGATGGAAAATCGGAGGCCAAGGTATATATCTACCATTATTTCCGCCAGCGGGAAGATATCGAGATGTACTACGGCTTCGCCACCCGGGACGAGCGGGAACTCTTCGAACTGATCATCAGCGTATCGGGCGTCGGTGTAAACTCGGCGCGCATGATGCTGTCGTCGTTCTCGGCGGAAGAGCTGCGGGAAGCCATCCTCAGCGAAGACGTCAACCGGATCAAGAGCGTCAAGGGCATCGGTCTCAAGAGCGCCCAACGCCTGATCCTGGAGCTCAAGGACAAGATCGTCAAGGGCGAAGGATCCAGCCCGGAAGTACTGTTCCAGGCAACCAGCAGCGAAGCCATCGAGGAAGCCACGCGGGCCCTCACGATGCTCGGTTTCACCAAGCCGAACGTCAACAAGGCGATTCAGACTATCCTCAAAAAGAACCCTTCGGCCAAGGTCGAGGAGATCATCAAACAAGCGCTGAAAATGATGTAAGGTTCCACGTGGAACACTTTACCGGCCGAAATAGACCAGTAAAACGGAAATATCCGACGGAGAAATCCCGGAAATACGAGAGGCCTGCGCAATGGTGCGCGGGCCGTATTTTTTGAGTTTCTGACGACACTCGATGGATAGGCCGGATACCTTGTCAAAATCAAAATCCTCCGGAATCTGGAGATCCTCCAGCCGCATCATCTTATCGGCCAGTTTCCGCTCGCGTTCGATATAGCCCTTGTATTTAAGGGCGATTTCTACCGAACCAATCACCTCCTTATTGTCCTCGAAAGATGTTCCACGTGGAACTATTTTCAGCAGGGGAGCGAGGCTGACTTCGGGCCGGGCGACCAGGTCTGCAACTTTTTTCGAGTCCGAAATCGGCGTGGATCCGATGGATTCCAGATAAGGATTGGCTTGCTTGGCGGTCAGATTCTTGGTGGAACAGAAGACATCCAGACGGGCCACGCGCTCGTATTTCTCCACCGTATGACGGTAACGCTCTTCTGATACCAGGCCCAGGCGGTAGCCCTTTTCCGTCAGGCGCGCATCGGCATTGTCCTGCCGCAGCAGAATGCGGTATTCGGCCCGGGAAGTGAACATACGGTAAGGCTCGTCGACGCCCTTCGTGATCAGGTCGTCGATCAACACACCGATATATGCTTCGTCCCGGTGAAGCACGAACGGCGCTTCTCCACGGCACTTTAAGTGGGCATTGACACCCGCCATCAGGCCCTGGGCGGCCGCTTCCTCGTAGCCGGTCGTGCCGTTGATCTGGCCGGCGAAAAACACGTTCTCCAACTCTTTGGACTCCAGGCTGGCCTTCAGCTGGGTGGGGTCGAAAAAGTCGTATTCGACCGCGTAGGCGGGCCGGAAGATGCGGGCCTCCTCCAGGCCTTCAATCTTATGAAGGGCCTCAAGTTGAATCTCCAGCGGCAGCGAAGAAGAGAAGCCCTGAAGATAGTATTCGTGGGTCCAGCGACCCTCAGGTTCCAGGAAGAGCTGGTGGTTGTCGTTCTCCGGGAAGACACGGAGTTTGTCCTCGATGCTGGGGCAGTAACGAGGACCGCGGCCGCTGATCAGGCCGTTGAAAAGAGGGGAGTCCTTGAACCCGGAACGAAGGACTTCGTGGACCGCGGGGTTGGTGTGGAGGATGAAACAGTCCATCTGTTCCTGGCCCGACTGGATCGTCGAAGGCACGGGAAGGAAGGAAAAGCGCTCGGGCTCCGGGTCGCCTTGCTGCCGCAGGAGCCGGGACGTGTCGACGGAAGAAATGTCGATCCGCGGGGGAGTCCCGGTCTTCATCCGGTCTGTCCGGATGCCGAGGGAAGCAAGCTGCGCGCTCAGACCGTGGGAAGAAAGCTCGCCGATCCGGCCACCCTCGAAGACCGTGCGCCCGATAAAGAGCCGGCCCTCTAGGAAGGTTCCGGTCGTCAGGATCAGCGTCTGAGAATGGAATATTGCCCCTGTCGTAGTACGTACGCCGTCAAATACGCCATTCTCAAAGAGAATAGCGACCGCCGAATCCGCGTAAATATCTAATTTACAATGAGTTTCGAGGATTTTTCGCCATTCCAGGGAAAACTGGATTTTGTCGCACTGCGCCCGCGGGCTCCACATCGCCGGACCCTTCGAGCGGTTGAGCATACGGAACTGGAGCGTCGAGGCATCGGTGACGAGTCCGGTGTATCCGCCGAGCGCGTCGATCTCCCGGACGATCTGTCCCTTGGCGATACCACCGACCGCCGGGTTGCAGGACATCTTCGCAAAACCCAGCATGTCCATCGTGATCAGGAGGACGGACGAGCCCATGCGGGCCGCCGCCGTCGCGGCCTCGCATCCGGCGTGGCCGCCACCCACCACAATGACATCGTACCGGGGAAACATGGGCTACTTCTGCAGGGAACGCTTTATGTTAACATAATAATTTTCCTTCTCCCGCATGACAGCCGTCTCTTCCGGTGTGTGGTCGTCGTAACCCAGGAGGTGAAGGACGCCGTGGACCATCACGCGGTCCAGTTCGTCTTCGAAACTGGCCCCGTAGTAAAGCGCATTTTCGCGTACGCTGTCGATACTGATGAAGAGATCTCCGGAGATGGTATCCCCCTCGCAATAGTCGAAGGTGATGATGTCGGTGAAATAATCGTGTTGGAGATAGCGGAGATTGACATCCAGGATGTAGGGGTCGGAGCAGAAGATGATCGACAGGTCTCCAAGGCGTTTCACTTCGCTCTCCACGACCATTTTGAGCCAGCGGTTGTTGAGCAATTTTCCTTTCAGTACGAACTTGACGTCTTCGGTGAAATAGCTGATCATCCCTTCTTCAATTTTTCGCAAATCTACAACTATTAAATTAAAAAATTGGATTTCAAATTATTTATTTCTACCTTTGAGAGTTGTAAAACGGATAAAACCTAGTACAGAATATGGAAATTAAAAAATCAAAAAAGGCCAGTCTCGAGAACAAGAGACTTCTCTTCACGGAGATCGGACTCATCGTAGCCCTTCTCGCCGTATGGGGAGCTTTCTCCTACAGCACGAGGGACAAGAAGGTTTCCGACCTGCTGGATGTCAACCAGGACATCGAGGTCGAAGAAATGGTTCCCATTACCGAGGAGACCCCTCCGCCGCCGCCCGAGGCCCCGAAGATCCCGATCCTTTCCGACCAGATCGACATCGTCGACGACGACATCAAGGTCGATGACGACATGTTCATGAACCTCGAAGACAACGCCAACATGGGCGTCGAGATCCAGGACTATGTGGAGCAGGTCGAAGAGGAGCACGTAGAAGAGGAAGCCATTCCGTTCCAGCTCGTTGAAAAGAAGCCTACCTTCCAGGGAGGCGACGCCAACGACTTCTCGAAGTGGGTTAACTCCAAACTCGTGTATCCCGAGATCGCGAAGGAGAACGGTGTGCAGGGCCGTGTCGTCCTGCAGTTCACGGTAAACCCCGACGGCAGCGTGTCCGGCGTGAAGGTCCTCCGTGGCGTGGATGCCTCCCTGGACAAGGAAGCTGTCCGCGTCGTGTCCAGTTCCCCGAAGTGGGAGCCCGGAAGGCAGCGTGACCGCGCCGTGAAGGTGACCTACACCTTCCCTGTGATTTTCCAGCTGAGATAAACTATTGAAAATCAAATCAAAGGCCGTCCTGCGGGATGGCCTTTTTTTGGTAGCGAATGAACAATCAGACAGAAGAGAAAGCAGTATTCGTAGGCATCATCCGGCAGAACGACGATGAGCGCCGGGTGTACGAGTATCTGGAGGAGTTGGAGTTTCTGGCGGAGACCGCCGGGGCCAAGGGTGACCGGAAGTTTGTCCAGCGCCTGGACAAGCCGGAAAAGGCCACCTATATCCGCAGCGGCAAACTGCAGGAGATAGCCGATTACTGCAAGGAGAATGAGATCAAGTACTGCATATTCGACGACGAGCTTACGGGGATGCAGCAGCGCAACATCGAGAAGGTGGTGCAGGGCACGAACGTCATCGACCGGACGAGCCTGATTCTGGAGATATTCGCCCAGCGGGCGAAAACATCCTACGCCAAGATGCAGGTGGAGCTGGCACAATATAATTATATGTTGCCACGGCTGGCGGGTATGTGGACGCACCTGGAGCGCCAGCGGGGCGGCATGGGAACCCGCGGCGGTATGGGTGAAACCCAGATCGAAATCGACCGCCGTATCGTCAAGGAGCGCATCAACCGCCTCAAGGACCAACTGAAGAAAGTGGACCGGCAGATGGCGACGCAGCGGAGCAACCGCGGACAGATGGTTCGACTCTCACTGGTCGGCTATACCAATGTGGGAAAGAGCACACTGATGAACCTGCTGGCCAAGTCGGACGTATTTGCGGAGAACAAACTTTTCGCGACGTTGGATACGACGGTGCGCAAGGTAGTGATCGAGAATGTGCCTTTCCTGCTGAGCGATACCGTAGGATTCATCCGGAAATTGCCTACACAGCTGATTGAAGCATTCAAGAGCACGTTGGACGAGGTGCGGGAGGCGGATATCCTAGTCCACGTGGTGGATATCTCGCACCCGGACTTCGAAGAGCAGATGCGGGTGGTGGAGCAGACGCTGCGGGACATCGATGCGGCCAACAAGCCTATCTATGTCGTATTCAACAAGATAGACGCATACGAATACGAACAGTATGACGAGTTTTCGCTGACGCCTCCCACCAAGGACAACCGCTCCCTGGACGACCTGAAGAACAGCTGGATCGCGCAGGAGAAGACGCCGTGCATCTTCATCTCCGCAAAGGAAAAGATCGGCATCGCCAAACTAAAGAACGACATCTACAAGATGGTGGCCGAGATCCATGCCGGCCGCTATCCCTTTAATAACTTTCTTTGGTAAAGTTTGAAACTTTGCCGGAACTCCGTTCGCTACGCTCACTCCGGCCCCTCCCACAACCTTTGGTTGCGGGCCCCTCCCCCTTCCCGTGCCCGGGGGTGGGCACGTCCGGCAAAGTTCCAACCTTCACAAAAAAACCGCCCGTATCAAAGTGATATGGGCGGTCGTTATAAACAGTCTATCCCTAGTCGCTGAATTTAGCTTTGAGGAATTCGCGGTTGAGACGGGCGATGTGGGAGACGGAGATACCCTTCGGGCATTCCATTTCGCAGGCGCGGGTGTTGGTACAGTTGCCAAAGCCCAACTCGTCCATCTTGGCGACCATTGCCTTCGCGCGGCGCTTGGCTTCCGGGCGGCCCTGAGGCAGGAGGGCGAGGGAACTGACGCGGGCTGCGACGAAGAGCATCGCGGAACCATTCTTACAGGTCGCAACGCAGGCGCCGCAACCGACGCAGGCCGCTGCATCCATGCTTTCTTCTGCCTGGTCGTGGGGGATCAGGATATTGTTGCCATCCTGGGCTGAACCGGTGCGCACGCTGATGAAGCCGCCGGCCTGGAGGATCTTATCAAAAGCACCACGGTCGACAACCAGGTCTTTAATGACCGGGAAGGCGGCACTGCGCCAAGGCTCCACGGTAATCGTAGCGCCGTCTTTAAAGTGACGCATAAAGAGCTGGCAAGTCGTCACATGGTCGTCCGGACCATGTGCACGGCCGTCGATATACAGGGAGCAAGCTCCGCAAATACCTTCGCGGCAATCGTGATCGAAAGAAACCGGACCGCTGCTCTGGCAACCTTTATCCACGGCTACCGGATCGCATCCTTCCCGGATCAACTGCTCATTGAGAATATCGAGCATCTCCAGGAAAGAGGCATCCTCTTCAATTCCGGAAATATGATAGGTCTCGAAATGGCCCTTATCCTTGGCGTTCTTCTGGCGCCATATTTTCAAATTGAATTCCATTGCTCGCTTAGTCTTTATAGTTTCTTGTCTTTACCTCGATGAACTCATAGTTGAGAGGCTCTTTATGGAGTTCAGGCTCCTGGCCTTCTCCCTTGTATTCCCAAGCCGCTACATACATATAATTGGCATCATCACGCTTCGCTTCACCTTCCTCGGTCTGGCTCTCGATGCGGAAATGTCCGCCGCAAGATTCATTACGATTGAGGGCGTCGAAGGCCATCAGCTTGCCGATTTCGAAGAAGTCTTCGAGACGCAGGGCTTTCTCAAGCTCTTGATTGAACTCATACTGGCTGCCGGGAACGCGGACATTCTTGTAGAAGCGCTCCTTCAGCTCATCGATCTCCTTGATGGCGGTCTTGAGGCCCTCGGCGTTACGCGCCATGCCCACATACTCCCACATGATGTGGCCGAGCTGCTTGTGAAGAGAATCCACGGTCTCGGTTCCCTTGATGGCGAAAAGCTTATCGATACGGGCTTGTACGGCCTTTTCAGCGATATCAAACTCAGGAGCGTTGATATCCGTCTTAGGTTCCGCGAACTTATTGGAGAGATAGTCGCCGATCGTGATAGGAAGGATGAAGTAACCGTCGGCCAGACCCTGCATCAGGGCGGAGGCGCCGAGACGGTTGCCGCCGTGGTCGGAGAAGTTGGCCTCACCGATGGCATACAAGCCGGGGATAGTGGTCTGCAGGTCATAGTCGACCCAGATGCCGCCCATCGTGTAGTGGATGGCGGGATAGATCATCATCGGCTCCTCCCAAGGGCTGGAAGCCGTGATCTTCTCATACATCTCGAAGAGGTTGCCGTAGCGCTCGGCCACTCTCTGGTGCCCCAGGCGCGCGATGGCATCCTTGAAGTCGAGGAATACGGCCAAGCCCGTCTCGTTCACGCCATAGCCGGCGTCGCAGCGCTCCTTCGCGGCGCGGGAAGCCACGTCACGGGGAACGAGATTGCCGAAGGCGGGATAACGGCGCTCGAGATAGTAGTCGCGATCCTCTTCGGGAATCTGGGACGGCTTGATCTCGTGCTTGCGGAGGCGGGCCACATCTTCCAGTTTCTTGGGCACCCAGATGCGGCCGTCGTTACGCAGGGACTCGGACATAAGGGTCAACTTGCACTGCTGCTCACCGTGGACGGGGATACAGGTGGGGTGGATCTGGGCGAAGCAGGGATTGGCGAAGAAGGCGCCCTTCTTATAGCACTGCATCGCGGCGGATCCGTTGCTGTTCATCGCGTTGGTGGAAAGGAAATAGGTATTTCCGTAACCGCCGGTCGCAATCACGACGGCGTGGGCGCCGAAGCGCTCCAGCTGGCCGGTCGCCAGGTTGCGGGCGATGATGCCTTTCGCCTGGCCGTTGATGATGACCAGGTCCAGCATCTCGTGGCGCGGATAAGACTTGACGGTGCCGGCGGCAATCTCCTTATTCAGGGAAGCATAAGCACCCAGGAGCAGCTGCTGGCCGGTTTGGCCACGGGCATAGAAGGTGCGGCTCACCTGCACGCCGCCGAAGGAACGGTTGGCCAGATAGCCGCCGTACTCGCGGGCGAAAGGAATGCCCTGGGCGACACACTGGTCGATGATGGACGCGCTGACCTCCGCCAGACGGTAGACGTTGGCTTCGCGGGCGCGGTAGTCACCGCCCTTGATGGTATCGTAGAAAAGCCGGTACACGGAGTCGTTGTCGTTCTGATAGTTCTTGGCAGCGTTGATACCACCCTGGGCCGCGATGGAGTGGGCACGGCGGGGGCTGTCGCTGATGCAGAAAATCTTAACGTTGTAACCGAGCTCACCGAGCGAAGCGGCTGCGGAAGCGCCTCCGAGGCCGGTACCTACGACGATGATTTCGAGTTTTCTCTTGTTGTTGGGACTGACAAGATGAATCTCCGACTTGCGTTTGGTCCATTTTTCCGCCAAAGGCCCGTCAGGGATCTTGGAAATAAGTTTATCCGCCATTTTATAGATAGGTTTTAACAGTTTTCAGTTAGTCTGCAATTTTAGTCATTTTTCAGCAAAAGAGCAAACTCAAAACAGCGAGGGCTCGCTCTCTCCGGTCAGGTTGCGCCGCATCCTTTCCGCGTCGATCAAACTCTCCATCCCGAGATGCCGGTAGGCCAGCTCGGTGGCGATGCGGCCGCGCTGGGTGCGGACAATGAATCCTTCTTTGATCAGGAAGGGCTCGTACACTTCCTCGTAGGTGCCCTGATCCTCGCTGATCGCCGTGGCGATGGTGTTGGAGCCGACGGGACCGCCCTTGAAGGTCGTGATGATCGTCCGGAGGATGCGGTTGTCGGTGGAATCCAGGCCGCGGGTGTCAATCTTCAGCTTATTGAGCGCGAACTGGGCGATATTCAGGTCGATGTGGCCGTCTCCCATCACCTGGGCGAAATCGCGCACGCGCTTCAGCAAGTAGTTGGCGATACGGGGCGTGCCGCGGCTGCGGAGAGCGATCTCACGGGCCGCCTGCTCTTCGATATCCACCTTCAGGATGCGGGCGCTGCGCTTGACTATCTTCACCAATTCCTCCGTATCATAATACTCGAGCGCGCAGGTGATGCCGAAACGCTCGCGCAGGGGAGCGGTCAGCAGGCCGCTGCGCGTCGTGGCGCCGACCAGGGTGAAAGGATTGAGGGTAATGCGCACCGATCGGGCGCCGGGACCCTTGTCGATCATGATGTCGATCACGTAATCCTCCATCGCAGAATAGAGGTATTCCTCCACCTCGGGCGAGAGGCGGTGGATCTCGTCGATGAAGAGGACGTCGCCCTCCTCGAGGGAAGTGAGCAGGCCGGCCAGGTCGCCCGGCTTATCCAGGACGGGACCGGAGGTGATCTTCATATTAACCCCCATCTCGTTGGCGATGATATGGGCGAGCGTGGTCTTTCCCAGACCGGGAGGACCGTGGAACAAGGTATGGTCCAGTGCTTCGCCCCGCATCTTGGCGGCCTTGATGTAAACTTCCAGATTGGAGACGATTTCACGCTGTCCGGTGAAATCTTCCAGCTCCTGTGGCCGGATTATTCCGTCCAAATCCTTATCTTTGCTGCCGCTGGCGTTGTGGGGGTCAAATTCTGACATCTTCAATGGCTTTACCGAATACAGATACAAATATATGTATTTTTTATTTGAAGTCTGTTTATTATGATAGGGCTGTTGAAATGTTGAAAGAGGATTTATCTTCTTGATTCAAAAGATTTTGACTATCCTTGAAAGTGTTGAAAAACCTGTTTTTGGAGAAGGGGAAGAAAAGTTGAAAAAAAGAGCCGTCTTTTTATCAAACGAAAGTCCTCATCCATCAACAGGCTTATCAACAACTTTTCGACAGAAAATAAGGCAGAATGTTGATAAACTCGAAAAGCAGCGAGCGACTCGCGAAAGCAATGGCTGCCGGGAAAGATGTTTACTGCGGGGGAATCTTCCTTTCCGCACGTTGGTTCGTGCTTTCCCAGGTTGCGAAAGAAGGACTTCATCTGGTCGTACTCCCCACCCAGGAGGCTGCAGAATACTGCAGCGCGGACCTTTACAACCTGGTGGAAGGGGACCGTATCTTTTTCCTGCCCTACTCAGGAAAGGGAATAGAGAGAAGCAATTACAAGTCATCCCTCTGCGTCCAGCGTACGGCTGCCTTGGGTAAGATAGCGGAAAACAAGGGAGAGTTGACTTTCATCGTCACCTGGCCCGCCGCCCTGGAAGAAAAGATTCCGGACAACAAGACGATACGCCAGTCCATCTGGACCCTCCGCAAAGGAGATGAAATATCCTTTGATGAACTCCTGACCCGGCTTTACGACCACGGCTTCGAAAAAGTGGACTTCGTATCGGCTCCCGGTCAGTTTGCGGTCCGCGGATCGTTGATCGACATTTTTTCCTTCTCGCTCAACAATCCGTACCGTATTTCCTTCTGGGGTAACGAGATAGAGAACATCCACGTCTTTGACAGTAATACCCAGCTGTCTATTGAGGACAAGGATACGGCTGAAATCATTTCCGATATCGTTTCGGATGAGGAGAAGGGCACTGTCTCCATCGCCAAGGTCCTGCCGAAGAAAACCCGCGTCTGGCTGGACTCCAGCGATATGTACAAGGAAATGGAGTTTTTCCAGGAGTTGACGTCCTACCAGCGCATCTTCCTGGAACCGCCGCTCGGATATGCCGACAAAGAGGATATCATCCGTTTCAATATTACCCCCCAGCCCACTTTCAATAAAAATTTCGAACTGCTGACGGAAGATATCCGCAGCAAGATCGAATCGGGCTATCGGGTGCTGATCTACGGTGAAAAAGGCTCCCAACTGGAGCGTATCCGGTCCATCCTTTTCCAAAACGGCGGTATCCAGCCGGAATTCGTCCAGGGAAAGAACATCCATAACGGATTCATCGACACCGAAGACCACATCTGCTGCTATACGGACCACGAAATTTTCGACCGTTTCCACCGGGTCACCCTGCGGCGCAGCGTGGACAAGAGCGAGCAGCTGACCATCAACGAACTCAACTCGCTCAACATAGGCGATTATGTGGTCCATATCGACCACGGCGTGGGTGTGTTCGGCGGTCTGGTCCGGATGCGGGACGACAAGGACCGGGTCCGGGAGGTCGTGAAAATCACATACAAAGATGGCGATGTAGTCTTCGTATCCGTCCATGCCCTCAACAAGATATCCCGCTTCAAATCCAAGGACGGCGAACCGCCCCGGATCAATAAACTGGGTTCCAAGTCTTGGCAGGCGCTCAAGACAGGCGCCAAATCCCGCGTCAAGGATATAGCCAAGGAATTGATCCAGCTCTACGCCCGCCGCAAGGCGTCCAAGGGTTTCGCCTTCTCGCCCGATTCTTATTTGCAGGAGGAGTTGGAGTCTTCTTTCATGTATGAGGATACGCCCGACCAGGAGTTGGCGACCATCGCCGTCAAACACGACATGGAAGATAATTGCCCGATGGACCGCCTGGTCTGCGGCGACGTGGGTTTCGGCAAGACGGAAGTGGCCATCCGGGCGGCCTTCAAAGCCGTGGGCGACAGCAAGCAGGTGGCCGTGCTCGTACCGACCACCATCCTGGCCCTGCAGCACTACAACACTTTCACATCCCGCCTGGAGGGGCTTCCCTGTACGGTGGATTACGTGAGCCGGCTTCGTACGGCCAAGGAAATCACGGACGTCAAGAACCGCCTCAAAAGCGGACAGTTGGATATCGTAATAGGCACGCACAAGATCCTGGGCTCCGGCTTCGAATTCAAGGACCTCGGCCTGCTGATTATCGACGAGGAGCAGAAATTCGGCGTCTCCGCCAAGGAGAAACTGCGCCAGATCCGGGAGTCCGTGGACACCCTGACGCTGACCGCCACTCCCATTCCGCGCACGCTGCAATTCTCCCTGCTGGGCGCCCGCGACCTCTCCATCATCAACACGCCGCCGCCCAACCGCATTCCGGTCCAGACCGAAATCATCCTCTTCAACGAGGCGGAACTCAAGGGTATCATCAATTATGAACTGAACCGCGGCGGGCAGATTTTCTTCCTGCACAACAAGGTGGAGGAGCTGCAATCCATCTACGACATCCTGCACCGCATCGTGCCGGATATGAAGATATGCATCGCGCACGGACAGATGGAGGCCAAGTCGCTGGAAAACAAGATCCTCGAATTCATGCGCGGGGATTACGACCTGCTGCTCTGCACCACGATCATCGAGAACGGCCTGGACATTCCCAATGCCAACACGATTATCATCAACCAGGCGCAGAACATCGGTCTGAGCGACCTGCACCAGCTGCGCGGCCGCGTCGGAAGGTCCAACCGCCGGGCGTTCTGCTACCTGATCGTCCCGCCGCTGATCACCATCACCGACGAGGCGCGTCGCCGCCTCAAGGCCATCGAGGAATTCTCCGATCTGGGCAGCGGATTCAACATAGCGATGCAGGACCTGGACATCCGGGGCGCCGGCAACCTCCTGGGCGCCGAGCAGAGCGGCTACATCTCCGAAATGGGTTACGAAACCTATCAGAAGATTCTGGCGGAAGCGATGGAGGAACTGGGCGTCGAAACGGGCCTGGACACCCGCAAGGGCAAGGAATCCTTCGTCGAAGACTGCACGATCGAAACCGACCAGCCCGCCATGATTCCGGACACTTACCTGGACGTCACGGCGGAAAAGATTCGGATCTACAAGCAGTTGGATTCCGTCAAGTCCGACAAGGAACTGGAGCGGATGCGCGCCCAGATCACGGACCGTTTCGGCAAACTGCCGCCGGAATTGGAAAACCTCTTCCACGTCGTCCGGATCCGCAACCTCGGGGCGCGGCTGGGCTTCGAAAAGATCATCATCAAGAACGGTCTTTTCATCGCCTTCTTCATCTCCAACCAGATGTCTCCGTACTACAAGTCCTCCGTCTTTTCCAAATTGCTGGAGCGGATCACGGCCAACGAAAAGATCTTTGCCCTCAAGCAGAGCGAAGGCAAACTGAAAATCGTCGCGCGGGGGGTGGACTCCCTGCAGAAAGCCTGGACGGTTTTGAACAAGTTGCAATAATTGCTACCTTTGTGACCTTTAAGCAGATGACAGCGTGAATCTGATCGTAGAAATAGGAAACACCGCCTTGAAAGCGGCCTGGACCGAGGACAAGACCCTCGGCAAGACCTTCCGTTACCAGGGCGAGCGGAAGATGGATTTCATCGCTTCCGTCACGGAAAAGGAGAAACCCGGCGTGCTGGTGGTTTCGTCCGTCTATGAACTTTCCCCCGCGGAAGAAAAGCGGCTCCGGGGAATGTGCCGGCACCTGGTGATCCTGGATCCGGCCCATCCGCTCGTGGCTTCCCGCTACGGATTTCCTTCCTATCTGTCGTATGACCGCGCGGCGGCCCTGCTGGCCGTGCGCCATCTCTTCAAGGACCAGGCCTGCACGGTGGTCGATTTCGGCACGACGCTGACGGTCGATTACATCGATGCCCAGGGCCGCTACGAGGGGGGCAACATCTCCCTTGGATGCCGCACGCGCTTCAAGGCGCTCAACCGCTATTCGCGTTCCCTTCCCCTGCTCGACACCCCGGAGGAAATCCCTTTTCCGGGCGATTCGCTGGAGGGCGCGATCGGCTCCGGCATCATATCGGGCATACTATTTGAAATACAGTCCTACATTGACAAAAAGCCGGACAATGTCGTGATATTCACGGGCGGAGACGCAATTTATTTTGTTAAGAAGATGAAAAACTCCATCTTTGTAGTTTGTAACCTTGTGCTGATAGGTCTGGCTTTGATAACGGATGAATATGTCAAGGAAAAAGACAGTTAAGATCGCGCTGCTGGTCCTCCTGGCCTCCCTGCTCGGAGGCGGGGTCCGCCTGGGCGCCCAGACCGGCGCCGGCAGCGCGCATACTCCCTATTCCGTATTCGGCGTGGGAGACGTGATCCCGCAAGGCACGGCTTATCACAAGAGCATGGGCGGCGTCGGCATCGCCTCCCGCAACCGGAAGGTCATCAACCCCCTCAATCCCGCCGCCGTCACGGCCCGTGACTCCCTGGCTTTCATGGTGGATTTCAGCCTGATGCAGTACGACAAAGTGTACCGCCAGGGCGATCTCAAGAGCGGCGCGAACCTGACCAACTTCAACGATATCATCATTTCCTTCCCGATCTATCACCATTCCGCGATGATGATCGGCGCGGCGCCGTACAGCGGCCTGGGCTACCAGTTCGGCTCCTACGAGACGGATCCCCTCCTCGTCGGGCAGGTCGGCAACGTGGCGAAGGCTTCCGCCGGCACGGGCGGCCTTTACCAGATTTTCGCCGCCGCCGGCGTGACGCTCTGGAGACGCCTTTCTCTGGGTGCCGAGTATCTCTACTATTTCGGCCGTATCCAGAAGACTTCCACCGTTACCTATTCCACATCCGGGTACAACGGCGTCAGCAGCGGATACAACATGATCCTGCGCGGCCACACGGCCCGCTTCGGCTTGCAGTATGAGCAGCCGGTGGGCAACCTGACGCTCGGCTTGGGCGCGACCTATACGCTCGGAACCCAGCTGAAAGGTTCGGTAACCGACTACAAGATTTCCACCGGATCGCTGGTCAGCGACACGCTGCGCTATTCCGTCAACGATTTCTCCAAGGACAAGGTCAGCCTGGCCGGCGACCTGGGCGTGGGCGTTTCCCTGCGGGCCGGCGAGCGCTGGAGGGCGGAAGTGGACTACAAGTGGAGCGACTGGGGCGGGAGCGGCATGGACCGCGTGGCGGGATTCGCCAACCAGGGTCTTTCCACCTTCACCGCGACGGCCTCGCAGTCTTTCCGGGGCGGTTTCGAGTTCACGCCCAACATCAACGACGTGCGTTACTACATGCGCCGCATCTCCTACAAGGCTGGGGCATATTACAATAAGGAATACTTTTTGCTTGACGGAAATCAAATCCATTCCGCGGGCGTGACGCTGGGCTTCACCCTCCCGATCAACAACCAGAACACGCGGATGAACAACGGCCTGAGCCTGGCGGTGGATTTGGGACAGAGAGGAAGCCTGAAGGGCAACCTGGTGCGGGAGCGCTACATAGGATTTACGATCGGCCTGAACGCTTTTGACATCTGGTTCCAGAAAAACAGATATTTGTAGTGTTTGAAATTAAAAATTCTGACTGATATGAAAAAGATTGCATTAGCCATTTTGACCTTTGCGATGGTCCTGACGGGCACGGATGTGTTTGCCCAGGGAAAGTACGGTGCCGACAGCGCGAACTGCATCATCTACCTTTCCTACTACAAAGAGTATTTCAAGCAGAAGAATTATGACGAGGCCCTTCCCAACTGGAGGAAGGCTTACAATATCTGCCCTCCTACCGCCAACCAGACGATGTTGGTGGACGGCACGACCCTGATCCGCCGGCTCATCGCGAAGAACGCGAAGGACGCCACCTACCGCCAGGCCCTCATCGACACGCTGATGGCCCTGCACGACGCCCGCATCGAGTTCTATCCGAAATATGCCGCGACCGCGCTCAACAACAAGGGCATCGACCTGTCCAATTATGTCAAGGATTCCAAGGCCCTGTATGACGGCTACAACCAGATCATCGAGGCCAACGGGACCGCGACCAAGTCTTCGATCCTGCTCTTCAACCTGAACGCCGCCATCGACCTGTATCAGAAGGGCGAGCTTACCGCCGAGGATGTCATCAACACCTATCAGCGCAACCTCGACCTGATCAACAACATGCAGGCGAAGACCGAAATCGAGGCCGAGCAGAACGACAAGGCCAAGAGCGACCTCGAGGGCCTGTTCATTACCAGCAAGGTGGCGAGCTGCGAGAACCTTCTCGCCCTCTTCACGCCCCGTTTCGAGGCCAACCCGGACGACATCGGCGTCGTATCCAACATCGTGAGCATGCTCAACAACACCGAGGGTTGCACCGACAACGACCTCTTCCTGAAGGCCGTTACCTCGATGCACAAGATGGAGCCTTCCTACAAGTCCGCCTACTTCCTGTACCGGCTCAACTCCGCCCGCGGCAACGTCAATGAAGCGATCAGCTACCTCGAGCAGGCCATCGCCTATCCCGAGTCCGACTCCAGCATGGACGGCGACTATTACAACGAGCTGGCCAAGTTCTGCTACAAGAACGGCATGAAGGGCAAGGCGTTCGACGCCGCCAACAAGGCCGCCGAGCTCAATCCTTCGGTCCGCGGCGAGTGCTACATGCTGATCGGCAACATCTGGGCCGCCACCTCCTGCGGCGGTGACGAGATCGCCCGCCGCGCCCCTTACTGGGTGGCCGTGGATTACTACCAGCGGGCGAAGGCCGCCGACGAGAGCTTGAGTGCCGAGTGCAACGAGCGCATCGGTGCCTGCAGCCGCTACTTCCCGCAGACCGCGGAGGCCTTCATGTTCGACCTTACCGCCGGTCAGAGCTACACGGTGGTTTGCGGCGGCATGCGCGCCACCACGACCGTGAGAACGCAGAGATAAGGCTTTGAGACCCGCCTGGAAAATACTGATTGCGATAGCAACCGCGGCCGCGGTTGCTATCGTTGTGTTACTCTGCCTTCGCAAAGGCAAGGCGGGCGGCGAAAAGCTGGATTTTTCCAAGGTCCCGATGCAGACGGTGGACGACATGTTCGCCGTCAAGACCAAGAACGGGCTGGTCGAGATGCGGATCGAGGCGGACAAGATGCTCCGCTTCGAGACGGACTCGACCACGATGGAACTTTTCCCGGAAGGTTTTGCCGTCTACAGCTATACGGACGAGGGCCTGCTGGAAACCATCCTGCTTTCGGACCAGGCGCGGCACATTACGTTCAAGAACACCAACGGCGAGGAGTGGCAGGCCTTCGGCAACGTCTCCGTGCAGAACATCATCAAGCGGGAGACGATGGAGACCGACACCATTTACTGGGACCAGCGGGTCCACCAGATCTATACGGACTGCTATATCCGGATGTATTCTCCAGACGGCTTCATGCAGGGTTACGGGATGCGTTCCGACGACAAGGCGCGCAACGCCATCATCCGCAAACCCTTCAATAGCTACAGCGTCGTCGTCAAGGATACGACCACCGTTTTGGTCGATTCCGTCAATTTTATAGGTCCATTTCTTAAAAAATAATGGTGTTTTAAGGGAAAATTGCTATCTTCGCACCCCAATATTGATTCGCTAATTAATTAAAAACTAACAATACAATGGCGGTTCTACAGAATATTCGCGTAAAATTCGGCGTGGTGATCTCGATCATCATCGCCCTGGCCCTCTTGTCTTTCATCATCGATCCGACGACCCTCGAGTCCGCCCTGAGTTCGATGTCTTCCAAATATGACGTGGGTCAGATCAATGGCAAGTCCGTGTCTTATACCGACTTCCAGTCCGAGGTCGAGCAGTTCTCCACGATCAGTGAGATCATGACCGGCTCTTCCGTCAAGAACGACCAGCAGCAGGAGCAGATCCGTAATTCTGCCTGGCAGAATCTGGTGGACAAATACCTTTTCGTCAAGAATGCCCGTGATGCCGGTATCAATGTCGGCAAGGCTGAAATGCTGGCGCTGACGACCGGAGACATGGTTTCCCCGATCCTCTCCCAGAACTACAACTTCCTGGACAAGGACGGACAGTATGATCCGAATGCGCTTGTCGACTTTGTCAACGAGGTGGATGCCGACCAGACCGGCCGTCTCAAGCTGTACTGGAACTATCTCCAGAACACCATCCACAACCAGCAGTACTATGCCAAGTACGGCTCCCTGTTCGCCAACAGTGACATCCAGAATCCCCTGATGCTCCAGCGTGCCATCGCTGAGAACAATACGACGACCAGCGCCGAGTTCGTGATGGTGCCTTATCCGTTCGCTACGGACTCTACCATCGTCGTCTCCGGTGCGGAGATCAAGAAGTTCTACAATGACCACAAGAAATTCTTCAAGCAGCCCGCGAGCCGGGATGCCGAGTATGTCGTCTTTGAGGTGAAGCCTTCCGACGAGGACATCGCCGCGGCCAACAATGCCATGTCCGAGCTTTATGAGGAGTTTGCCACGACCGACAACATCAAGGGTTTCCTGACCAAGAATTCCGACCGCGGCTACAGCGACGCATGGTATAAGGCCGGTGAGTTGAATACCGTTTCCAAGGTCGTTTCCGACTTTGTCGACGGCGCCAAGGCCGGCGAGGTCTCCCAGATCCTTGCGGACGGCAACAACTTCTACGGTGTCCGCGTGCTGAATGTCGCTCCGAAGTCCGAGAACATCACCTTCCGCGCCCTGGCTGCCCAGAACGAGACTGCCGTCACCGATTCGATGGTGACCGCCCTCCGTCTCAACGAGGCCGTCCCGATGAGCCGCGCGAACGTGTTCCCCGGTCTCGAGAGCCTGTTTGACGAGCCACTGAACAAGCCGACGCTGGTCAAGACGCTCAACTATGGCCAGCTCCTCATCGAGGTCCTGACCAAGTCCGATCCCGTTGAAATGAAGCAGGTGGCGGTTTTCGAGAAGGACGCCCTTGCCAGCAAGGAGACCTTCAACCGCTATTATGCGCAGGCCAACAAGTTCGCGACGATCGCGAACGGCAGCTATGACAACTACAGGGCCGCCGTCGATACGATGGGTGTCTACTCCCATCCGATGAACAAGGTCCTCGAGAGCACCTCTTCCTACGGTGCCATCGACAACGCCAAGGAGGTGACCCGCTGGATTTTCGACAACAAGCCGGGTAAGGTTTCCAACATCATCACGGTCAACAACAACTATTTCTTCATCGCGACGGTCAAGGCTGCCCACGAGGAAGGTTTCGCCACCGTTGAGGAGGTTTCTTCCTCCATCCGTTCCGAGCTGTACGCCCGGAAGATGGCGGAGAAGAAGGCCGAGGAGATCGCTGAGAAGATCAAAGGTCTTGACGACCTGCAGGCTATCGCCGAGGCGCTCGGTACGACCGTCAGCACCCAGGAGGATATCACCTTCGCATCCATGCGCGGCCAGGGTCTTGATCCCGCGTTCATCGGTGCGGTCAGCGCTGCCCCGGAGGGCAAGATCTGCGGTCCCGTCGCCGGTTCCATCGGCACCTATGTGTTCAAGGTAACCGGTCGTGACACCGGCGCCTTCTACACCGAGGACGACGCACGCAACACCCAGCGCCAGAAGGGCCAGTACATGTCTCAGATGATCCTGCCTGTGATGATGGAGCTTGCGGACGTCAAGGACAACCGCGCCCGCTTCTATTAGACATTGAAGAGGAAGTGCATGATGTCGCCGTCCTGGACGACGTAATCCTTGCCTTCCACCCCCATTTTACCAGCAGCACGTACGGCGGCTTCGGTCCGGTAACGGACGAAGTCGTCGTATTTGATTACCTCCGCGCGGATGAAGCCGCGTTCGAAGTCGGTGTGGATCACGCCGGCCGCCTTGGGCGCCTTGTCTCCTTTGCGGATGGTCCAGGCGCGGCATTCGTCCGCCCCGGCCGTAAAGAAAGTCTGCAGGCCCAGCAGATGGTAGGCGCCCTGGATGAGGCGCACGACGCCTGATTCTTGCAATCCCATTTCCTCCAGGAACATCTGCCGGTCGTCGTAATCGTCCATTTCGGCGATTTCCGCCTCGGTCTTGGCAGAGATGACCAGGATCTCCGCATTCTCGTCCTTGACGGCCTCCCGCACGGCGTCCACATACTTGTTGCCGCTCACGGCGGACGCATCATCCACGTTGCAGACGTACATGACGGGCTTGTTGGTCAGCAGGAACAGGTCGCGGGCGACAGCCGCTTCTTCCTCGTTGACCAGCTCCACGCTGCGGCAAGACTTGCCCTGTTCCAGGGAGGCCTTGTATCGCGTGAGCAGGTCGGCCAATTTCTTGGCCTCCTTGTCCCCGCCCATCTTTCCTGCCTTTTCCACCTTGGCCAGGCGGGCGTTGACGGCTTCCAAGTCCTTGATCTGCAACTCCAGGTCCACGACCTCCTTGTCTCGCACCGGATCCACGCTGCCGTCCACATGGACGACGTTGCCGTCGTCGAAGCAGCGCAGGACGTGCAGGATGGCGTCGCATTCGCGGATGTTGGCCAGGAATTGGTTGCCCAGGCCTTCGCCATGGCTGGCGCCTTTTACCAGGCCTGCGATATCCACGATGTCCACGGTTGCCGGGACGACGCTTTTGGGCTTGCAGATCTCGACCAGCGTGTCCAGGCGCTTGTCCGGGACATTGGTGGAGCCGAGATTGGGCTCAATGGTGCAGAAAGGGAAATTAGCGCTCTGGGCCTTGCCGGAGCTGACGCAGTTGAAGAGGGTGGATTTGCCGACGTTCGGAAGCCCGACGATACCGCATTTCAGGGACATGGTTCAATTCTTTTTGTTAGGACAAAAATAAGCATTTCTGCCCATTGTTGGAAAAGATAAACCGATCAAAGCCCCAATTCTTGGATCTTATTGAGCATTTCTGAGTTGCTCTTTACATCCAGTTTGCTGTAAATGTGGTATTTGTGGTTACTTACCGTACGCGTGCTGAGGAAGAGTCGCTCGGATATCTGCTTGTCCGTCAGACCTTCCTTGCTGAGCGCGATGATTTCCATTTCGCGGGCGGACAGACCGATCTCGGTCAGGGCTTTTTTGCGGGAAAGCATAAGTTCCGTGACATAGCGGGCAACTGTCGGGTCCAGCGGATCTTTCCCTTCCGTCAGCTCGGCGCATTTCTGAACAATCTCTTTTTCGTCCATCGTGGGCCATTGGCGGAAAAAGTCCAGGACGTTCTGGTCTTCGACCCCTTCCAGATAAGGATCCTTCAGCTCTTGGGCAATGACTGCGAACAACACCTCCCGGCTCCTGGAGACGCTCTTTATCTTCTTGTTTTGATTGGAAATCTTCCGGTTCAACAAGAAGATGATAAAGATGGCACCCACGGCAATAAGGAGCAGGGTTCCCAGCAAGAAGACCAGCACGGTACGCAGCTGGATCTGGCGGTCTTTCAACTGTACCTCATACATCATCCGGAGTTCCTGCATGATCTTGTCTTCTTTCTGCCGGATGTATTGCCGCATTTCGTAAGAGAAGGCCTGATGGGAGTCCAAGGCCTTCTGATACTGCCCCGTCTGGAGATACATGTTGGTCAGATGGTCATGCATCTGCTGGCGGAGCAGATAGTTGTCTTCCGGCGCAAGTTCAAGCATCCGGTTGCAATAGTCGATCGACTCGTCCGTCCGTTTCCCCTGGCGTAAGTATCGGAAATGGTATCTCATGGAGCGGACGGACGGTGCCTCCGGATCCGATTGTTCCGCCCTTTCCAGCCAGGTGCCCGCTTTCGCATACAGTTCCCGGTCCAGAATGTCATTCCAGCGATTCTTGTTTACATAGATTTCTGACAGCTGGTAACAGGCATCTGTCACAATGTTCTGGAATCCCGCTTTCTCCGCAATGGCCAGCGCGCGCATCGTATACTCCAGCGCCTCGTCATCGCGCGCTGTTTCTATGGATATCCCGGCATAATCACAGACCTGTCCTTTCAAGAATAGGGCCGTCGCAAGCAAGGAATCGTTTTGGATTTTCATGGCCAGTTGCTCTGCCGTACAGGCGTGTTCCCAGGCAAGGGAGTCTTGCAAGGATTGCAGATAAATACGGGAAAGGACCGTGTGAGCCTCGCAAGCGAGCGATCTCGCATTTTTATCTGAAGAGGTCTCGGCCTGCTCCAGGGCCTCGAATCCATAGCTGGCCGCTTCTTCGTATTGGGACAAGGCGACCATCTTTTCCGCCAGTTCCAGACTGCTTCGGATCTCCTGTCCCTGGTCTTCGGAAAAGGGCTTCCGGCAGGATCCCAGGGAAACTGTCAGCAGAACGAAGAGGGCGAGGCCCCCAAGGGGTATTACTCTATTATTCATATTGTGAATGCTTATGCAAAGATGGCGAAATTTCTTGATATACTGCTGTTTTTTGATGTAATTACTTACTTGTCCTAGTTAAATTGAGTAATATTACTCATAAGTTTTTCATAAGTAGAATGTAATTTTACGACCAGAAAAGTCTAACCCAAAAACCTCCAGCCATGAGAAATCTCAAAGCGAATCCATTCGGGGAGCCCTATGAAGCTCCCGACGCCTGTCTGGTGTATTACGAGACAGGGAGCGCTCTTTGCGACACCAGTGCCGAGGGCAATGAAATCGATCCGGGAACCACAGATCCGTGGGGTTCCTTTTAAATGTAATGCCTTATGAAAAAAGTATTCAAAACCATCGCCTTCCTTATGGCGGTATCGGCCGCGCTGACGGCCTGTAAGGCTGAGCTGAAAGAGTCCATAGAGACTCCCCATGAGATCTCGTTTTCCGCAGGAGAAGTAGAGGATCCGGTCGGGGACGAGGCTGAAGAGACGGACGGAATCGAGACCCGCACCGTATTTGGAACCGCGTCCGGGACATCGGTTCCTACTCTCTGGACGTCGAATCAGAATGTTGATATCTTCTATTCCGGCAAGGGTGGAGTTCAAAAATCGGAACTTTCCGTTACGCCGAGCTCCAACGGGAAAACGGCAAAATTCTTCGGCACGGTAAAGCCCGCTTCCGGCACTGGGTTCGTGCTCCTGAGTCCGGCAGCCTGCTATTCCAGTCATTCGAACACTTCCGCTTCGGTTGTCGTCCCGACGACGCAGACTCCGACAAGCGCATCTCCGGATGAGAAAGCGATGATACTGGGTGATGCGACGGGCAAGTATGTTTCGCTGCCGACCACGGTCAAGTTCTCTCCGAAGCACATGACGTCCTACATCGCCCTGACCCTGAAAAACACCCTGTCAGCCGGAAAAACACCGACGGTCACGCTGACTGCAACGGTGCCGATTTCCGGGAATGCGGTCTTTGACTATTCCGGCACGACCCCGACGCTCAAGGCGGCTTCGAGCGGCTCCTCCAATTCGATAACCGTCAAACCGACCGGCCTGTCGGGTATTTGGTTCGCTTGTATCCCTGCCAGGGTTTCCGGAAAGAAACTGACGATCAGCGTGACCGGAAGCGCCGGCACGCTGACCCGAGAAATCACCGTCCCGTCCGGAAAGAACCTTCTCGCCGGCCAGATAGCGGTCCTGACCGTGGACATGAATCCTTCGACTACGGTTCCCGTGACGGGCGTGTCGCTCAACAAGACGAGCCTGACCCTGGATGCCGGCAAGAGTGAAACGTTGACGGCAACGGTGACGCCGAGTAACGCAACCGACAAGAGCGTGACCTGGTCTTCGTCCAATACCGCCGTTGCAACTGTCTCCTCCGAGGGCGTGGTCACCGGCGTAAAGGCCGGAACGGCCACGATTACCGCGACAACCAATGACGGCGGCAAGACCGCCACCTGCGCCGTGACGGTCAACACTTCCGTCGTCCAGTTGGAAGCCGTGGATTTGGGTTTGAGTGTAAAGTGGGCCAATAAAAACGTGGGCTCAGACAGGCCGGAAAATGTGGGCGACTATATCTCCTGGGGCGAGACTGCTCCCAAGGAGAACTATGCCTGGGATACATACAAGTGGGGCCAGAGCACTTCGCATCTTACCAAATATGTCTGGAGGGCCACCTTCGGTACGGTGGACAATCGCAACGTGTTGCTTCCCGACGACGATGCCGCCACTGTCAATTTAGGAGGGAAATGGAGGCTGCCGACGCAGAAAGAAGCGCAAGAGCTGATCTCCCAATGCACCTATGTCGAAAAGAACCTGAATGGTATATCCGGCTATGAGTTTACAGGCAAAAATGGAAAGACCCTCTTCTTCCCGATTACTTGTATGATGATAGGTTCCGGCCTGGCTGATGAGTCGGAAACGTCGGCCTTGTTTTGGCTAAAAGACCTGAACGTGTCAAACAATAACAGTTGGGGCGCATCTTTTGGCTGCCACGCCACGAATCGTTTCATTGCCTGGACGAATCGGTATGTCGGCCTTACCGTGCGCGCGGTGGATGGCTCAAACGACATTGCCGTCAGCAGTATTACACTCAACAAGAGCAGTTTGTCTTTGGTTGTGTCTGGGACCGAAACTCTGACAGCGACGGTCGCACCGTCCACCGCAACAATCCCTGATGTAGTCTGGAGCAGCAGTAACACCTCTGTCGCGACCGTTGATTACACGGGAAAGGTTACCGCACTCAAGGCCGGCACAGCCGTTATCAAGGCTTCCAGTTATGACGGCGGCAAGACCGCCACCTGCGCCGTGACAGTCAATCAGGATGTTTACGTTACAAGTCTCACCATCCTGAACAAGAAAGACGGAGAAGACGCCCTTTACGATGAAGGAGCGCTTCACATTACGCCGTCGAAGAAGGGCACCATCAGGTATAAGATTACTTATTCAGACGGTACGGTTGCCTCTTCGGGTGCCACTTTGAAAATATCTTCCGGCTCGGGAGTGTCAATCTCAGGGAGTACCGTTTCCTGCACGGCTGTTTCCCAGACAGCAACGATTACAGTGCAGGCAAAGAACCCCTCTTCGGGTTTAGTCTCAGGCCATGATGATTCAATTACAATTAAGACATGGTCCGACCCGACTTCGATAGAGACATCATTCGCCGTTCCGTATGCCAGCGGGGCTTACTGGTGCAAAACGGAGGAATCATATTCTGTCACAGCCACGGTATATCCTTCCACGGCCCGTCAGAAAGTGGTTATGGAAGCTCGGGAAAACGTGGATTACTGGGTGTTGACCCGAACGACCGCCGCGAAATATTACATGAAAGCGCCGGCATTTTCTGCCTCAGACTACCGGGATTATATCAATAAGATGTCCGTCTTCAGACTTTCGGCCTGGCATGATCCGTCGGTTAATTTCGATTATTCCATCAACGTGACGAATATCGACGTCTCAAAGCCGAAACTATTTGACTTCATCGCGTATAATGAATCTACATCCAAATACAGGATATTCGACGGTGGATTGAGAATCTCTGGGACGGGCGACGATTTTTACTGCTCAAATGTATCTCTCTCCGTCCCGAGCGGATTCAAGGTCGTGGGCATTGTCACATACTATCCGGACAATCCGAAAATCCAGAATCCATATGAAATGTACAGTCAAGGGGTTTGCAACCTGGAGGTAACGAGCGGAATCGTCGGCCCGGATGGTACGACGCTGCCAAGCAGGAAGTTCCACGGATTTGCCATTGCCATGTACAATGCCGTTGCAGATAAATGGTGCGCAGAAAATGATGATGTCGACAACAACGCCAACTGGTCAAGAGAATTGGGTGGAGAAGGAAGCTATTATTCCAAGACGCGCTTGGCCGATAGTCAAAAGAACAACGGCTTTATGCTGACGATTGCGGCGCATCAGTATAATCTGTGGCGCGGCAGTTCGCATGCCATCCGGCCGGCAGACCGGGTCTGGGACTATGGGGAGCCCGGCGTCCTGTTCCAATGCCTGCCGTTCCCCACATCCACTCCGTCGCTGACATGGGTGATGCGTCCATGGTTCGTTCCGACAGTTTACAATTGGGAAGCTCTCGCCGCCAACGGAAAATACTACAACACGAAGCGGATGAACAAACTTAACGAGCAGATTGGCAAAGTCGGTTTCGGAGATAAGGTGTTCCCGTACCAGACAGACTCTTATTGGACCATCAATACCGATGCCAATAAGAACTATGCCTATATCGTTTACTCTGAGGGCCGCGCCACCCGCGCCAAGTCCAACTCCGCCGGTGTTCGCCCGTTCATGATCTTCTAGCATTTCCGCAACCCTTTTATTGAGCGGGGTGACCATTCGGCGCCCCGCTTTTTTGTCTTTTGTGGGGAATGAAAAAATGACCATCTTTGTCTCAGACCAAAATTTGAACTATGAAGAAGGCAATATTCTTTTGCCGGTATCTATTACTGGTGCTGGTTCCAGCAGTTGATCTGTTGGCGGCGGAGCCGCAGGACAGCCTGCGGGTGGTGTTCTGGAACGTGGAAAACTTCTTTGACTGGCACGACGGCGGGACCTCTGATTCAGACGCGGAATTCTCGTCCAAAGGCGTCCGACACTGGACGGCCCGGAGGTTTTTTACCAAATGTAACGCCATCGCCAAGACCGTCCTTTATCTTACGGATGAAGAACGGGCTCTGCCGGACCTGATCGGCTTTGCCGAGGTCGAGAACCGTTTCGTCCTGCGCAAGCTCTTGGCAGAAACGGCACTGAAAAAGACCGATTATGCCATTGTCCATTACGATTCTCCGGATCCGCGGGGAATCGATGTAGCGCTGCTGTACAGGACCGGAACGCTGGACACCGTCCGCACTTTCCCAGTGCAGGTCCCCGGTGTAGAGACCCGCGAAATGCTGGTCGCCCAGTTGAGCACGATAGCCGGGGACAACTTGGCCGTAATCATCTGCCATCATCCGTCGAAGTACGGCGGCGCAACGGCGGACCCGAAGCGGGAAGCGGCCGTGAGGTGCCTGGCTGCCCTGAGCGATTCGCTGCGGACGGCCGGCTGGACGCGCCAGGTCGCCATCGGCGACTTCAACGATACGCCCGACGCTCCCCTGTATCAATCGTTGGCGCAACATTATGTTAACTTAGCCGCGCCCCTCGCGGCAAAAGGTGAAGGCAGTATCCGCTTCCAGGGCTGCTGGGAGTTGATCGACCAATGCTTCGTCTCTCCGGAACTCGCGGAAACCGCGCTGTTCCGCATCTGCCACATTCCCTTCCTCACTGCCCATGACGGCGCCTATGCCGGCGAGAAACCGTTGCGGACCTACTCCGGCCCGCGATACCTGGGAGGCGTGAGCGACCATTGCCCCGTCTTGCTGCGTATGGTCTTTTAATGAGAAAATGCTTATATTTGTAAGCTACGCAGCTAAAAATGATAACCAAATAAAGAATTCTCATCATGAAAGAAAAAATTGCAGCGAAATTCCAGGAGTGCTTCGGCGGCGAAGGTACTTTCTTCGCCTCCGCGGGCCGCATCAACCTCATCGGCGAACATACCGACTATAATGGCGGTTATGTCTTCCCGGGCGCCATCGACAAGGGCATCATGGCGGAAATCCGCCTCAACGGCACCGATAAGGTCCGCGCCTTCTCGCTCGATTACGACGAGTACGCGGAGTTCGGCCTGAACGAAGAGGACAAACCCGAGAAGCAGTGGGCCCGTTACATCTTCGGCGTCTGCCGCGAGACCATCAAGCGTGGCGGCAAGGTTGCCGGATTTGACACTGTCTTTGCGGGCGACGTCCCCCTTGGCGCCGGCCTGTCATCCTCCGCAGCCCTGGAGAGCACATTCGCCTTCGCGATCAATGAGCTCAACGCCAACGGTATCGACAAATTCGAACTGGCTAAGATTGGCCAGAGCACGGAGCACAATTACTGCGGCGTGAAGTGTGGTATCATGGACCAGTTCGCCTCCTGCTTCGGCAAGGCCGGCAACCTGATCCGTCTCAACTGCAAGACCCTCGAATACAAGTATTTCCCCTTCGATCCGGAGGCCGCCGGCTATAAGCTGGTCCTGATCGACAGCTGTGTCAAGCATGAGCTTGCATCGTCGGCGTACAACAAGCGCCGCGAGTCCTGCGAAAATGCGGCTGCCGCGATCCGCAAGAACCATCCGGAGGTGGAGTTCCTCAGCGATGCGAAGCGCGTGTGGCTGGAGGAAGTCCGCGCTGAGATCCCCGAGGAGGATTTCCTGCGCGCCGAATATGTCATCGGTGAAGTACAGCGCGTGCTGGATGTCTGCGACGCCCTTGAGCGCAATGACTATGAGACTGCGGGTGAGATGATGTATCAGACTCACTTCGGCATGAGCAAATTGTATGAGGTGAGTTGCGAGGAGCTTGATTTCCTGAACAAGCTGGCGCGCAAGATGGATGTCAGCGGTTCGCGCGTGATGGGCGGCGGCTTTGGCGGCTGCACCATCAATCTGGTGAAGAAGGAGCTGTATGAGCCTTTCATCGAAGCGGCCGTGGGTCAGTTCACGATGCGTTTCGGCCACGCGCCGAAGATCTACCCGGTCGTCATCAGCGACGGCGCCCGCCAGTTGTAGGCATTCGCATCTAGCCAGACTGCCAGGGACTTTTAGAGAGCGGAAGTTTTTACCCCTTCGGGGGAATGCTCTCTAAAAGTCCCTGGCAGTCTGGCTCAGCGCGGCTCAGTGCGGCTCAGCGCAGGAGCGAGGCGACCCAGGCTTCGTCGACGACGGCGAGACCTTGGGCGCGCTCGGCCACACGCGGGTTGCGGGCGATGATGCCCCGGCAATCCTCATAGACGTTGAATCCGACCGCCAGCAATTCCATCTGCCCGCCTGCCGGATACGTGAAAACCAGCTCGTTGTCCGCGCCGTCCAGGCGCAGGAACTTCAGGTCCATGGGCTTGCCCGCCTCCTGTTTCGTGACATATTTGCACATCTCGATCGCCTTGTCGTCCAGGCCAGCGTCGAAGATCTTCACCTTCTCGATCAGGTCCCCGGCCCGGGAGACCAAGCGTGCCGTGTATCCGCCCGTGTCCGTCATCGAAAGCGGCTTGTCCGACAGCATCAGCAGGACCATTTCGTCCGGATCCAGGTAGACCAGCGGCCCGCCAACCAGGTGGCGCCGCCCGCAGCGCGGACAATCCTGGAGGAAGATCTCACCATTGATGACGGAGGCCTTGAGTTCGGGGTTCTCCTTGACGTTGACCATGTCGTATCGTTGGACGTCGAAAGCCGTCCCGCAAGTGGGACAGCGGAAGCTGTGAAGGGAGGTGGTAGACATACAAAGACAAAGTTAGGAAAAAATGCTATATTTGTCTCGTTGTGCCGTATATCGGCGACCGGATGTGTATATAACCAAACCTTTCGAATATGGGATTAACTAAGAAAACAAGCTGGTCCGACCTCTGGAAGAAAGAGGACTGGCTCGCCTGCTGGATCGGATTCATCATCATCGCCATCGGATGCGTTGCGGTCCTTACCGGATGGTTCGATTTCTCCGCTTTGAAATTCAGCACCTGGAGCCTGGGCGAAAAGGCTGCGACCAAGGCTGTTCCGCTCGGAGAGCAGATGGGACAGTGGGTCTTCTGGCGCAAGCTGCTGGTCACTTTCGTGACCCTGTGCGCCCTTTTCTCCATCGGCGTCAAGTGCCAGGGAGAGAAAGTCTCGAAATTCATTCCCGCCTTCATCGCACTCTTCGTGCTGGCCTTTGCCGTACGCCTGATCAGTGCCGAATTTACCCTCAACCGCTATCTGGAATGGGCCTTCTGGGCCTTGATCGTCGGCCTGCTGGTGGCCAACACGGTCGGCGTCCCGAATTGGCTCAAGCCTGCGGTACGCACGGAATTCTACATCAAGACGGGTCTTGTGATCATGGGCTTTTCGGTCCTGTTTTCCAATATCGCGAAGTTCGGCCTCTACGGACTCGGTATCGCGTGGATCGTCACCCCGATCGTCATCCTCTTCATGTGGTGGCTGGGCACCAAGGTTTTCAAGATCGACAATAAGCCTCTGGTGATTACGCTCGCCGCTGCGACCAGCGTGTGCGGTACCAGCGCGGCCATCGCGACGGGCGCTGCGTCCGGAGCGAAGAAAGACGACCTTTCGGTTGCAATTTCCATCTCCATCATCTTCACGATCCTGATGATGGTGTTCGAGCCCATGATCATCCGCTGGGCGGGCATGAGCCAGCTGATGGGCGGTGCGCTCATCGGAGGCACGGTGGACAGCACCGGCGCCGTCGTGTTGGCCGGTAATGCCCTGGGACCCGAAGCCGAGCAGGCCGCCGTCCTGGTGAAGTCCATCCAGAACATCCTCATCGGTTTCATCGCCTTCTTCGTCGCCTTGTTCTTCGCGACCCGCGTAGACCGTCAGGGCACGGGCAAGGTGGGCGCGTCCGAGATCTGGGTGCGTTTCCCGAAGTTCATCATCGGTTTCTTCGTGGCTTCGCTGGTCGCCTCCTTCCTCATCCAGCCGCTCTGCGGTTCGGCCGAAGTGGGCGCCATCAACAAGGTGCTTGACCAGTATAAGAACTGGGCGTTCGTCCTGGCCTTCACCAGCATCGGCCTGGACACCAATTTCAAAGACATCGCTTCGCGCATGCAGGGCGGCAAGGTGCTCTGGCTCTATGTGATCGGCCAGCTCTTCAACATCGCCCTCACGCTCTTCGCCGTGTGGTTCCTGCTTTCCGGCGTAGTCTTCGACGTGCCGGTGCTCGACCTGTTCAAGTAGTGTCTCCGCGCGGAAACAAAGCATTTAAAATTGCCACGGCCGTCCTGGTCGTGGCAGTTTTGTTGCTTGCGCTCTGGATCATGGCACGCGGCTTGGGCCTGGTCGAGGGGCTGGATTTCGGTGCGGGGGCCTACTACTATGCGGATATTCCCGATTTTGAGAAAATCGTCCGCACGGATGCGTACGATTCGCATCTCCCTCTTTGGCTTGCAATCCTGCTGTTCCTGGCCTGGGGGGCGCTGATGTACCTCCTCTGGATCTGGCTCGACAAGCGGAAATAACGCCGGAAAGCGGCCATTAAGCGGGAATCAATAGTCGATGGAGAAAAGGAAGCCTGCGTAATGGCGGCGGAGGGGAAGGCCCTCGGCGCGGAAGGCGTCGTAGGACGGACCGAAGTTGCAGGACCAGGTGGCGCCGATGCGGGTGTCGAAGGGGACCCAGAGCAGATTGCCGAGCCGCACGCTCAGAGAGGCGCCCGCACTCATCAGTGATCCGGGGAAAAAGAATGCCGCGTCGGCGTGCAGCCCCAGTTCAAAGTTTTTCACATAGGCGACCGGGCCCAGGCCGGACCAGTCCAGCGGAAGGATCGCCATCAGGTAGTCCGCCGTCCATTTCATCTGCGTCGGATAGTGGTCGGCCAGATAGCGGCCGAGGGTGGAGCCGGATGCTGCATATCCGCGCGGGTAGGTGGTGACGCGCTGTTCGGCGATAAAAGCGTCCTTCGTCCAGATCCGCTGTACCAGGCCGGTCAGTTTCAGACCGTGCTCCGGGACCAGTCCTGGCACATAACCGTAAAGATAACCGTACACCGCCGGGTCGTAGATATGCGTCAGCGAAGGCCGGAATCCCCCGCCCGCTTCCGCTCCGATGCCCCAGCGAGGATAGACCCCCGCTGCTGCGGTCGGCAGCATGGCATAAGCCCGGACGCTCGCTGTCACGTTTTGCAAGAAAACCGGTGATCCCGGTCCTATGCCGGTCAATACCAGGCTCCGGTCCTTGTCCGGAAAGATTCCGAAACGCTCGGCCGTGAAAATGCGGCCGTCATAGATGCTGTTGCTGACTACGTATCGGAGCTGCGGGACAAAGCCCCGGTTCCATCCTCCGCCGTTGAATACCAGGGGCACGTAAACCCTGGCGTTGAAGGAAACCGCGGGAGAACCCAGTTTGCTGGAAGAGACCACTTCGGACGGCCGGGGGCTGGTGATATGCGTGAACTGGTAGCGCGAGGGCTTGCCGTTGCTGACCTGCAGCGAGGTCTCGATGACGGGATACCAGCCTTTGTAGGTGAAACGCAAGTCTGCCAAGTGCCGCCAGTCTTTAGGGGCGTTGCGGGAGGCGGAATAGCCGATGCTGCCCGTTGCGGTGGCCAGGTCGTTCTGGAAGAATGCCGTCGCGCCCAGGGTGGCGGCGCTGTACAGGGAGCTGAAGCTCATGCTGGAGACTGCGTCGTAATCGATATAGAGGGGCGCCCAGGTATGGAAATGCAGCAGGTGGGCTGCTTTGTGGTAGGGCTTTGGCTCCGAGACGGAAGGAAGGACCCGGATGGCGGTGTCGGCTGCCTCGAGAGCCCGTTCCTGGGCCGAAAGCTCCTCGGAGACCGGGTCCCGCCAGGCGGCATCCCAGTCGCTTTGGACGGGAGTGAAGGCTGCGGCAGGAGCGGCATGGAACCTTCGTCCCGCGGTCGAGAGGACGGTGTATCGGAGCGTGTCGCCGCCGGCGTTCCAGACGAAATCCTGGCCGCCATGACGCAGTGAAGTTTCTTGCCGCAGCGCTCCCCCGCCGGGTTCGCAGGAATAAAGCTCGTTGACCCCGTCTTTGTCGCACACAAACCAGAGGCGGCCGTCGCGGGCACGCAGCTGCTTGACCTTCACCGCCCGGCCGGGTAGGATGGGGCGCCATCCGGCCGTCGCTTCATAAATCCCGAACCCCTCGTCGGTGACGGCGCTGACGAAGAGGCGGTCGTCGATCCAGGCTCCCTGGACCGGCTGCAGGCCTGCAGGGGCGGGGAGTTCCAGGAGACGGGATTCGGAAGCATCCAGGATGAGCACCCTGTGCCCCCCTTCCCAGTCGTAAGCCATGGCGGCGACGCGGGATCCGTCATCATTCGGCGCGGGATTGTAGAACCGCCCTTCGCGGGAGGGGGAAACGGCCCGCGGTGTCCCCAGCAGCGTGACGGTGGCGCCGGACGCCAGGTCCATCGCGCGTACGACCGAAGTTCCGGCGAGTTCCCAACGGGGGTCGCGGCGCTCTTCGCTCCAGAACAGTCTGCCGCCTGCGTAGCGCAGGTCGGAGGCGCTGGCGGCGAAGGGCTTCAAGTGCGTTACCGTGCCGTCGGGAGCGATGCGGACCAGCCGGGCGGCATGCTCCAGTCCGGTTTCAACGGCATAGATGTCATCTCCGACGGCCACGGCGCCCCGGAAGGCGGTGTATCGCCGGGAAAGGGCGGTCAGGGCCATGTCGAAAACGAATGCGCCGCCCGTCTCCGCCCGGAAGGTGTCATTGCTTTTCCAGACGGCGTGGAAATCCTGCGAAATCGCGCCGAAAGCCTTCTTCACCGTAGGCTCGCCCGTGACTTGCCGGATGGTGTACTGCATGTTCAGGAGCGGAAGCCTGCGTTGGAACAGGTTGTCCTGGTATTTTTCCAGGAACAACGGTTCGTCCCAACCGGTGCGAAGGCCGGCGGCCATCATGAATCCGGCCCGGTAATGGTCCGGTGTGAAGTATTTGACCGAGCCGTAGCGCCAGCGGTAAAAGTCCCGCCAGTCCCCTTCGTCGAAGGCGACGCGCACATATTCCAGGAAATCGGAGGTCCGCGCCCGGCCGAAAGGCGTCAGGCCGGTCTCCGCGACGACGGCGTCTCCTTCAGAGAAGGCGATTCCGGTGAAAGCGGCCCACCAGGCGACGTCGGACAGGTCGCCGACCAGCCAGCGAAGCGCACCGTAGGGCAGGCGGCGGCCGAATTGCAGTTGGGCGGCGTGGCGGGGTTCGTGGGTCGTCAGGTTGAGCAGCCAGGGCATCGGGTCCGGATCGCCGGGATCCCCGACCGTGTAGAGTTCCATGCGCCGGGGAGCCCACATGACCATGCCGTTGCCATACGAGGTGAATACATGGAGGATGACGGGCATGGGCCGGCGGCAGAATTCGGAGGGCGCATAACCGATCGAACGGGCGACCCGCGGGTATTGTTCCTGAAGGCTCAAGGCGTAGGCCCGGGCCAGGGAGTCTGCGCCCGAAGGATAGATCAGCCGGTAATTTCCGGTGCGGATCTGGGACCAGCGTACGGCGCCCGGATCGGTTCCTGCGGAGTAGAACTGCGCCCGCATCGGCAGAGATGCGAGCAAAAAACAGCACAATCCGATCCAGAAGCCTCGTTTCATACCACAAATCTACGCAAAAAATATTATCTTTGAGGGATTATGCGCCTTACACAAATACAATGAATACGGTTCTACAGATCTTAACCTTACTCGGCTGCCTGGGCATGTTCCTCTACGGCATGTCGCTGATGAGCGGCGGCTTGCAGAAGATGGCCGGCGAGAAGCTGCGCTCTTTCATGGCTTCGATGACCTCCAACCGGATCAAGTGCGTGTTGACCGGTATCGTGGTCACCGCCCTGGTGCAGTCATCCACGGCCACGACCCTGATGCTCGTGAGCTTCGTCAATGCCGGTCTCCTGGCTTTGGCCAATGCCATCGGCGTCATCATGGGCGCCAACATCGGTACGACGGTCACGGCCTGGATTTTCGCCCTTTCCTTCGGCGGCAGCAGTTTCAGCTTGGGCGCGATATCGATTCCGTTGATGTTTTTTGCCTTCCTCTGCCTGTCCGCCAAAGACAAGAATAGGAAGAACATCGGTGAATTCCTGATGGGTTTCGCTCTCCTGTTCCTGGGCCTGAGCACCCTCAAGGAGACCTCGACCGGAATCCTGGCCAGCGATGCGGTCAAGAATTTCCTGCGCCCGCTGACGGGCTTCGGACCGTATTATGCTGACGCCCCGATGGGTTCCGTGCTGCTATTCATGGTGATCGGCGCCGTGATGACGCTGATGATGCAGTCCTCCGCGGCGACGATGGCTCTGACGATGGCCCTGGTCTCGCTGGGCGTCATCCCCTTCTACATGGCGGCCGCCATGGTGCTGGGTGAGAACATCGGAACCACGATCACGTCCAATATCGCGGCTTCCGTGGCCAATGTGTCCGCAAAACGGACGGCCCGGGCGCACATGCTCTTCAATGTCTTCGGCGTGGTCTGGGTGACGGCGATCTTCCCGTATTTCCTGCGCCTGATCGGCCGCATCGTGACGGCTTTCGGCTTTCCGAACCCCGTCCTGACGGACTTCGACACGGCCGATGCCGCCACCCGCGATGCGCTGGTCTCGTCACTCCCCTACGTCGTCGCTACGCTCCACACGCTCTTCAATGTCATCAATACCCTGGTGTTGATCTGGTTCATCCCGACGATCGAGAAGATTGTCAAGTGGCTGGTGCCGAGCCAGGAAGGCGAGAAGGAGAGCTATCGCCTGAAGTATATCTCGGGCGGTCCGTTGAGCACGGCCGAGCTGTCCATCAATGAAGCCCGCCAGGAAATCGTCAATTTCGGAAGGATCTGTTACAAGGGTTTCGGCCACATCCGCGAGGCGATAGACTCTCACATGACCGAGCAGGAGAATGAAAAGATCGACATGCTGGTCAAATACGAGGAGATTACGGACAATATCGAGTACGAGATTGCGACGTACCTCAACGAGGTCACCAAGGGTGAGATCAGCGACACCTCCGCCGCCAAGATCAAGGGCATGTACAAGATTATCGGCGAAATGGAGAGCCTGGGTGACTCGGGCGAGGCCATCAGCCGCATGCTGACCCGGGCACGGGTCCACGGGCAGGATTTCGACGACTCGATGAAGGCCAAACTCCATCGCATGCTCGATCTGGTCGACGCGGCCTATCAAGCGATGATGAGTAATCTGACGGTCGCCCTGACCACCCCCTTGACCGACATTTCCAACGCCTCTGATGCGGAACGTGTCATCAACGAATACCGCAATACCCTGCGCGAAGAGCACATCGCCAACCTCGAGAAAGCGAAGTATAACTATCCCGCCGGCGTGTTCTACATGGATATCATCTCCGAGCTTGAGCGGATCGGCGACTTCATCATCAATATTTCCCAAGCCCTGGTCAAAGATGGTGACAAAAAGTAGGCAGATCTTCTTTGCGCTTGCGCTGACCGTGCTGCTGTCCGCCTGTGCGGGCGGCGGTTCCCGCGCACCCCTGCCGACGCGCAACTTCCCGGAGGTGCAGATTCCTTCGATCCTTCCTCAGGAAGAGCTGGGAGATTATGTCCTGGACCATTTCTGGGACGCTTACCTGGACACGACCGGGCACTGGTTCTGCGACTCGACCCACATCGGCGGTGTCAACGACCGGATCCTGGCCACGCAGCTGGCTTCTTTCCTCTCCATTTTGGAAAACAGCCCCCGGGAGAAGGCCGGGGCGGTCATGTCCGCTTTCTTTGACCAAGTGGAACGGTACCAGGCCGCCGATACGGCCTCCAACGTCTTTTCCTGGATGTCGGACGCCGTGGAGTATTATCTTTTCGATCCGAATTCCGAGATCCGGAGCGAAGAGCTTTTCCTTCCGTTTATCTCGAAACTGGCGGTCTCCCCCTTTGCCAAAGAGGACTTGCGCACCCGTTATGCACATGCGGCACAAGTCTGCGCCACGCATCGGATCGGGACGCCGGCATCCGATTTCCGTTTCCTGGACGCGAAGGGCCGGAGCCATACGCTCTATGGGGAAAAGGCGCCCGTCACGGTCCTGCTATTCGTCAATCCGGGCTGCAACGCCTGCGAGGAGGTGGTCGCGTCCTTTGAGAGCGAGCGGATGAAAGAACTGGTCCGGACCGGCAAGGTCAAGATCATCGGCATCTACATCGACGACGACATCGATGAATGGATGGCCCTGTCGGACCGCTTGCCCGCCCATTGGATCAACGGATACGACCCTGCCGGCATCATCCGCCGCGAGAACCTGTATTTCGTCCGTGCGATACCGTCCATCTACCTGCTGGACGCTGAGAAACGGATCTTGATGAAGGATGCCGTCCCGCAGTCGGTGGCGGCCTATGTTGAAAACGTGGAATTATAGAATGATATGAAACAATACCTGGATATGCTGCGGACCATCCGCGAGCACGGCGTGATCAAGACGGACCGGACCGGTGTCGGCACCCGGAGTATCTTCGGATACCAGTGCCGCTACGACCTCAGCGAGGGCTTCCCCCTGCTGACGACCAAGAAAGTCCATCTCAAATCCATCATCTATGAGCTCCTTTGGTTCATCGCGGGAGATACGAATGTCAAATTCCTCCAGGACCACAAAGTGACGATCTGGGACGAGTGGGCCGACGAAAACGGCGACCTCGGACCGGTCTATGGCCACCAGTGGCGCAGCTGGGAGGCGACTGACGGCCGGAAGGTGGACCAGCTTGCGCAGGTCGTGGAGACGATCAGGCACAACCCGGACTCCCGCCGCATGCTGGTCTGCGCCTGGAATCCCGGCGACGTGGATAAGATGGCCCTGCCGCCCTGCCATTGCCTGTTCCAGTTCTATGTCGCGGAAGGCAAGCTCTCCTGCCAGCTCTATCAGCGCAGCGCCGACACCTTCCTCGGTGTCCCGTTCAACATCGCGTCCTACGCGCTCCTGACGATGATGGTCGCCCAAGTCTGCGGCCTGCAGCCCGGTGAGTTCATCCATACCACGGGGGATACGCACCTCTATCTCAACCATACGGAGCAGGCGGACCTGCAGCTCTCCCGCGAGCCGCGCCCCCTGCCCAAGATGAAAATCAACCCGGATGTGAAAAGCCTGTTCGACTTCAAGTACGAAGATTTCGAACTGGTGGATTACGATCCCTGGCCGGCCATCAAGGCCCCTGTCGCGGTATAGTAAAACAACAAGGATATGGAAAAGTGTCTCATCGTCGCCATTGCCGACAACAACGGCATCGGGGTCAAGGGCCAGCTCCCCTGGCACATTGCCGAGGACCTCAAGTACTTCAAGAAGGTCACCCATGGCTATCCCGTGATCATGGGCCGGACGACCTATTTCTCCCTGCCGTTCCGGCCGCTGAAAGGCCGGAAGAACATTGTGCTTAACCTGGGCGGAGACCCGATCCCGGAGGTGACCTGCGTGTATTCCTTCGAGGAGGCATATGCTGCTGCGGAGCCGGCCGAGAAGTGCTTCATCATGGGTGGCGCCTCGGTCTACCGGGCCGCCATCAACGACATGGATACCCTTTACATCACCCACGTCCACACCGTCGTGGAGGATGCGGACGCCTTCTTCCCGGAGATCGATCCCGAGATCTGGTACAAGGCCTCTGTTTCCGAAACGGGTCTGGACGAGGAAACGGGCTTCACCTACGAATTCGTGGTCTATAAAAAGCGCGCCTGACCCCCGCTGCAACGAACGAACATAACAACTTATGGGCAACAGAGAAAACTTTGGCAGCCGGAGGGCTGTCATTTATGCCATGGCCGGATCGGCGATCGGCCTGGGCAATATCTGGCGCTTTCCCTACATGGCCGGGGAGCATGGCGGCGCGGTCTTCGTCATATCCTATATCGTCGCCACCCTGCTGGTCTCCCTGCCGGTTTTCATCGCGGAAGTTACGATCGGCCGCCGGAGCAGGACCAGTTCCTATACGGCCATGCGCAGGCTGGATCCCGCCCATAAGGCATGGCGCTGGGCCGGCTTGCTGTCCATCTTCATTCCGATGGTCATCCTGTGCTATTACAGCGTGATCGGGGGTTGGTCGCTGTTTTATTTGTTCAAGGCTTGCGCCTTCGATTTCGTCGGGACCTCCCCGGAAGCGGCGGAGAGCCTGTTCGGCAATTTTATCTCTTCGACATGGACCCCCGTCGGAATGCATCTGGTGTTCCTGGCGGTCTGCGCCTGGGTCGTGGCACGAGGCGTGAAGTCCGGGATCGAGCGCTTCAGCAAGCTGACGATACCGTCCCTGTTCATCCTGGTCGTGCTGATGATTGCCTATTCCCTGTCTTTGCCCGGGGCGTCGCAGGGGGTGCGCTACCTTTGGCATCCGGACCTTTCCGCGCTCAATGTCAAGACCTTCGTGTATGCGATGGGGCAGAGTTTCTTCTCCCTGTCACTGGGCATGGGCGCGATCATCACTTATGGCTCCTATGTGAAGTCTGAGGAGAATCTGGTCGTTTCGAGCGCCGGGACGGCGATTTTCGACCTGATGTTCGCCCTGCTGGCGGGCATGGCCATCATGCCGGCCATCTTTGCGGCAGGGATCAAGCCCGGCGTAGGCCCGGGGCTGATTTTCCAAGGGATTCCATTCATCTTCTCCAGCCTCGGAACCCGTCTGCCCGTCGTCAGTTCGATCACGGCCATCCTCTTCTTCCTGGCCGTCGTCGTGGCGGCAATGACTTCCGTTATCTCTTTGATCGAGGTGGGAGTGGCTTTCCTGGGCGAGCGTTTCGGGGTGGCACGGCCGAAGGCGTGTACGCTGATTTTCCTCGTTTGCGGGGCGGTCGGCGTGCTGTGCTCCCTGTCCTTCGGTCCGCTGAGCGGCTTTACGATTGTCGGGAAGAATCTTTTCGACCTCTTCGACTGGTTCGCCTCCAATGTGCTGCTACTCCTGATGTCCTTCATCGTCGTCATCTTCGTCGGCTTCTTCATGAAGAAGGAAGACGTCTGGGACGAGCTGACCAACGGTGGGCGTAAGACGCTGAACGCCAAGTTGTTCAATATTATTTATTTCTTGATCAAGTGGGTGGCGCCGGTCTGCGTGCTGTCCATCTTCGTGACAAATTTCATCTTGTAGATGGCGAAAGGCAGGGAGAGTTTCGGCAGCGGGGTGACCGCGGTGATGGCGATGGCGGGGTCGGCGATCGGCCTGGGCAATATCTGGCGTTTCCCCTATATGGTGGGGCAGAACGGCGGAGCCGCTTTCATCATCATTTACCTGCTGTCCGCCTTTTTCCTTTCGCTGCCCATCCTGCTGTCCGAGTCCATCATCGGCCGTGCCACGCATGCCGGAACTTTCGGCGCCATGGAAAAGCTGGCGCCCGGGACCCGCTGGAAATGGCTGGGTTTCCTGACCGTCATCTCTCCGCTGATCATCCTGTCCTTCTACAGCGTGGTCGGAGGATGGTCCATCGAGTATCTGATGAAGGCGGCCGGAAGCGGCTTCGATGAAGGAGTCTCCTCGCTTTTCGGGGAGTTTATCGTCCAGCCTTGGGCGCCGCTCATCTGCCACACGCTCTTCCTGCTGCTGACGGTGGGCGTCGTGTCTGCCGGCGTGAAATCCGGAATTGAGCTGTTCAACCGCATTTCGCTGCCGGTCCTTTTCGTGCTGATCGTGGTGATCATGGTCTATGCCTTCACCCTCCCCGGCTCTTCAGAGGGGGTACGATACCTGCTGAAGCCGGATTTCAGCAAGATTACGCCCTCGGTCGTGGCTTCTGCGATGGGACAGAGTTTTTTCTCCCTGTCGCTGGGCGTCGGCACGATCCTGACCTATTCGTCCTACATGAAAAAGGAAGAGAATCTACTCTCTTCCGGGGTGGGAACGGCCGTGTTCGACCTGCTGTTCGCCCTGCTGGCCGGTTTTGCCATCATGCCGGCGGTTTTCGCCGCCCGGATTGAGCCCGGCACCGGACCGGGACTGATCTTTGAGACGCTGCCGTTCATCTTTGCCAAAATGGGGGCGGCCGCTCCCGTGCTGACACAGGTTGTTTCGATCCTGTTCTTCCTGACCATCGTGATTGCTGCGCTGACCTCGTCCATCTCGATGTGCGAAGTGGGGGTCGCCTATCTGGTCGAGGAGCGGAAGATCTCCCGTCCCAAGGCGACGATCCTGATCTTTGTGGCAACCTGGCTGCTCGGAGCGCTCTGTTCCCTGTCGTTCGGGCCGCTGTCCGGTGTCCGGCTGTTCGGCCGGTCAATCTTTGATTTCTGTGATTATCTGACCTCCAATTACCTGATGACCTTCGGCAGCCTGCTGTTTGTAATTTTTGTGGGCTGGAAGATGAGGCGGGAGACGGTCTGGAGCGAGTTTACCAACGGTGGAACCCTCCGGCGCAACAGCCGGGTCTTCGGCGTGGTCTGGTTCCTGATCCGATTTGTCGCCCCGCTGGTGATCCTGACCATCTTCGTGACGAACCTGCTGGCGCGCTGATCATTTTGATTTATGTCGGAAAGGCCGTACCTTTATGGCAGAAAGGACAATCAATCAACAGATAACATGAAAAACAAAGAAACGGCAGTCTGCCGTATCGGGCTGGTCTACGTCGCGCCGGCGGTGGAATTAATCCCCTTGGTTTCAGAAAATGTCTTGTGTGAGAGCCCCCTTCCCGGCGGCAACGAGGGCATCGGATTCGAAAACTGGAATTAAACGGGGAGGAAAGCACGATGAAAAAGCTTTTGTTTGCCTTGACGGCGGTGGCAATGATTGCGGTCTCCTGCAAGGATATCCAGGAGACGGATTTTATGAAGATAACACAGCTCACCCTGACTGCGACAACGGAGCAGCCGGTCGGAACACGGACGATGGTCGCCGGAGCCGGCGAGGTCTTTTGGGAGAAGGGCGATGAGATCAAGGTGTTCGCCGGGACGGCATCTGGACGGTTCGTCTCTGACGTGGAGTCCGGAATCGCCTCGACGGCCATATTTACGGGCTCGCTGGGCGGCGCCTGGACCGAGGGTTCGCCCCTGTGGGCGGTCTATCCTTTTTCAGACGAGGCCGTCCTGGAAGGAGAGACGCTGACCGCCGAACTTCCCGCCGTGCAGACTGCCCGCAGCATGTCGTTCGCGCAAAACATGAATCTGTCGGTCGCCCGTACGACGACGGCCTCTTTGCAATTCTATAACGTGGGCGGCGGTGTCTGCTTTACCCTGATGGAAGGAGGAATCCAGAAAGTCGTATTCGAGGGCCTGAATGGTGAGATCCTGGCCGGCAAGGTGAAAATCGCATTTCAGGAGGACCGCCCGGTGGTACAGGAAGTGGTCGAAGGCAGTACGACCGTAACCCTGGAGGCCCCGGAGGGAAAAACGCTGGAAGGAGACGGGGTCTGGTACTATATCGTTGCGCTCCCCGGTACCCTTGAGAAGGGTTTCAAACTGTCTTTCTATAAGGGGAACACAGTGGCTCAAAAGACCTTCGCTAAAACCGTGACGGTCAAGCGCAGCATCTACGGTGAAGTACCGAATGCGGACGCGGGTGCCAGTTATGTTCCTGTCACAGATGAGAATATCCGTTTCAAGGACGCGAAAGTCAAGGACATCGTCGTCCGCTACTTCGATACCGGCAAGGACGGAGAACTATCTTACCAGGAAGCCGCCGCCGTGAAGTCTTTCTTCGTGGACGAGTTGATTACCCGCGCCGACGGCGGACCGGTCAGCATTTTTGCCGGGACGGACATCGAGACCTTCGATGAGATCGAGTATTTCACCGGACTGACGAAGATCGAGGATGGGGCTTTCGCCGGGTGTACGTCTTTGACGTCCATCACGATTCCGGAGTTCATTACGGAGATCGGCGCCAACGCTTTCGCCGGCTGCACGGGCCTGGAGACCATCACGATCGAGTCCGAGACGCCCCCGGCCATCGGAGAGGGCGCCTTCTCCGACACGAACGACTGCCCGATCATCGTCCCCGCCGGTACGACGGAAACCTACACCACCGCCTGGGGCGAATATGCCCCCCGCATCGAAGGCGGCCAGCCGGACAATGAGATCTGGTACACCACCTCTAGTGGAGATGTTTTTGCCCCCAATTCTTCGAATGATTTCGGAGCCCAGATCGTTTCCAACACGTACGAAAACGGCAAGGGTGTCATTGCCTTTGACGGGCCGGTCAGCCGGATAGGAAAAGAATCCTTCGCCGGCTATGCGGCCCCGCAAGGAAACAACGGTCTCACCAGCATAAAGCTTCCGAATAGTGTGAAGAGTTTAGGGTATCTTTGTTTTGGTTATTGTGCCGAATTGGAGGAGGTTTCCCTGCCCGCGGGAATAACCGAGATGGAGGAGTATGTCTTCTTTTATTGTAAAAGCCTTAAGAGTATTGAAGTCCCTGCCGGGATAAAAAGAATTGAACTGGGTACTTTCAGGGAGTGTACAAGTCTGTCAAGTGTCATCTTGCCGGACGGCTTGGTTACGATCGGAGTGCAGGCCTTCCAATCTTGTACTTCTTTGACTAGCCTTGAGATTCCCGAAACCGTGACCGAGATTGGAGCGAAGGCTTTTTCTACCTGCCAGGTTTTGACTGGCATTACGATACCGAGGGGTGTTACTCTGATTGACAATAACGCATTCCAAGGTTGTCGGGCCCTGACAGAGATTAGTATCGACGGCGCGACGGTGATAGACACCTCTGCATTCTCTTCCTGTCGTGGCCTGACCTCGGTTCTGCTGTCAGAAAAGGTAGTAAGTGTCGGAGAACGTGCTTTTAGCGGTTGCTCTGGCCTGACCGAAATCACATCCCTTGCCCTGGTCCCGCCGCCGGGAGGAGAGAGTATGTTCAACAACACCAACAACTGTCCGATCTATGTCCCGGCAGGAAGCGTTGAGGCCTATAAGGCTGCCGAGTATTGGAGCGAGTATGCCGACCGGATCCAGGCGCTCGAACCTGAGCCTCAGCCGGACAACGAGATCTGGTATACCTCCACGGACGGAAACATTGTTTTACCTAACGATACAGGTGTCTTCGGCGCCAATTTTCTCTCTAATGAGTACAATGACGGAAAGGGTGTTCTCAAGTTCGACGGGCCGGTGACCATGGTGGGAGAACTGGCATTCCTAAACTGTGAAACTCTTCGCGAGGCCATCCTTCCGAAAACTGTGACAACCATTGGGGGCGGCGCTTTTTATAACAACACAGGACTTGAGAGTGTACACATTCCAGAACTTGTTTCCGATATTGGAATTCAGGCTTTTATGCGGGCAACCAACATCACCAAAATAACCGTTGATCCTGGGAACGTGACCTACGATTCCCGAGAGAACTGCAATGCCATTATCCATACGGCAACGAACACGCTTATTTCGGGATGTCAGAACTCTTTTATTCCCAACGATGTTAAATTAATAGGAGATTATGCTTTTGTCGAGTGCCGCGGCTTAATCGAGATAACGATTCCAGAGTCGGTGGACTCCATTGGTATAAGCGCGTTTAATTATTGCGAGGGCCTTACGAGTCTTTCCATCCCAAGCTCTGTTACAAGTCTTGGAGCCTATGCGTTCAATGGCTGTAAGAGTTTGTCCAGCATTATATTATACCATGAAACACCACCCGAAATCGGAAGGTCGTGTTTTAGGAATGGTTCTACCTGTCCGATTTATGTCCCTACGGGAAGCGTTGAATCCTATAAAGCTGCGGAGAGTTGGAGCGACTATGTTAAACGCATCCTACCGATGGACCCGGAGGCGCGGCTTAACCGGGAAATCAGTTACACCTCCACAGACGGAGGAAAGGTGACCCCATCTTATGCCCAATACAATATCCCGGCAGAGACTGCGTTCGGCGGGGCATTGGTTGTCTACAATTCGTATACAGACGGAAAAGGAAAGATTATCTTTGACAGTGATGTCACGGAACTTGTCAACTCCTTCCAGGGGTGTACCAACCTGCATACGATTACTCTTCCCCCTTCGGTAGCCTACATCGGCGGATATTCTTTCGCTGGCTGTGAGAATCTGACAGGGACGATCAAAATCCCTGAAGGGCAGACAACTATCAATAATGCGGTTTTCCAGGGGTGTACCAGCCTGACCGGGGTCGATATCCCGGAAGGAGTGACTTACGTCGGGTCTCGCGTCTTCAGCGGGTGCACCTCGTTAACCGAGCTTACGTTCCCGAAGTCCTTGACATCGATTTCCTATAACGCTGCTTACGGCTGTTCCGGGTTGAAGCGGATCACGGTCTTGGCAGAGACGCCTCCGAGAGGGGGGACCAATTTGTTTACCGGATCCGAATGTCCTATCTATGTGCCGGCGGCCAGCGTGGAAGCCTACAAGGCGGCGCAGTATTGGAGCGAGTATGCCGACCGAATCCAGGCGATTCCATAGCTGAAGCTTGATGACGACGCAGAAAAATGGCTTTTTTGTGCGCCGAGGGCATAAAAACAGTTCCGCCGCGCATGATTTTGCAGTATTCATGCGCGGCGGATTGTAAAATGGGGGGGGGCGGATTGTAAAACGGGGACGGGATATAGACAGAAGCCTTATTGATCGCGCGGCAATAAACGGGTCAGCCGCACGAAATCATCGACACCGAGGCGCTCGGCGCGCAGGTCGAAGATGGGGTCTGAGGTGTCTGCGCCCTCGGGCAGCAGGGGCTTCAGCGCGTTCCGGAGCGTTTTGCGGCGTTGGTTGAAGGCGGTCTTGACGACCTGTTTGAAAAGCCGCTCGTCGCAGCCCAGGGCGGTCCGGGCGTTACGCCGCAGCCGGATGACCGCCGACT